>Ga0302325_10001946_pt1 | contig 51379 bp, 46 predicted proteins | sample Palsa_T0_2_FD_201948 | JGI IMG/M metagenome (GOLD analysis project Ga0302325, IMG submission 201948) | Peat permafrost microbial communities from Stordalen Mire near Abisko, Sweden - Palsa_T0_2 | ecosystem: Environmental > Terrestrial > Soil > Palsa > Peat permafrost | place: Sweden: Abisko...
GCTATGAAAGAGCGCTCCCGGTGGAGGGCTCGGCCTCCGGGTTTGACACCGATCAGATGGTCGATCTGTTGCGTAAAGTTGTGGAGGATGTCGCTTCCCGGGGAAATTGCGTCATCGTAGGGCGCGGTGCGCCTTACATTTTACGAGATCATCCGGACGCCTTCCACGTCTTCGTTTATGCCTCACGGGAGGAGAAAATCCTCCGCATAAAATCAATCGGGAAAACTGAAAAGGAAGCTGCCCAATTGGTCTCCGAAATCGATGCCGAGCGCGCCTCCTTCATACGCCACTACTTCGGATCGGAGTGGCCCTGTCGGGCGCTCTACAACGTAATGATTAACTCGAAATTTGGAGATGAGTACGTAATCGAAATGATCCTGGAACACATCGCCGCTCTTGAGAAGCTGCACGTTCCTCAGAGCGCCAATGCATAGCCCTTCTTTCGGTTCTCGTTAGGACAATCTACTTCGCTCCGTCTGGCTTAAAGTTAGGGTTCTGGATGATGCCCAGAACATTGCCAAACGGATCCCGCACCGCGCCAATCAGAATTCCTCCGCCCACATCCTGAATCTCTTCAAGCGGCGATGCTCCCATTTCCACTAAACGTTTGTAAGCAGCTTGTGCGTCCTCCACACCCCAGTAGGCGACGCCCGCGCGAGCGCGCTTCGCAGCCGCATCCTTCTCTGGCAGAAGTCCCAACTCATATCCGCCTACGTTGAATCCAACGTAGAAAGGCTGATCGAAATAGGGCTGTTCGCCCAGCACTTTGCTGTACCAGGCTTTTGCTTTCGCAATGTCCGGCGCGTCATATACAGCGGTTCGCAAACCTAAGAACATGGGCTGCTCCTTCGCATCGCCTCTAACAGACTTCGCCGCTGACACATCCACGCGGCCGGCCAAAAATGCGCTTAAACATATCACGGAGACAAGCATCGTGAACGCGGATACGTGTTTCAGCTTCACGCCCCGCACACGTTTTGTTTGCGCAGGCAAATCAGCAACTTGCAGTTCCATCTGCCGCGCGATTTTCCCGCGGCCACCCGCCGGTTTCCTTGATTTCGCTCGAGGCATTACGCTCCTCCTCCCTGCCAACCAAGTTGCAGCTGCGGCGACTTCCAAGCCCGGGATTCGTCCGTGCGTGTCCGCAAACCAAGTTCATACTTACGCCGCAGTTTCTCCACGCGAGCGCTAATCTCCTTGCGATACGTCTCGGGCACGGTCCCATATCGCCCGTACCACGCGCGATATTGTTGCGAGAGTTTCGGAAACTTCTTATCCAGAAATGGCATGAATTGCTTCAACGATGCCGGCATCAGGAAAAGTACTCTTCCCGCAAGCCATTGCGCCCCCGCATCTCGCGCGGCACGCGCCAGCGTATCCAGATCCTCTTCACTGTCCGTTATCCCCGGCAGGATTGGCATTGCCAACACACCCGCTGAGATTCCAGCCTCGCGCAACTTGCGAACCGCCTCGAGCCGCAGATCCGGCCTTGGAGCGCGAGGCTCTAGCAGGCGCGCGAGCCGAACACGCATCGTCGTAATACTCAGGTTCACCGTGATGGATGATCGTTCCGCGATGCGCCGCAGCAAATCAATATCGCGAACCACCTGATCTGACTTAGTCGTGATCGAAAGCCTCAGCCCCTCGCGCAGCGCCATTTTTTCCAGAATCGCGCGCGTGGCTCCGAACTCCCGTTCCGCCGGTTGGTACGGGTCGGTGGCTGTTCCAATCGCAATATGTTCTCCCCAGACTTTCTTCGTGGAGAGATCGCGATCGACTAACGCCCCGGCATCTTTCTTCACGTAAATTTTCGACTCGAATTCCCCGCCGTCGATGTCCATGTATTCGTGAGTGTAGCGTGCGTAGCAATACTTGCAGCCGAATTCGCAGCCGCGATAGGGATTCACCGTCCATCGAAACGGCACCCTCTCCGAATCGCAGTAGTTCAGGATTGATCGTACAGGAAGAAGAAAGTACTCCGTCCCGCGCTTGGCTTCAGCGCGGAGGGAGGAAGCGGCGAGGCGTGCAATGCCGACCAGTTCCGTAGCGGGCTTCGTTCGGAGCGGTGATCCCGACTCTGTCGGAACTGGCTCCGGGGGCGCGGAAGCGTCACTCGGTTGCTCACAGGTGCCGTGGCGAGCGGCTGTGGGGAAAAGGGTGAGACTGGTCTGCTCCGGACCTTCCCGCCGACGCCGTAGCGTCGCTGGGGCTGCCCGGAATATGGGAGAAGTGGCCATTGGAGCCTCGCCGTCACGTGTTGCATCTTATTCGCCTTTTATTCGCTATGTCAAGAACTATTCTTCGCTTTATATTCGCCTGTTCGGGAGTCGAGGTCGCCCTGGAAACCCTGTTCTTGACCAAAGCTCGGCGCAGACGAGCTCCCGCTATACTGAAGTTGCATTCCCTCGGAGAATCCCCGTGGCAGAGGTCGGAATCCTGATCATCGACGACGACATCGGCAGCCAGCGAGCGCTTAAGAACGTCCTCGATTCCGAGGGCTGGCGTGTCCGGCTGGCCCCTCTCGCCTCGGAGGCGATGTCCGAATTGGCCAGCGGTCAGTGGAATCTCGTCATCGTCAACATCGCTCTTACCGACGTTCGTGGCCAGCTTTTCTCCATCCTCAAGGAACTCGCCCAGACCGAGTCTTATCCCGCACCGCAAGCCGAAAATGAAGCTCCGCCGAAGCGCATCCGAGTTCTCTTTCTGGTTCCTTTGCTCGCAGCGAAGCAGGCGCAGCCCATCCTCGAGCAGGAGGGTCTTCCTTATTCACTCAAGCCGTATCACCTCCACGATTTCCTTGAGAAAGTAAGCGAGCTGCTAGTAGAGTCCGGCGCGCTCGCTGAACCCATCCGCAGTATGGGAGATTTTTCCGCTCTCAAAAAAAGACAGCGAAAGATCCTCAATTCGCGCGATAGCCGCCGGGGCACCATGTTCGCGTCGCGCGAGGATTATCAAATGTCAGAGGAAGAATTGCTCGAGTTCGAAAAACAGGAAGAAGAAGAACGCAAGAAGCGCGAGAAAGAATTGCACGACCGCCAGCACCTCGGATAGCTTTCGGTACACCCACAGAATATTGTTACTCTGTCGATTTATTCTGAAATAGACGAACCTCGCTCCGGTCCGGTGTCTCCTCCAAAAGTTCCGAAATCGTCTTCTTAAAAACAGGATGCCTCGCGTTGGGAGCAATCTCGGCAAACGGCACCAGCACGAATCGCCTTTCCGCCATGCGCGCATGCGGAATCTCGAGTTGTTCTGAACTCACCACGCGATCCTCATAGAATAAAATATCCATGTCGATGAAGCGCGGCCCCCGCCGCACGCGTCTTCGCCGTCCCAGTTCGCGCTCGATATCCAGCAGTGTGTGCATCAATTGCGGCGGCAGAAGGTTTGTTTCCGCTTCTATCACGCAATTTAAGAACCAGCTTTTCGAAGTTGTTTCCACCGGCTCGGTTTCGTACAGGGACGACTTCCGTGTGACGCTCACCCCGTGCGCACCGAGAGCCTTCATCGCCCGCGCAATATATTGCGAGCGGTCTCCCTTATTCGAACCCAGCGATAAATAGATTGTCGTCATAGCCGCAGGAAAATCATGATAACCGGGAACAGTCGTATCGCGGAATTAGTCGCTAGCTGAAAAGTCCGGGCTGGCGGCGGGGCTCATCCATGCCGAAGTGTTTGTAGGCCAGAGCGGTCGCCACGCGCCCTCGCTGCGTGCGGTCGAGCAAACCCAGTTGCATCAGGTATGGCTCGTAAATTTCCTCGATAGCGTCTTCTTCTTCGCTCAGCGAAGCCGCGATAGTATTCAGCCCCACGGGGCCGCCAGAATATTTCTGAATGATCGTCAGCAATAAATTGCGGTCCACTTCGTCCAGCCCGTGTTCGTCCACTCCCAGCATAGCGAGCGCGTCGCGCGCCACCGTGACATTGATTTGACCCTTCGCCCGCACTTCCGCAAAATCGCGGACGCGCCGCAACAGCCGGTTTGCAACCCGCGGCGTCCCGCGGCTTCGCCGCGCGATCTCGGCGGCGCCTTGCTCATCCATAGTGATGCCTAGGATTTTTGCCGAACGCTGGACGATCTGCAGGACATCTTCCGGAGAATAAAATTCCAATCGGTGCACGATTCCGAATCGCGAACGCAGCGGCGCCATAATCAATCCCGCACGCGTAGTTGCTCCGATCAAAGTGAACTGATTAAGTTGATAGGGATGCACTCGCGCGCCGGGCCCCTGTCCAATAATCAAGTCCACGCGAAAATCTTCCATCGCCGGATACAAAATCTCCTCCAGCGAAGGCTGTAGCCGGTGAATCTCGTCCAGAAAAAAGAAGTCGCGCGGGTCCAGCGACGTGAGCACCGCCGTAACATCGCCTTTTTTCTCCAGCAGCGGGCCAGAAGTTATTTTGATCGCCGAGCCCATCTCATTTGCAAGAATCTGCGCGAGTGTAGTTTTTCCCAGTCCCGGCGGCCCGTAGAGCAAAACGTGATCCAACGCTTCCCCTCGGTTCCTCGCCGCGTCCACCGCAATCTTCAGGTTTTCCTTCACCCGCGACTGGCCGACAAAATCTTCCATGCGCTTCGGCCGTACGCTCGCGTCAATGCGCGCGTCTTCATCCAGCGCCTTTCCTGAAATAACCCGGCTCCGCCCGTCCGTGATTTTCTCTGCCAACTATCCCTCGTCTTTGCCGCCGATTCAGACTGCGCTCTTCCCAGAAAAAGTTCAATTATTCATCGCGCCCGGCGCGAGCCGTTTTCTTCATAGACGCGCCGCCGAGAATTTGAAGTGCCGCGCGCAGCAGTTCCTCAAAATCGCCCGGTGCCTTCACGTCCGCCTTTTCGATCGCGCTGTCCACCGACCGCGCGTCGTAGCCAAGGTTCACCAGGGCAGAAGCAACATCCGATTCGAGTTGCGAACGCGTCGTGGGTTTCCCAGCTTGCGGCACATCCACAACTGCCAGTTTATCCCGTAACTCCACCACCATGCGCTCCGCCGTTTTGCGCCCGACGCCCGGAATACGCACCAGTTGCGCCAAGTCTCCTTTACGAATCGCAGGAATCAGTTCTTCCAGGCTCATGCCCGAAAGAATTTTCAAAGCGAGTGATGGTCCCACGCCGGAAGCGGAAATCAGCATCTCGAAGCAATGTTTTTCCCGCGCGGTAAAAAAACCATACAGCGCGAGCTGATCCTCGCGCACGTGCGTGTAGATCAACAGCGTCGATTCGCTGTGCAGCGCCCCCAGGCTGGTAAACGTCGAAAGCGGAACCACCACCTGGTAGCCCACGCCGCCCACATCAATCAGTACCAGATTGGGCCGCTTCTCGATCAGCTTCCCGCGCAGTGATCCAATCATATTCAGCGATTATTGATTAGCGCCGCGGGAGTGTCAACGCAACCCGGAGGACTAGACGAGGAATTTCTTTAGCGGCTCTCCGTAGTGATTGTTCCATCCCCATTCGAGGTGGTCGAACTCACCTTCCGGAAAACCGGTGTGATCCAGAACAAGCGTGGTTTCGGGATCCCGCGGTTTCAGCTCGAACCTTACAATTGAGTACACTCCAGGATCCCAATGCGTGGGTCGCCAAGCCTGGACGATCCGCTGGTTGGGTATCAATTCGACGTTCCGTCCAACGATCATTCCGCCGAACATCGAAAAAGCACCGCCCTCTTTAGGATCGATCTCAGCCGGCATGCCGGAGAATGTAGCGAACTGCTTTGAATCCAGGAGCGCCTCATAGATGCGCTGAGGACTCGCTTTATAGTCGAACTCCAAATGCAGCGAAGTTCGCTTCGCGTTGGCCGCGGTGCTGGGCGTTTCCTTCATCGCCTGTTGCTGGGTTTTTCCCCAAACGTGGCCACCCGCCAGACTGCCAAATACAACGGCAACACCGGCGATCATCTGCCGTCGTGTCGTCGCGTGCGATAGCGTGCCCAGACTCGTTCTCTCGCTCATCATTCCCCTCCCGACTTTTATTCTCCGCGTCGTGCATAACAACACGAACCTAAAATATGTTCAAGATCATATTTTCACGGAAAGTAAAATGCTCTTCGAGCCATACTGCGCCGAAGTTCGGAGGACTTATGCCCTACGCCGCTGGCCACCGTACCGAGATAAAAGGGAAAATAATTCAAAGCGCGCGCCGGCTCTTCAATCGCCACGGCTTTGATAATGTCTCCATCGCCCAGATCATGGCCGGGGCGGGCCTCACACACGGCGGCTTCTACAGCTATTTCAAGAGCAAGAGCGAGCTGTACACCGAGGTTTTGGGGTGCTTCTTCACCGATCCAAATTGGAAGAGCTGCTGGGAAGGCGTCGAAGTGGATCTGGCATCCGCGGACGTGGGCCCGCAAGTCGTCCGCGCCTATTTGTCGCGACAACACTTCGAGGATGTGGAGAACTCATGTCCGATGGTGGCGTTGCCGACGGACGTCTCACGCAGTAGCCCACATGCAAAGCGCGCGTTCGAAACTGTGTTCGAGGCAATGGTCAGCGTCTTGGAACGTAGCTCGGTCGAGAACGGCCGGCCTCGCCGTGCCAGAGCCCAAGCAACTGCTGCTCTGTGCGTCGGAGGTATGGTCGTGGCCCGCGCCTTGCTGAACCGCGTTCACGCGGATGAACTGCGCCAGGCGTGTATGTCCGTCGCGCTCACGCTGGGAGGATGGCACGACGAGAGTAAGTTGAAAAATGGCAAATCCAAGCGATCCCATCCGCTTCGCGCGGGAAAGGTCTAATTGCCGTAAACCTGGCCGTCACCCGCAACGCCTTTGTAGAAACCCGGCTCGCAAGCCGCAATTCCGGGAACAAAAAACAGCGACATTCCGTATCACACACAGCGAGCGATCCTCCATGTTCTCGCGCACCATCAAAGCTCAACGACTAGATTTGGTGAACTGCGCATTTCTTCGTGTGAAACAACCCGCACTCTTATCCTTATTGCTTGTTTCCCGTTCCGCTTGACACCCCGCAGGAAGCGCGCTCTCGTCTACTCCTTAATCTCAGTCTGAAACAGTTTTACATTACGAACTCGCACCAATATTCATACAGTTGCATTCTCGCAACAATTAGTAACCGATACTGTTCGCTTTAGGGAAATGCACTGTTCGTTTTCGATGCAGAAATATTCTGCATGCACGTGATGAAAATAATTTTCTGAATTTCTTGCTGTCCTTGCTTTCGACAGGATTACCGCTGCGTCTAAGTGGGTGCAAGGGGCGAGTGAGACTTTCAGTCAGATTTAAGGAGGAACTAAAAATGTCGCGTCGCAAAATGAATGGAGTGTTAACAATCCTTGCAGCATTGACTCTCGCGCTATCGATCGCAGCTCACGCGGCTCCGGCGAAGGACGCTAAATCAACCGTCACTCCGATTGTGAAGACGGATTTGAGGCTGCTAAGCCCGGCCACCTTGGGCGGCACGGACCTGAAACCTGGAGAATATTTGGTGACTGCTGACGACACACATGCGAGGTTCTTAAAGGGCGGGAAAGTCATAGCGGAAGCATCCATCCAGTGGAAGGATGAAAGCGCCAAGCGGCAAGACACCGCTGTCGTCGTCGATTCCAATCAGATCAAGGAGATACACTTCGCCGGCAAGATGAAGTACGTCGAAATCACCCAGTAACGAATATCACCTTATGAAACGGGCAGTAATCGCCACTCGATTGCTGCCCGCTTATTTTTGCAGATTGGAGTTTTCGGGGGAGGCCGCATTTCCGGAAGCTTTGCGATCGCAACAACAGTCGTGGTATCAACGCCGCGAGCGATCCTGCTTCACTGCTTCGTCCACCAGCGATCCTAGCTCGCGCCGCGTCAAATTGATGCGCTCGGTTTCGGCGCCTTCCGACGTCACCGGCGACACCGGGCCCAAATTCGAAGCGGTCTGCAGACCGTAGCGCGCGCGCGCCGCGAACAATTTCTCGACGTCGCAATCCGAGAGCAGTACTTGCTTGCCCAGCATTTGCGTCACCAGCGCCACGCGGGCAAAATGTTCGGTCGTCTCCATCCGGAAAAACGCTTTCAGCAGATCCTGTCCGTAGGTGACCACGCCGTGATTCGCCAACAGGATTGCGTCGTATCCTTCCACCAGCGGCTCGATAGCGTCCACCAACTCTGATGTGCCCGGCGTCCCATATCGCGCCACCGGCACGCATCCCAGCGAGAGCACCAATTCGCAGAGTAGCGCCTTGTTCAACGGTATTCCTGCGGCGGCATAGCCCGTTGCTACTGGCGGATGAGCGTGGCATACCGCGTTTATCTCCGGACGTAGGCGGTAAATCAGAAGATGCATCCCCAACTCGGAGGATGGATTCCGCCGCCCGCTCACTTTGTGGCCCTCAAGATCGGTGACTACTAGATCGTCCGCCGTCATCATGCCTTTGCAGATTCCCGTGGGCGAAGTGAGGATATGCTGAGGGTCCAGGCGCAGGGAGATATTCCCATCAGTGGAAGCAACGTAGCTACGATCGTGAATCCACCGGCCAACAGCGCAAATATCCCGGCGGTGTTCGTCTTCCGTCTTTAATGCCCCGGGCGAAATCGAATCAGGATACATAGTTTCCTCCCTGGCAAATCGGCAACGAATCTAGGCGTAGATTCCGCGCAGCCTGAGCGCGCGAGCTACGCGATCGATCGCCACAATGTACGCAGCGATCCGATTGTTCACTCCGTGCGTCTCCGCGTAGCGAATCACTTGCTCGAAGCTGAGGTCCATGACGTCTTGCAACCGTTCATTCACTTCGCTTTCGCGCCAGAAAAAGCCCTGGCGGTCCTGCACCCATTCGAAATAGCTGACGGTCACGCCGCCCGCGTTTCCGAGAATGTCCGGAACGATAAAAATTCCTTTATTCTCGATGATGGAGTCCGCGTGCGAAGTGGTGGGTCCGTTCGCGCCCTCGCAGAGAATTTTGCAATCCACGCGGCCAGCGTTTTCACTCGTGATCTGGTTCTCAGTGGCGGCCGGCACCAGAATATCGCAGGGATGAAAGAGGACTTCCTGTGCGGTCATCTTGGCCCCGCCGCCGGGGAATTCTGGCAGAGCTTTGCGCTGGCCGTAGACCCAGTCCACCACTTTGGGAACATCAAAACCTTTTTCGTTGTAGAGCCCCCCGTGAATATCCGCTATACCGATGATTTTGTAGCCTGCTTCGTGCATCAGTATCGCGGCTTGCGAGCCGACGTTGCCGAAGCCCTGAATGATCACGCGGCAGCCCTCGCGCTTCATCTTGAGTTTCGTCAGCGCATTGTTGCAGCAGATCATCAGGCCACGTCCGGTGGCTTCTTTGCGCCCTTGCGAGCCGCCCAGCTCGAGCGGTTTGCCGGTGACTACCGCTGTGGTCGCCTGCCGCACGTGCATGGCGTAAGTGTCCATCACCCATGCCATGGTCTGTTCATTAGTGCCGATGTCCGGCGCCGGGACGTCGCGCTCGGGGCCAAACCATTCGCTCAGTTCAGCCGTGTAACGCCGCGTGATGCGCTCGAGTTCGGTTTTCGAAAGCTTGCTGGGGTCGCAAATGACTCCGCCCTTCGCGCCGCCGAATGGAATATTTACCACCGCGCATTTCCACGTCATCCACGCCGCCAGCGCGCGCACTTCATCAATCGAAACGTCCGGCGCGAAACGGATGCCGCCCTTCCCCGGGCCACGAATCGTCGAGTGCAGGACACGATAGCCGATGAAGACTTCGAGCCGTCCAGTGTCCAGCGGTACCGGGATATACACTGTGATTTCTTTGCTGGGATGCTTCAGGTAACGGTAAAGGCCATCTTCCAAGCCTAATTTCTTCGCGGCGATTTCAAAGCGCGCTTCGGCCGATTTATAAACGTTTAGTTCATCCTGCGTAACCCCAGCCATCACAACCTCCAAAATTGCTTAAAGTCTATGAATTCTTATTAAATCCCTCGGCTAGCCCTAGCAACGGGTCGCTCTACACCACAAGGCCTTCGGTCCAGCGGCGGTCAGTATACGAACACCGGCAAACGGGCGCAAGAAAAGCATTTAAAATTCGGGTTCCGCGCCCGATGGCGAGCCGCTCAACGGGCCGGGCGGCGTTTTACGAACTCATCCAACAGAAGCCGGGTCAGTCGCTTCTGGTCGTGGCGAACAACTCCGCGATGATGTAAGAGGTCCCCTGTAACGTGGCTCAGTCTCATGCGGTCTAGTTCATCAAACGACGGATTCACCGGCTCGGCGTCCTGGGCCCGATAGCGCCGCAGCACACTCGCAGGAACGCGCGAGCGGTTGATGACCACAAAATCGAAAAGATCCTTGTGCGTATGGCCGTAAATCGCGCGGATGTGATCGGCCACCGAGTAATGCTGCGTCTCGCCCGGCTGGGTCATCAGGTTGGCGATGTACACGCACGTCGCGCGCGAGCGTTTGATCGCTTGCACCACTTTCTCGATCAAAAGATTCGGAATAATGCTGGTGTAGAGCGAGCCCGGTCCCACCAGAATCAAATCGGCAGAGTGGATTGCTTCCAGAACTTCCGGAAGGGCGCGCACACGGCGCGGCACCAACCGGATCTTGCGAATCGGTTTTCGCGAGCGCGAAATATTTGTCTCTCCGTGCACCACGGTTCCATCCACCAGCTCCGCTTCGAGCGTCACGTTCTGCGCCGTGGAGGGAAAAATCCGCCCGCGAATGGCGAGCACTTGCGACGACACGCGCACCGCTTCCGGAAAATCTCCTGTAACATTCGTCAGCGCGGTGAGAAAAAGATTTCCGAAGCTATGGCCGCCAAGACCGCGCCCCGCGGGAAAGCGGTACTGAAAAAGCCTTCCGAGCAGGTGCTCGTCTGTCGATAGGGCTACCATGCAGTTGCGGATATCGCCCGGAGGCAGGACGCGGTACTCGCGGCGCAACCGTCCGGAGCTGCCGCCGTCATCGGTGACTGTGACTACCGCCGCGAGATCCGCGATGGGCTGGCGATCTTTTTCTTTTTTTGACGAGGCGACATATTCTTTCAGTCCGCGGAGAACGGTGGAGAGGCCCGTGCCGCCTCCGAGAGCGACAACGCGAACGGGCCGGGAACGCTGCTGCGAGGAATTTTTCACGGGAATCGCGGAGAGTTAGTTTGCCGAGCCGTCTCGCTCCGGATAGAGCAACTCGGTGAAGCGCGGGTCTTCCTGCAGAAAAGAAAAATCCTCGTCGTTGCGTGCATGGTAACGATTCTCGGGGCGCAATTGAATTGCGACTTTCAAATTTTGCATGGCGGATTCCGCTTCGCCGGTCAGGCAATCGAGCGCGGCCATGGCGTATACGATGTGGTCAGCTTTCGGAGCGGCTTTGCGCGCGCGATCGAGATGCTCGCGAGCTTCGTCCCAGCGGCCAAGATTCATCAGCGCGATGCCTTGCGTGTAATGCTCTTCGGCGGATTTCACCGCGGGAACCGGAGGTCGCGTGATGCGCTGTTCGCAAATCCGCAGATGAACATGCGCCCGGTCGCCGAGTTCTTTGCTGGGACCTTCCAGAACGCGTTCGAGCGACTGTTTGGCGCGGAGAAACTTTTGCTGCTGAAAAAACTTGAGAGCCTCTTCGTAAAACTTCATTTGCGCCTGTTTGGCGGGCGCGTCGGGGTCGGGAGGCAGAACATTTTTCTTTGAGGAGGCTCTTAACGTCTTTTTTCTCAATAGTTTGTGGCTATTTCGTGCCGCTGCTGAGGTGCGGATCGTGCGACGCTTCACTGGCAGCCTCCAAAAAACTTCATGCGCGAACATAGCAAAGTCGCAGAGGCGCGTCAATGTGTTGAAATCGTTCCGGCTTAGAGCGTTGGCCCGGATTGCGTCGACATCGGAGCGAAAGAGGTGCGATGTCCTGATGGCTGACATGCAATCCTGCCCGGGCAGAAATGCTCCTGCCGTTTGTTTTGAGTGAGTTACAGCCCTCCTTGAATAAGAGGCAAAATCAGCTCGAAATGCCGGATCGACGCTACCGGTCCTTGCTCATAGTGAGGCCAGATCCCAGCAATTCGTGGACGGCCAGCATTTCTCCCTCTTGGTAGGGGCGGCGGGGCCAGAAGAAGCCGCGGAGTCCGTCGCTGCGTTTGCGTGGGACGATGTGGACATGAAGATGTGGCACGCTTTGGCTGACGATGTTGTTGATGGCGACGAAGCTGCCTTCTGCTTTCATTACCTCCTGTACTTTTCGGGCGAGCATTTGAGCGTTGGAAAAAAACGGGCCGATTAGTTCGGCGGGGAGATCGGTCAAAGTGGGATAGTGCGCTTTGGGAATCAGCAAGACGTGGCCGGGGAAAAGTGGGCGAACGTCGAGGAAAGCCAAGGAGATTTCGGCTTCGAAAATAATTTTGGCGTCGACTTCGCGCGAAACGATTTTGCAGAAGAGGCAGGATTCGTCCTGGTCTGCATGTTTTCCTTCCGATTCTTTGCGGGGGCGTGATTTTCTCATGGGCACAAGATTAATACTTCCCGAGCGGCTTGAGAATAGAGTTAGAAAAACGTGCCTTCCTTTTGTGCCAATGCAACTAGGAGCGAACAGGCTGCTGCTGTGTCAAGCAATGGATCGTGCCGAATCCCCAGACTAAATCGACGGAATGGATTCCGACTACGGAGCGTGTGGGGAATAAATCGGCGAGGATGCGGAGAGCTACGCGGTCGTTGGGATCGTTGAATGTGGGCACTAACACCAAGGAATTGGAGATGTAGAAATTCGCGTAGCTGGCGGGGAGGCGCACGCCGTTGAAAAAGAGCGGCGACGGCATGGGCAACTCAATGACCTCTATTTTGGTTCCGTCTTCCAGCCGTGCCTCGCGCAAGCGCTCCCAATTTTCTTCGAGCGGCCGGTAGTTCTTCTCACGAGAGTTTTTCTCGCGACAAAGGATGACAGTGCGTCGATTCACAAAGCGGCACAAATCATCGACGTGGCCGTGCGTGTCGTCCCCTGCGATTCCTTTGCCGAGCCATACAATGTTCTTCACGCCGAGGTATCCTCGCAGCGCCGTTTCGGTCTGCGCACGATCGAACCCCGGATTTCGGACCTGGCGTTTTTGATCGAGAAGGCACTCTTCGGTGGTGAGCAGCGTGCCGGAACCATTCACATCGATGCTTCCGCCTTCGAGAACCACATCCCGCCCGCCCAGTCGGACCGGAAAGATTTTCATTTTCAAGCGGCGCGCGGCCTGCTCCGGAATTGCATCATCCTTTCTCCAGTCTGGATAGCGAGCCCAGGAGTTGAAGCGGAAACGAGCGATGGCAACCTCTGGGCGGGGCTTTGCGCGTTTGACAAAGATGGGGCCGAAGTCCCTCGTCCATCCTCTATTCGTGGGAAATCGTAGAAACTGTACTTTGGCCATCCTGACGCCGGCGCCTTTCAAAACTTGGCGTGCTTGCGCTTCATGCGCTACCGAATTCACCAGGATGCGAACGAGTTCGCCCGGAACAATTTTGCGGACGATCTCGCCGTACACCCGGTGGATGAGAGCGATTTTCCCGGGCCAATCCGTTGAGTTATGAGGCCAACCGATCCATGTAGCTTCGTGAGGCTCCCATTCAGCGGGCATGCGGAAGCCGAGCTCCGCCGGGATATTTTCTTCAATGGACCGACTGATGCGGTTGCGCGATTTCAAGGTTTTTCGTCGAGGAAACGCTGTTCGAGGCCGGCATAGGCATCAATTCGGCGGTCGCGCAGGAACGGCCAATTGCGGCGAACGTCTTCCAGGTGCGCGAGATCTACTTCGCCGTACAAAATTTCTTCGCGGTCGGTGGAAGCTTCGGCGATAACGACTCCCTGAGGATCGCAAAGGAATGAGCTTCCCCAGAATTCGAGGCCGGCTCCGCCTTCCGCGGGAGTCTCGTGTCCCACGCGGTTGACGGCCGCGACGTAGAGGCCGTTGGCGATGGCGTGGCTACGCTGAATGGTTCGCCAGGAATCGCGCTGCGCTTCGCCATTAGATGCTTTTTCGCTGGGGTGCCAACCGATCGCGGTGGGGTAGAAAAGGATGCAGGCGCCATTGAGCGCGGCGAGACGCGCTCCCTCGGGATACCACTGATCCCAGCAGATTAACGTGGCGATTTTGCCGGCGCTGGTTGCAAAGGCGCGAAAGCCCAAGTCTCCGGGCGTGAAATAAAATTTTTCGTAATAAGCGGGATCATCGGGAATGTGCATCTTGCGGTAGATGCCGGCGATGCGGCCATCGGCGTCAATGATCGCAGCGGTGTTGTGATAAACACCGGCAGCGCGGCGTTCGAAAAGCGGAGCGACTATGACGGTTTTTGTTTTTTGCGCCACGCGCCCCAATGCTTCGGTGGTTGGCCCTGGAACAGGTTCCGCCAATTCAAAATTCGCGGTGTCTTCGCGCTGGCAGAAGTATTGCGAGCGAAAAAGTTCCGGCAAGCAGACCACCTGGGCGCCCGAACGCGCAGCTTCTTCAATGCGAGATGTGGCGCGCGCGAGGTTTTCGGCGGGCGTGGCACTGACGGCCATCTGCACCAGAGCAACGTTGAATTTGAGCGGCGTGGGCACGATACGAAAATCTACACGAAAAGGCGGTGCAAGGCCATACGCTGCGAGCTCGTGTGTTTTTTTCGCTGCTTGAAAAAGCAGAAGAGCAACTGCACAAGGAAGACCAATTGCTCAGCGTTTTTCCTGCTTTGCTTTCAGGGCTTTCTGGTCCTGATATTCTTTCCAAGTAAGAAATATCAGCAGGCCGTCGAAAAGGGTGAGAATAATGAGCGCCCACGAATGCGTATGAGTGAATCTGTAAACTTGGTAAACCATAAAGGCGCCGAATACAGCAATCGTCAGCGGATAAGCCCAAAGCCTATTGGCCCAGAGGCAGACTACCAACACAACCTTAACGAGCCCATGCGAAAGAAGGTAGAGCGAGGCGAACATGGAGCTTCCGCTGGCTAGTTTCTGTGAGGCAGCGCTTATGTGGTGGAAAATAATATCGTGCCTATCGCGGGCGAGTTCATGCTCGCACAACGCCTGCAACCAAGCGTTCAACGAGTTGACTTTAAACCACAGCAACGCGCCGCCGATTGCTTCTAATAGGCCGTCGACACCTTTGATAGTGATCCCCACACGAAACGAATCGTGAAGCAGGATGTGGGTGAGTTTTTTATTCAGCATTTGCTTCGGGTCCCTGATCTGCGTCCGCGGTATACGCTAGTTCCATCATCGCATTGCCGGGAGGCATTCACAATTGTGCCGAGCGGAGCGAGGGTTTGTTCTAGAATCGCGTGGCAGCAGCGAGGGGGTTGCGATGAGGTTGCGAGTGCTTATCATCAGTACCGGCATTTTGCTTTGCCTGTCGATCGCGCAAGCACAGGATAAGGCACCGAACGTGGTGAAATATCACACGACACTGGAGACCGTGAAATATGTTTATGGCGTTGTGCCCCCTGTGGCACGGCTCGCGCCGGGAGATGTTCTCGAGACGAATACGCTGGACGCATTCGGCGACGCCATTCAAAAGCCCGGCGATACGCTCGCGCTGGTCAAAGGCGACAACCCGCTCACCGGCCCTTTCTACATCGAGGGTGCTGAACCGGGTGACACGATTGCCATCGACTTCGTGACGTTGGAAGTGAACTCGACACAGGGAGTCGGTGCGTTTGCACCCGGCTTCGGCGCGCTTAACTCAACCAATTACACGCCGATGATTCAGGCTCCGCTGCCCGAGCGCATATGGCTCTATCCCATTCATCCTGATGACAACACCGCGACTTTTCAGGCCCATGATTCGAATTTCTCGGTGAAGATCCCGCTGCATCCTTTTCTGGGATGCATTGGTGTGGCGCCCTCCGACGGCGAAGCCCGCAGCTCCGTGGTTCCCGCTGAATTTGGAGGCAACATGGACTCTTCTGAGGCGAGCGTGGGTAACACTCTTTATTTACCCGTGAATGTCCCGGGCGCGCTGCTTTACCTGGGCGACGGACACGCGGCCATGGGCGATGGCGAAATTGCCGGCACGGCGATCGAGGTACCGTTGCGCGTTCGGCTACGCGTGCGCTTAATTAAGGGACAAAAAATTGATTGGCCGCGTTTCGAAAATAAAGATGAAATCATGGCCGTCGGCATCTACCGTCCGCTTGACGATTCGTTGCGCATCGCGTTTACCCAGCTTGTCGGCTGGATTCATCAGGATTACGGGTTATCCGAGCTGGACGCGTACGAATTGCTCTCGAAAGTCGCCACGATTCACCTTGCTGAAATGGTCGATCCGAATTACGTTGTGATCGCAAAGATTGACAAGAGGTACCTGCCCCCGCGCAAAACTTCGCGCTAAGTAATGGAGAGAAACGACGCCTTTCCTCCCGTGGCATCGGGTTTATCCGCGCGGTATCGTTGACAGTGAGGCGCTTGGCACCTAGAATCGGCCCCACGCGCGGGATGCCTTTTGACATGGTTAGTTTGTGTTCGTCCCCGCCGGAGACCACCATCACGCCCCCATCGAGAAAACCCAGAGTTGGGATCGTTGACGACGAGAATAGCTTCCGTTCCAAGATTGCGTCTGCTCTGCGCTCGGAGTTCGAAGTCTTCGAGGGCGAGGATCTGCCCGAGGCTTACAGGCTGCTACAGGGATTGGAGCTTGATGTCCTTTTATTAGGCCTTCCGCTGGGAGACGCCGGTGTCCGCGAATGCACCGAGCTGCTCGCGCGGCTGGTGGGGGGTGACATTGATACGCTTGTAATCGTAATCAGTACTGACGAAACAAAACCCACTGCTATGAAAGTGATCGATGCAGGCTCTTATGACTACTTCCTCAAGCCCCTTGATACGGATGTCCTCCGGCACGTGGTCGAGCGCGCCGTTGAAAAATTACACATTCAGCGCGAGAACCGAATTCTGCGCCAGGAAATAAGCCGCAAGAGTACGCATGGGGATTTAATCGGCTCCACCGACGCCATGAACCACGTGTTCGATTCCATCAAGCGCATGGCCCGGGCGACCACCAACGTGATCATCCGGGGAGAGAGCGGCGTGGGCAAGGAACTGGTGGCGCGTGCGCTTCATGAACAAAGCGACCGGCGCAACCGCGCGTTCGTCAGCGTGAACTGCGCAGCTCTACCCGAGGGTTTAATGGAGGCGGAGTTATTTGGTTATGAGAAAGGAGCCTTCACCGGCGCAACCGCCATGAAGGAAGGCCGCGTTGAGATGGCCCACCAAGGCACCCTTTTTCTTGATGAAATTGCGACGCTTACGCTTGCGCTTCAGAGCAAGCTCCTGCGCGTCCTAGAGGATCGTTCGTTCACTCGACTAGGCGGCAAGAAGCCGATTCGCGTCGATTTTCGCTTGATCAGCGCGACAAACGAAGACCTGGAGGAAATGGTTCGCGAGGAACGGTTTCGCGAGGACCTATATTACCGGATTCACGTGGTTCCCATTTTCGTGCCGTCGCTGCGCGAAAGGATCGATGACATACCGGTGCTCACGGATTACTTCGTCAGCGTCTATTGCGCTGCTAATGGTTTCCCGCTCAAGCGCATTGCCGACGATGCGATGCTGGCGCTGAAACGCTATCGATGGCCCGGGAATGTCAGGGAACTCCAGAACGCAATCCAAAGACTAGTTGTGATGACGGACGGCGACGTGATCTCGCTGAAGGACCTGCCTGCGGAGATCGTACAAGCCTCCGGCCGCGATTCGCGTGGGCGGTACCGGCTACCTTCGGGTGGGATCAATTTGGCCAAGGAAATGGAGGCTTTTGAGCGTCGCTGGGTGCAGGAAGCGCTGGAGCAGGCCAAACAGGGAAAGGCGGACGCGGCGCGGTTGCTGGGAGTGGACCGGAACCGTCTAAACTACCTGTGTCGTAAGTACAGTCTATAGTTCGCGAACTGACTTTTTCATCGGCGCGGTGAGAATTTCAACACATTTGACGGCTGATCTTGCCAAATAGAAGAGAGCCGATGCTCTAAAGCATTGCAATGCAGCACCTTAGAATCGGGTCACTTCCGATTGACAATGGAACTGCTCTTGCAGGGATAGGGTGTCGCGCAAGCGGTTCATTCCAAACGGAGGAAGATCATGGCCAAGAAAACCTTGAAGAAAGCAAAGAAGCTGGAAGCAACGAAGCCCCTCACGATAGCTTTAGGTCGGCCATAAGTAAGCGGTTCGCGTCACGGTGCGGCTGCTCAATTGCCGACGCACCCAGCAATAATTATTAAGGAATTAGAGGGCTGCCGCCGAAAGGCTGGCAGCCCCTTTTGTTTTGAAAGGTTGATCCCGGCGGCTAATGTCCCGACGTCTTCACGCGCCGCCGCTCTTTGCTTCGCAAATTGTTCCGTGAGTTTGTTTAGTCCTTGGCTAGCTTCGCCCAAATATTGAATTATTCAACGTGCTCGCAAGAAATTAAACACATTCAATGGCTGGTCTCTGTGCGCCGTGTTCTTTGTTCTCGATAAGTGCTTTTGAATGAGGTCCAGGCAAACGAGGATTCGGGGTCAGAGTTTGGCGCGCAGATTGCACTGGTAGCAGTGTAGGCAGTAGGAAAACAAAAATTCTAAGGAGACTCAAGACCATGGCAAAAGCAAAGACAGTGAAAAAGGGAAAGAAGCTCGGATCAGTGAAGCCGCTCAACCATTACGGGCCGCCCAAGGGTTAATTTTTTCGAGTCTGTAACGGCTGGCTTCGCGCTGGCCACAAGTTAGCAGTTGCACTACCAAGGGCTGCCGTCCCAGGAACGGCAGCCCTTTTTTCGTGGCGGCCGGGACTTCGGACCTCCCGCCGGTCCGAGGTCTCCTACCAAAATTGCGAACGCACCCAGCGCCATGTCGCCTGGCCGGTTTGCCAAGCCAAGGAATGCCTCGGACCCGAAATTTTGGCTTTTCCGGTCATGCCTTCCCGCAGGGATCTATCAGGATTGGGAATTTCCATCTCAACCGCAACGAAGTTCGCCAACTCTTGCCCTAAACGCGTGAGGCTCTCAGTCTGGGGAACTGGATGATCCAGCGCCGCAGCCGGAAGTATTCTATCCACGTGGCCCGAGTAAGTTCGATACGGAAACGGGAGCACCTTCACCTTGGCAGGTGCGCCGGGTTGAACGTCGGGAAGTTCCCGGTCCTGCACGAGAATACGCGCCTTCATGGTGCTTCGATCCACCAGCCGGGCAAACTCATTTCCTGCCGAGAAATATTGGCCAGCTTCCTGGTCCACGTTGGAAGTGACGACGATGCCGTCCATGGGAGCCCGAATTTCGAGATTCTGCACTCTTTTTTGCGCTACGGAAAGTTCTTGCTCGAGCCTGGCGCGGTCACGAAATACTTGCGCCGCTCGGCTAAAGTCCGAGCGATCCTGACTATTGCGAAGGTTACTGCTGGCTAGCGCTAACTGTTGCGTGAGCGATTGTGCATCAGCGCTTATGTCGGGATTTTCCAAAACCGCCAACATTTGGCCTACTTTTACTTCGTCGCCCTCGCGGACAAACACTTTTTGAATTCTGCCGTCCACCATGGCCCGAACCCGTGCGTCTTTGCCGGGCTCCAGCACCAGATCGGTGGTGACCTTGGACGAAAACGGCGGCAACAGAAACAGCAGAACCAGTCCAAGCGCGCCAATTTGCTGCACTCGGGTCATTTTCCAGGCCATATATTTCTCCTTCTTGTCCCGTATCCAAGCCCGTGCAACGGGCAAAGCTTTTCGCAAGCTCGTTCTGGCAAAGAAATAAATGACGCCGAGGGTAGCGAGATAGCCCCATTCGTCGCCCATTTGGCTCACGAGAACATTCTTCACGAACAAAAGCATGAGGATCAGGAGCGACGAGCTGTAGATGATGGCTGAAATTCCGAACAGGAAGAAAACACGGCGCTGGCGCTTGCTGGACGGCGGCAAGTCTATGTCATGCCGAAAAATGTACTTCTGCACCCAGGCCCGCAAGTAGCCGAAAGACTCTTCACGCAGGTTATCAATTTTGAGGAATTGCGACAGCGCATAGTAGCCGTCAGCTTTGATTAACGGGTTCAGGTTCAAGAGCGCGCCCTGAATTCCGCTGAGCAGCATCATCTTGTAAAAAAAATCGTTCGGCAGCGAGCCGGGTGCAGTGAAATGCCAGACCAATGCAGCCAACCCACAGATTACCAGTTCAACCCAAATGCCCGCGAAGATGACCCACTGACGCGGAGCCCCGGTTTTGAAGAGAAGGATGTCCGTAGTGTCGGTGAAAAATGCGGGAGTAAAATAAATGAGCAAAAAACCCATTTGATGGACTTCACCGCCATAATGTTTGCAAGTTAGCCCGTGCCCAAATTCGTGTATGGCGCCCAGACCCAGCAGAAGGAGCCAAAAGACCCAGATGTCGTAGGCGCTTTTACCCGCAAAACTATACAAGGCCGAAGTATCCTGCTGCACGCGCGTCCAATCGCCGGCGAGCAGATAAACGGCCACGACAAATATGAACAAAGAAAAGATGACAAAGCCCTTGGTAAACATCCATCCGAGATAGCGATCCAATTTCGTGAGTGTCTTGTCCGGGTCCCAGGCTTTAAAGCTTATGTACAGGACGCTCGATTGCTCGACCCGCCCTTTGCGCTCGTCGCGAATGCGCTCGAGCACAGCCAGATTTTTCTCACCGATCGAGCGCTCCCACATGGTGGGTTCCACAGAGTCCATGAAGTCGAGCACATCGGCCTCACTGGTGGTTAAATCGGGATCTTTTTCAGACATGACCTGTGCGATCTCAGCAGCCGTACGGGTTCCGTCGCATAGTGAAAGCAGTTGATACTCGGTGGCTCCGTACCGGTTATAAGAATTGGTCTCGCGGTTTTTGACCACGTAACTGATTTCACCCGCTACCGTTTGTTCGCTGATGCGCAGATCGGTGCGGAGTTTGGGGCGTTTGAGGCCTTTTGCGAGTAGGCTGGAGACTTGGAGGCTGGTGGGACCGAAACGCATGGTCGAGTTCCTCTACGGCTTTGATGGCGAGGTTCCAGGCCATCCGACGCGTACAGCCATTCCGGGACGCAGATCGGAAATCCCCGAACCAGTGAGCTGGGCCACCACATCGTAACTATCGCTGGATGGATCGACCGTAGGGCTGACTTTTACCACTTTCGCGCTGAGCGGCCGGTTGGCGCCACCCAATAGAACCAGGTTTACCGGCGCGCCGAGTGCCGGACGCGGAGTTGCCAATTCGGAAATTTGAAACTGGACCTGCAGAGGATAGAGCTGACTCACTCGAAAGCACTTGTCACCCTTGACGATGGCTTGTCCTTCTCGAACGTAGCGGCGCGCCACGACGCCCGAGAACGGAGCGCGCAAGACGGTCTGGTCGATTTCAATTTCGAGACGATGGATCTCGGCTTGCCCGCTTTCGACCAAGGCCTCATATCCGTGCATGTCGTACTCAGCGCCTTTTGCTTCGAATTCCGCGGCTTCGAGATCAGCCTGACTCGACAGTCCTGCTTCCCGCAACTGCTGCTGACGCCGGTAGGCCGCGCCCTTCGCCTTCAGTTCCGCCGCTTTGTATTGCAAGTTGTTCTGAGTTACCTTCAGATCGTCGCGCGCCTTGATGAGCTCCTGTTGCAGGCTTCGGTCGTCAAGCTGGCCAAGAATCTCGCCTGTCTTGACCACGCTGCCTTCGTCTTTGACGACGGACGTCACCGTGCCATCGCGTTGCGAGGAGAGATCGACCTGATGTTCTACTGTGAGCACGCTTAGAATATCGGCTGTCTCGGTCCCTTTTGCGGAAACTGCGCTTGGCGCGGGAGTCTGAGACGAAGCTGCGTTGGATGGTGGCGGCGCATCCTTGGGGCTGGAAGCAACAGACGAATTGTCGCAACCATTTCCGACAATTGCCATTGCAGCGATCAAGATCAACGCGGCGCGTTTCATATTAAAGGTTCCTCATTTTTCACGGCAGCCAGGGCCATATCTTTTGCCAGATCCATCTGAACGGCGAACGCAGAATAACGTACCCAACCGGGTACCATCCGCTGTCAAACCACCCGCCCCGCGACCGAATTCTCACTCGCCCAACCATTCCATCGCGAGCTTTTCCTCCGGCGTTCTCGAATATCGCGCGCACCAGGAAGTACTGGTCTCCAGAGTCAGTCCGAGTCTGTGCCCCGATGCGATCTACAGTCCCCTCGAACGTAGTTGTCGGGAACGCGTTTAATTTCAGAGACACATTTTCCCCTGGCTGTACGAGCGAAAGATCGGTTTCTGGGACGCTCATTTCCGCAGCCATGCGGTCCTGAGATACTACTTCGCAGAAACTATCTCCGGGTTTAATCATCGACCCGGATTTTTCTTCCACCTTCGGAGTGGTCACGATGCCGGCGATGGGTGAGGTCAAGCGCGCGTCATTTATTCGTTGCTGCTCGAGCGCAACTTCAGCGGAATATAGCTGCGAGCGTATCTGAGCCTGCCCTGCCGCTGCCGGGTCATTCCGGAATTCGGCTTCGGCTAATTCACGCCGCACCTGAGACAACGCGGTGTCGGCCTCTATAAGCTTTATGCGATCCTCGCTGTCGTCGAGTTGCGCCAGAAGCTGGCCGGGTTTCACCAAATCGCCTTCGCGCACGAATACTTGTTTTACAACTCCGCCCTCGATTGCGCTCACCATGCGGCGCTCGGATGGGACCACCGTGGCATCCGTGCCAACGCGCATGGGCCATGGGATTATCGCCAGAAACAGGGCCACGATGCCCGCGCGTTGCGCGTATTCCATCATGCGGCTCTGCGGCACAGCGGCCAGGAACTTTTTCTTTCTCTGCGCAAATGGCTGGAAAATATTCGCCAGCGGAACTTGCTGATAAAGCTGGGCGTTGCGGATAGCAACCGTAGTCTGGCTGGCAAGGATGGACAGGGTTTCCAAATGGCTTTCTGAAAGAAAATCGGCTTCCTTGCTCAGAAGAATCATTGCGCCGAGCGTTCCTTGATCGTCGCGCAGTGGTAAGCCATAAAAGCCCTGGTATTCATGGGCTTCCAGGAACGAGACAACTTGGGCGTGCGCCTCTGCAGGCTCCACTTGCCAGCCATCCTCATGAAAATTCGCCGAAACGTGACTATCCTGTTCCGCCACCCACTCCATGCGTTCGCGCAGCTCGCTCATTTCCCTCGTCTTCGGAACCTCCGTTTCTCCGGAGACGGCGCCCAGGACGAAGCGCCCACGGTCGTAAAATCCAATAACGCAACTCTCAAACGGCACGACTGATGCGGACTGCGCCACCACCGTGGTCAAAACGTGATCGAGATCCAGGGTGGAAGTAATTTCCTGCGAAATTTTCAACAGGGCATCGAGGGCGTGAACCTTTCGCTCGGACTCCAGCAGGTTTGCATTGTGCAGTGCCACCGCGGCCTGTTCGCTGATACTGGCGAGGAAAAATAGATCGTCTTCGTTGAACAGCGTGCCGTCCGCCTTATTAATGATCTCCACGACACCTAGAACCTCGTCATCTTTTCGCAGGGGCGCTGCCATCCAAGACTGGAGCTCGAAATCCCCGCCAGCTTCAATGCGTTCGGCTAGCCCGGCTTCCCCGCTCGGGTCTTCGACCAACTTCGGGCTCGCTTGCTGCGCAACTTCAGCCAGCAAACCTTCACTTAGTGACGCGGTGGCGTCCTCTTCTATCGTAGGGTCATCGCCGATTTGCCTCGCAAGATTGAGTTCCTGTCCGTCAGGCGAAGCGAGCCAGAGATTGCAGGCTCCGGCCCCCAAAATGTCGCGGATTTTACCCGCTACGATGGGGAGAAGCTCTTCCAGTTCCAGAGTTGACGTAAATGTCTGGCCCAGGTCGTATAGCGCGGTCAGGCGTTCGAGAGTGGCGAGTTGGCTCTGACGTTCCTGTTCAATCGCACCCAGATTGGTCAGTGCGCGGCCTGCCAGCTGGCATGCTTCTTCCAGGAAGTGCGCGTCTTCCGCGGTGAAGTCTCCGGCGCGCTTGTTGAGAACCTCGACCACGCCTTCCGGCCTTTGCGCTCCCGGCAGGGAGGAATACAAAGCGGATTTTACGCGCGTACGGCTGAACTCATCAAGATGCTCCAGATCTTCTGGTGCGATTTCGCGTGCGGGCAAACGCCTGGTGGCGGCTGATTGGTACAGTATTGCGAGCGTTCCTCCGGTGACAGGCAGTTCAGTGGGATGCAAGCGTTCGCCCGGCTCAGTCCAGCGCATGCGGCAAAGGAGTTCCTCTGCTGTTCCGTTCGTCGTCCATACGAGCACGGCCCGCGCTCCGAGTGTAGTGCCCACTCGTGCGGCGAAGGTCTTCAGCAGGGTGTCTTGATCGCGGCATGCTAAAGATATGCTCGCGAGCTCAAAAAGCGCGGAAGATGTTTCCATTACTCTCCCAGCGGCAGGGGATACTCTTATTCTCCCATCGCGGGTAAACACCGCGCGCGAATGAAGAGATAGTGAGGCAGCCTAGCAAATGCCATGTTTAGCGTCAAGGAAGACCGCTGTCGCCATCTGCCGTATTTCTTAGAAGTTTTTTGCAGGGACTTGATTGCCGGACATAATTCAGATAGCTTTGCAAAGCGCAGTGAGGCACATGTGAACATTGGCATCCGCAAGGCTGGCCGAGCCACAATCCTGGATCTCGACGGGCCGCTGAAATTGGGCGACGCTGAAGAATCTTTTCGCAATCAGATTCAGCAGCTCATCGAAGCGGGAACCACACACGTAGCTGTAAATCTCGCCGGCGTTACGGAGCTCGACAGCTCGGGGATTGGGGCACTCGTTCGTGCGTTTACCACGCTGAAGCGCGCGGGCGGAAAATGCACCTACTTCGCGCCGAATAAGCGAGTAGTGATGCTGTTGAAAATGGTCCGGCTCGACACAATTCTTGACCTCGCCGAAGACGAAGCTACAGCTCTTACGCGCATCTAGACCCTCTTCCTCCATGAAATATCAAAAGAATTACTCTCGTTAGAAGAAGTGTGTCCAGGCCGTGGCGCGGGGGCAAAAAAGACGTTTAACGGCGGTCGAGCGCTGGGTGTCGTACGTCGCGGCCGGCGACGAAGTAGATCACGTCTTCGGCGATGTTTGTCGCGTGATCTCCGATGCGTTCGATGTTTTTCGCCACCAGAACAAGCTCGAAGGCGGTAAACACCACGGCGGAGTTTTCCATCATGTAGGTAAGCAACTCGCGGAAGAGTTGGTCGCGCAGCCGGTCCACCTGGTCATCGCGCTGGAGCACGCTATGCGCTAGCTCGATATCTCCTCGCACCAGGGCATTCAAACTATCGCGGACCATCCCTTCGGCCAGCTCGCTCATTCGCGGCAAATCAACGTAAGGCTTCACCTGCGGATGGCGCATGATCCGCGTTGCCGATTGCGCGATATTGACAGCTTGGTCTCCGATGCGCTCGAGGTCTCCGTTGATGCGCGAAACCGCCAGCAAGAATCGCAAGTCGGCGGCCATAGGCTGTTGCAGTGCCAGCAAACGTTGCACGCGCTCGTCGATTTCAATCTGAATCTCGTTAATTGCATCCTCTTCAATCAAAACCGTCTCGGCGAGGTGCTCTTCACCATCCAGCACCGCGTGGATCGCCTGATGGACGGCTCGCTCGGCGAGGCTTCCCATCCAAAGCAGTCGCTGTTTCAATTCTTCGAGGTCTCGCTCAAAATGTCGTTCCATGTTTCCTCAGACCTTTCCGTTTCTGCCTGCAATAACCCGACGAACCAATCCACTTTAACCGAAGCGGCCGGTAATGTAGGCCTCTGTACGCGGATCGGTAGGCGTCGTAAATAGTTTAGATGTTTCGCTGTGTTCGATGAGTTTGCCGTCAAGCATGAAGGCTGTGAAATCGCTGGCGCGGGCTGCCTGCTGCATGTTGTGAGTAACGATTGCCATGGTGCAGCTATCCTTCAGCTGAAACAATAATTCTTCAATCTTTGCGGTCGTCACCGGATCCAGCGCGGAGCAGGGCTCGTCCAGCAAAAGCACTTCGGGATTCACGGCGAGAGCTCGCGCAATACACAGCCTCTGCTGCTGCCCGCCGGAAAGCGCGAACGCCGACTTGTGAAGGTAATCCTTGACTTCGTCCCAAAGCGCCGCACGGTGCAGGCTGCTTTCTACTAGTTCGTCGAGGCGCCCCTTATAACCATTGATGCGAAGTCCATACGCCACGTTTTCATAAATCGACTTCGGAAAAGGATTCGGCCTCTGAAACACCATTCCGACACGACGCCGCAGATTCACCACATCCATCGAATGTATATCTTGGCCGTCGAGCAAGATTTCGCCATCCACGCGAGTGTTCCGGATGATCTCGTTCATGCGGTTCAACGTGCGCAGGAATGTCGACTTTCCGCATCCCGAAGGTCCGATTAAGGCGGTCACCTTGTTCACCGGGATATTCAGGTTCAGCCCAAAGATGGCCTGCTTTGGGCCGTAGAAAAAATTCAGGTCGGAGATCTGAAAGCGCACCGGCGTCTCCTTTTCCGAAGCCATCGAGCGAGGATCATTCATACGCACTTGTGGAGCGAGTCTTGCGGCGGTGGCATTGCTGCCTTGGGAAACCGACGGCATATCACGTGCTCCTAACCGCGCTGCCGCGGTTCAGCAGAAGACGGGCACCCAGATTTGCAACCAGTACCAAGCCCAATAGTACCAAGCCCGCAGCCCACGCCTGCCTATGCCAATCATCATACGGCGCGATGGCATATGTATATATCATTACCGGAAGTGACGCGGTCGGCTGTTCGAAACCAGGGCTCCAAAAGCGGTTGCCGAAGGCGGTAAAGAGCAGCGGCGCAGTTTCCCCGGCAACACGTGCGAGCGCCAGCAGCATTCCGGTCAGTATGCCCCCGCTCGCGGCGGGCAGCACCACGGTAACGATAGTCTTCCACTTACTGGCTCCCAGTGCCATCGCGCCTTCGCGCAGGTTTCCGGGCACCGCCCTCAGAAACTCCTCCGTACTTCGAACCGTAATCGGGATCACCATCATCCCCAGCGCCACGCCGCCTGCCAGCGCCGAGAAATGTTTCACCGGCAGCACCACCAACGAGTAAGCGAAAATACCTATAACGATAGACGGCACGCCGTTCAGTAAATCCGTCGTGTACCGTACGACGAACGAAAACGTTTTGCCCCCGAACTCCGCAAGATAGACGCCGGTTAGCAATCCTACTGGCAAGCCCATCAAGGCTGCCAACATCAGCAGCTTCAGGCTGCCCACAATGGCGTTGGCCATTCCACCGCCCGTTTCACCCACGGGCTTCGGAAGTTGCGTAAAAAAATTCCAATTCAGCGATTTGCCGCCGTTCCAGACCAAGTATCCAAGGATAAAGAACAGAATCGAAACTACTCCAAGCGCGGCTATTCCGGTCAGGCTCAGCATCACGTAATTCAATGACTTTCGCCAGATAACACGCGCATTGCTCATGCGGGTCGGCCTCCTCCGCGTCCAGTGGCGACAATCAAAATCCGAGCTAGGCCATTCAGAATAAACGTAATCAGGAAAAGCACCAATCCCAGTTCGATCAGTGAGCTCAGATACAAGTCTCCGGTCGCCTCGGTAAACTGACTGGCGATGGTGGAAGCGATGGTATCGCCGGGCGAAAGCAGCGAGGCGGCGATCGTTGGCGCATTGCCTATGACCATGGTGACGGCCATCGTTTCACCGAGCGCGCGGGCCAAAGCGAGGAATACAGAGCCCATAATGCCGGTGCGAGCCCACGGGACCACTACCTTCCAAGTGGATTCCCAGCGCGTTGCGCCCATCGCTAGCGCCGCTTCGCGCTGCTCGCGCGGCACCGTCAAAAGAACTTCCCGCGAAACAGAAATAATGAACGGCACGACCATAATCGCTAGAACGATCCCAGCGGTCAGAAAGCCGACTCCGTAATTTGGTCCGTGGAACAGCGCCCCAATGTAGGGAACATTACCGAGCGTGTGAATCAGGGCCGGACCTATCGTCGTGCGCATCACTGGCACGACGATAAAAATTCCCAGCAGGCCATAGATGACGCTGGGGACGGCCGCCAGCAAATCAATCAGAAATGAAATGACGTCGCTGACCTTGCGCGGGGCGAGCTCGGAGAGAAAAATCGCGCTTGCAAGGCCCAGCGGAACCGCGAGGCAAAGCGCGACTGCCGAAGTAACCAACGTGCCATAGATGAACGGCGCCGCACCAAAGTTGTCAAAGTTCGGATCCCACACCCTAGTCCAGAAAAACATCCATCCAAATTTTGCCCGGGAAAGATGGGAATTGGCCCAGAGCTCGTACACCAGCATCGAGGTAATGAGGAGGATAAGGGCTGAAAACGTGAAGGTAATCAGGTGAGCGATTTCGTCGCCGCCACGCAGACGGCGCAGAAACGCGCGAGGTCCCGCCTGCGGCGGAACGTCGTGCGCGATTGTTGTAGCGGCAGCGGACATTTTACTGAATCAGCGAAATCGCCTTGGTCTCCCGCGCGATTACTTCTTTGGGTAGCTGGGCATAGGTTAGGCCCTCGTTGTACTTCTGCCCTTCTACCAACATCCATTTCAGAAAATCCTTGATGGCCTCACGCTTCGCTGTGTCCTGAATTTGCGCGGGAATCAGCAGCCACGTGAAACTTGAAATGGGATAAACCTTCGGCCCCGGGGCGTTTGTGATCGAAACGCGAAAGTCCTCCGGAATGCTCTTGGCATCGGCGGCAGCTGCAGCCGTCACTCCTGCCAAATCCGCCTTCACGAAGTTTCCCGCTGCGTTCTGAACCTTCCCGTAAGGAATGTTGTTCTGCACCGCATAAATCAATTCGATGTAGCCGATCGCGTTGGGTGTCTGCTTCACCAGCCCGGTCACGCCTTCGTTGCCCTTGCCGCCCAACCCGACAGGCCAATTCACGGAAGTGGCTGCGTTCCCCACTTTTTTCTTCCAATCCTCGCTGACCTTCGCCAAAAAATCCGTCCAGATGTAGGTAGTTCCACTGCCGTCCGAACGGTGAACCACGACGATATCGGCATTCGGAAGTTTCACCCCCGCATTTGCTTTGGCGATTTCCGGATCGTCCCACTTTGTGATCGTTCCGAGATAAATTCCCGCTAATGCCTTCTGCGTGAAATTTAGTTCTCCGGATACGCCCGCGATATTGTAAGTCGGCACCACGGCGCCGAGCACGGTGGGGAAATGCAGGATCTTGAACTTCGATTGCGAAAGCTGCTCGTCCGTCATAGGTCCGTCCGACGCGCCGAAGTCCACGGTGCCGGCCTGGAGTTGGCGTATCCCGCCGCCCGATCCGATAGATTGGTAATTAATCTGAACGTTCGGATGCGCGGTGTGATAAACGTCAAACCACTTGGAATAAATCGGATAGGGAAAAGTGGCGCCGGCGGCATTTAGCAGCACTGTTCCGTTTTGGGCTGCTGCGATGGCTGTCAGGCCGAGCGCGAGCGACACAACTAGCAGGCTCTTTTTCATGTTCTCGAATTCTCCTCGTTCCATTTTTTGTCAGAATTGTTACAACCATGTTACATCGGCAAGAATGAGGGGTGAAATGCGGGACGGCTTGGTTCAGGGGGCAGGCTGCTGGGCTTCAGCCCATTCGGAAGCCACACCCAAGCGGTTCGTATAGATTACAAAGTTCCTGCCGCGAGGCTGTCCTCGGCCGCAATTTCGATTTGCTTTGCGCGTCCGTGGCGGACTTCTAGCCCGCGGATCCAGAACAGGATGTCTTCCGCGATATTAGTGGCATGATCTGCAATCCGTTCGAGGTGACGAGAGGCCAGCACGTAGTGCAGATTCGGAGCCGCTAGAGAAGGGTTCTGGGTCATGCCGGACAGCAGAGACTCGAACAAATGGTCGCGGTATTGGTCGACCACGTCGTCACTTTCGAGCACCTGGGTAGCGAGGTCCACGTTCTGGTAAATCAGCGCTCCCAAGCATTTCGAGACCATCGCGCGGACTGCTGTAGCCATAGGCTCAAGCTCAACTGGAATCGGCACTTCGCCCATCGTCGATAGCGAAATGGCGCGCTCGCTGAGGTTTACGGCCAGGTCGCCCATGCGCTCGAGGTCGTTATTAATTTTGAGTGTGGCGACAATCAACCGCACTTCGGTATCTGCCAGGTTTCCCTGGCGCAACATGCGGATGGCGTGCTCGTCAATCACGATTTCCATTTCGTTAATGCGCGGCTCATTCAGAAAGACCTCGCTGGCCAGCCGCTCATTGCGCTCTAGCAGCGCCCAAAGAGCCCGGTTCACGGAGGCTTCCACCGTCCGCGCCTGTGATACCAGGTAGTTCACTAAAACGCTCTGAAAGATTCCGTCCGTGCTGGTTTTCGTAGCCGCCATTCGCCACCTCCTGCCGATTGCTGAGTCCAATTAAATGTGTACGAGTACACGATGGCACTGAAAGGCTGCAACGAGGTTAACGAGAGGTAAATGCTGTAAGACAACTCGAGGTTTAGTTCGCGAGCGGAATGGAAAAAGAGAACTTCGATCCTTGGCCCACCGCGCTCTCAACCCACAGCCGCCCACCGTGCGCTTCCACAATGTGCTTGGCAATCGAAAGCCCCAGCCCGGTACCGCCGGCTTCCCGGGATCGCGCAGCGTCTACTCTGTAAAAGCGCTCGAAAATCCGCTCCTGGTCGGCCTGCGGTATTCCAATACCCGAATCCGAAATCGTAATGGTTGCTTCGTGAGGCCCTGCGGCTGCTCCGACAACTATTCGGCCGCCCGGCGGCGTGTACTGGATGGCATTATCGAGCAAATTCTGCAATACGTCATGCAGCAGACTTGCGTCGCCGCGCAGAGCCGGAATTCCGGCTGGAACTTCCATGCTGAATGAAATTTGCTTACGGCTGGCTTTCAGCAAGGTCGTCTCCGCACAGCCTTCGATCAGTTCCTGCACGCCGACCGGAAAAAATTCCAATTCAAGCTTTCCTGCCTCGATGCGGGCTAGTTTCAATAAATCGTCTGTTACGCGAGCCAAGCGTACTGCATGCTCGCGAATGATTTCCAAAAACCGCCGGTTGTTCTTGGGATCGTCAACCGCTCCGGCCAACAAAGTCTCGGCAAAACCTTGAATTGCGGTCAAGGGAGTCTTGAATTCGTGCGAGACATTTCCGACAAAATCCTGGCGTACACGTTCGAGCCGGCGCAATTCGGTCACATCGTGCAAAACGACCACCGCTCCGGATGGCTTATCCTCTGGGACGGTTCGATCTCCTTCCAGGGCTTTCACCGGCGCTGCGGTCACTGAAAAACTTAGGGGTTGCACGATCCCTATTTCGATATCGCTCTGAAGGCCTTCCTCTCCGTGCAACGCTTTGCGAATGAGACCGATCAATTCCGAGCTTCGAACCACTTCGATCAAGGGACTGCCTTCACTGGTCACGGATTGGACATTCAAAATCTCAGAAAACGCGCGGTTGCAGAACACTAGCCGTTCTTGCGCATCCACTACGGCCACGCCTTCGACCATGCTGCGGAGGATCGCGCTCGACCGGTTGCGCTCGCTGCTTAGCAAGCGTATCTCACGGTCCAGATGCGCCGCCGTTTGGTTCATGGAGTCAGCGAGATCGGAAAGTTCATCCCGTGGTCCTACCGCAAGCCACGGGTGAAAGTCCCCAGCGGCGATTCGTTGTGAGAAATCTTTCAGGTGTTTGACACGCGCAACGAAAATGCGCGCGAAAATCAGGGATACCCCAATTCCGATAACTAAAATGATTAACGAAGCGACCAGTAACCGCTGACGAAGCTCTTTTAGCGACAAATCGATCTGCGCCAGTGGCAATGCCAGGCGAATCACGATAGGCGAACCAGAAGCTGGCTGAAAACGTTGCGCTCGGCACACGAGTTCACGGACACTATCAACCGACCGTCCCATACCATTAGCGAGAGCTTGTTGCACCTCGGGCCAGTCGCTCGGTTTTTCGGGGTCGCCTGCGCCATTTGCCGAGTCCGCTAGAACCCCTCCCGAAGCGGAGATAACGGTGACACGGGCTCCGCTCTTCGCCATCCACTCGGTCCATGCACGCAGCTCCCGCTCGTTGCCGACGTCCGGTGGGCGCGCCTGCGCAAGATTCAACAGCGAAACGAGCTGATCGTTTACAGAACGTATCGAGTGGCTGCGAATGACGCGGGCAGAATAGGAATTAACGGCGATTAGAACGCCAAGCAGAAGGACCAGGTACGTCAGTCCCAGCCGCCAGAAAAGCCTAGCTCGCACGGGTGGTTTCGAAGAGGTAACCGGCTCCGCGAATGGTCTTCATGAACCCTGGATGCTGCGGATCGGTTTCGATTTTCTCGCGCAATCGCCGCACGTAGACGTCCACGCTGCGCGGCGTGACAAATCGTTCCGTGCCCCAAACGGCGTCGAGTAACTGATCGCGCGTAAACACCCGATTGGGACGCGCCGCCAAAAAATACAGCAGCCGGAACTCGAGGGTGCTCATCTGCACTGGTTTTCCTGCGCGCGTTACACGGTACGCCGCCGGATCGATTTTCAATGCGCCAATCTCAAGCGGTTTCTCCGAGGGTGCTCCAGGTTCGGCTCTTCGCAAGAGCGCCTTCACTCGCGCAACAAGCTCGCGCGGACTGAACGGCTTCGTGACGTAATCGTCCGCGCCAAGTTCCAGGCCAACTACGCGGTCCGCTTCTTCTCCCTTGGCGGTGAGAATTAAAATCGGCAGCCGGTTCAGTGTGACGTCCTTGCGAACCTCTTTGCAGATCTCAAGTCCCGAAAGTTTCGGCAACATCAGGTCCAGGATCAGCAGATCGGGCGCGGCCTTTCGAATCTGCGCCAGACCGGTTGAGCCATCCCCACTCGACGCTACCTGATAACCGTCCTTCTCCAGGTTGTAACGCACCAATTCAACGATGTCTTTGTCGTCTTCGATCACCAGTACGCGTTTCATCGGCTCTCTTTTCCAAAGAGTGTCCACACAATAGGGGAATCATACCTCGGAAGCAAGTAGACGCAGATTGCTGGCCATTTTTTAACACGGTGTTAACATCGTTTCATACTGGCACTGGCCGTCCTTCCTGAAACATTTTTTCCGGTGAATGCTCGCGCGATGAAACTCCCGAAATAGTGTAGCTCTCTGATTCTAGATGCCTTGTCCTTACTTGACGATCATCAGTTTGGCCTCCTGTCTGCTCCCTTCCCACCCGTTCCGTTCGCCGCGGTAACAGCTACAACGCAGCACTCTGGCGACTCACTCCTCTTGGGAAAAAGGACGAGAGATGCGCAATTCGAGTGCTTGGAAAAAGAGGACTCAATTCCTCGTGTGGATCACCTCGAGCGCCCTCGCGCAGATCACCCTCGTGGGATTTCTAGCGTTACCCGCATGGTCTCAGCAGAATTCAACCGACCTGACCACCAAAAGTCTGGAAGACCTAATGAATGTCGAGGTGACGTCCGTCTCGAAAAGCGAGCAGACACTTTCGCGCACAGCTTCGGCGATTTTCGTAATCACAGCCGAGGATATTAGTCGATCGGGCGCAACGAATATTCCTGATCTTCTGAGAATGGTGCCGGGGATGGATGCGGCTCAAATCAACGCCAACACCTGGGCCATCAGCGCTCGCGGACTCAATGGTGAGTTCAGCAACGAATTGTTGGTGCTGGTGGACGGCCGCACTGTATATACCCCCACCTTCGGCGGAGTCTACTGGGACGTGCTGGACATGCCGCTTGAGGATATCGAAAGGATCGAAGTGATCCGCGGTCCCGGCGGTACGATTTGGGGGGCAAACGCCGTGAATGGCGTGATCAACATCATCACGAAGAAAGCGGTTGACACGCGCGGAGCATTACTGGTTGCCGGCGGGGGAAACCTCGATCAGGGATTCGGAACGGCGCAGTATGGAAGTTCTCTGGGCCATGATACGGATTATCGGGTTTACGCGAAGTATTTTAACCAGATCCAGCTACCAGGCCTTGGCGGCCAAAGCGGAGGCGATGGTTGGCACCTGCTTAGTGGCGGTTTTCGGCTGGATAGCGCACTTTCACCGAACGATACCCTAAGCATCCAGGGGAATTTATACCGCGGAGATGAGCGGACTCCCACGCAAATTCTAGCTTCTCTGACGTCTTCCATCCTTCAAAATGTTGATCCGACCGCAAATTTATCCGGCGACGTTTTTCAATTGGACTGGAATCATGCTTTTTCCGCGCGATCGCAGACCAACCTCCAAGTGTCCTACGACGACTATAAACGCGACTCCATCGTCGCAGAGACTCGCCACACTCTTAATCTTGATTTCCAACATCATTTCGAGTGGGGCCGGCGGCAAAGCATTGTTTGGGGCCTGGATTATCGCTATTCCTCTTCAAGAAGTACTGCGAACCTCTCTATGTCCTTCATTCCTGCCAGCCTCAACACTCAAATAGTCAGCTCATTCATTCAGGACGAAATCGCTCTCGCGCCCGACAAACTCTATCTTACGGTGGGAACAAAGCTGGAGCACGATTACTACACCGGATTCGTGTTGTTGCCGAACGCCCGGTTGACATGGCAACCGACCGGACACCAAATGTTCTGGACCGCAATTTCGCGAGCTGCTCGCACACCGTCACGTGAAGACACTGACATACGTATCAACTTCGGCGGATTTCCCGGCGCCAACGGAGTTCCAGATGTGCTCGGGCTGGTCGGCAATCCTCATTTCAAGAACGAAGACTTGACTGCGTATGAGGTCGGTTCTCGAACGACTCTACTGACACGTCTCTCCGTCGATTTCGCGGCCTTTTACGGCGATTACACCCATCAGGGAACATTTGAACCAGCTCCACCTGTTTTTGAAACGACCCCGCCTCCTCCTCACCTGTTCATACCCTCTACTTTTGAAAATCTGATGCATGGAGAATCTCATGGACTGGAAGTCGCTGCTAACTGGAAGGTGTCTGATCGCTGGACGCTAAGTCCTGGGTATGCCTTCGAACAGATTCACATGCATTTGGATCCGTCGAGCCAGGACACCACATCGGTGTCCGCCGCGGAGGGAAGCAGCCCGGTGAATTCGGTCCAGATTCGATCGCACTTTATTTTCTTCCACAACCTGGCGTGGGACTCCTCGGCATATTTCGTGGGACGGCTCGACGATCCGAGGATTCCTTCTTACACCAGGGTTGATAGCGGGCTCACCTGGCATTACCGGGAAGGGCTGTCAATCAGTCTGTTCGGACAAAATCTTGCCAGCGATCACCGGCTCGAGTTCATAGATACCACTGGATCTAACAGATCGACACTCATCAAGCGCAGTGGCTATGCCAAGTTCACGTGGCGATTCTGATGGCGGAGCCTAAAAATTGAAATTGCGTCGCACAAGCCCGAGCCATTTATCATCCGGCGCTGCCGCCGGGCGTCGCGGAACGTGCATCACTTCGCATACTCTCGCTCAGATTGTCCTGGTGGGATTCCTGGCCTTACCGGCATGGCCGCAACAGACTTCAACAGACTTGACGACCAAAAGTCTGGAAGATCTGATGAATGTCGAGGTGACGTCAGTCTCGAAAAGCGAGCAGAAGCTTTCGCGCACAGCTTCGGCAATTTTCGTGATCACGGCTGAGGACATCAGCCGCTCGGGCGCCACAAACATCCCCGATCTTCTGAGAATGGTGCCAGGGATGGATGTGGCTCAAATCAACGCCAACACCTGGGCCGTGAGCGCTCGCGGGCTGAATGGTGAATTCAGCAACGAATTGTTGGTGCTAGTGGACGGCCGCACTGTATATGTGCCCACCTTCGGCGGAGTCTTCTGGGATGTACTGGATATGCCGCTCGACGACATCGAAAGGATCGAAGTCATCCGCGGTCCCGGCGGAACCATTTGGGGAACAAACGCGGTCAATGGCGTGGTTAACATCATCACCAAGAAGGCTGCTGATACGCACGGAGGATTAATTGTCGCCGGCGGAGGAAACCTCGACCAGGGATTTGCGACTACGCAATACGGGGGTTCGCTGGGTAAGAATACCGACTATCGCGTGTACTCCAAGTATCTAAACCAATCCCAACTCCCGGCTCTAACCGGCCAACTTGGAGGTGACGGCTGGCACCTCCTCAGCGGCGGATTTAGAATAGACAGCACACTCTCACCGAGAGACACGCTCGACGTCCAAGGAAGCTTTTACCGGGGAAACGAACGAAATCCTTCCCGGATTTTGGCCTCAGTTTCTTCGCCAGGCCTCGAAGAGGTTGACCCGAAGGTTGATCTGTATGGTGGGTATCTCGAATTAGCCTGGAATCATACCTACTCTGCACGATCTGATACCACCCTTCAAATTTCCTACGATAGCTTCAGTCGTAATGACACCTTGGCCGAGAATCGGTACACGCTAAATCTCGATTTTCAACACCACATCGAGTGGGGGCAGCGGCAAGTCATCGTTTGGGGCTTGGACTATCGTTACTCATCGTCGCAAACTCACGGAAATCTCACCATATCTCTGGACCCCGCAGACCTTAACACCCAGATAGCCGGTTCATTTGTCCAGGACGAAATTGCTCTTTCACCCGACCGACTCTATCTGACGGTAGGCACAAAGCTGGAGCATGATTACTACACCGGGTTTGTGTTGTTGCCGAGCGCCCGCATTGCGTGGCAACCGAGTGATCATGAAATGTTCTGGGCAGCGGTATCTCGGGCCGCTCGCACTCCTGCTAGTTTGGACACCGCCGAACGCTTGAACTTCGCCGGATTTCCCGGCACCAATGGTGTTCCCGTGTTGATCGGGCAAGTGGGCAATCCACACATTAAGAACGAAGACTTAATCGCTTATGAAGCCGGCATTCGAAACACCATCCTGAAGCGGCTCTCGATCGATTTCGCCGCCTTTTACGGCGATTACACGCATCAGGAAACAACCGAACCAGCCCCACCTGTTTTTGAATCGACGCCTGCTCCTCCTCATCTATTCATACCCACTACTTTCGAAAACCTAATGCACGGGGAATCTCAAGGACTGGAAATCGCCGCTAACTGGAAGGTGACTGATCGTTGGACGCTCAGCCCCGGTTATGCCTTCGAACAAATTCATATGCACTTAGATCCGTCAAGCCAGGACACCACGTCGGTGTCTGCTGCAGAGGGAAGCAGCCCGGTAAATTCAGCTCAGCTCCGATCGCACTTTATTTTTCCTCATAACATGGCGTGGGACACATCAGCGTATTTCGTGGGACGTCTCGACAATCCAAAAATTCCCTCTTACACCAGTGTCGACACAGGACTCACCTGGCATTACCGGGAAGGGCTGTCAATCAGTCTGTTTGGACAAAATCTCGTCCGGGATCACCACCTTGAGTTCATAGAACCTACGGGAGCTACCGTCTCGACTCTGATCAAACGCAGTGCCTATGCCAAATTCACGTGGCGATTCTGATGGCGGAGCCTAAAAATTGAACTTGCGTCGCACAAGCCCGAGCCATCTATCGTCTGGCGCTGCCGCCGGCCGTCGAGGAAAGTCCAAGCTCTCGCTGCGCTTGTTCATTCTACAAACGATTCTTTTTTCCTCTGCCCTTAACTTCCCAGCGGTCTTGCCGGCGCAATTGAGGCCGTCGAGTGAATATGAGTTAAAGGCCGCCTTTCTTTTCAATTTCGCGAAGTTCGTGGATTGGCCTCCGAATGCGTTTGCCGGCCCTGAGTCTCCTTTCTTGGTCTGCGTTCTCGGGACCGACCCTTTTGGCATCGCGCTCGATAATGCGTTGCGAAGCAAGATTATCGCAGAGCATCCGGCAAGTGTCGCGCGCGTAAGACGTGTTGCTGATATTAGCGGCTGCCAAATCTTGTTCGTCGCGGCCTCGGAGAGTCATCTGCTGCCCGAAATCCTGGCCAAGATTCGCGGCCAGTATGTCTTAGTGATCGGCGAAACCGATGATTTCGCATCTTCAGGAGGTGCCATCCAGTTCACGCTGGAGGAAAACCGAGTCCGTTTCTTCATCAATCCAGATGCCGCTGACCGCGCCGGTCTGAAGATCAGTTCGAAACTCTTGGCATTGGCAAAAATTGTGCGTGACGCTCCAGCCACTGGAAAAAGCTGATATGCATCCCCCGCGCAATTTCTCCCTCCGTGGAAAGCTGACTGCCATCATCATGATCACTTCTTCCGTCGCCGTACTGGTCGCCTGCACGGTCTTCGCCCTCTATGATGTGACGACGTTCTGGCGTTCGCTCGAGAGCGAATTGGGAACCGTTGCTGAGATCACCGGCTCGAACATGACCGCCGCTCTGACGTTTGGCGATGTCAAGGCCGCGAATGAAATTCTCAGTTCCCTACGCATCCAGACGCACATCGTCGAAGCCTGTGTTTACAGGGCGGACGGGACGGTCCTTGCAGAATTTAGACGCGGTGGTTCAAAAGAATCGTTCACGCCTCCAGCGCCGCTTCCCGACCAGACCTTATTCGCCTCTGGCTATATGCTCGTGTTCCGACAAGTTCAGTTAGACGGAGAAGTCATCGGATCAATCTATGTGAAGTCCGATCTCGGCGAACTTCACGCTCGCATTGCGCTCTTCTCCGTAATCATATTGGCCGTGTTCATCTTGTCTCTCGTGATTTCATTCCTGCTCGCCGCGCGCCTGCAACTAGTAATCTCGGAACCGATCGCACAACTGGCGCTGACGGCCCACGAGGTCTCCGTCAAAAAAGATTATTCCCTTCGAGTTGCAAAAGGAAACAACGATGAGATCGGATTTCTAGTCGATACGTTTAACGAGATGCTCGAACAGATCGAACATCGCGAGGCAGCTTTGCAACATGCTCACGACGGATTGGAAATGCGCGTGGGTGAACGGACTCGCGAGTTACAAAAAGAGGTTGCCGATCGGACAAGAGCCGAACAGGAACTTGAAGATCGCAAGCAATTCCTTAACTCCCTTATTGAAAATCTCCCCATCGCAATCGCCGCTATAGACAACGATGGCGCTGTGGAAATGTGCAACCCTGCTTTCGAATCTCTGTTCCTCTATTCACAGCAAGCCGTCCTTGGACGTTCGCTCGCCGAACTGGTGACAAATTCAGAGTCCCGCCCGGAATTGGAGTCGAACAGAAAGATCCTTCTGCGAGGAGAAGCCCTGCACCTGATCACCCGACGGAGCCGGAGCGACGGGAGCCTGGTGGACGTGGAAGTCCACTCCGTCCCGCTCGGAAGCGATGGAGAACGCAAGGGCGGCTTATTGCTCTACCAAGACATCACAGAACGCAAATTGACAGAAGAGGCTATGCGTCAAGCGAAGGAAGCGGCGGAAGCCGCCAGCAATGCAAAGAGTGAATTTCTTGCCAATATGAGTCACGAAATCCGCACTCCCATGAATGGAATTTTGGGAATGACCGAGCTGACTCTTGAGACAGACTTGAATCCCGAGCAGCGCGAGTACTTGGGAATGGTAAAAACTTCGGCCGATTCGCTCCTCGTACTGCTGAACGACATCCTGGATTTTTCAAAGATCGAAGCAGGCAAGCTCGATCTCGACCTTGCGCCGTTTCCTCTTCGCGAGAGCCTGGGAGAAACCATGAAGATATTGGGTCTTCGTGCGCACCAAAAATCTTTGGAACTTGCCTGGCAAGTGGCGGAAGACGTACCCGAATACCTGGTGGGTGACTTGAGCCGTTTGCGTCAGATCGTGGTTAACCTGATAGGGAACGCTGTGAAATTCACCGAGCATGGAGAAGTCTTTTTGCTGGTTGAAAAAGTTCGCGATTTGCCCGAAGAAGTGGAGTTGCATTTCTCCGTGCGCGACACCGGAATCGGAATCGCGAAAGAGAAGCAATCTGAAATTTTCGCTCCCTTCACTCAAGCAGACGGTTCCACCACACGGCTCTACGGAGGTACCGGACTCGGGCTTGGGATCGCAACGCGCCTCGTGGAAATGAGCCGGGGAAAAATCTGGGTTGAGAGCGAACTGGGACGCGGCAGCACCTTTCATTTCACAATGCATTTCGGCGTTGCGGACGGCAAAAATCGAGCGCGCAAAGCTCCCGACCCTGAAATTCTTCAAAACTCCGTCGTACTCGTAGTTGATGACAATCAAACGAATCGCACCATTCTGCTGCAAATGCTCGCGGGATGGGGACTTCGCGCAGAGGCCGTCGGCGGAGCGCGACTAGCTCTTGAGGCTCTGGAGCGGGCTCAAGCCGCTGAGCAAGCATTTGACCTCGTAATCACCGACCTTCACATGCCCGAGGCGGATGGCTTCGCTCTTATTGAAGCGATTCGCAAGAATCCCCGATCGGCTCACCTTCCCGTGATCATGCTGAGTTCCGCTTCGCTGGGTAGCAACCGCGACCGCCGCCGCGATTTGGCGATTGCGGCCTGTCTAACGAAACCTGTGCAACCTTCCGAACTTCTCGATGTGCTCTTGAGCGAGTTAACGAGAGCAAGACCTGAACGCTCGGAAGCAATCGTTAGCCCGCAGCCTATCAACGAACAACGATCCGGTTTGAAGATCTTGCTGGCCGAAGACAACGCCGTCAACCGGCTCCTTGCCCGCAGGCTGCTTGAAAAACATGGCAACACTGTAAACGCCGTCGAAAACGGCCGGGAAGCGCTAGAGGCCATAGAACGCGAAAGACCGGACCTGGTGCTAATGGACGTACAGATGCCGGTGATGGACGGGCTAGAAGCGACTCGCACTGTAAGGGCCAAGGAGCATGCTTCCGGCCTGCACTTGCCGATCATTGCGCTAACCGCGCACGCCATGAAAGGCGATCGCGAGAGATGTCTGGCCGCCGGCGCGGATGAATACCTGACTAAGCCGATCCGCGCGGCCGAATTATTTGCTGCCCTCGGCCGCATGAAGACTGGAAATATTGGACCGAGCTCTTCCTGCGTGCCGGTAGCGGAACTGCCCCGGCCCTCTTCTTCCCCGATCCTGGATTTGGCCGAAGCCCTCGTCCGAGTCGGGGACCAAGAAACTCTAGAAGAACTGGCAAGACTCTTCATCGAAGAATGCCCGAAACTAATGGTACAAATTCGTCAAGCTCTTGGAACGTCCGACGGCATTGCTCTGGAGCGGTCTGCCCATTCTCTGCAAGGGTCCGCCGCGAGCCTCGGGGCTCCCGTCATATCTCTCGCTTCGGAAGAACTGCAGAAACTCGCTCGTTCCGGACATTGGATTGCCGCTCGAGCGGTATTCGCAAGTCTAGAGAGGGAAGTCGCCTCGCTATATTCCGAACTGTGCACCCTGCTGCGTTCGGTGCCCTCTTGAGACTCTTGTCCCGTAAAGAATCGAGGAGAGAAGCTTCTTCGCTTGGAGGCGCTTGGCGCGCTTTTTTCTCCTGGACGTGTAACCCCCGGTGCGTATTCCTTGGCGTTGTATTTATTGCGCTCCACCTGTCGCTAGACCGGGCAACCGTCGTCTTTCACATGTCGGTTGGAACGGACCTTTGGTACCCACCCGCGGGTCTCGCATTGGCTCTCTTGATGGGATTGGGGGTTTCCTACGCTCCGTTAATTTTTGTCTCAGGATTTCTTACTTCAACCATTAATTACCACTTGCCTGTTCTCGGCGGGAATATTTGGTACGTCAACGGTGTGATTGCCGTTTGGTACAGTGGAGTAGCCATAGTGCTACGGCGTTACTTCCAAGTGGACGGCGCATTTCGCTCGCTCCAAGAAGTATCCCGATACATTTTCGTGGTACTCGGTTCGACGCTCGGGTTGGCATTTTGCGGCGCGCTCAGCTTCCTCTGGAGTAAGCAAATCCGAGTCAGTAGCTATGGCAGCTCTGTTTTGAACTGGTGGATCGGCGATTCGGTGGCTCTGTTCTGCTTGACTCCATTTCTTCTTGTCCATGTAATGCCGTGGCTTCGAGTGCAGACCACGCCCAGTACCCCAGCAATCGTGCGAAGCCCCAAGCCGGAAACAGACTCGTGGCCAAGAAATCCCAATCCGCGCATTCTTTTTGAACTTTTTGCTCAGACCGCCAGTATCTTAGCGTCGCTTTACATTGCTCTAGGATCGCATTTCTCTCGCGAGTACCAACTGTTCTATATCTTCTTTTTGCCGGTCATTTGGATAGCGGTGCGAAAAGGTGTGCGTGGCGCCACCGCCGCCACTCTACTGCTCAACGTCGGCGCAATACTGATGTTGAACAGTTTCCCCCAGGAACCGAATCGGCTCACCTCCTTGCAAGTCCTCATGCTTGTCGTCTCCGTAACGGGATTGTGCCTGGGAACGCTTATTACCGAACGGAATCAGGCGGATCAGGAATTGCGTGAAAGCGAAGGGCGTAGGCAGGCCCTCATCAGCACCATCGACGAAGTGGTATTCGAATTCGACGTGAATGGAACCTACAAAAACATATGGACGGCCGATGAATCTCTGTTAGCTCGGCCTAAGGCTGAATTACTTGGCCGCCGAGCGGCCGAATTCATGGTCCCCGAAGTGATCGATCCGATTTTAAGAATCTTTAAGAGAGTATTGAAAACCGGCCTGGGAGAAAGCATTGAGTACTCATTGTCCCTTCCGGCAAGAAAGTGGTTCCTGGCGCGCGTCACCCCCATTCCTTCCGCGGACGGAAAACCTTCCGCAATTTGCATGACCGCACGCGACATCACCGCGCGCAAGCTTGCGGAAGAACAGCTGCGAACAACGAGCGAGGCTGCTGAAGCCGCCAGCCGCGCGAAAAGTCAGTTTCTCGCCAACATAAGCCACGAGATTCGAACTCCGATGAACGGCATTCTCGGGATGACAGATCTCGTTCTCGATACCCCCGTAACTCCCGAGCAGAGGGAATATCTGGAAATGGTAAAGGTGTCCGGCGATTCGCTCATGGAATTGTTGAACGCTATCCTGGACCTATCCAAAATTGAAGCCGGAAAGCTGGATCTCGAGCCGATTGAGTTTCTATTGCCTCTCCGTTTGGCGGAAACGCTGAAAATGATGCATTTTCGCGCGAGACAAAAAGGGCTGGGGCTAAGTTGGCATTCCGCGACAGACGTCCCCGAGCTCCTGGTTGGAGATCCCATGCGGCTTCGCCAGATCTTGGTAAACCTTGTCGGGAATGCAATCAAGTTCACCGAGCATGGCGAGATCGTCGTAGATGTCCAAGCGCAAAAGATTTCGCCGGAAAGCGTCGAGTTGCATTTTCGCGTTCAGGATAGCGGGATTGGCATCGCGGATGACAAGCAAGCGATGATTTTCGAAGCGTTCACGCAGGCTGATAGCTCCACGACTCGAAAGTACGGCGGCACAGGTCTCGGCTTGGCAATTACCAGCCGCTTGGTGGATTTGATGGGCGGAAGAATCTGGGTCGAAAGTGTGCCGGCCCGGGGCAGCACATTTCATTTCACAGCAACGTTCGGATTGCCCCGCGGCGATACCGCAATCGTAACGAGCTGGCAACATAGAGGAGGTGCGTTGTGAAGGAAGAGAAAGATTTGAAAAAGAAAATTTTGATTGCCGAAGACGACCCTATTTCCCGGCGATTGCTGGAGGTATTTCTCAACCGGTGGGGATACGATGTCGCTGTTGCCGCAAGCGGAACCGAGGCCCTGGATCTTCTCGATCAAATCGACGCTCCGCGTCTCGCCGTGCTGGACTGGATGATGCCTGGTCTTGAAGGCGTTCAAGTGTGCCGCAAAATTCGTGAGCGCAAGGACCGCCCCTATGTCTACATCCTGCTCCTTTCCGCTCGCGCGCAGAAGGAAGATTTGTTGCTGGGGTTGGAATCGGGCGCCGACGATTATTTGACTAAGCCCTTTGACGCACCCGAACTTCGCGCGCGTCTCCACGTCGGCCAGCGAATTTTGCAATTACAGGACGGCCTAATGGCAGCGGGCGCCGAGCTCCTCTTCCGCGCCACACACGATTCGCTGACTGGAATTTCCAACCGTGGCGTGATTCTCGATATCCTGCGACGGGAACATTCCCGTCAGGAGCGCGAAGGGGGCTCGTTTGGTATCGTTCTGTTGGATGTCGATCACTTCAAATCTGTAAACGATACCTACGGACACTTGCGTGGAGATACTGTACTGCAAGAAGTCGTGCGAAGAGTAACTTCAACCGTGCGAGCCTATGACACGGTGGGACGTTATGGCGGCGAGGAATTTCTGATCGTTGCGCCTTCCTCCGGCGCGGAGGGCATTCTCCGACTCTCCGAAAGAGTCCGCTTGGCTATCGAGGCAACACCGATCAAGACGGATGCCGGAGAAATTTCGGTCACTGTAAGTTTAGGCCTGGCTGTAAGCAGCGAAGCTGCGCCACTTGATCCCGAGCTCATGCTCAGCACTGCGGACGAGGCCCTCTACCGCGCCAAAGCAGACGGCCGAAACCGGTCCGAAATGGGCATCTTGGATGCTACCCCCTCGGATAGTCAGGTGGAAATTGCGCCGGTCAAAACCGGCTCCCATTAGCTTGCCCTTTCTTGCGTCTCGATAGACCATAGGCTGGAGGCACTGCCTTCGAAGTATGCCGCACGAGATTCAGTTCGTGGCTCAGTCTCAAATTGAGGCGCCCGCCGAGGTTGTCTTTCGCTGGCACGCGGAACCAGACGCGCTTGAACGATTAACACCACCATGGGAGCCCGTTGAAGTCGTGCGGCGGGCACCGGGAATCCATGACGGCGATCGTGGAATTCTTCGCGTTCACCTGGGCCCTCTCAGGATTCGGTGGGTATTCGAGCACCGCGATTACATCGAAGGGCGCCAGTTCCGGGACGTCCAGATTGAAGGTCCGTTCCACCGCTGGGAACACACCCATAGAATGGAGCCGAACGGCCCCTCAGGTTGCATTCTCACAGACTACATTCAATACGAATTGCCCCTTGGCTTTGCAGGAAAGGTTCTTGGCGGCTGGTTCGTGCGCCGAAAGCTTGTTCGTCTTTTCAAATATCGCCATCGAGTGACGGCCGCGGCGATGCTCGCCCACGACAAAGCTTGAGGTACTGAATTGCGCCCGACCTGAAGTAGGGTGCGCCAGTCCGTCGGCAATTTTATTCTCCATACGATAGCGTATGGAAGATTCTCTTGCTGCTCTATACATTCGTGTTGAAACCAATTCCTTGCGCAGTACGCTTTGGTGTACATTGTTACTTTAGAAATCCGCTTTGCCTTGTTTGCTGAGTCTTGAGAGGGGTCAGGCTATGAGCTCGACCAAACCCGAATCCGTCATCAACGATAAAGCTCCCTCTGCAACCCGGCGTGACACTCTGAGCATCACCGACAATCGCACCGGACGCCAATACGAGCTTCCCATCAAGAACGAGACGGTTCGCGCTCTCGATCTGCGTCCGATGAAAGTCAACGATGAAGATTTCGGGTTGATGGGTTACGACCCGGCATTCACAAACACGGCTTCCTGTTCGAGCAAAATTACGTTCATCGACGGCGATAAGGGAATCCTGCGCTACCGCGGCTATTCCATCGAGGAGTTGGCGGAGAAAAGTACTTACATCGAGACTGCCTACCTAATTCTCTATGGCGAACTGCCCGACAAGTCGCAACTGGCGGATTGGTCCTACCACGTCACGCACCACACCTTTATTCATGAAAGCATTAAAAAATTTCTCGATGGTTTTCATTACGACGCCCATCCCATGGGCATGTTGATTTCGACAGTAGCCGCGCTTTCCACGTTTTATCCGGATGCGAAGGATATATTCAATCCTGAATCGCGGCGCAAACAGACCTATCGCTTGATCGGCAAGATGCCCACGCTAGCCGCCTTCGCCTACCGCCACAGTTTGGGAATGCCGTTCGTATACCCCGACAACGATCTAAGCTACTGCGGAAATTTCTTGAACATGCTGTTTCGCACTACCGAACTGAAGTATCGCCCGAACCCGACGCTCGAGCGGGCTCTGGACATCCTCTTCATTCTGCACGCAGATCATGAGCAGAATTGCTCCTCCACCGCAATGCGCTGCGTGGGCAGTTCGCATGTGGATCCGTACTGTGCCACCGCCGCGGCGACCGCGGCGCTCTACGGTCCGCTTCACGGCGGAGCCAATGAAGCCGTGCTCCGCATGCTTGTCGAAATTGGATCGATAAACAACGTGCCCGCCTACATCAAGCGGGTGAAGGCGGGCGAGAAGCTGCTAATGGGGTTCGGCCACCGCGTCTACAAGAATTACGACCCTCGCGCCCGGATTGTGAAGCACATTGCCTATGAAGTTTTCGACGTGATGGGTAAGAATCCTCTAATCGAAATCGCCTTGGAGTGTGAACGCATTGCGCTCGAGGATGATTACTTCGTGTCCCGCCGTCTATATCCCAACGTCGACTTCTACACCGGCCTCATCTACCAATCAATGGGCTTTCCGATGACCATGTTCCCCGTGCTATTTGCCATTCCTCGCACGTCGGGTTGGATTGCGCAGTGGGAAGAGATGCTTCTCGATCCCGAACAGAAGATTTCCCGACCTCGTCAGGTGTACCTGGGTCATGACCTCCGTAGCTACACACCCCTGGACCGGCGCGGTTAGACCGCCCAACGCCGCATTCTTGCCTGTCCCCCGACCGGGTCTCCAGACGTCCTGGTACCACCGAAAGTGATTGCATCTGGACTCAATCTCTGGCAAAACACTCTGACGTCCCGCGGGGGCCAATCTTAAATGGACATCTCTACGCGCCAAGCCGGAGTTGCTACGATTGTTGATGTGGTTGGCGACATTACGCTCTATAACTCGCCGGAGGTTCGCAAGGTGTTGCTGAATCTCTTGAAAGATAAGAAATCTCCTCGCGTTATCGTGAACATGCTCAGCGTAAAATACATTGACAGTGCCGGCGTCGCCTCGTTGGTTGAAGGTTTGAAGGTTTCGCGCGATTTGAAGAGTACCTTTGCTCTGTTCGGTCTCAGCCGGACCGCGCAGGAAGTGTTCGAGCTTACTCGGCTTGTACGGGTTTTTGAAATTTACAACAATGAAGAGGATGCCTTACGGGGCGGCAGCGCCAACACAAACGTTGCTCCCATTAGGTAAATTCCGGGCGGTCTGCGCGATTTCCCCGGGATTTTAGCCCGTCCGGATTCAAAGATGCCACTCACAGAGACGATCGGCTCAGCCACGATCAATGGACTGTCATATATAGGCGGATTGGCGCGTCTAGCCGGCGGCTCCGTCCGAACGATTTTTATCGAGCCCATCCGGGGAAAGAAATTTCACCTTAGCCGTGCCATCCATCAATCCATGGCTGTTGGAGTCGAAGCGCTCCCTATTGTTTCCCTGATTTCCTTTTTTATCGGCACCATCCTCGCTTTGAACGCCGCGTACGAACTCCGCAAGTTCGGCGCCTTGCAAGTCGTCGCAAGTGCCGTGGCCATTTCCGTCACTCGCGAGTTGGGACCGCTGATGACTGCTGTGGTCGTAATCGGCCGGTCGGGTTCCGCATTCGCCGCCGAGATCGGCACCATGAAGGTGAACGAAGAAATTGACGCGCTGGAAACCATGGCCCTCGAGCCGGTGGATTTTCTGGTCGCACCCAAGTTCCTTGCCATGCTGCTGATGGTTCCCTGTCTCACAACCTGGGCCGATTTCATGGGTGTGCTTGGCGGCGGCGTTTTCGGTGTGTCGGCAGCGGGCTTCACCTGGGGCAGTTACATTCGCGCCACCCTCGACGCTTTGCAGTCCCGTGATATCGTCACCGGTTTGATCAAAGCCGCCATGTTCGGCCTCGTAATCACTGCCGTCGGATGCCAGGAAGGCTTTTCGACGGGATTGGGATCCGAGCAAGTCGGGCGCTCCACCACTTCTGCCGTGGTCAAATCCATTTTCATGGTCGTCGTCGTGGACCTTATATTTACTGCTATTTTTTACCTCACGGCGCCGAGATAAAGAGAACATGGCACCCAGCACACCATCAAAAGGCGACCAGTCACAAGCTCCGCCCGGCGCGGCTGTCGCCGTGCGCAATCTGCGCGTGAACTATGGCGCCAGAGAAATCCTGCACGGAATTAATTTTGAAGTGCCCGCGGGCGAGACGTTGGTCATCATGGGCGGATCGGGCTCGGGCAAAAGCACGCTGTTACGCACGCTCGTGGGTTTGGAAAAACCAAGCGGCGGCGAAATTTGGATGCGCGGAAAGAATTTTGCTGCGATGTCTGAGGAAGATCGCGATGAACTCCGCAAGAAAATGGGGATGTCCTTTCAAGGCGGAGCGCTCTTCGGCTCGATGACTGTGGGCGAAAATGTTGCGCTGCCCCTCCAGGAACACACCAAACTCGACGAATCCACGATCGAGATTATGGTTCGCCTGAAACTTGACCAGGTTGGTCTCTCCGGTTTTGAAAACTATATGCCAGCGCAATTGAGCGGCGGAATGAAAAAGCGCGCCGCGATCGCTCGCGCGCTCTCCATGGACCCTGAGATCTTGTTTTTTGACGAGCCTTCCGCTGGACTCGACCCCATCATCGCCGCCGGAATTGATGACCTGATCTTGAAGTTAAAGAAAGCATTTCGGATTACGATCGTCGTGGTCACCCACGAACTGGCCAGCGCGTTCCTGATTGCCGACCGCATGATTCTGCTCGACAAAGGCGTGATCGTCGCCAATGGCACAACCAAAGAACTGCGGGAGAGCACGCAGCCTCGCGTTCGGCAGTTCCTTGACCGCGTGCCGGAGCCCGAATTGACCGGAGAAATTGATTACTTGCAGATGTTGACGGGAGATATCCCGCCTATTCGGCAATGAGTCTAGCTAACTTAGTTCATCGTGTTATACTCCCGGGCGCCTAAGGCTGCCGGGCGGCGGTAATCGAGGAAACAGATGGAAGCGAAGCGGGAACAGGCTCTCGTCGGGTTATTTGTGCTGGTGGCAGGTGGGCTGCTCATCGTCACGCTGATTCTTCTTTCGGGCGCGTTGACGACCGGTGACACTACCTTTCACACCTATTTCAAGAACGCGGGAGGACTGCAGCCTGGCTCGGAAGTCCGCTACGCGGGCGGGCCGCCCGTCGGCCGCGTCTCGAAGGTTCAGGTTGATGCTCAAGATGCAACGCGCATGAAAGTCGATTTTGCCGTGCATCCGAACATTCCGGTGAAAACAGACAGTACCGTCCTTATCACAAGCAACAGCCCTCTCGGCGAAAATTTTCTTGGAATCATTCCCGGAACGAATGCAGCTGCGCGCGCCCCCGCAGGCTACACCCTCAAATCCAAAGAATTTGTCAGTTTTGCCGATATCGCTGACAAACTGAACGCTCTGGCTCCTACCGCCAACGATCTGATCGTTCATTTGGACGCCCGCGTGGTCGAACTGAAGGAAACCATCAGTCGTGTCAACGATCTCCTGAACGATAGAAACCGCGAGAACGTCGGCGAAAGTCTCGCCAACCTCCGCGGCATGCTTCAGGAAGATAGGCCGCTGGTTCATTCCACACTGGACCACATTAACGCCGCCAGCGCCAAGCTCACTCCGCTCATAGACGATTTCCACAAGACAACCTTGGAAGCCAACGAAACTCTTAATCGCATCGATTCTATGATTAAGGATAACCGTACGGATATTCGCGAGGCGGTGAAGAATTTGCGTTCGTCGCTGGCCAAAGCTGATTCGATTGTGTCGCAGCTCGACAATACGATTGCGAATAATTCCGAAAACCTTGACGAAATTATCGACAATCTCCGGCGTATCACCGAGAACATGAATGCCTTTACTGAGACGATCAGGGCTCGGCCGTACACACTGATTCGTTCCACGGAGCCCAAAGCCCATGAGCCTGGAGCGGCACCGCCGAAGTAGGCGAAAAGGAGCAAGCAGTGCTTAGGCGTCGAACCCAAACCGCTGGAATCTTGTTATTGATGATAATCCTCTCGGGATGCGGAGCAACGCGCCCGATGAAATACTACGTCCTCGACCCCGGCCCGGTCCCAGCCGCTTCGGGAGGCGCGCAGTACCCCGTCACTCTTTTAGTCGGCCGCATTACCGCTTCGCACCTCTATCGCGACGATCGTCTCGTCTACGGGTCCGGCCCCGTACAACTAGGCGTTTTTGATTACGAGCGCTGGGCCGAACCGCCCGCCGATATGGTTCAGGACCTGCTGATTGGGTCTCTGCGTTCTACCGGGCAATATCGCGCCGTTTCCGGTCTTGGCAGCAACGTTCGCGGCGACTATATCGTCCGCGGTCACCTTTGGGGCATATCTGAAGTGGACCAGCCCGAGTTGATGGCGCGTTTCTCTCTTCAAATCGAACTATTCGATCCCAAAACACGCACCACCGTTTGGTCTGGTAAATACGAACACGATGAGCCGGCCCAAGGCAAGACTGTGCAGGCTGTCGTCGAAGCCATGAACAAAAATGTTCACGCCGGCTTGCAACAGCTCACCACGGGACTTAGCGAATATTTCGCCAGCCATCCCGTTGAACAACCCTCCGGAAACTAAAGCCGTCGTTCGTATGTGCAGTTTCGGGACGGGGGGTGCCCCGATACATCACGCTTTCTCATCTTGAACCTCGCCGCGCATGCGCCCCGGCTTTAGCTACGATATTCCCTTGCTCCACACCGTCCAGCAGTGAGGTTTGCCATTCTGCAAAGCCTTATTCTCCTAGGGATCTCAGCCGCAAAGTCCGCGAAATGCTCGATCTCCCCGTCGCAAACTTGTCGCATCAGTAGCGCAGTTTTGATACCTTGCTTCCTGTGCGCAAGCTCGGGTTATAATGCGCCAGCGTACTCCCTTAGTAATATTAGCGGTCGAGGGGTCATTCGCTTGACCGTGCATCGTGCCTTTCGAAGGAGGCTGTCATGGGCCTGCAGATTGCCGTGCGGAAATCCGGTACTATCACCATTCTCGATTTGCAAGGCCGCATTATCATAGGCGCCAGCAATGATGAGCTGGGCACGGAATTGCGAAAGCTCGCCGAAGCCGGCCCTTCCGACGTCCTCGTCAATCTCGTCGGCGTCACTCAGATGGACAGCTCCGGGATTAGCACGCTCGTCCGCTCGTTCGTAACCCTAGAGCGCCAGGGCGGCGGCTTGAAACTCCTGAATCCTACCGGCCATGTCCGCGAAGTTCTCGAACTCACGCGCCTGATCCAATCCATCCCCACCTTCACCGACGAGAAGAAAGCCCTATCCGCCTTCCGCGGCGGCACCGCCCACGCCTAGCGCAGACAAGTATTGGCTCGTACGCGAATGAATTCAAATCTTCAGGTCGGATATAGGGCCATCTGGTTTTCACGAATGCGCATTTGCTTTATTTTCGTTCTCGCGTTCGGAGCAACTCCATGCGTCCACGCCCGGCAGCCTCAAATCGATGAGCTTACGAATAACGTTGTTGAAGAGCTCATCAAGACGCACGAGAAAGCGGTAGTTGTTTTCGATTTTGTCGGCCCGGACAAAAAATCCACCGCGCTCGGTCAGAAAATTGCCGATGATTTTCGCAATGCTCTCACGAAATCAACCGCCGCTTTTAATGTCATCGATCCTGCTCAGATCACTCAAGCTTTGGAAACAAATCGCGTTTCTCCCCAGATCCTTCGCGAGCCCGAATTGGAACGTGAAGCAGTTCAAACGTGGAAGTTCAAACCGGCTCTCGGGCCTGACGGAAAGCCGGCGGCCGTGAGGCAGATGGTCGAGATGAACTTTCACCAAAACAAATAGTACGGCTGAGGATTGGAATCCGAC
>Ga0302325_10001947_pt1 | contig 51369 bp, 26 predicted proteins | sample Palsa_T0_2_FD_201948 | JGI IMG/M metagenome (GOLD analysis project Ga0302325, IMG submission 201948) | Peat permafrost microbial communities from Stordalen Mire near Abisko, Sweden - Palsa_T0_2 | ecosystem: Environmental > Terrestrial > Soil > Palsa > Peat permafrost | place: Sweden: Abisko...
CGGAATCACTTCCTATGTAGTTCCCATGTATATCGCGGAGATCTCGCCTATGGCGCATCGGGGGATGCTGGTCACGCTTAATCAGCTGATGATCACCATCGGGCTGCTTGCCTCATACATTGCAGACTATTGTCTATCGAACAATGCCGATCCGGGGTCATGGCGGGCGATGTTCCTGGTCGGGACGATTCCGGCGCTGGTGTTGCTGGTGGGGATGTTCTTTCTGCCGGAGACTTCGCGGTGGCTGATCAGCGTGGGGCGGTATAAGGAAGGGAGAAAGGTGTTGGAGCAGATGGAGGAGCCGGCTTTGGTGGATAGTACGTTTGAGGAGATCAGGCGGGACCTGGAGGGTACTGGCCGATTGGCGGGTGCATCCGGGGACGGACTGGCGGGGACGGTGACCAGGAGTGTGGGGGCGCAGACGAAGGGCGCCCGGGCGACGGGACTACGGGAGGTGCTACAGCCCTGGCTGCGGCCGGCGCTGATCATTACCGTGGGCATATTTTTCTTTCAACAATTTTCGGGTGTCAATACCATCGTCTACTATTCGCCGATCATTTTCAAGATGGCGGGTATTACGGGCAACAGCGCGTCGATCCTGCCGGCGATAATCATAGGTATCGTGAATGTGGCGGCCTGTTTTATTTCGGTCCTCTACCTGGACAAGGTGGGCCGGCGGCGGTTGTACCTGATCGGTATCAGCGGGATGATCCCCTCGCTTGTGCTGGCCGGGGTATGTTTTTTCTTCCGGGATCGTCTGGGCAGTAGTCTCATTTATTTGAGTGTCGGGAGTATCGTCTGTTTTATCTTTTTTATCAATATCAGTTTATCGCCGTTGGGATGGCTGTTGATCTCGGAGATCTATCCGACCAGTGCGCGTTCAGTGGGCATGAGCATTGGGAGCCTGAGTCATTGGGGGTTTAATGCGATCATCGCCTTTACCTTTTTGAGGATGGTCAATGGGCTTGGGTTGGCGGCGACCTTTTGGGTCTATGCGGCCGTGTGCGTCGTGGGTTTAGTCTGGGGATATTATTATATCCCGGAGACGCGGGGCAAGTCGCTGGAAGAGATCGAGGAGTATTGGCGGGGTGGGGGAAGCCCGAGGGGTTTATGAAAGTCTTCTTAACAAAATAAAATTCATTCATCATGAGACAAGCGGTGCTATTGACGCCGGGGGATATCGAGATCCGAGAGATACCGATGCCCGGGGAACTACAACCAAACGAGGTCCTGTTACGGATCCATAAGATCGGCGTATGCGGGTCAGATATCCATGTCTTTCACGGGAAACATCCTTTTGTGACCAAATATCCGGTGATCCAGGGGCATGAATATAGCGGCGAGGTCGTGAAAGTGGGATCGGCGGTGAAGTCTGTGCAACCGGGTGTGAAGGCAACGGCGAGGCCGCAGGTCGTTTGTGGCAAATGTGCGCCATGTTTACGTGGGCAGTACAATGTCTGTCAAAACCTGACGGTGCAGGGGTTTGTTGCCAACGGGAGTGCGCAGGATTATTTCGTGGTGACGGAAGACCGGGTCGTGGTGGTGCCGGACCATGTCTCCTATGAGCAGGCGGCGCTCATCGAGCCGGCGGCTGTGGGGGCGCACTCGACATTACGGGCGGGCGACCTGCATGGAAAGAATGTGGTTGTAGCGGGTGCGGGGACGATCGGGAACCTGATCGCGCAATTTGCGATCGCGCGGGGAGCAAAGAAGGTCCTGATCACGACGGCGAAGAGTGATTTCCGTCTGGATGTTGCGCGGCAGTGCGGGGTCACGGAGACGGCGAACCTCAGCAAGGAAAACTTTACCGATGCCGTGCGGCGCGTTTTTGGGGACGAAGGTTTTCAGGTCGGGATCGAAGCGGCGGGGGCGCAGGGAGCCGTTACGGACCTGATCGCGGGTGTCGAGAATGGCGGGACGGTCATCATCGTGGGCGTTTTTGAGGAGAATCCGGTGGTGAACATGGGCTTTCTTGGCGAGCATGAGTTAAATGTACTGGGAAGCATGATGTATCGCCACGAAGACTATGTGGAAGCGGTGGAATTCATCGCGGATGGCAGGCTAATAACGACGCCGCTTATCACCAGCAGGTTTCCGTTCGAGCAATACCTGGATGCCTATCACTTTATCGAGAAGGAGGGGCACAAATCATTAAAGGTCATGATTGGTCTTACATAATCTTAAATCAATTTTTATGCGACAAGCCATATTAAAAGAACCGCACAGGGTGATCCTGCGGGATGCGCCCGGGCCGCGTGCATTGAAGGAAAATGAGATCCTGCTGAAGGTCCACCGGGTGGGCGTATGCGGGTCGGATGTGCACATGTATTATGGGCTACATCCCTTTGCCAATACTTATCCCATGGTCCAGGGCCACGAATACGGGGGTGAAGTGGTGGAGGTCGGAGCCGGGGTCAAGGGTTTTACACCCGGGATGAAGGCCACGGCCAGGCCGCACGTGGTATGCGGTCAATGTGCGCCGTGTCTGCGTGGGCAATATAATGTCTGTGAGAAGCTACGGGTGGAGGGATGTGCCGGGCCGGAGGGTAGCGCGCAGGAATATTTTATCATCCCGGAGGACCGGGCGGTAGTCATACCCGATAGTTTGAGCTATGAACAGGCTGCGATGATCGAGCCCATAGCGGTAGGGGCGCATGCCACGAAACGGCCGGGGAGTCTTGGAGGGAAGAATGTAGTGGTCACTGGCGCGGGGACGATCGGGAACCTTGTGGCGCAGTTTGCGGTGGCGAGGGGCGCTAAGAAAGTGCTGATCACCGACGTGGTGGACAGTAAACTGGCAATCGCGCGGGAATGCGGGGTTCATGCGACGGCCAATGTTGCCAGTGAGTTGTTTGGTGCTGCGATCAAACGGGTCTTTGGCGAGCAGGGGTTCCAGGTTGGTTTTGAGGCGGCGGGCGTACAGGCTTCGCTGACGGACATGATCGCGGGGGTTGAGAATGGCGGCACCGTTATTATTATTGCGGTCTACGTGAAAAACCCGGTAGTCAACATGGGTTTTCTCGGCGAACATGAGTTAAATGTCCTGGGAAGCATGATGTACCGGCATGAAGACTACCTGGAAGCGGTGGAGATGGTGGCCAAGGGGGTGATCAGGACAAAGCCGCTGATCACGCATCATTTTCCTTTCGAGGACTATCATGCCGCGTATAAATTCATTGAAAAACATTCGGACGAGACGGTGAAGGTAATGATCGACGTTACGCCTTAACCGTAAAAAAATTGTATGCGATTATCACAAACCACTATATCATCTATCCGCTGCTCTGCGGAGGTGAATCTCCCCGATCCGGCGGTATTCGGGCTTCCTGAAAAGGTGCTGCAGTTCGGGACCGGTGTCTTTGTCCGCGGGCTGATCGATTATTTTATCGATAAGGCCAATCATGCGGGACTATTCAACGGCCGGGTCGTCATGGTCAAAAGCACGGATGCCGGCGATATCGGCGATCTCCGTGACCAGGATGGATTGTACACCCTGATCATGAAAAGCGTCGACGGTGACACCCATTTGGAAGAGAAACGTGTTTGCGCGGCCGTTAGCCGTATCCTCGATGCCAAGACACAATGGGCCGATGTGCTTGCCTGCGCCATCAACCCGGAACTGACGGTGGTGATATCCAACACCACGGAGAATGGGATCATGCTCCAGTTTGACGAGACAATAGACGGACATCCCCCAAACTCCTTTCCGGGAAAATTGCTGGCTTTTCTGCGTAGCCGATACGAGGCTTTCGATGGCAGCGAGGAAAGCGGCCTGGTGATCTTACCCACTGAGCTCATACCAGGCAACGGGGCCCTGCTCAAACGGATCGTCAACGATCTGGCGAAGGCCAATGGGTTGGCTCCAGCCTTTATCGGCTGGCTCAATACGGCTAATGATTTCTGCGACACCCTGGTCGACCGGATCGTGCCCGGCAAGCCACCTCCCGAAGAACACCGGCAATTGGCCGCATTGCTGGGCTATGAAGACCGGGCCATGGTCATGGCCGAAACGTACGGGCTGTGGGCCATCGAAACGGATCGGCCCCGGACCAAAGAACTGCTTTCGTTCAGCGGCGCCGATCCCGGCATCCACGTGGTCCCGGATATTACCAAATTCCGTGAACTGAAACTCCGGCTGCTCAATGCTTCGCATAATCTTTCCTGTGCCGTAGGATTTCTCTCCGGCTTTGGGACTGTGAGGGAGGCCATGGAGAACAGCGACTTCAACCGCTACATGGAGGACCTGATCCTCGAGGATATCGCGATGTCGATTGTTTTTACCGCCGATATCACATCGGAGGAGGCGAAGGTCTTCGGACAAAGCGTCCTGGCGCGTTATCGCAACCCTTATATTGGGTTTGAGTGGCTGAGCATCTGCGTCCAGGACACGAGCAAGCTTAGGATCAGGGCCGTGCCGGTCGTCCGCCAGCATTACGAGAAATATGGGTTCGTATCGGCCAGGCTGGCGCTGTGCTTTGCGGCCTATATCCTGTTCATGCACACGAAGACGGATGGCGAAGACTGCTATAAAGGGGTAAGTCAGGGCCGCGAATACATGGTGATCGATGAACATGCGGTAGACATGCACCGGAAGTGGAGCAGGTATTCGGGTCGCACCCTGGTACGCAATGTGCTGGAAGATGTCCGGTTGTGGGGAACCGATCTGAACGTTTTAAACGGGTTTGCCGAACAGGTGTCGAGTTATCTGAAAAGATGGCTGGACCAGGAAACATTGTTATTTTCGGACGTTAAAAAGCTGTCAACATGAAAAAATTGCTGTCAATTGTTATGATCTTCGGCGGCTTGCTGGCCCATGCGCAACAGCAGGTCCACTTGAAACTCACGGGGCATTATCTGAATATTCCTATAGGCCGTCAGGCCCGGATGAAACTGCTCGAATTGCGGGTAGGTGGAAAACTTAGCCGCGAGATCCCGGTTCAATTGGCGGAAGACTCTGTCGACTACTGGATCTTCGTCGATGTTTCCGAATTCAAAGGACAGACGATCAGTTTGGGCGGCACGGTAAGCGAGCGGGCCCTGAAGCGTATTTACCAGGAGGACAGGATCAACGGAGCCGACACGCTGTATGCGGAGGGCAACCGGCCTCAATTTCATTTTACCGTCAAGCGGGGATGGAGCAATGATATCAACGGGCCGATCTGGTATAACGGGCAATTCCATTTGTTTTGGCAGAGTTTTCCTTATGGGTTGATCTGGAATACGGGTTTTATGGATTGGGGGCATGCTGTGAGTAAGGACCTGGTGCATTGGGAGGAGCTTGATCCTGCATTGCGGCCGGATAGCCTTGGCTCACCCTGGTCGGGCACCGCGGTGGTGGACAAGAACAATGATGGGGGCTGGGGTGCCGGGGCGTTGGTCTTATACTATGCATGCTTTGACCGGATCTCTGAACAGGAGGTGCAATGCATTGCTTATAGTAACGATGGGGGTAAGACCTTTCAGCATTATTCCGGCAATCCGGTGATCAATAGTGACTGGGAATTGGGGACTACGTCCACCCGCGATCCGAAGGTCTTTTGGTATGCCCCGGGTAAGGTTTGGGTGATGGTGCTGTTCGAAAAAGATGGCATGTCCTTTTTCAATTCGGGTGATATGCGGCACTGGACGAGGACGAGTCACGTGACCGGTCTGTGGGAATGCCCTGATTTTTTTGAGTTGCCGGTAGATGGAGACTCGACGAAGCCGAAATGGGTGTTACATGGTGGGTCTAGCGAGTATATGATCGGAAGCTTTGACGGCGGGCGGTTTGTGCCGGAGACGGGCAAGCTCCCTTACGCGGAGGGGAAGAATGCGCGGGGGGAGGACATTTTGTATGCGGCGGAGAGTTTTGAGAACATGCCCGACGGCCGTCGTGTCCAGATGGCCTGGGGGCGGGTGGTCCATCCCGGCATGCCTTTTACGCAGATGATGCTTTTCCCGACGGAATTCCGGCTCAAGACCACCGCGCAGGGCATTCGGCTGCAAGCCAGGCCCATCGGGGAGATCAACTCTTTGCATAAGACAGCCCACCATGTCGATGGCGCATCATTGGCGCAGGCGAATCTCGGTCTGGCCGCCATACCACCGGGCCCGCTGCATATCAAAATGACGTTTGCGTTGCCGCATGGCAATGTGCTGCGTCTGCGCTACCAGGGTAATACGCTGGTCGAGCTGACCTCACGCGAGCTTGTCGCAGGCGGATCGGCATCCGAATCACTCGAGATCCTCATCGATAAAACGGTGGCGGAAATTTTCCTGAATGATGGCGAACGTTACATCGTCAAGCAGCTGGAACCCGCAACCAACAACAAGGGGCTCGAATTCGACGGGACCGATTATGGCGCTTCGATCCAGTCTTTAGATGTCTATGAAATGCGATCGGTTTGGAAATAGAAAGCAAATTTTTTTTAAAAATCTTTGGTAACGTGAAAAACTCTTTTTAGCTTGCTTAAGCGTTTGAGCAAAGAGAAAATTGCCAGCTGTATGAAAAAAAATGTGTCCCTTAAAGACATCGCGAACCAGGTGGGCGTCTCCGTTTCCCTGGTGTCTTACGTGTTGAACGGGCACGCCAAAAAAATGCGGGTGGGTGACGAAATGGCCCAACAGATCATCGAGACAGCCCGCAAACTACACTACCAGCCCAACCAGATCGCCAAGAGTCTCAAATCAAAAAAAAGCCAAACGATCGGTCTCATAGTCGCGGAGATCAAATACGGCTACACCATTGGCATCGTCCGATCCATTGAAGAAGAAGCCAAGAAGAATGGATATACCGTGATCATCGGCAACTCCCATGAAGACCTCGCTTTACTCCATGAACTTATCCAGGTTTTTATTACCCGGCAGGTAGACGGCCTCATCATCGTGGCTGCCGAGCAATCGGAAACGGAGATCCGATACCTGAAGAAAAAGGAAATACCCTTCGTCCTTATCGATCGGATCTTCCCCAGTGTAGAATCGAACTTTATCGGCATTGACAATTACAAGGTAGCCTATAACTGCACCGAATATCTTATCACTCATGGTTTGCGGCGTATTGGGATGATCAATTATGCGACTTCGTTCTTTCACCTGTTGGAGCGAAACCGCGGCTATCTCGAAGCGCTTAAAGACAAGCGATTTCGTTACGATAAGCCCCTTATCCGGGAGATCCGAAAATCTTCCTATGACGCGGATGTGGAAAAAGCTATCCGGGAACTGATCGCCCCGCCTTATTCCTGTGACGCCATCTTCTTCGCGACCGACACCCTGGCGATCACCGGGCTCAAAACGCTTATCCAATTGAAACGGAAGATCCCCGAGGAGATCGCGCTGATATCTTTCGATGAATCCGAGGCCTTCGCCCTCCTGCAATGCCCCATCACTCATTATCGGCAACCACTGGCCGACATTGGACGATCGGCTATCCAAACGCTGGTGGAAGAGATGAAAGGCGGCAAAGAAGAGAGAGCGGGGAAGAAGAATAAGTGGAAGCAATTATATCTGGAAAGCAGGCTGGTCGTGGGCAAGAGCTGCAGGGAATGAGTTTTTTTTTGATCATTTTGCTCAAACGTTAAAGCTAGACGGCCGGGAAGCCTGCGAAAAAGTCGATAAAGAATAGAAACGAAAGTCGAAACGATTAAATACATGCTATATGAAATATGCGACGATGCTTGCTACCCGTGCGCCCTAATGCGGCGGGAAGCCGACCATTGAGCGGCCGAGAGGTTGGCCATCGACGGGCGGAAGCCTTACAATGACATTCGATGCCGGCGTTGGGAGCCGGTCTATACACTATTCACCTTCAAACTATGTTTATGAGACTCTATCTGATGAAGATAATGTCCCTGACGGCGGTCATCTGCCTCCTTTGCTCTGCGGCGTTCGCGCAGGAAAGGACGCTCAGCGGCACTGTCACTGACAAGAATACGAATCTGCCACTTGCAGGGGCTACTGTCACTGTCAAGGGCAAGGCTGTTCTGACGGACAGCAGCGGCCATTTTACGGTCGGCTTTACACCGGGCGTGCCGGTCACTTTCTCTTATGTAGGATATGATCCGCAGACCTTCAAGCCAACAGATGGATCGAGGAATTTTTTGGTATCCCTGCAAACCGGCACTGCGGGCCTCGACCAGGTTGTGGTGACGGGCTACCAAACGCAAAGAAAAGTGGACCTGACGGGGGCGGTGGCGGTGGTGTCCCTGAACGATATCAAGGATATCCCCAACAGTAACCCCATGCAGGCCTTGCAGGGGCGGGTGCCGGGCCTCTACGTTACTTCGGACGGGGATCCCGGCGCGGCCAACAACACGATCGCGGTGCGGGGCTTTAACACGCTTGGCTTTACGGCGCCGTTGTATGTGATCGATGGGGTGCCGACCATTCTTCCGTCAGTGTTTCAGGCGCTCGATCCGAATTCCATCCAGACGATCCAGGTCCTGAAGGATGCCAGTGCCGAATCCATCTACGGCTCGCGGGCTTCGAACGGTGTCATTATCGTGACCACCAAGCAGGGCGCTAAGGGTAAGGTGAGAATGCAGTTCAACAACAGCCTGACCTCCGAGAGCTATGTTACCAAGTTCAAGGTCTTGAATACGCCCGGATATGGAAGGGCCATCTGGCAGGCTGCCATCAACGACGGGGATGACCCGAACGCTTCAACGACCTTATTTTCCTATACCCAGCATACGGGTGCCAATGGGCAGCCTGTGCTGGACCAGATCACGCCGGTAAAATACCTTGGCGGCGACTCTACGGAGCCTTCGGCCAATACCGACTGGCAGAATGCGGTCTTCAAGCATGGCCTGATCGTCAACAATGACCTGGTCATCACCACCGGTTCCGAGCACAGCGACCTGTTGATCGACCTGAACTACCTGGACAACAGCAGTATCATGCAGTACAATCCTTATCGCCGTTATGGGGCCCGGGTCAACGGATCCACGCGTCTTTTCAACGATAAACTGAAGATCGGGAACAATCTGCAGTTCTTTCAATCCTCCGAGACCCCGGTTCCCAGTGATCTCGGCGGTGCTTCGGTCCTGTATGACGGGGTTTTCCTCAGCCCGCTGATACCGGTTCGTACGACGACGGGGGAATTTGCCGGTCCGCAGGGTGCGGGTTTTTCCGATCGGGACAATCCTTTATTAACGTTGTTCAACAATCGCTGGAACAGGAACAATGAATATAACTTCTTCGGGAATTTGTATGCGGAGCTGACGCCGGTCAAGGGCCTGCAGATCCGCACGAATTTCGGGTATGCCTATGACAACATAAGTGACCGGCTGATCCTGCCGGAGTATTCTTCCGGGTTCATTAGCCGGACGGTGAACAGTCTGACGCTCACGAATAACCACGAATTGGACCTCACCTGGTCGAATACGGTGAACTACCACCTCGAATTCGGCAAGAGCAGGTTGGACATCCTTGGGGGAATGGAAGCCATTAACCGGAATTACGTGACCCAACAAGACTATAAGCAAGGCTTTGCCTTGCAAAATAACAACTACTTCCAATTGGCGGCGGGTACGGGTATTACTACGAGTACCGGCACGGAGACGGGGGATCATCTGCTGTCGTATTTTGGGAAGCTGAACTATACCTGGTCTGACAGGTATTTGGCTTCGGTCACGTTGAGGGATGATGGCAGCTCGCGGTTTGGAGCGAATAACCGTTATGGTCTTTTCCCTGCTGCCAGTGTCGGATGGAGGATCAACAACGAGTCGTTCATGAAGGGCATTGACTGGCTCTCCGATCTGAAACTTCGGAGCGGCTATGGGGTCACGGGTAACCAGGAGATAGGGGACCAGGCCAGTCTCGCGCTGTATCAAACTAACTATGGCACCGTTGGTCAAACGGGTTCCAATCAAAACACGGGGGCCTATGGCAATAATGGAACGGCTTACGACCTGAATGGTGCGGGCACGGGCAACCTGCCTTCGGGCTACGTGCTGGCACAAGCGGCCAACCCGAACCTCAAATGGGAATCCACGAAGGAGTTCAACGAAGGCCTGGACTTCGGCCTGCTGAATAATACTATTTATGGGTCGTTCGATTATTTCTCGCGCAAGACCACCAATATTTTGATCCAGCCGCCTTATGCGGGCATTTTGGGGGAAGGCGAGACGCAATGGGTGAACGGCGCTTCCAAGTCCAATAAGGGTTGGGAACTGGCCCTGGGTTATCAGAACCATTCTGGTAAATTCACGTACCAGATCAATGGCAATCTCTTTGCCTTTCACGACAAGATCACGTATCTGCCTTCGTCCGTGGTAGCTGCGTATCCGGGGGATGTGCAAAAGACCATTCTGGGTCATTCGGCCTTCTCGCTGTTCGGCTACCAAACCGAGGGGATCTACCAGAACGCGCAGGAGGTCGCCAGTCATGCCTATCAACCTGGCGCGGCTCCGGGCAGGTTGATGTACAAGGATCTCAACGGCAACGACACGATCGATGCATTGGATCAGACCTGGCTGGGGGTGCAACTGCCTAAACTGAACTACGGGTTGCAGATCAACCTCGGTTATGGCGATTGGAGTTTCTCGCTGTTCCTGCAAGGTGTGCAAGGCGGCGTCGTCAACAACCAGCACAAGGAGAATACGGATTTTCTGGGTTTGAATCCGGGCGTGAATATCGGTCAGCGGGCTTTGGATGCCTGGACGGCGACGAATACGAAATCCAATATTCCGGCTTTATCGTTGGTGGATAATAACGACGAGGAGCGGTTCTCGTCCTATTATGTGGAGAGTGCCAGTTATATGAAGATCCGGAATGCGCAGCTGGGGTATAATATTCCGCGAAAGAGCCTGGCGGGGTTGAAGGCCTTCGATGGCGTGAAGGTGTATATCATGGGCGAGAACCTGGCGACCTTTTACAAGAAGCATGGCTCGAATGCTTTTTCGGGACAGGATCCTGAGAATCCCGGGAACAACTTTCCCATTCCCCGCAAGTTAACGGCCGGTATCAATCTATCCTTTTAACGCATTAAAACGATTTGTATGAAAACGAGATCAATAGCATTTGTCTTTTTGCTGCTGGGTGTTGCTTCCTGCAGTAAGAAGTTCTTGGATTACACGCCGAATGGGACGGTGACCTCTTCGGATCTTACCACGCCGACGGCGGTGGAGGGTTTGGTGACGGCGGCTTATGCCGCGTTGGGCAACGACAACTGGGAGAATGCGATCACTTCCATGTGGGTATGGGGCAGCATCCGCTCCGACGAGTCTTTTAAGGGCGGCGGCGCCATTACCGACAATGGACAGTTCAACCAGTACGAGCAGTATAATTTGATCACGACCGACATGCCCAGCAACGACCTCGAGTGGGCGACGATCTTCGCGGGCATTGCCCGGGCCAATACGGCGTTGAGGGGGATCGACAATCTGACAGTGGCCGCTTATCCGCAGAAGGTGGAGCGGCAGGCGGAGTGCCGGTTCCTGCGGGCGCATTTTTATTTTCTGTTGAAGGAGATCTTCAAGAACGTGCCCTATGCCGATGAAACGATCTCCACGGATAGTCTGCCCCTGGTGTCGAATGTGGTGCTTTCGAATGATTCGTCCTGGGAGAAGATCGCGCAGGATTTTTTGTTCGCGGCGCAGAATCTGCCTTCTTCGCAGACACAGCCGGGGCGGGCCAGTAAATACTGGGCCTATGCTTACCTGGCCAAGGTGAGATTGTTTCAGGCCTATGAGCAGGACGCCAACAACCAGGTCACCAGCATCAATACACAACATTTGAATGATGTGATCGCTTATACGGACAGTGTGATGAATTCGGGCTTATATCATCTGTCGCCAGATTTTGCCGACAACTTTACCTATGATGGTGAAGACGGTCCGGAGTCGATCTTTGCGGTCAGGTTCTCTATTAACGATGGAACGCAGATTGGCAGGGTGGATATGGCGGATGCCGTCAACTACAGTATAGCCAGCCAGTATGGCTGTTGTAGTTTCCATCTGCCGAGTCAGAACATGGTGAATGCGTTCAAGACGGATGGGAACGGACTGCCGGAATTTGGGTACTTCAACGATACTTCGCTTTTGGTACAGCAGGACTTTCTAACGAATGGGATCGATCCCCGGCTCGACCATACCTGTGCGATCGTAGGGCATCCTTTTAAATACCAGCCGACTGTGATCTTTGATTCCAACTGGGTACGGGTGCCGCAGATCTACGGCTATCATGATAATGTGAAGGAGATCCAGCCGGCGACCTGCTCCTGTCTGGAAAAGGTGGGACCGTTCTTTGGGAGCTCGAAGAATATCGATGTGATCAGGTATGCGGACGTACTGCTGTGGCAGGCGGAGGCCTATATTCAACTGGGGCAACCGAATGCGGCGCTGCCGTTGATCAATATGTTGCGGACGAGAGCGGCGAACAGCGAGTCGCGGTTGGCTTATTCCGACGGCACTTATCCGTCCAACTACCGGATCAGCACGTATCAGCCTGGTGTCAACTGTACCTGGACGCAGGACTATGCTTTCCAGGCCTTGCAGTTCGAGCGGCGGATGGAGTTTGGCATGGAGGGAGCGAGGTTTTTTGACCTGGTGCGGTGGGGTATTGCGGCGACGACGCTCAATAATTTCGTGTCGGTGGAGAAGACCCGTTATAATTTTTTGGCGAATGCGCAGTTTACGCAGGGAAGGGATGAGTACCTGCCCATTCCGCAGAATGAGATCAATCTGACGCATGGGTTGTATCAGCAGAATGCGGGGTGGTAGTAGGTCTTTAAACCATACAATATGAAGCAGCTTGTTTTGGCGATGGTATTTTGTTTTGGCGCGGGTTTGGCCGAGGCGCAGCTGAGTGTGCGATATGATCCGACGGTCCAATCGACGGGCAATATCAATTATTTCAAACCATCGGGCAATCTCTTTGTGGGGGACTGTATCCCCTTTTATCGCGATGGTACCTATTACCTGTACTGGTTGTTGGATTCGGCGCATCACAAGGCGTTGGGTGGTTTGGGCGGTCATCAATGGGCGCTTAGCACGTCGACCGATCTCAAGACCTGGAAACAATACCCGGTGGTGCTGGGTATCGATGAAGCCTGGGAGAAGAGTATCTGCACGGGATCGGTAGCGTATTTTGATAGAAAGTTTTATGCCTTTTATGCCACGCGGCTGATCGACAGTTTGGGGAAGGTTAATGAGCAGCTGAGCTATGCGATAAGCGATGACGGGATACATTTTGTGAAACAAAAGCCCAATCCATTTTATACGTCGGCGCCGGGGTATAGCAAGCGCAACTTTCGCGACCCGAAGGTGGTGATCGACGAGCAGGGGCTATTTCATCTGTTTGTCGCATCCGATCAGACGGAGGCGCCGACTGCGGACAATGGGGTGCTGGTGCATCTGGTGTCGAAGGACCTTCGGACCTGGGATGTTTTGGCGCCTTTGATCTATGGGCAGCATGACGTACCGGAATGTCCCGATTGGTTCCATTGGAAGGGCTGGTATTATATTGTCTACGGTCAGGGGGGGAATACCTTTTATCTGAAATCGAAGCGACCTTATGGTCCATGGGAGTACCCGCGGTACCAGGCGCTGAATGAGGACTGGATCAATGTAGCTAAGACGGCCGAGTTCACCGGCGGGCGGCGGATCGTGGCGGGGTGGATACCGAGCCGGAGAGATATGAAGGACAATCAAGGCGAGGTCTTTGGTGGCAATATCGCCCTGCGGGAACTGGGGCAAGAGTCCGACGGCACCTTGAATACCTTCTTTCCCGCGGAGGCGAAAGTCAGCACGAGAGAGCCGTTGCTGCTGACGGCGGCGTTTGACAGCCTGACGAAGAAGACGGGGGGCGATGCGTATACGATCTCTTCTTCCGGTGGGCTGGGCGCGTTCTTCTTTAAGGACCTGCCGGTGGACTGTAGCATCAGCTTTGATGTTCAGGCCATGGGGTCGGTGGATGACTTTGGGTGTTTTTTGCGGACGAGCAACAATGGGAAGGATGGCTACCGGCTGGATATTACTCCGCAGAATGAAGAGGTTGTGTTAGCGGAAAGTTCCATCAAGGCCGTCGAGGGATTGGATAAGAAATTCAGGGTTCAGATTGTCATGAAGGGAGATATTATAGATGTCTGCATCGGCGGCAAGCGTTGTATCGTCAACCGGCTTTATGAGCAAAAGGGTACCGTGCTGGGATTTTTTGCCAGGCATGGTGAGGTGGAATATAGCTCGATAAAAATTATGCCGTTGAAATAATAAAAAATCATTGTATGCTTTTAGGATTTGATATAGGCGGCACCAAGTGTGCCGTTCTAATGGGAGAGACGCGTGGCGAGCGGATAGCAATTATTCAGAAAGAAGTGATGCCGACCGATCGGCCCGTGTATGAGATGATCGAAGCGTTATTTGTCAGTGCGGAGCGGATGTTGGGTGCGCGGGGGTTGGCTACGCTGGAAGGTATCGGTATTTCCTGTGGGGGGCCGTTGAGCAGTAAGCGGGGGATGATCTTGAGTCCGCCCAATCTGCCGGGTTGGGATAATGTTCCTATGGTGAAAATGACGGAAGAGCGTTTTGGCCGGCGCGCCTTGTTGCAAAACGATGCGAATGCCTGTGCCATGGCCGAGTGGAAATTTGGTGCGGGGATGGGGTTTAGCAATGTGATCTTTTTGACATTTGGAACGGGCATGGGCGCCGGTCTTATTTTGGATGGGCGGCTTTATTCCGGAACGACCGACCTGGCCGGCGAGGTGGGGCATCTACGCCTTTCTGAGATGGGCCCGGTGGGGTTTGGTAAGGCTGGGTCGTTTGAGGGATGGGCGAGTGGAGGAGGGATTGCGCAATTGGCGCAGTCGATGGTACGACAGAAACTCCAGATGGGGGAGAAGGTTAGTTTTTGTTCGGGCTTCGGCGAGTTGTATACGCTTACTGCCCGGAGTGTGGCCGAGGCGGCCTTTGCGGGGGATGAACTGGCGAAGGAGATCTATCGTGTCTGTGGGCATTGGCTGGGGCGTGGTATGGCGTTGCTCATCGACGTGTTGAATCCGGAGATCATCATCCTGGGAAGTATTTTTGGGCGGGTGCGGCCGTTGATAGAGCCTGCGATGCGGGCGGTGATCGATGCGGAGTCGCTGGCGGACTCGAATGCGGATTGCCGGATCGTGGAGGCGGGTCTGGGCGAAAGCATCGGGGACATGGCGGCTTTGACGCTCGCGGATTTTATAAGCAAAGAAAAGAGTATAGCATGAAAAAAATCTTGTTTTTCGCGATGTTGATTTGGGGGCGGGTATTTGGGCAGGCGGACAAGGCGCCGGCCTATCCTTTGATCGTGCATGATCCGTATTTTAGTGTCTGGTCGTTTACCGATGAACTGAATACCTCGCCTACGCGGCATTGGACGGGTAAGGAGCAGGCCATGACGGGCTGGGTCGAAGTCGATGGTCATCGATATGGGTTTGTGGGGGACTCGGTGGATGAGCGGGCGCGGCAGACGCGGCGGGAGATGAATGCGACGCAGACGATCTATGGATTTAGCTGCGGAGCGGTGGACCTGGTGGTGACGTTTACTTCGCCGTTGCTGATCGATGACCTCGAGCTGCTTTCGCGGCCGGTGTCGTATGTGAGCTTCAAGGTAAGGCCGACTGACGGCGGGAAACATGACGTGACCGTGTCGTTTGGGGTGTCGACGGATCTGTCGGTCAATGTGCCAACGCAGGAAGTGAAGACTAGTGCGTTTGTTTCGGGTGGTTTGTTGCTGTTGAAGGCGGGGACGGTGAGCCAGGCCGTATTGGCGAAAAAGGGAGATGATCTAAGGATAGACTGGGGATATGTGTATGTCGGGGTGAAAAGCGGACCGGGGGTGGAGCAGAAGGTGGATGGGAAGATGCTGATGACTAAGCTGACGATCGGGGATGCTGAAAAGGTGGTTTTAGTGGGCTATGATGATCTGTATGCGATACAATATTTTGGGCGCAATCTCAAGGGATGGTGGAAGCTCAAGCCGGGGACTACGATAGAAGGGGTGTTGGCGGAGGCTGATCGGGACTATGGGGTGGTGCTGCGGAAATGTTTGGCAATGAACGAGCGGATCTATGGGGATGCGTTGAAGGCTGGTGGAGAGACGTATGCGAAACTTTGCGTCATTGCCTATCGGCAATGTCTCGCGGCGCATTCGCTGGTGAAGAGTCCTGAGGGGGATATTCTCTGGTTGTCTAAAGAGAATTTTAGCAATGGGAGTATTTGTACGGTGGATGTCACGTATCCTTCGGCCCCGCTGATGTTGTGTTACAATCCTTCGCTGGTAGAGGGCATGCTGAATGGCATCTTTGAATACAGCGAGAGCGGTAAATGGACAAAACCGTTTGCGGCGCATGATCTAGGTACTTTTCCGTTGGCTAACGGGCAGACTTACGGGGAGGACATGCCGGTGGAGGAATGCGGGAATATGATCATTTTGACGGCGGCGATCGTGAAGGCGGAGCAGAATCCCGGTTATGCGCAGAAACACTGGAAGACGCTGAGCACCTGGGTAAATTATCTGGCGGCAAATGGTTTTGATCCTTCGAACCAGCTTTGCACGGATGATTTTGCGGGTCATTTGGCGCGGAATGCTAATTTGAGTGTTAAGGCGATCGTCGGCATCGGGTGTTATGCTTATTTGGCAGAGCAGCTTGGGTATAGTGACACGGCGCAAAAGTACCGGGCCATGGCGAAAGACATGGCTGACAAATGGCAGGGTCTGGCGGATGCGGGGGATCACTATGCATTGACCTTTGATACCAAGGACACCTGGAGTCAGAAATATAATTTGGTTTGGGATAAGATCATGCACCTGGGGCTTTTCCCGGCGGTAGTTTATCAGAAGGAAGTGGCGTACTATCTGGGCAAGCAGCATGCGTTCGGGTTGCCGCTGGACAGCCGGAAGACGTATACCAAGTCCGACTGGATCCTTTGGACTTCGGCTTTGGCTTCGAGTCGGGAAGATTTCGAGCGGTTGATCGATCCGGTGTACAAATATGCGACGGAAACGCCGACGCGTGTACCGTTGAGTGACTGGCACGAGACCGTGGATGGGCGGCAGGTAGGTTTTCAGGCGAGGAGTGTGGTTGGGGGATATTTTATTCAGGTGTTGGCGGAGGAGTGGAAATAGCGGGGGGGCGGTTTTTGTCAGGAGGTTGCTGCCGTTTCGTTTTACCAATCATCTGTACGGAAAGGAGAAGCTGGCAGATCTGCCCCATTATATAAATTGCAGACCGGATTATTGGACCAGGCGTACCGCACGGCAACCGGGTGGGCCACATCGCCACTGCTCACACGCACCTTATTCGCGGAAATAAACGCCCGGGCCGGGTAGAATTTTTTATCTGCGCCTGCTATGGTAAATCCTTTCAATGTGTCACCTCGAGAAGTGTCCCCTTTTGCCACCAGCCCACGATCGATATGCGTGAAAGACAATTCGATGGTATCGCCCTTAATTATCTGTGACGAATAGATCGGACCCGAGTAAGGGATATGTTCACCATACGTTTTGGCGCGTGCGATCAATGCCAGGCGACGGCCGACCTCCTGTTTGTTGCGAGGGTGGATGCGGTCGGCCTCGCCGATATCGATGGTTACTGCCATGCCTGTATGGGTCATGCCAAGCGTGCTCAGTTGGGCATCGCGCAGTGCGGGCCAGTTGGCAGCGGGCCCCTGGTCGCCGGCGGTATAATTGGCCAGCTGGGTGAAATAAAACGGAAAATCCCCTTCGCCCCAATGCTGCCGCCAATCATGGATCAACAACGGCAACAGCTGCCGGTATTGTGCGGCCCTGTCGGCATTGCTTTCGCCCTGGTACCATATGGCGCCTTTTATTGTATAAGACAAAATGGGGTTGATCATGGCATTATAAATGAGCGTGGGCCGGTTCATGCTGGTCGGCATCAGCGGTGGTTGTGGCAGCTGCGTCAGCACTGTGGCTTTGTGGAAAGCCCATGGCCCTGCCAGATCGATTTGTCCGGACGTATCCGTGGCTAACGACAAAGACAATGGCCCCCCGTTGATACCGCCGAGGCCGCCGTTGTCAAAAACGCGGACTGCGATGGTATTTTCGCCTGATTTGACCAGGCTGCCGGGTATTGTGTAGCTGCGTTTGTAAAAGAAAGACTCCATGTGCCCAATTTCGGTCCCGTTGAAAAAAGAAACATCGAAATCATCGATACCGTCCATGTTGAGTGTTAGATCCTTACCCGCCCAGGCAGCGGGGAGGACCACCTTCTTCCTGAACCACATGGTGCCGTCGTAATCCGGAAGTCCGGCACGCTCCCAGTAACCCGGCAGCATCATTGTTTGCCAGGCGGCATCGTCGAAAGCGGAGTCGGTCCAGTGGGGTTGCCCTTGCTGAAGGCCCGGGTCTTTTGCATCGATGGAGTCGATCCATTGCCTTACTTTGATTTGATATTCCGCATCCAGCTTTTTTTGCGTGAGTCCGTTTTCCACGGCAATAACGAAGGGGGCGAAGTCAGGCATCGTTTTTAGGGCACTCCCACTGGTCCAGGCTTCTGCAACTGTGCCGCCCCAGCTGCTATTGATGATCCCTATGGGAATTCGTTTGCCCGGGAACAAATTTTTTATTTGCCAGTGGCCGGCTGCATCGGCCCTGATGGGGTAGGTTTTGTTATTCCAGGAGGTAAGGAGCGTAAGGCTTTTGCCGGGGGTTTCGGTCCCCCAAAAGTTCACATTGGCGTGCTGTTGCAAGACCATGTTGTCTGTAAAACAGGCGGGCAGTACAAGCCGGGTATAACCAGTATCGATCAGGGACAGCGGTACGCGCAGTCCGCGCGGGCGATAATAATCGGGGTTAAAGCCGTTGTTGATACAATTAGGTTCGCAATCGCTATAGCCATTGATGTCATAGGTAATGAGCAGCTCGTTTTTCGAATTGATGTATTCCGGGTGAATAACCGGGCCATAAAAGATTGGGGCATGTCCGAGGTCCTTGTCGGGTATCGTGTAGAGTATCTTGTTAGCACTAAAGGGGCCGGTGAGGCTGTCGCTGGTGGCCACATAAATACGTGTTCCGGCATCGCAGGATACGCTGAATTCGGTGCTGACCAGCACGTATTTATTTTTCACCTTGGCTACGAATGATCCGTTGGAAGCGCCGGTGGCGATGGGGGCGATATGGGTGAAGGCAGTGTCCCAGGCTTTCCCGTTCCAGAAGGCCCATGGTGCGCCCGGATCGTTGCGGGGAAACCGCGCCACCACGATACGACAAGTGATATAAGCCGGTTGGATCCCCCAGGTATAAATGTAGTCACCTGGTTCGTCAGCATCGAAGCCGAGGCCAAATTCCACGCCACCAAGGTCGGGCAGGGGATCATAGCCAACGACCTGCAGCCCGGGTATCAACATTTTCGCCAGGAAGTCTTTGCCACCATGGGTGAACCCGAGACCGATGAGCGTTGTCGTTGCGGAGGGCGCCCAATTATTGATCGGCTGCAGCAGGGCGGAATTGCGCACCTGGAAAAGACAGCCGGTAGTGCCCGTGAGCGGATCCCGCTTACCGATATAGCTATCGCCCATCGTCCAAAGCACTCTTCCATCAGATAGAGGAATGGAGACGCAGCCGTCACTGGCTATCCAGCCGCTGTCTCTATCAAAAAAAGCCGTCACCAATGGATCCCGATAGATCCCGGTATTGGCGGGCATGGAAACATCGGCCATATACATCCCATCTGGAATGGGTGATCCGTAATGGATGCTGTCTTGCGTACCGCTGAACGACAACCGAAACCGGTACACCGAATCAGGCCTGACCATATTCGCCGGGACGATGCACCATTCGTATTCTTTTTTTGTGCCGGCTTCGAGTGTGTCGGAAAATCGCCAGCTGTGGACAAGAAGCCTTCCGCCTGCAAAACGGCAGCCGCTGTCCCGGGTAAGTGGGAGTGCCGCGGATTGGCCGTCGCTCACGTATCGGCTGCTGCCCACCATGGCGAAGTCCCGATGTGCGACCGTGTCCGAGATCGTGGTCCATAAGCCGGAATGCCCACACTGGTATTGTAGCCGGACGACCCCGGTCTCGCGGTGATCCCGGCCATTGCAAACGGCTATCCTGAGACGGAGGGGTGTCCCCGCCACGAGGCGTTGGGTGAATGGAAAGTCCTGCGGCGCCAGTGCGGTAGCCCTTGTTTCGGAGCCATCGTCCCTGCGCCAGCGCCAATGCGCCTGGTGGAAGCCGCTTTGGGCCTGGCCCAGGCTCACGAACAAGGAACTGCCAATAGCCAGCAGCAGCATTGATACCGGTCTCATAATTTAGTAAGCTCTATCACATGTTTGCCGGGCCGGTTTACCGTATAGATCTCGTTAACCAGCAGATCCATTTCTTTTTGCCAGGCGGCGCGGATGATGGGATAACGCGCGGCCCGGTAATTGTCCCGTTTGGAGGCAACGGCCCAGTTCCTCGCGGAGGCGTCGTTCACGGAATCCATCGCCACCCTGCCATCGTTAAATTGTAGTCCGATCCCCCGCAGATAATCGTATTGCAGCCAGTAATACTGTCTTAGCTTCGACTCGACGCCCATGCGTTCTTCATTCAACTGAAGTATCGCCATGGCCTGTTCATATTCCGGTGTATTGGTCAACTTAGCAAGATTGATGCCTTCGCCCAGATCCGCCGCGCTGTACCGCGCGACCGGTTGGCCATCCATGCTTAATGCATAATCACCGGAGGGCAGTCCGCTCACCCGCAACAGCTCCCTGTTGAATGCAGCATAGAACGGCATCACTCCGATGGCTTCCGACTGGCGGTGCGGATTGCCCCAAAGTCGGGGAACGGTGTCGACAGGGAACGGGAGCGAATTGGCCAGGTAGTCGAAGCGTATACCTATACGGCCGGACGCGGACTGGCCGCCGGAGCCGGATGGCAGGTCAGTCAGATGCGTGATCTGGCAGTTTTCCGCACGATCTACGCGGAGGCGATTGGCGTCGATAGCGATGTCCGCCACAGGAAGCGTATCCAGACCCTGTGCTTTCAGGAACAGCCAGGCCATTACGAAATGGCCCGAGTTGCCGGGATGGATGCGGTCGTTGCCGGTGAGTGTGAACGTCGAATCCTTTTTTTGCTCCCTGAGATCGATCTCCGTCATGGGGTGCAGAAAGTCTACGAGGCCCCATTGGTTGTCCTTCGCCGCCTGTGCCTGAAATGCGGCAATCTCTTCCATGGCCTTGACCTTTCCCGGAAAATTATTGCTGCCTTTGATCCTGGCCGTTTCGTCAAATGGCGAAGAAAGGATCATGACCTTCCTGACATTGGACAGCCGCTTTAATTGCTCTTCGATCAGCTCAAAATAATGGCGGCTTTCGTCAACATGCACTTTGGCGAGCGAATCCGCATTGGACCACAGAAATTCAAAATACCCCGAATCATTCATGCCGAAGGTCAGACAGACCACCGTAGGGTCGCTCGCGACAATGTCGTCCTGGACACGCTCGTCAATGTCTTTGGCCCTTTCTCCGCCGATACCGCGGTTGAGGATGATGATCCGCCTGTTCGGAAAATGCAGCATATAATACAGCCATATATAGGACTCATAATACCCTTGCTCCGTGATGCTGTTGCCCACAAAGGCAACGCGGTCGCCGGTCTTAAAAGGAGGGACCTGGGCGCTCGTGGTTGCAACGGCGGTGATCAGTACAAATAGAAGGGCCGCGATTACTTTTTTCATTTTACTGCGTCTTTAAGTTGAATGGTGCGGATCCCGAATCGTGGTGCGGTTATGATGATACTTTTTTTCCCGGCAAAATCGGTGGTCACAGGAAGCGGTTTTATTACGTGCCCGTCGAGTGCGACCAGATTGGCTGTCTTTATCGGGAATCCAACGAAAACCCGTTCCGCGCTATCCTTCCCCGCGGCATTGAAAAGCCTGACCAGCAGATCATGGCCCGAGACGGTGATGGCGGAGACTTCCCAGCCGGGCTTCGACAGCCGGAGCAGCGACCCTATCGTGATGCCCTCTCCCGGATGTACGAGCAACGGCTCATTCCAACGGTCGGCGGCCGCCCAAATGCCAGCCCGATCCCATCTGCCGGTATGCGGCAAGATGGCGTAATCCATTGTCGTAGGGCCCGTGATCGAATAATCACGGCCAAAAAGTCCGGGACCCGAGTATTGGACCGTCAGCGCCAAGGGATAATTCGGCCCATGGGCATAGGACGTCGTTTGATCGGTGAATACGGCCAGTCCATATTTATCTTCGGCGTCCGTGACATCGACCCAATTGAGTACGACCACATTTTTGATACTATCCCAGCTGTCGAAAAACGTTGTGGGAAGCCGGCTCTTTAACACATCGAAGGGGGCGTTCTTATAGACCTGCCGGCCACGTAATGCCACGGGGAACAAGGCCTGTAATTTGAAGCTATCGTTATAGAATTCTTTTTTTAGGGGATACCCCTTTATACTGTCCGGTGATTCGCCGATCTTGTGATCACCGGTCCATCCGATCTCCAGGTGAACGTCGATCCGGGGTTCGCCCCGGGTTACGGAAAGCAATTGGGTGAATGGCGTGCCGGCGATCCGGCCATCGATTTGCAGCCGTACGCGCAGCGGACCGTTCTCGATGATCCGCACCTGCGCCGGCGTCTCGGTACTGGAACGGAAGCCACCTTCCTGATCAAAGTTGCCGCGGAGTTCGTTGAAATACCGCTGCGCATTCCCGTCGATAAAGTTTTTGGCGGTCGGCCCTTTTGTCGACAGCCTGGTGATGGCGCCTCCCTTGCCGGGGCTTACGACCACGGTGTAGCTGTCGGTCTCGATGCGATAGTCGTCGTTGTCTTCGTGTATGACGCGGGCGCCCTGCGCGGGTTGGACGTGAACCTTGGGCTGAGCTTGGGTCTGGGGCTGGGGCTGGGCCTGAGCGAGAGCCTGGGGCTGGTGTAGGTGATAGGCAACGGAACCCAATGATGGGACGCGTGCACGAAAGAGCAATTTTCCCCGGGTGGCAGGCTGTGTAGCGACCGGATTGCCGGCTTCGTCTGTGATGGCTGCGCTTGTCCATCCTTCGGGCAGGGCGAGCTCGACACATTCGTCGCGATCGGTAGCCGTCGGATTGAATACGGTGACGCTATTGCCAGCCGTGGTCAACACGGACTCCGACTGTTCGAGGATAGTATCGCAGCGACTAAGCGTGTTGCCTATCCACTGATCCACATCATCTGCCCAGGTTAGTCCCTGCCGGCTATTATAGGGCACGATCCAGCAGTCATGGTGTTGAGACAGCAAGAGCGTGCGCCAGGCCTCGTCCAAAGACTCGCCCGGCCAGCGGACCGAATGGAAGACCGCCGCCATCGACGCCAGTTTTTCGGTGACAGCGATCCTGTTCTCCGCGGTTCGGACTTTGCGCGCTACTTGCTGCAGGATCTGCCCACCCCATACGAGGCTTGTCAGGACATCCTCTTGTGAAAAACGCCAATCCCGGGACGTCTTTCCGGGCGTATGGTGTTGGAAATATCCCCGCCAGGTCTCGAAAACCGTGGGATGATAGGGATGCGAGACATCCTGCAATTCATTTCCTGAACCGGGCCTGTAGGCTTCGCCGGTTCCTATCCATGGACCATTGGCCCAGCCCGCATCCTGCAAACACATGCCCACGGGGTTTTCGATCCCTGCCTGGAAGGCGCGCAGGACATAGGCGACGGAGTTATTCGAAGCGATAGTCTCCCAGGTGCTTTTAGGCTTCAGGGCTTCGATGGCATATCGGGGAGCGGTGAGGATGGGCGTTCCATCCGGTCCCACCCAATTGACCAACTCCCCGCCGAAGGCACGGGTATAACCACCCCAACAAGTGTTAGGGTTTTTCAGCGAAGCATAGGTAAACCCATAAGACCTCAGGATCTGGGGAAGCGCACTTGTAAAACAAGGCTCTTCCGACGAATAGGTCGAGAAGACGAGGCCGGGGAAATGCTGCCGAAGCTTGCGCATCCCATAGTACAACTGGCGGATGATGCTTTCGCCGGAAATGTTGTACAGATACGATTGACCATAGGCGGGATTGATATATTCTACCCTGCCTTCGCCGGTCTGGTCGGCGATACAGCTTTTGAATGCCTGATAGTCGGCGGGGTACTTGACGGCGATCGTGTCCCAGGATTCCGGTTCCAGCTCGAGGTTGATCTTCCAATATGGAAACTCCTTCAGTTTGTCTGCCATGAACTTTGTTTGCCATGGGGGAATATGCCCATAGATACCGCCGTGATAGCCGTCGATGAAGTAGGCGGATCGCGGCGCCGGCGGTGCGGCGGATGAGGCGGACGGGGGGGACGAAGGGGACGAGGGGGGCGACGCCGGTTGCGCGTGCGAGTGGGTACACATGAGGAGGAGAGACAGAAATAGATATAGTCGACTAATAAACATGTTATTTGTTTTGGGGCGCCGGCGTTTTTTCCGGCCAGGTGTCGGTGCGGAAAGGTACGACAGGCCAGCCGGCTCCGTTCTCCAGGTTCGTGACGGGGAAATTGGTAAAGGCATAGCGAACCGCCGCGGGTTTCTTGACCTTATCGCAGTGGACGACGATCTCTTCTCCCTCGATGCGGGCCTGGGCGGGGTAGAAGAATTCGTCGTCGCCCGCCATCTCAAAATATGCCGCCGCCTTACCATCCCTGGTCCTGAGTCCACCGCTGACGGTGCCCGGCTCAAAATGGATGATGGCGTCCCGGCCGGCGAGTTCCATGCTGCGGTATTGTGGACCACGGTATACTGTATCTGCAAATCCATATTCCCGATTGAGTGCCATGGCGGCGAGGCGTTCGCCGACCGGCTTTTTATTGATCGGATGCAGGTTTTTGGATTCGCCGACGTCCATGGTGATCACCATGCCGGTGTTCGGTAGCGCGGCAATCTTCTCCTGTGCCTCGCGGAAGAATGCATAGTCAGCCAATGTCGAATCGGGCTGGTCATAGAAAAAGGGCGCCACTTGCACATAGTAGAAAGGCAGATCCCCCTGGCCGAAAGCCTGCCGCCAACTTCGGATCAGGGCCTGCGTCAACCGGGTATAGCTCTCCCGTTCCTGCCGGTTCGATTCGCCTTGATACCAGCAAAAACCGCGAACCGACAAGTGCCGAAACGGGTAGATCATCGCGTTGTATAACAAAAAAGGTCTCGTCACTTTCTCGAACGAGAAACCGCCGTCGATGTGTTCGTGCGAGCGCGGGCTTTGCAAATAAGGTTCCAGATAACGCCGGTCGAGCACACTGTCCGCAGCCAGCACCTCCTGTGGCGCATAAGCCTGGGCGGCCGATGCGCCGATGCCGGAAAAGATGACGCCTATGGGGACGTTCAGGGTCTGTTGCAGCTTCCGCGCGAAATAATAGCCAACGGCGCTGAAACCCCGAACCGTTTTAGGGGAGCATGGCACCCAGTTGCCGCCGATCTCGTCTACCAGATGGTCGCTGAAGTTGAGACCGGCATTGAACAAGCGGATCTCCGGATGATTGGCCGCGGCGATATCCGTCGTCGAGTCGAGTACGGTCGCCATGCTGAATTGCATATTCGACTGCCCGCTGCAAAACCACACTTCACCGATCAGCAGATGGGAGAGGGTCTGTAGATCGCTGCCGCAAGACACCGTCAGCGAATGTTCGCGATAGTCGCCCCGGCTCACCGCGGGCACGGCCACGATGGCGGTGAACGCGCCGCTGTCATCAGCGCGGACGGTAACGGCGCCGGAAAGCCAGTCGGCGTCAATCCGAACCGCTTCACCCGGGGTTGCATGTCCCCAGATCGTGCATGGTTTATCCTGCTGGATCACCATGTTGTTTTGTAGTGGAGAAGCAAGTGTCAGCGGGACCGGGGCCCGGGTGGCGACAGCTGCATGGTTGTACGGTTCGACAAGCAGCTTATACTGTCCATTCGGCAGCAATGCGGCGTCGAAAGAAATGTGCACCTGTCTGGATTCTCCGGGCAGCAAAGTAAAATAATTATCGTCTTGCAACGCGGGCAGTATCCGGCGTCCATCCGCGGCGCGCACTGCCTGGACACGGACGGCGAAGGCGACGGCGGCGCCGTTGTTCGTGATCGTTGCCCCAATCACCGACTTCGTGCCTGTTCGTGTCAAATGCGACTCATAAACCGGTGTGACAGCAGGCAAGGTATTCAATGCGGTATAGTCATTGCCCTTATCACTGCGCCAGTAAAAATTGTCGGATACAAGGCTGCCTTTGTCATCGGTGAGCGACAACCGGATGAACTGAACGGGCGAAAGATCGCTATGTGTTCGTCCATACACTTCAAAGGAATACAACGAATAGCCAAAATCGGTTCCACGCCGGACACCCAGCATACGCACGTATCGGGTCGTCGCCGGCTCAAAGGAAATGCGTTCGATCCCGCCGCGGCCATTCTCCCTGGAAAAGAGGTCTTTCCAGTTGACGGCATCGTCGGAAATTTGCAATTTATAGGCTTTGCCATAGGCCGACTCCCAATTCAACGTCACGGCTGCGACCTCTTGGGGCGTTCCGAGATCGACATACACCCATTCTGCATCGGTATACCGGCTGCTCCAACGGGTGCCCGGGCTCCCGTCGGTCACGGCGGCCCCATCCGATGCTTCGGGAGCGCCGGAAGAAACGACAGCAGGCCGCTGATAGGCGAGGTCGTCCGAGTTGAAGTGCAGGCGGAAACACTCGGTCACCGTATCGGCAGGTGCGTCGATGACGGCCGTCTTTCCATAAGCAGCGGCAGGTGTGCCGTTCATGTTGTAGACGATAGCGCGGGCGTGCAACTGCCGGCGATCGGCGCCTGTTGTATTGACGACCCGTACCGTGTTATCCGCGCAGCTCCACTGGATGTGCACCGGTTCGCAGGCCTTGCGTACGCCCCAATAAGCGCCGGTGAGGTCATAATAATAGTCATAGGTTTGCCAGACCATCGAGGGATAGGCGCTCTGGCTCATCCAGGTCATGACCCCGGAAGCGTCATCCCACATATGATGTTGCCAGCCTTCGTAAAGGGCTTTGTTCGTTTCGATGTTCAGCAGCTGCGATTTCCGGCAAAAGTCTTCGATGTCTTCCGGTGCGCCATAATTTTGGGTGATGGACCGTGCGTAGTTGTCGGGGCCGCCGTTAGCTGCGGAGGGGCCGAAGAAATGTTTATCCCAAAGCGCATTCCTCGGCCACCACGCGCTTGCGGGCATGAACTCGCGGAAGCTTTCAAAGGTGGGGAATACCGCCGTACCGATCTCGGTGCGAAACCCCCAGCCGGGGCTGCCACCGAAACCGCCGGGGTAGCGGGTGAAATACCAGGCAGGTCCGGCATTGGTCCAGGGTCCGCTGCCCGTCAACGCGCCGGCGTGTGAATTTGGCTGGTACCACCGGTCGTCATGATCCAGCGTTTGCACCGCGTTCCGGATCGCCTCATTCAAAGGCGGCAGGGGCGTGCTTTCGTTGTCGCCGCACCAAACGGCGATGGAAGGATGATTCCGCAATCGCCTGATCTTCTCGCTGACATTGGCTTCAAAAGCCGCCACGTCATCCGGCAAATTGGGGTGCGAATTCAACCAAAAATCGTCCCAGACCATGATGCCATATTTGTCGCAGGCTTCATAAAACGCCTCGTCCGTGACGGAACCGATCCAGTTGCGGATCATATTGTAATGCATCTCCCGGTGCAGCAAAACTTTATAGTCGTATTCCGCGCCCCGGCAGCGAAGAAGGTACTCGCTCATCCCCCAGTTGCCGCCTTTGACAAAGATGCGCCGTCCATTCACCCAGAGATGAAAGACCCCGCCAAGGGTGTCATAGGCGTAATGCCGGATGCCGAATGTAAAGCGGCTGGTATCGCCCCCGCACGAAATCGTACAATTATACAGGTTCGGTGCCCCATAGCCGTTGGGCCACCAGAGCGCGGGATGCTCCACCCGTAATGCGGGGTCATGCGCGGCGTCAAAGATTGCCGAATCCATGCTACCCGGCGCCAACGTCAGCTTACGTGAAAGCGTGATATTGCCGGGCTGTATACGCACCGTCAATATGCTGGTGACAGTGGCGATGGAATGATTGGCCAACCCCACCCGCAACGACAACCGGGCCGCTGCCGCTGCCGCCGTCTCCGTCCTGATATATGGATCGACAATCGTCACGGCTCTGCCAATCGTCAAGTACACTTCGTCGGTGATACCGGACAACAGCCCTGGTACCGATGGCATCCAGTCCCAGCCATCGCTGGAGATATAGGTGGGGCTGGCATGATTGGCAATGGGACGGCCCGGCCAATGGACGAGTACGGCCAGTACATTGGGACCTTTGGCCGAGACCAGTGTAGTAATGTCATAGTCACCGCGCTGCATGAACCCATCGAGCAGTCCGAGGCGCCGGCCATTGAAGAAAACCTCTCCTTTGCGGTTCACGCCCCGGAAATGCAGCCACAATCTTCGGCCGGCGGGGCTTATGGGGATCCCGCGCCCGGGCGCGCATGCAAAACCTGCCGGAGTGGCGAACTCCAGTCGATACCAAAAATTCCGGTCATATTTTCTTTTGTCGACCCGATAGATATTGTCGGCATAATTGGGATCGGCTTCCTTGCCGGACGTCACGAAAGAAGTGAACGTCGTACCCGGCACTACGGCGTCGGTCCAATTGCCTGTGTCATACCCTGCACGCAATAAGGGCGCACTGTCCTGGCCAACCTCATCCTGTGGGCTGAGCTTCCAATGCCTATCGAGCGTGATCCTGGATTGTGCGGCGGCGTCCAGGAAGAGGAAACCAAAGATAATGGCTATCAACAATCGGAACATGTCAGTGAATTGAGGATGTTGTGGATACGGAAAAAGGTTTGTCTTCGGGCGCGGTGCCGCGCTGCCGATCGGGCTGCGCGGACATATCCAGGTGCAGGGTGCCGCCGGCGGAGATATCCTGGTAGGTGATCCAGTTGTGCGTATACGATTGACCATTGAGGCTCGCGCGCTGAATATATACATTTGTTTTGCTATTGTTCGCGGCTTCGATCACGAATCGCTTCCCGTTCTCCAGGGTAATCGTGACCTTATTGAACACCGGACTGCCTAATACATACTGATCGGTGCCGGGACAGACGCTATAGATGCCCATGGCGCTGAGCACATACCAGGACGACATGCCACCCTGGTCTTCATCACCGGGATAGCCTTTTTCCGTGGCATTGTATAGCTTATCCATCACCTCCCGGATATGCTGCTGTGTCTTCCAGGGCTGGCCGGCATAGCTGTAAAGGTAGATCATGTGCTGGATGGGTTGATTGCCTTGTGCATACTGGCCCATATTGGCGAGGGCCATCTCCTTCATCTCATGGATCATACCTCCATAGGCGCCATATACGATCTTGTTGGGTATGGTGAAAACCGAATCGATCTTGGTGACGAACTTTGCTTCGCCGCCCATGAGATCGATCAGCCCCCGGACGTCGTGGAAGACGGACCAGTTATAGTGCCATGCGTTTCCTTCGGTATAGGGGCCGCCCCAGGCGTAGGAGTCGAAGCCGGGCGTCCACTCGCCGTTCGCCTGCCGGCCGCGCATAAAGCCCGTGGTCGTGTCGAAGACATTGCGGTAGTTGTACATGGATCGGGCGAATACCTGTTGGTAGAAGCTGTTGCCCGTCTCCCGCGCAAGGGTATAAGCGCAGAAATCGTCGTATGCATATTCCTGTGTTTGGGCGGTAGACCCCTGCGACTCGGGATAGGGAACGAACCCTAATTCCCAATATTCTTTCCACCCTGCACGCCCGTTGGCGCCGCCCCATGGACCCTTGTTCATGGCCTCATGGGCATAGGCTTTAAGCGCGCTGTCGGGGTTGAAGGTATGAATGCCTTTGGCCCAGGCATCGGCAAGCAAAGAGATCGCATGGTTGCCCAGCATACCGCCAGTCTCCGAAGGCGCGGACCAGGCCGGCAGCCAGCCGCACTGTTGCTGCGCGGCCAGCAATGCCTGCATGTATTGTCCCTGCATGGTCGGGTGGAGGATGTCCGTGAGCGGGAACTGGGAGCGGAAGGTATCCCAGAACCCATTGTCCGTGTACATATAGCCGGTATGGACATGGCTGTCGTAAGGGCTGTAATAATAGGGGAGACCGTCCTTATCGTATTCGAAGAAAGTATGGGAGAACAGGCTCGCGCGGAACAGGCAAGAATAGAACGTCGCCTTTTGTTCCTCTGTACCGCCTTCGACGAGTACGCGGTGAAAAAGACTGTTCCAGGTGGAATCGGCGGAATGATGCGTGGCGTTAAAAGACGGGCCCAGTTCCCGTTGCAAGGTAGTCCGGGCCTGTTCGGGACTGATGTAGGACGAGGCGATCCGCGCTTCGACGACGGCCCCTTTTGCGAATTGGAGCCAGGCGCCTACTCCGTCGCCCTGCTCGTCCGTTTTTCCCTTTGACGAAGACCCGTGAACATTCTCCCAGGAGCCGAAGGAGACAAAGGGTTTGTCGAACACGATCACAAAATAATTGCGGAAGCCGCCGGGTGTCCAGCGGCCGTTGTTCACCCAGCCGGTGATGGAATGCGTTTTGGGATCGATATGGATCTCGCTTTGTTTGGTGTACCCGTCGAGCATCAGGTAGGCGGAATGGGCTTTTGCTTTCCCGGTGAAAGAGAAGCGCATGTGGCAGCCGCGTTCGGTGGGCGACATCTCCACCCGGATGCCATTGTCCAGGGCCACGCTGTAATAGCTGGGCTCGCCGACCTCATTGTTGTGGCTGAAGCCGGTAGCGCGTTTTTCCGCATCCGTGGCTGCGCTATCCAGCACGGGCATCAATGAGAATACGCCATAATCGCCTACCCAGGGGCTGCACTGATGGGTCTCGCCGAAGGCGCGGATCTTGCCGGCCGCATACTGGTACTTCCACCCGTCGCCGTCTTTTCCGGTTTGCGGGCTCCAGGTATTCATGGGGAAAGGCAGTGCTGTCGCGGGATAGGTATTGCCGTAACTAAGTCCGTAGTCCGAGGCGGTGCCCTGCAAGGTGTTGGCATAGTGGACGAGGTCCCCGGCCGGCGCGTGAGCCGGCGTTTGTGCCGGGACCCTGGCGGCGCCTAAGGCAAATGCGAAAAAGAAAGCCGTGCTGTATCTCATAGTCCCCAATTTTTATTGGGCCGGGGGCCCATGATCAGTTCCAGCACACCGCCCGAAACGATCTGTGCGTGGTCGATGTGGCAATAAGGATAGGGTTTCCCGTTGAGGGTCGCCGATTGAATATAAACATTCTCCCGGGAGTTGTCGCGGGCGGTGATCGTAAAGGTCTTGCCGCTTGGGTGGGCGCTATCTTGCCGGATGACTATGCGGGAGAATACCGGACTGGTGATCTCATAGCGGGTATCACCGGGGCAGACCGGGTGGAGGCCGCTCGCGGCCAACACGTACCATGCCGACATCTGGCCTACGTCTTCATTGCCTACGATGCCTTCTACGCCATTGTGATAGGCGCGGGAACAGATCTGTCTGGTCCATTCCTGGGTCAGCCAGGGCGCCCCGAGACGGTTGAAGAGGAAGGGGATATGGTGTACCGGTTCGTTCGCATGATTGTATTCATCATTCCAGAGCATTTCGTCGGGTGTTTTACGGAACATGTCCAGGAGGTCGGCGATCACTTTCTCCCTGCCTCCCATGAGTGCGGCCATACCGGGGATATCGTGCGGCACGAACCAGCCTTGCTGGTAAGGGTTGCTTTCCACGGTGCCATACGATTGTTTCAGCCGGCCTTCGGCCGGCCATGGCTCCCAGGAGCCATCTGCTTTGCGGGGCCGGAACCAACCCACGGTAGTGTCGAAGATATTCCGATAGCTTTGCGCCCGTCCCGCGTAGCGAGCCGAGTCTTCCGGATGCCCGAGTGCGGTGGCGAGCCTGGAGAGGCACCATTCCGAGAACCCATTCTCCAGTGTATTGGAGATCACAAATGGCGCCGAGGCATAAGAAGTGCTGGTATGGTCGTCCGGGTCACAAATATAAGACCAGCCGCGGTCGCCGTTGCCAAAACGTTCACAGGTGTTCACGGAATAGCGATAGGCTTTGGAAAGATCGTAATCGCGGATGCCTTTGGCATATGCGTCGGCGATCATAATGACGGCCGGATTGCCGATCATGCACCCTGAATAAGCGTTCATGAGTTCCCAGCGTTCGAGGTAATGTTTGCCGCTTTCGTCGGCGAGATCGATGAGCGAACGGATCATATCGTTGACGACGGAGGGGTTGATGATGGTCTGGAGGGGGATCTGGCTACGGTATACGTCCCATCCACTGAAAACGGTGCGTTTAGTATACCCTGCGGACTCGTGGATGCGGCCATCTCCGCCGGGGAAACGACCGTCTGCATCGGCGATGCCGCGGGGGTCGAGCAGGGTGTGATATAGGGCAGTATAGAAGACCGTCTTTTCCTCTTCCGTGCCGCCGGAGACGTTGATCTTCCCGAGCGCGGTGGACCAGCGGGCGACGGTTTGTCGGTGGAGGGCGTCGAAATCCCAGTCGGGGATCTCGCGCCGCAGGTTCTCGCGGGCGCCCCGGATATCCACGAAGGAGATGCCCGCTTTCATAGTCACTACCGTTCCAGGCCTGGTATGGAATTCGGTGAAGAAGCCAAGGTGTTTTCCTTGCAGGTCACGTGTTCCGCGGGTGACGGCAGCGGCAGCTATGCATTGCTGATAGCGGGCGCTTTCCACATCTTCGCGTTTGCGTGTCCAGGCGTCGGGGATCGGGGCCGACCAGACCCCGTAGCTGCGCAGGGGTTCGCTGAATTCGGCGTGGAAATAGACCGTGTAGGAGACCTGGCCTGCGCCATCGCCCCAGCCGCCGCCCTCGGGGGTACACTGCATCCAGCCTTCGATGGAGTGATCGTCCACGACGTGAACTTCCTGAAGGGTGCTGGTGCCTCCGACTCTTCTGGCCAGGTCGATCTGGATGCGGGCGAGGCCGCCCTGCTGATAGGTAAAACGCAGCATACCGCTGTGCGGGGCGGCGGTGCATTCTGTTCGTACGTGGTATTTGGTCAGGGAGACAGCATAGTAACCGGCGCTGGCTTTTTCGGAAGCCTTGTCGTAGGGTGAGCGGTAGCCGTCGGTGGGAACCTTGCCTGCATTGGTGTGCAGCGGGCCGGAGGTGGGCATCACGAGAAAATTGCCCAGGTCGCCATACCAGCCTACGCCGCTAAGCTGGGTAAAAGCGAATCCCTCGATGCTGGTATGTTCATAGCTATAGCCAGAACCGTTGTCGCCGCCTGTGATCGTATTGGGACTTACCTGTACCATGCCAAATGGGGTCGCTGCGCCGGGAAAGGTCTTACCCAGTCCATGGCTGGCGCCGGCCCTGGCCGCATTGGTGCTGGCGCCGATAAAGGGGTTGACATAGTCTACGGGCTGTTTAAGTGTCCGCGGTGGTTGCGCCTCCGCGGTGATCACGGGAACATAGAAGAGTACGAAGGGCCAGATCCGCATGGTCAAAGGTTATGGTTTTAATGTTTGTTGCTCATAGTCCGACTTGTATACCGAGGTTCAGGATCCTTTGGTTCAGGTAAGCGTCGCCCACCGTATTGGACTGAACCTCGGGGTCCTGCTGGTATTTCTTTTTCACGTTGCTCCAGGTAAACAGGTTGTAGGCGCTCAGATACACCCGGGCGCTCCGGATATGAAAAGGTAGTGCCCGAGGTGAAAGATTATAGTTCAGGTCAAGGCTCTTTAGCCGGATATAATAGGCGTTGACAAGCCAGAAGGTCGAGGGGTAGACGGCAGGACTATTGATCGTGGTCGCGTTCGTGGTGAGCCGCGGAAACTCCGCACTGTTAGCCGTCTCCGGTGTCCAGCGTTTTTCATGGATCGGCTGCCACTGGCTTTGGAACGGCTCGATGGCCACGCCGTACAAATAAAGGCTGTAGTCGAAGGCGCCCTGGAAGAGTACGCTGAGATCGAAATTCTTGTACCCGACCTTTATCGGCAGGCCGACAGTGGTATTGGGGACATTCGGATTGCCGATGGCTTTGACATCGTTCTGATCGATGACGCCGTCGCCGTTCAGGTCTTTGTATTTCAGGTCACCCGGTTGGATCGGCGTGGCGATATTGGGTCTGGCGACCTTGGGATCGGCGACATCGGCCGCTGAATAGAATCCCTGGTACACGTAGCCGAAAGGCTGGTTGATCTGGTGCCCGGTGGCCGCCAGCCAGGGAAATCTGGGCGAGGCTTCAGCAATGTAGAGTATTTTATTATGGTTATGCGTATACACGATGCCGATACTATAGGTGACTTTACCGATCTTGTCCCGCCAGGTCAGTGTCTCTTCCCAGCCCAGGTTCTGCGTGATACCCACATTGTCCGGGGACAAGCCGATCCCGAGGATCAGCGGAACATTGGCGGGGACGACCAACTGGTCGTATACGTGCTCGTGGAAATAATCGGTAGTCGAGGTGAGCTTCTCGTTGAACATGCCGAGATCGAGGCCGATATCATATTTCCGCGACTTCTGCCAGGTGACGTTATTGTTGCCGAGCGAGCCTTCAGCGATCACGGTCTGGTCCTGGGCCGATTGCCCGAAGCTATAGCCGGGGGTAGTGCTGTTATAGACCTGTTGATAGAGGTATTGGTTGCCCAGGGCTACGTCCGATCCGACAATTCCATAGGAGCCGCGGATCTTTGCGAGGTCGACGGTGTGCGCGATGGGAGCCCAGAAATTTTCTTTGGCCGCGTTCCAGCCGATACCCGCGGCCGGGAAAAAGCCATATCGATGGCTGCTCTGGAAGCGGCTTGAGCCATTGTAACCCGCGTTGAAATCCAGCAAATACCGCTGTTTGTAGTCGTAACCCAACTTCAACGAATACCCCTGATACTTCTCCGGAACGCCCGGCGTCGTACCCAGGGTCGTGCCGAGGTCGTCGCGGAAGTTGTCTTCGTTCCAGAGCAGCAGTGAATTGATGTGATGGGCATTATTGAACAGCCGGTCATAGTTTAAGAAGATCTGCGCGTTCACGCGCTGGTTGTCGAGATCTGTACCACCCATGGTAGCATAGGGTCCCAGTACATAGCCGCCGCCGCTGGGGCCGGTGTTCAGGGTATAGGTGTCTGCCGCGGGATTATAGTGATAGCTGGGCGGGAAGCCAAAGCCGCGCCAAAGGGTCAGTACGTTCTCCTGCTGGCTGGCATAGGCGAGACGGCCTGTGAGCCGCAGGCCGCGGGTAAGATCATCCAGCTTTTCGGTAAAACCTGCCAGGACGTTGAAATCCGTTCGCCGGGTCCGGTCATACCCGTTGGTAGCCAGCAGCGCATTCAGCGTCGGCAGCTGGCTCTGGGTATCGTAGGCATACGCGTAGCTGCCGTTGGGATTGATGAAGGGCGCCGAGAAGGGATGATAGTCATTATAATTGTAGATATCGTTGACTACATTCACCCCATGCGGGTTGTTGATGTCCATGTAGCGGACCGTCGCGTCCATCCGAAGTGAAAGATTCCGGGTAGCCTGGATGTCGAGATTGCTGCGGAGCGTAAAACGATTATAGAAGTAGTTGCTGTTGACGCCGTCGCTATTGGTTGAGAAACCGCGGATGGTGCCGTTTTGTGTGAAGGCGCCGCCGTTGATGAAATATTTGACATTGGAAGTACCGCCGGAGATATCGATATCGGTGTTGGCCTGTTGGGACACGGGTCGCATGATGGCCTTATACCAGTTTACATTGGGATGGCCATAGGGATCTGTCTTGCTCGCGAAAGTCTGTAGGTCGACGGTCGTAAACTGCGGTTTCAAGCCGTCGTTGTTCAGGGCTTCGTTCGCCAGGACGGCGGAATGATATGAGTCCAGGAACTTAGGCCTGATCACGGGGCTTTGAGCGCCGGACTCCAGCCGCACGTCGAACCTTGGCTTACCGCTGGCACCGCGTTTGGTGGTCACGAGCATGACGCCGCTGGCCCCTTTGATGCCATAGATCGCGGTGGAGGAGGCGTCTTTCAACAGGGTGATCGTCTCGATCTCATTGACGTTGATCTGCGACAGTTGGTCATAGGTATATTCGATATCGTCCACCAGGATCAGCGGTTGGTTGGCAGCGGGATTCAGTGAGGATACGCCGCGGATATAGAAATCGGAGGCATCGTGTCCGGGCTGGCCGCTGCGCTGCACGGCCACAAAACCCGACACCTGCCCGGCCAGGGCATTCTGCACGCTGGAGGTCGGCACGTCCTCGATCTCCTTGGCATTGATGGAGCTTACCGCGCCGGTCTCGGTGGCCTTTTGCTTGGTATTCCCAAAGCCGACGACGGTCACTTCATCCATCCCTTTGGGGCTGGGTCGCAGCATCACCGTCACCGGCTTCGACGGGTCTTTGATCCTGACCTCTTCCGTGCCGAAATTCACGAAGCTGATGATCAGGGTATTCGAAGTACCCCGGAGCGTGATATGGAACTCGCCGTTGGCGTCGGAGCTGACGGTGTTGACGGGCAGGCCTTTTTCCGAGATGGTAGCCCGGGAAAGCGGGCCGCCGGCTTCTCTCACGGAGCCCGACACTATCGTTTTCTGTTGCGCCCGGGCGTCATGAGGCAGGAGCATCCCCGCCAGGACGAGGGCCAGCCAGAGCACATTAATATATCGTAAGCAATTATTCATATGTCCAAAAGTTAGTTGGTGATAGTCGTTGTTACCAGGTGGGGTTTTGGATCATTTGCGGATTCTTTACTACTTCAGAATAGGGTATTGGATAGAAGTACATGCCCGGGTCGTTAAAATGGCTCGTGAGCACGGGGATCCGATTATATGTCAGCGGTTGGTTGACGGGCGCCTGGATATCCATGCCTGCAAGCGGGTTGCTATTGTAGACCGTGGCCGCGATCTTCCAGCGACGGATATCCCAGTAGCGTTTTTCTTCAAAAGCCATCTCGATCCGGCGTTCGTTCTGGATAGCGGCACGCATCGTGGGCTGATCCATGTTTGTCGCCAGACCGTAGTTCAGGTTGGTGCCGGGGAAGACGCCTGCCCGCTGACGAAGCTGGAACAGGACATTGTATACTGCGGCGGAGGGACCGGAGAATTCGTTGGTCGCCTCGGCAAAGTCCAGCAGAATGCCGGCATAGCGGAAATAGATATAATCGTGGAAGGTATTGCCGAATTGCACGGAGCCCGTCACCGACTCCCAGGGGCCCATGAATTTACGCATATAGTACCCTGTCTTTGTCTGGATCAGGGAGCCGCCGGGTTTGTCCAGACCACCGTCGAAGGTCTGGACGGCGCGGTTGAGCCAGAACGAGGTGGCGTTGCAGAATACGGTGGCCGTTAGCCGGGGGTCCCGGTTGGCATAGGGGTTATTGGGGTCGTAGCCGGAGGCGGGGTCGGTGATCGCATAGCCCGAGTCCGTCGGGAAGGCGTCGACGAGATTTTGTGTGGGGCCGGTGTTGCCCTCTGCGCCTGCCCCGCTATAGCCGATGGGTGAATTGTTTTGCTCCACACTGCTATTCGTCCCGACCTGCACCCAAAAGATCGATTCGTTATTGGCGCCAATGGGTAACGCCTGGTTGGTAAAGACATCCTTGAAGTTGGGCATCAGGCCGTAGACGCCCAGGTTGATGACATCCTGTGCCGCCTGTGCGGCGGTTTGCCAGCGCGTAGCGTCAGCATTGGTATAGCCGGTGAGCGGGTTCGAAGGATCGATATTGCCGCCATTGTAGAGCGGACTGGCCGCCAGCAACAACGCTTCGGCCTTCAGGGCCAGGGCGGCCCCTTTCGTGATGCGGCCATACGAGCTGCCGGTGATATCGGACACGGTACGGAGGCTGTCCTTGATGTTATCGCATTCGCTCACGATGTAGCTGATACAATCGGAGAAACTGTTGCGCGGGACCTGCACGTTCTGGGTGATCGTGAAGACGGTATCACCCAATAGCGGTACGCCGCCATAGCGTTTGACGAGTTCGAAATATTCCCAGGCACGGAGAAAACGGGCTTCGGAGCGATACGCAGCAATGGCGGGCCGGCCGCTGGGTAGTTTTTCGGCCAGGGGAACACGGTAGATATCGTTGATAAAGACATTGCAATCCCGGATCGCGGAATAGTTGTGGGTCCAATCGTCGTCGCCGTTGGGCGTAGCGGCCGAATAGGCGCCCGTCGCTATCTGCTGTACCGAAGAGACCGTTAGCTGATTGGAGATGGCGTCGTCCGATGCGGCGTCGAGATAGTCGCCACCCACGCGGTTATGCCCGTTGGGCAGTGCCTCCATGTAGCAGGTCGACAGGAACGTAAGCGCCAGCACCCCCGCGGAGTCCTTGGTATCGAAGGCGTAGTCCAGGGTGATCTGCTCGCCCAGCGGGACGGGCTCGTATTGTTTTTGGCAGGCTGTAAAGCCGGCAGCAAGGATCGTCGCTGGTATAAGGAACCGAATTTTCATCAGCAATCAGTTTAATCGTTTGACGAATTAGAATTTGACATTGACACCCGCATTCAGCATGCGCTGCAGCGGATAGTTGGGCAGGGATACTTCCGGATCGATGCCGTGGAAAGCGGCCCAGGTCCAGAGGTTCTGTGCGTTCACGAACAGTTTGACGCCGCCGAATTTTGCTCTCCGGAGCCAGCGGTAGGGTAGGGTATAGCTCAGATTGACGTTCTTGATGCGAAAGAAATCGCCGTTTTTGACATAATAGGAACTCGCAAAGCTGTTGATCAACGACTGCCCGTTCTCCGCGTTGCCGCCGGCGGTGAGCCTCGGCGCCGTGGCCTTATAGGCGTTCTCGGGGATCCAGCGTCCAAGCGCCGGCGTATAGGCCTGTGAGTAAGTATTTCCCGTCGAAAAGAAACCATAATTGTAATAGGGCTGATCGACGTATTCCACCCGGTTGGCGACGCCTTGCAAAAGCGCGCTTAATTCGATCCCCTTATAGCTCACGCCGGCGGAAAGGCCGTAGATCACCAGTGGGCGCGGCTTACCGATCGGGGCCAGGTCGAACTGGTCGATGGCCCCATCATGATTGAGATCTTTGTATTTGATATCGCCGGCATGCTGTGTATAGCCTGGCAAGGAGGGGCTGCTGGCGGCATCGGCGGCCGTTTGGAAGAGCCCTTGCGCGACATAGCCGAATAGCTGGTTCACGGGCCGGCCGGTATGGACGTTCCAGGGGTTTTGTTCGTATTGCTCATCCATGAACAGGACCTTCGACTGTTGGGCCGCGGCATTGCCGGAGATAAAGTAATTCACGTTGCCGATGCGGTCCTGGTAGGTCAGCTCGGCCTCGAGACCTGTATAGAGGTCCTTGCCGATATTTTCCGCCGGGTAGTTGATACCGATCAGGGCGACGTTATCGCCGCGTTGTTGCATGACGTCGAAATAGCGTTCGTGATAGTAGTCAGCCGTCAGCAGCAGGCGGTTGTGAAAGAAGGCGAGATCGATCCCGCCGTCGAATTTATCCGCCTTTTCCCAGGTAGCATTGCTGTTCGGCAGGAACTGGGAGCCCACAGGGCCGCCTTCCGCGAGGGTTTGTACAGCAAAATTGTAGGTGCTGCCCATGGCATAGTTGGGTGCTGACTGACCGAAGTGCTCGCGCCAGATATAATAGCCATAATAGTCTACATTGGCGTTACCGGTGAGGCCATAGGTGGCGCGGATCTTGAAGTGGTCGATCCAGGGCGCCAGTTTATGAAAGAAATCCTCTTTGCTGACATCCCAGCCCAGGCCGCCGGCGTAGAAGAGGCCGTACTGGTGACCGGGTTCATAGCGATCGTACCCGCTGTAGTTGGCCGCCCCCTGAGCGAAATACCGGTCCTTATAGCTGTAGGCGGCCTTGCCGGCGAAGTTGGTCAGTTGGGCAGGAAGATCGTAGTTGAGCAGGGAACGTTTTTGATCGAATAGCAGTTCGCCATTCACGGAGTGATCGCCGAAACGGCGGTCATAGCCCGCGGTGAGCTGGATATAACGGTAGCGGGCCCAGGCGCCGGTAGCATAATGACTGATCTGGGCGACGGAACTGCCAAAATGATTATAGGTCGTGTCCCCTCCGACTACCGCCTGATAGACGGATGTTTGCAGGCTGCGGTTCATATTGGTCTCGGATTCCACGGATACATTGCCGCCGCCGCGTACCCACAACCCTTTGGTGACCTTGTCCAGTTTATAGTTCAGGGTGACATTGGAGATCACATCGCGGACATGGTCCAGCGCATAGCCCGAGGCCACTGTCTGTGCCAGGAGGTTTTGCGTAAAGTTGGGGTTACCGCCATATGATCCGTTGGGATTATTGACTGGGTAGGCGTTGTTGGGCGTGCTCAGTAGGTTGTTGAGGATGGCGCCCGTCGTGGCGCCGGGCTCATTGGCATCCTGCAAACGGCCCATGACCTGTAAACGCAGGCTGAAATATTTATTCACGTCTACGTCGACCTTGGAGTTGAGGAGATAACGTTGGATCCCTGCGTTGGTATTGTAGGTGTTGGTGTTCGAGGTCACGAATATACCCTGATCGTTCATATAGCTCAGGGAGATCACATAACGGGCAAGGGCCGATCCGCCGGCGGCGTTGAGGTTGAGCCGGCTCAGCGACGGCGCGCTGCGAAGGATCGTGTGAAACCAGTTGACGTCCGGATGCCCCAGCGGGTCGCTATGACTGCGATACGCATTGAAATCGGCCTGGCTATAGAGCGGATTCTTGCCGTCGTTGAGCAGGGACTCGTTGAGCAGATAGGCATATTGATAAGCCGGTAACGGCGTCGGCAGACCGAGCGACTTCTGGATGCCGGACTCGGCCGTTATGCTCAGCCGGGTTGGTCCGGTCTGCGGTTCTCTGGTCGTCACGATCAACGCGCCCCGGGAGCTATTCTGGCCGAGCAGGATGTTGGACAGGGGGTCTTTGAGGATAGACACCGACTGGATGGTAGTGGGGTCGATATTATATAATTCCCGCTGTACGCCGTCCACGATGGCAATAGGGTTTTGGCCGGAGCTGGCCGCGTGTCCGCGAAGCTGGATATTGAATTGTGAGTTATCGCTGGGACCGGAGCCGGTCGTATAGGTAGGGATATTACCCAGGATGGCGGCCGTGGTAAGCGAATCTATCGAAAAGGACTGGAAGCCGGAGGTCTGGGCGATATTCAACCCGGTGAGGCGGCCTTGCAGGGCAAACAGGTAATTGCTGGCGGGAGTGGCCTCCAGCGCCTTCATGTCGACCGTGGAGATCGAACCCAGGAAGCTTTCACGGCTGATCTTTTCATAAAGGACATCGATCTTTTGGTCCGATTCCGCGGGGATAAGGATCGTATCCTTGTTGGATATGGACGTTTTTGGATCGATCTGCGGCTCGCGAAGAAAGCTGCTCGTCAGGCGGATGGCCGGCAGGGTATCCCCCGGAGCCCGGCGTTGCTGTCCGTCGAACTGCGGAGCACTGAATAGCAGCGGCTGGCCGATAGTTGCTGAGAGGTGATAATAACCGTCAGCGTTAGTGAAGGTACCTGCGCTGTCTCCTTTGCTATGTACACGGGCGCCGGCAAGGGGCTTCCCGTATTCATCGGTGACGAAGCCACCCACCGGGTGCGTCGTTTGCTGCGCCTTCGCCGTTTGTACCGACAGCATAGACAGCGCGATGACGGCGGCGAGATATTTTTTGAAGATTGGCTGAAGCATAATCATTTATTGGCAAGAAAAGTTGAAGGTAAAAGGGGATGCTCCGCCGCCATAGCCCACCCTGGTGGCGCCGGTAGCGTCGGTGAAATAGTATTCTATGCTGTCCAGCTTTTGGGCCGGCGACAGGTTGAAAAAGCCGCGGGGCCAGATATTGGTCTGCCATTGTCCCTGCCCTGTGGAGGTCAGCCTGGTCCTGTCGGTCTGTTCGCAGACCTTGATGCTGTCTCCATTCGCAAAACCTGTAGCGCACAAATAGACCTGGTTAGCCGAGCTGAGCGAATTGTTCGATGCCGTCGCGTCAAAGGGGATCGTGATGATGTCATTATCCAGCGAGCTCCCGGGTACGACCGTAGACAATTGCGGGTTCACGAAATCCAATAGGGTACCGGTCCCGTTGATGCGGATGGGACTGGCGGGGAAGAAGGTGCCGTAGTAACTGGTGGGTGGATTCGGCGGATAGTAGTTGGTACTGTGAAGGCCGTCGGTGCTCTCCGCGATCACGTACGCCATATTGAACAGGACATTATTGTCGCTCACTTTGATCTGGATAGTCACGGTGACTGTTTCCGTGGTAGTGCCGGGATAATTGTAGGTGGTATTCGATTGAAAAGCGATCCACTCATATTCGGGGATCAGGTTGTTGGCGTGTCCTATGGTGGCCATCATGTCGTCCTGCCAGCTCAGACCGCCGCCAAAGGGCGAAGGAGTGCCGGGCGGGATCACCGACATAGGTTGCGGGCCGGTGGTCTGGTCACTCGTAAACGATACAGTAGTATTGCTGGCGGCATTCCAGATCTTGGGTACCAGGATGCCGACAACGAGTGCCGAGGTCTGCGGGTTGTTAGAGAATATGCTACAGTTAAGGGTGATCGGCACCACCGAACCGCCGGCTGCGGCTGCCGGCTGGTTGACGCTGCTGATGGTCAGGTTGCAGCTGATAATGACGATGATGATCACGGTTCCTGTGATCTTCCAGATCCAGCTCCAGCTTTTTTTATTGATCGGTAACTTTATTTTTTTCATGTTAGTTGACCTTTTGGAGGGTATATTGATAGCTGTTGGAAGGACAGCCGGGGCTGAAGGTGACTATGATATTTCGGACACCGCCGGTCACTGGGAACAGAAAGGGCGCCAGGATGCTTTTGCTGCTGTCCGCCGGAGTGAAGATGAGATTAAAGGGATATTGGGGGTCGTCGAAGACCCATTTACCGCCGGTGCTGACCATAAAAGGAACGAGACTGTCGATGGCGTAGGTACTGTCGGTGAAGACGATACGGAACTTCGAGAAGTCGAACCCGCTGGTCATATCGGTTCCGTTCCGGGTGGCGTGTATAATGCCCCAGGAGCCGGCAATATTCTTCATAGGTTCGTTAGGCGGGGTGGCATGTTCTACCTTGCAGGAGAAAATGAACCATCCCAGGAGAAGAATGCAGCTTGTTTTGATGGTGCGAAGCATGGCGTTGATCGTTGGTGTTAATAAAGCGGATTTTGCGCTAACTCGGGTGATTTGGCGATCTCGGACAAGGGCAGCGGCCAGAGGTACATGGCGCTGGTGAAATTGTGCTGCCGGACCGCGAAGGGTTTATATGCCGTCCCCGACGACGATCGGTCTACCTCCATGCCATGCATTTCGAGGGTTTGTGTCTGACCGGCGATCACCCATCGTCGGACATCGAAGAAGCGCAGTCCTTCATAGGCGAATTCGATCCTTCTTTCATTTTGGATTGCCGTCCGCATCCCGTCCAGGTCGAGACCGGTGGGCAGTTGATAAGGCCGAAGCCCCGCGCGTTGACGCACGGCTTCCACGGCCTGGTAGACCAATTGGGATGGGCCGTTGGCCTCGTTGGTGGCTTCTGCGAAATTGAGCAGGACCTCGGCGTAGCGCATCAGCGGCAGACAGCGGTTAGAACCATTCAAACCATTTTGTGTCACGTTCGTGTCCAGCATCTTGGCGATGTAGAAACCGGTAGGCGTGCCGGTGTATACGGCGTCCTGGCTGGAAGCCACGGGCGGGTTGACATTGGCGTTGAGATAGATGTTCACCGGTGCGGGCGGCTGATTATAGATCGGCCGGAGAGAGGAGTCATGGATGATCGTATAGTTCAGCCGGGGGTCTCTGTTTTGATAGGGATTGTTGGGATCATAGCCTGAGTTCGGATCGGTTATGGCCAGACCGTTGCTCATCGGGAAGGCGTCTACCAACTCCTGGTAAGGATGCGGGCCACCGCCGCCGCCGCGGGATGGCACGTCCCATAATACCTCCAGGTATTTGTTGCCGGGGTCCATCATATTGGCGAAGATGTACTCGGTGTTATAGCGCTGCAGAAAGAGAGACATGAATCCATAGCCCAACTGTCCCGGTACGCTGTCTACATAGAGGCTATAGGCGCCGTGATTGATCAGTGCGGAGGCTGCATCCGCGGCGAGCACCCAGCGGTTGGGGTCACTATCGGGATAGGCTACGATAGAATCCAGCCCGCCAGCCAGGCCCTTGGCGAAGCCACCGTTGTTGAACAGCGGGCTGGCGGCATACAGCAGGAGGCGGGATTTCAATGCGAGACAAGCCCCGCCGCTGGCCCGGCCGTATTGGGCGCCGGTTTGCGTCAGGGGCAGATTGGCGTAGGCCGAATCGCATTCGGACAGAATATAGTTGACGCAGGCCCGAAAGGAGCTGCGGGTTATATGCAGCGGCGTCGACGTGGTGAAAACGGAATCGCCGATCAACGGAACGCCGCCATAGTGTTCCAGCATGATAAAATAGTACCAGGCGCGCAAGAACCGGGCTTCGGCCTTTGTCTCGGTCTTCAACGCCGTGTTAAAAGGTATTTTATAGAGATGGGTAAGGAACTGGTTAGCGGCGCGGATCATGGTATAGCAGTTGGCCCAGGCATCGGCGGGGACGATGGAAGGGTTGACGGTACCGGTGGCGAACATGGTAAATCCGTTCGAGCTGGAGGCATTGGGCCCTTCTGCCTCATCGCAGGCGGCATCCAGGCCGGCAGCGAATGTCCCTCCGTTAAAGCGTTTGGGATCAGCGGCAAAACCCGCCTTCGTATAGATATTGTTCAGGAACTCCATCGAGAAGGTACTGTCGCTGAAGACGTCGTTGGAATCGATGTTCGACGTCACGGTAGCATTCAGATAGCCTGTCTTTTTACATGCCGTCGCAAGAAGGAGGACGACGACGAAGGCGGCAAGAAAGGAAAGAATTTTTCTCATAGCAAGTAATCGTTTGTTCTCGGCTTTGGTTTCCGGCCTTGGCTTGGACGGCATGATAAAAGTAGAAACCAGAAAACGATTTAGCAAATTTTTAAGGCACTATTTTGCATTTATGTTTGCTAAAATGTGCAAAATAGTGCTATAAAAGGCCATTTATTTTTGTAACTAATTGGATTATAGGCTAATCTATTAGCAAGCCTATTTTGCGCCTTATCCAAATATTTTTCCACAATAGCAAAATTATACCATACTATTGCGGAGCCATGTTTCCCACCCTGAGCTATCTGCTACGCTATCTGACAGGCTGGAGCCTGTACCTGCCGATCCCGACTTTCGGGTTCTTCATGGCGTTATCATTCTGGGCGGCCTATGCAGTCTTTACATCGGAGTTCCGGAGGAAGCAGCGGCCGGGCGGCGTCCCTGTTGACAATGGCACCGTTGCCGATAACACTGGCACCGCCCCCGCTGGCATTCACGCCGTTCCTAATAGCACAGGCAGCATTCCCGCCAATATTCACGTCGGGCGGCTCATGGACCGGCTGCTGCTGTGGTGCGGGCTGATCGGTTTTGCCGGCGCGCTCCTGCTGGCCAAATTGGAAGACAGCTATAACTTATGGCATCACCCCTGGCGATGGCTGACCCGGTATTACGGGCTGAATTATTATGGCGGCCTGATCTTCGGCGCGGCCACCTACTTCTATATCCTACGGCGGCGCGGCATCTTGCTGGCCGTGGCGGCAGACATCGGCAGCCCGGGAATGCTGCTGGCCTATGGCATTGGCCGGATGGGCTGTCATCTGGCGGGCGACGGCGATTGGGGCATCGTCAATAGGACACCAAAACCATCGTGGTTGTCCTGGGCGCCAGACTGGGCCTGGGCGGCCCATTATCCGCATAATGTTCTCCAAAAGGGTGTCTTTATCGAGGGATGCCGCCTCGACTATTGTACAGTCCTGCCGGACGCCGTATTTCCCAGTTCCCTGTATGAATCGATGGCCTGTCTGCTCCTGTTCTTTTTGCTATGGGGACTGCGCCGCAAGCTGAGCACTCCCGGCCTTTTATTCTCTATCTATGCCGGGATGATCGGTCTCGAACGGTTCCTGGTGGAGTATATCCGGGTCACGCCCAGACACGTTTTTTTCGGATGGACGCTCACGCAGGCGCAGCTGATCTCGCTGGTCATTATAGCCATCGGGGTCGCCGGGACCAGTTATATTTTAACATCATCTGCAAAAAAAGCCTATTTTTATCCCTAGCCTATGTCCAGATCCATTCTCAAAGAAAGTCCGCCGCTGACCAAAGCCGATTGCTTTTCCTTATATGCCAGGTATAAGACCGAATTCAATTTCCCGGTGCATTACCATGAGGAATATGAGTTGAATTTTATTGAGAACGCCAAGGGTGTGCGGCGGGTGGTCGGCAGCAGCATGGAAGAGATCGACAGCCTCGAATTGGTGCTGGTAGGGCCCAACATCCCCCATGCCTGGTTTACCTATAAGTGTACAAGTGAAAGCATCTTCGAGATCACCATCCAGTTCCACCGGGATCTTTTCCACGAAGTCTTTCTCAAACGGAATCAACTGAATTTTGTCCGTAATCTGTTCGAGCGGTCTTTAAAAGGCATCTCCTTTTCGCGCAAGACCATCGAGCGGGTAGCGCCGCGGCTCAAGGGCCTGGCGGAAAAAGAAGGTTTCGATTCCGTGCTGGAACTGATGGTCATTTTGAATGAGTTGTCGCTCTCACCGGATTCCCGCACCCTGAGCGACGACGTTACGTACAATACCGAACTCATCTACAACGACAGTCAACGCGTCGAAAAGGTCGTCGATTTCATCAACGAAAATTTTAGCCGTACTATCCGGCTGGCCGAAGCGGCGGAACTCGTGGAAATGGCGGAGACGGCCTTCAGCCGGTTCTTCAAAGCAAAGACGGGGATCACTTTCGTAGATTACCTCAACGATATCCGGCTCGGTCATGCGTCACGGCTGCTCATCGATTCCACCTCTCCTATCGCAGAGATCGCTCAGGAATGTGGTTTCACCAGTCTCACCAATTTCAACCGCATCTTCAAAAAAAGAAAGGGGCTTGTTCCCAAGGATTTCCGGGAGAAGCACGGGACCCCTAACAAAAAGAAGGTTGTGTAACGGTACTGAAACCCCGCATATGAGAATCAATTTCTTCCTGACTGCCCTACTGTTATCCCTCTTTTCCGCCTTTTCCGCCAATGCCCAATGGCATGCCAATTGGATCGTGCCGGACGGTGGGGATGGTCGTGAATATGGGGTCTACTATTTTCGAAAAGGCATTGAACTGGCAGCAAAGCCAGCCTCTTTTGTTGTCCATGTGTCGGCCGACAATCGCTATAAATTATTGGTAAATGGCTCGCTGGTCTCGCTTGGCCCGGCCAGGAACGATCTCTACCACTGGAATTATGAAACGGTGGACCTGGCCTCCTTCCTTGTTGCCGGTAAGAACATCGTTGCCGCCATCGTCTGGAACGAGGCAGATCACCGGCCTGAAGCGCAGATGAGCGTACGTACTGCTTTCATCCTGCAAGGCAACTCGCCGGCCGAGGAAGTACTTAATACAAATAGCAGTTGGAAGTACAACCGGGATAGCGCCTATCAACTCATGCCAGGCTTTTTTTTCGCAGCGAGCGCGGGAGAGTTTGTAGACCGGCATAAGTCGGTGAACAATTGGATGTCTTTGGATTTCGATGACAAAGCCTGGCCCGCGGCGGCCAATCTGTTTGGCGGTCAGCCAAAAGGTCTGTCCGATGGTCTTGGATGGATGCTTGTACCCTCGCCGCTTCCGCCGAGGGAAATGCGGTACCAGCGGATCCCTGTCTGTCGTAAAGCGGCGGGCATTACCATTCCGACGGCATTCCCCGCCCAGAAAACTCCGGTCACTATACCGGCGAACACTACGGTAACGATGCTGCTCGATCAAACTTACCTGACCAATGCGTACCTGACGCTGAATTTCAGCAAAGGACGGGATGCAGGCATCTCTATACGCTATGCGGAATCCTTATACATTGAATTTACGAAGTATGGTGGCCGAAAGGGCAACCGGAACGATGTCGACGGCAAGATCTTCTCGGGACGGGAGGATAGCCTGATCTCCGACGGGACTAACGGTCAGTCTTATACCAATCTCAATTTCCGGACCTTCAGGTACATCCAGCTATTGGTACAAACGAAAGGCGACCCGCTTGTCATAGATGATCTCTACGGCACGTTCACCGGCTATCCTTTTCAGGAGCCTTCGCCATTCAACACGGACGACGTCGGGATTAAAAAAATACTGGAGATCGGCTGGCGTACTGCAAGGCTGAATGCGTGGGAAACTTATACCGACTGTCCCTATTATGAACAGTTGCAGTACATTGGTGACACCCGTGTACAGGCGGCCGTCACCTATTACAATAGTTCCGACACCCGGTTGCCGCGGAACGCCATCGAATTGATGGATCATTCCCGGTTGGCGGACGGCGTTACTCTTAGCCGTTACCCGACACGGAGCACGCAGATCATCTCCACGTTTTCGCTTTGGTATATCGGCATGTTGCACGATTACTGGATGTACAGGGGTGACAATGGATTCATCGCCGAAAAATTGCCCGGGGCAAGGGAGATCCTTACTTTTTTCAGCCGGTACCAGGATACCGCGGGCTCCGTAAAAAATGCGCCTTACTGGACGTTTGTAGATTGGGCCAATGGCCAGAACTGGTCAATGGGATCGCCTCCCAAGGGGGAGGACGGCTGTTCGGCCATCCTGGATCTGCAGCTCCTCTGGGCCTATGAATGGGCGGCGGAGATGGAAGGCCAGATAGGAATAAAATATTATGCTAACCAGTACAAGCAAAAGGCCGCGCGGCTCAGACAAACGATCCGGCGCAAATATTGGAGCGCTCAGCGCGGACTGTACGCCGATACCAGGGAGAAAAACAGCTTTTCGCAACATGCCAATGCATTGGCTGTCCTCACTGGTATGGTCGGTAAGGCCGATATGAAGGCAGTGGGCAAGCGGATGCTGGACGACAGCGGGCTGACGCAATGCACCATCTATTTTAAATATTATCTGCACCAGGCGCTGACGCGGGCTGGCCTCGGTGATGGGTACCTGGATTGGTTGGGAATATGGCGTAAGAACATCGAAATGGGTCTGACCACCTGGACCGAGGACTCTAATATTGACTATACCCGCTCGGACTGTCACGCGTGGGGAAGCAGTCCCAATATTGAATTCTTCCGGACCGTGCTCGGCATCGATAGTGACGCACCGGGGTTTGCCAGGATCAGGATCGAGCCACATCTTGGGAAGCTGACGCATATCAGCGGGACCATACCGCATCCAGATGGAAAAATTGCCGTCAGCTATGAGCTAATTCATGGCAAATGGAATATTGACATTAGCCTGCCGTCCAATACTCCCGGCCAACTGATCTGGAAAGGGAAGATCTATGAACTTAAACCGGGCGAAACCCGACTCGCCATCGATCCTGCATAAGGCAGGTCATTCGGTTTTTAGGGTTATTATTGTAGAAAATACCGAGATGATACGAGTTATTATGATGGTTGTCGGGCTGGCTGGATGTTCGGCTCCGGTTCCTATAGAAAGTTTGCCGGGATCGGCGCTGGTCGTTTATGGGCGAGGGTTAGCGGGTGGCGGCAGGATGGAGTTGATTGGGTCGGCTTCGCATGTGGGGTTTAGTTTTACGGGGAAGACCTGTGAAGTGGATGTGCTTGTCCCGGGTGAGGCTGCACATAATTATGTGCAATACACATTGGATGGGGTATATGCGGAGAAGTTGAGGATTGCCGGTGGGGATATGCGGGGTTTTGTTATCAAGGCGTCCGGTGGGGGTTTGCATCAGATTTGGGTGTATAAGGCGACGGAGGCGATGGCGGGGCCGGTGCTGATCGTAGGGGTCAAAGGTGACGGGCTTAAGCCTTTGAAAGAACCTGCGGGGCCGGTTATCGAGTTCATCGGCAACAGCATTACCTGTGGGGCGCAATCGGATACGAGTGTGTCGCCCTGTGGGGTGGGCGACTATGTGGATCATCACAATGCCTATTATGCCTATGGGCCGAGGGCGGCGCGGGCTTTGGGTGTGGGATATATGTTGAGCAGTGTGAGTGGGATCGGGATCTATCGGAATTGGAACAGTGATGGGCCGACGATGCCGCAGGTGTATGAGCGGGCGGGGCTTGACGTGTCTGATGGCCGATTATGGGATTTTGGGAAGGTGCGGCCGGCGGTGGTTTGTATTGCGCTGGGCACGAATGATTTTAGTCATGGCGATGGGAAGCATACAAGATTGCCGTTCGACAGCGCGGTGTTCGTGTCGACTTATATTCGGTTCGTGCAGTTGGTAAAGGGCAAATATCCTTTGGCGCAAATCGCGTTGCTGAGCAGCCCGATGGCAGGCGGTGCGGATGGGTTGTTGCTGCAGCGTTGTCTGCGGGCGGTCAAAACAGGCATTGATGCGTTGTATCCGCTTGGTAAGCGGGTGGCTGTTTTTGACTTTGCGCCTATGCGGGCCGGGGGCTGCGGCGGTCATCCCAGTGTCGAGGATCATGCTGAGATGGCTCAGGAGCTGGCGCCGTTTTTGAAGGGGCTGTTATAGAGTCCGTTTGGTTTTAGGTAGATATAGTCGTCTTGGAAGTCCATGATGATGTTGAAACGTTTTAAGAGGTCGTTGCCGAGGAGGTTGATCTGGAAGCCGGCTGGGTTTCTGGTGTTGAGGAGCCAGGTGGGGATGTTTGCGAAGTCGGCGCCTTCGATGCTGAGTGATGGGGATTCGACGATCTTGTTTTCATATTTATGTCCTCCGCCATCGTGCATGACTGAGGTGCTGAGTAGTTTGAGGTTGGTGGGGAAATTGACTTTGGCGGCCCAGCTGCCATCTAAGAAAACGCTCTGGTCGGACCCGGTGTCGAGGATAAAGTCTCCGGTGTAGGATTTGTTTTGTGCGACGATGGTTGCTTTTATGCTGGGGTAGGAGCGGAAGAAGTCGAGTTTTGAGCGGGTATAGCCTTTGAGGTTGTTTGGGCGTTTTGAGTGGATGATGAGGAGGTTATGGTCGTAATCGAGCTCGATGCATTTTCCTTCGAAGAGGTTCCAGCCGAAGCGGCCGTCCATGCCGGTGGCGGTCTGGCCGGCGTTGTAGAGTTTGGGGTGGGTCCAGGTCAGGGGGCCGATCTGGAGTTTGGATAGGGGGCGGAATTTTTTGTAGTTGGGTGTGGTAAGGGCGAGATCGAAGGAACTGGCATCGAAGTGGAGGTCGAGGGTGGCGGTGTCGTTAACGGTGGACTTGACGTGAATGGCGCTGTTGGCGGTCAGGGTGAAGGGGATGGTATCGTGGGTTTCAGGGCCTTTGACTTCGGACTTTTTAGGTAGGAAGGAGGCGACCTCGGTGTAACAGGAGTCGGTGTTGTTGAAAAGGATAATGAAGTCGACGGTAGCCCCTGGTTTCAGTTTTATTTTGATGCTATCGATGTCGGTGTAGAAGGTGACATATTTTGTTTTTCTTGAGAGGTCGGCGGTGTAGATGTCGGGACGGGCTTTTGGAGAGAGGTTCCAGGTGTCTTTGTCGAAGTAGTCGCCGTCTCTTATCGATACTGTTTTGGAGGTCGCATGGATGAGGGGCAGCGG
>Ga0302325_10001948_pt1 | contig 51345 bp, 45 predicted proteins | sample Palsa_T0_2_FD_201948 | JGI IMG/M metagenome (GOLD analysis project Ga0302325, IMG submission 201948) | Peat permafrost microbial communities from Stordalen Mire near Abisko, Sweden - Palsa_T0_2 | ecosystem: Environmental > Terrestrial > Soil > Palsa > Peat permafrost | place: Sweden: Abisko...
AAGAAGCTGAGATAATGTCTCGCATACAGGTGGACCATGAAGAAATCTTCCGTCGACCCGGTGCTGGCTCTCGAAGCCAAGATGATCGTTGCGCTGGCTTTCCGAAATAGTCCCATCGAGGATCTGCATGCGGGAAAGCCTTGCCCAACCTGTAGTGCCGACAGCGGCTATTCCCGCATCTCCGATGAGGAGATGAAAGGGATCATGAAAGCCGCCGTAGACACGGTCTACTCACTGCTGTGGAAGAGAGAAAACGACAGTGAGGCATATGCCAAGTCCCTTGTTCTGGGCGCGAGATACACCCAGCGCTGGGACGAACCCGAGCAATAACCATCCAATCTGCAGTTTCATTCTCAGAGGAAGGTGTATCCATGTTCAAAGAACTGGGTCCGCTGCTTCGGCAGAGGACCGTCGTGATGATCCTTACGCGTTTGGAGGACGACACCATTCGCGTCAACGTCATTCCCCGCAAGCTCAACGAAAGCGAAAACGATGCGCTCACCACACCGCTTAGCGTCGCTGGCACGGCTGAAGATCTTGACGCCGAGCTGCCTTCCGCGCTGGTCCAGTTTGTTGGCGCCCATCTCGAGCTCAGGAACACGCTCGAATCCGCCAAGGAGCAGATGGCAACGGCAGCGAAGACCGCAAAGGCGGAGGCCCGGTCAAAGACCTCCGCGAAGACTGCGACCGTCGGAGCCGAGGCCACCGCGACTGTGACAAAGAAGCCAGCAGAGATTGCGCCCAGGCCTGCTGAGCCCAAGAAGCCAGAGCCGGCACGCAGCGCGAGCCTCTTTGACATTGGACCAGCCCCGGAGTCAGCTCCCCTATCCGCATCCGATGAGGAAGAGGAGATTCTTGCCGAAGCCGCCGATGAAGAGCCAACGGATGAACCCGACGACCTGGATGAGGCCGCTTAGTCGGCCCGTCCTTGTCCAATTACCCTTGGCCACGTCGACGCTCACTCAAATCGCCGGCAGGCAAAGCCGGACCGGATCTCGCGGGAACCGACAGGCGAGAAGGACTTCTTATGGCTAATTGGTATGGCACGGCTCGCAGCAACTACTTCCAAGTCAAAGACAAAGACGCATTCCTGAAATGGGCCGATGGCCGCGGGCTTGGCGTGTTCAAGAACAAAGAGAGCGCTGACCTGTTCGCGATTTATGGCGGAGAGAACACGGGCGACGGTTCCTGGCCCAGCTATGACGTCGAAGCCGATACGGAGATCGATTTGGTTGCCGAGCTTGCCCAACATCTTCCCAAAGGCCAGATTGCCGTCCTAATGGAAATCGGTGCCGAGAAGTTAAGGTACTTGACTGGTGTGGCGATCGCAGTCAATCACAAGGGCAGAGTCGTCGAGCTTACGCTCAGCGATATTTATCGCAAAGCTTCGCGCATATTCCGGGTTTCGGAGAGCGAGATCACTCAGGCCACCTATTGATTCGGCAGGATTGGGCGGACCATAGAAGGAATCAAGCAAAGAGCGACTGTTCCGTGCTCGCTTCCGAATCGTGGAAGTTGCCCAGGCCGACACCCACCAGGCGAAACTTCTGCTTTGGGTCCAGGCTGACTTTGTCCCGTAGAGTTAAAGCGATCTGCGTAAGCTCTTCGCAGGAGTTGGGCGGCGAGGGCGGTGTCTGACTTCGCGTAAGGATGTGAAACTGGGTTGTCTTCAGCTTCAAGACCACTGTGCGGGCGATTCTCGATTCCTTGCGGGATGCCACCCAGGTCTTTTCGGCAAGTCGCCGGATCATTGGCTCGGTCTCGGCCAGCACTACATCCTGCTCGAATGTATCCTCGGCGGAAACGGACTGGGTCGGCCGGTTGGGTACGACAGGGCTCTCGTCAATTCCTCTCGCCAACTCGTAGAGGCGTTGCCCGTAGCGTCCGAAATGTGTAGTCAGCTCTTCGAGACTGCGAGCGCGAATCTCTCCGACTAAACGCAGTCCAAGCGTCGCAAGCTTCCCCTCCGTCACCTTGCCAAATCCCGGAATGCGGCCGACAGGCAGGGGCGTAAGGAAGTCTTCGACTTCGGTGGGCTGGATCACAAATAACCCGTTCGGCTTGCGCCAATCGGAGGCAATCTTCGCTAGGAACTTGTTGGGGGCAACACCCGCCGAAGCGGTCAGGTTCAGCTCTTCGCGGATTTGCTGCCGGATGGTGCTGGCAACCTTTGTGGCGGTGGCAAGCCCGGCCTTGTTTTCGGTGACATCCAGATAGGCTTCGTCGAGTGACAACGGTTCAATCAGATCGGTGTGTCGGAGGAAGACCTCCCGCACCGCGTGCGAAGCTGCTCTGTAGCGGGTAAAGTCTGGGGGAACGAACACAGCCGCCGGGCACAGGCGCTCGGCTTGAGTCCCTGCCATGGCCGATCGTACTCCGAAGCGCCTGGCTTCATACGAGGCCGCGCAGACGACCGAGCGCTTTCCCCGCCACGCCACGACAACAGGCTTTGCATGCAGCTCCAGGTTATCCCGCTGCTCGACCGAGGCATAGAACGCGTCCATGTCGATGTGCACGATCTTGCGGATTTCCATCCGGCGCGCACCCTATTCTGTCTCTGCTGAGGAAACGCCAAGAGCGCTTATGTCTGGCGTACCGCAACCATTTTTCAACTCCAGGCTTCGACTTTACTACTGTGAAGCGTGGGCGTACGTAACCTGACGTCACCTAATGGCTTACCGCGTCTCGGCGGAAGGAATCGACGATTACGGTCAACGCCCAGCAGAGGGAGTTGAATGAACGCTGTCCGCTCTGCGGAAGGACAGCAAATGCACCGCGGCTGTCGATTCGCGAAGCACTTCTCAATACCGTTTGTGCTGGCGTCGTGCTGGCTATCCTGGTCCCCGCCTTTTGGTTTACCGAACAGTGGCTGGAAAGTGAGGGCCAACGTGCCATGGATCATATGTTTTGGCACGAGCCGATTGAGAGTTGGAATCGATAGTCGAACCGGAACGAGGAAACGGCAGAGGAGCCGCTCCGAGCGATCATTTATCGCCAATCCCCGATTGGGTTACTGGAATACGCCGATCACTCCGTTGACCTGTGGGCATGGCCAAACCTGAACTCGCGACGCAAATTATCATGCCATCAAAATCTGACACACTCTCATTCGACGTTAGAATAACCACTGCTTCGAGTTATGACTTTAGTAACGAACAAGTTGACGAAGCCCTGAGCAGAACGTCCGTCCAAGTAAAAGGGTCCTTGCGCGTTCGGACCCGAATGCCAGCCCTTGATTCGAATTTTCTTGGGAGAGTGCGCCATGGATAGAATCGGCATTCGTCACCTCCAGGCCGCCATCGCTGTTGCGGAAGAACGCAGCTTTACAAAAGCCGCGGCTAAACTCCGCATAACTCAGCCGAACCTAACGAAGCAAGTTCAGGAATTGGAAGATTATCTCGGGGTGAAGCTCTTTGTTCGAAGCAACCAGGGGGTGATCTTGACGGAACCCTGCAAGACCTTCATCGAAGAGTCGAAACTTTCTCTATTTCATCTGGATCGAGCAATTCATACAACCCGCGCGGTCGCGCAGGGAGCCGCCGCGATCCTCAATTTCGGCAGTTCGCCGTATATGGATCCGTACCTCGTGTCACTCGTGTCGTCTGTCCAGCTGCCGAAATATCCGAAGCTGAGCGTTCGGGCCTCAAGCGCGTTTTCGGAGGAACTGTGCCGTCACGTTCTCACGGCCCAACTCGACATTGCGCTGGTGACATCCGTCCTTCCGGACTCGCGACTCAATTTTCTCCACATCGCAAGCCATCCGTTCTACGCGGTGTTTCAGAATCAAGATAAACTGGCGCGAAACAAGACGATTTCACTCAACGATTATCACGATCGGGTCTGGATACTGTTTGGGAGACAGGTACATCCTACGCTCTACGATCAGGTCAGAGGACGTGCCAACGAGCTTGGCGTCAGGCCACGAGAGATCCACCATGTCACATCCGCCGAACAGGCGACATATCTGATCCATCGTCATGGGGCTGTCGCATTCCTCACCCAGATCGGTGCGTGGCGCATTGCGCGGGACGGTCTGACAATGCGCCCGCTAGACGATGACCAACTTGTCCTGAAGACGGCCCTGGTGACGCGCGCGGGTGATCGAAGCCGCCTCACCAGCGAGTTCGTCCGCGCTGCGATGCGGAAGCTCCAACAGCATTCAGGCGGCCACCGAGAGCGACTTTCGTTGGCCGGCTAGCGATGCACATCCACATCCGATTCACTCATGATTCGGACTCTTAGAGGCCCTTCGTGACCGCATGACGAGCAGTGAAATACACCGAAGGCGTCAGGGGTACCATCCCGCTCTTCTCGGCGCGACGCTCGTCCGCATGAATCGCATACATGCACATGGACCAAGCCCTGGGAATCCGTTTTGACCTGCGTAGCTTCCATCGTTTCTCCTCCTCAATGCAAACAGGCTGGAGTCAAAAGACGACGATGCTGATACAACAACGATGCTGCGTCATATCGCTCGATGGGGCGTCTGCGCAATTCACTCGGGCCGCGATCAATTGGCAGGGTGCCAACTCATGCCCGGAACGCTTCAGGTACTTACGCGGATCGAGTCTATGTGCTCGAATCACGCGATTCGCAGTCAGTGTCCCGAAGCTGGAATGCTTTCGGATGACCATCCGGGTCAGCCTCATCTTTCACCCAATCCAGGAGCTTTTCTAAACTTCAGCTCGCTGTAGTCGAGATAGTGACAAGGCGACGAATCTAGCTTAAGTCGTACAGGCGTTAGGGATAACGCTTCAATCGCGTCTGCTGAACCGAATTGGCTAGCATACGGATACCGAAATTGTACAGCGAAAACCAGATCCCGGCAGTCTTATAAGACGAAGGCTTGGGTGTCATGAAAGCGCCGTCGCCATCGACATGGCGCCAGGGAATCTGTCTCGCGTTCGTGCATGGAGAACTTCATGACGGCTGGCGCGCTCTATACATAACACCTAAGGCCTCGCATCCTTTCCCCAGGATGCGGTGACGCGATTGTGGCGAAGATCGAGACCGATTGCTCCCTGCCGCAGCAGATCTGTGCCAATGATCCAATCGATGCCGGTCATTCCGCCTACCATCGACGCCAGGGATTTTGGCAGTACCCCGCAATTGGCGATAAAGGGATGGCCGGCGATTTCGACTTGCACCTCGTAGACGTCGGTATCAAACGGGCCGGTCATCACATGAAAATCCTGCACATGGTTCGAGGGAACCATGCCGGCTGCGGCTCTCATTGGCATGTAGCAAAGCTTGGCCCCGGTGTCGAACAGTGCTTTCGTCTCGCCGTTTGCCGTTTGAAGTTTTAACACGGGTGTTCCCATCAATCGCTCGACAGGAAGGTCCTCACCGGGCAAATCGCTTCCGTGAGGCGAGAAGACAAGAGTGCCCCGCCACCAATCGACGGCAACCACGAACTTGGACAACACGTCGCTGCCGAGCAGTACGTCGATGTGCGTGTTCATCCACTGCGACAATTTGTCGGTGGTTATTCCCATCTGTCCCTGGAATTTGAAGGACTGCCCTGCAATTTCGAACCGTTCTCCACTGCCAATGCTGAACGGCGAACCCGTATCCAGCAGGATGCGTTTGCCGTCGATCAACGCAACGGGATAGTTGTCGAAGAGATCGAGGCGATAGGTTCCAGGCTGAAGCTGCTGGCTGTAATGGCCGCCGGCTCCCTGCTGGACCCTCCTCTGCAGATGCATGGGCGCCGCACCCTCATCGTAATCACCGCTGAATTCTTTTTTCGATCGCTGCCTGGAACTCATATTGGTTGCGGCGTACCGAGCCTCCTTGCTGAAGAGAACGTCGTTCCGCTGCGCCGCGAGCTTCTCAAGGTAGGCCACGATTTCGGCCAGCCATGGGCTGTGCTGTGCCATCTCTCGCGCTTGCGCCAGTAGCTTGTCCACCGCTTTCCAATCGCCTGCTCTTGCAGCTCGACTGGCAGCCTCCTGCAACTTGGCGGCCTCCGCTTCGGTTATCCGGCGGATGACATCCTGGTTTTGGGGTATCGCGAGCCACTCCTTGTCGGCAACGACCGGGAGCGTTAACCATACTTCGTGCAACTGGCACTCAGCACCTTCCAGGTCGAGGTAAGCAACCGATGCCTGAAGCAACGCCAGCGTCTCACCCGCATTCGGCAGGCCGGAGGCACCAACGTGCAGCCGTACTACTGCCCAGGCCTCGCCGTCGTAGGCAAGATCCGGCAACCGCCATGAACCATCCTTTGCGGACTCATACAGATTCAGCATTTCGCAGCGGATGCCCGGAAGGGGTGTCAGCAGCAAGCGAACGTTTCGAGCACAGAGCGACGAGAGCAGAGAAAACTCCTCGTGAAAGCGCGTGAGAAGATGCTCAGCGTTCTCGCTGTAGTAGCCGTTTCCCCGGCCGGAGCGGGCGATGGCTACCATAAGTTCCTCGTTGAAGCCTTCCCCGAGGCCGTAAGTCGAAGTCGTGATACCCGTGTCGGCAAGTTGGGCGACTTGAAGAGCTATCTCATCGACGCTGGTCATGCCAGCGTTGGCCTGCCCATCGGAGAGAAGGAGCACCCGACTGGTGTATTTCGCGGCCAAATGCTTTGCAGTTTCCTCGGCGCCTTTTAGCCAGCCGCCATGCAGGTTCGTTGAGCCGCCCGAATGGATCTCTGCAATCGCCGACTTGAAATTCGTCGTACCTTCTACGTGCCGACTCGGGGCAACGACCGCTACCTCGTCGTCATAGGTGACCACCGATGCGCGATCAGTTGGCTTGAGGCTGTCAATCATGAATGAGGCGGCTCGCTTGGCCTCATGCAGCGGCTGACCCGCCATGGAACCGGAGCGGTCGATGACGATGGCCAGGTTGAGGCGCGGTCGCTCCGGAAGCCCGCTCTTTGGCGCATCCGGCGCCTGTACCCGGATGAGCACGTCCACGATATTGTCTTTCTCGGCCAGTAGCGCCGGCCGCGCTGCAACAAGGCTCAAATCAAAGCCATTCGCCATAAACTACGCTCCTTTTCAGCGTGCCGCCTCGTCCTTCAGACGGCTTTTCAGTGCCTCTCCAAGGCGTTCAACTTCTTCCGATGTCAGCGACTGCATACGCTGAGCGTCAATGACTACTTCGCAACCTGGTTCCAGTTCGATGTGCAGCCTGCTGCTGCCGCCTGCTCGCTCGGTTGCCGGACTGGCTACCGCTGGGGCGGCCCGCGCCGCACTGCTGAGACTTGCAATGTTGAAACTTGCCCCCGGGAACATCGGCGAGGACGATAGTTTTGGTTCGGGCTGCTTCGAGGCTTTGAACTGCTCCTTGAATTGCTCTAGGAGCAGCTGTGCCGGATTCAACCTCGGCGTTTGTACGGTTTCGGTTGTAACGCGAGGGCGACCGCCTGCCATCCCTGTGGCCTTGTTGTACTCGGCTTCGACCTTAGCCCGAACAGGGTTCAACAGGCCATTCAGCAAGTCTTCGCTACTGGTCGTGACGAAGCTGGCCTTGATCGCGGGCAGCGACCATTTCTGGCTCCGCAGAAGCACTCGGACAGCAAGTAGTTGCACCAGATGATTTAGGCCAAAACGCGCCTCCCTGCCCACGCGCTCGGGACGCGGGATAAACTCCCGCACGACGTAATCCCGGATCAACCGGACGTTGAGATCCTTCTTGTTCTCACTCTCGGGATGAGCGAAGAGTTGCGGGTCAGACGCAATGATCCTCTCTGCGGCTCCAATCAGAGTTTCAACCGTCCAAGGTGAATCCTTGGCATCCATATTGTCCGCCGAATCCGCCATACAGGTACTAATGTAACAGTGACAATAATAATTGTCAATATACTTGATCTAATGGCTGATTGCAGATGTCTCGTTCTGTCGGGGTGTTGGGCCGACTCGGCTGGTGCCCGAAGAGCCCTCGCTGCTTAATACCATCGTGCCTTCAGCTCGGCACCGACTCTTTTGAAATCGAAAGTCCACACATAGCGTGTGGAATCTGATGAGCATCAATTCATTCCATAGAATTAGTGGCAAAATAGAAGCGGTTTTCGCGACAACCGCAAAAAATATATTTGTGGCTAATCCACGGAAATCACATCGACGACCTTCGCGCACCCCTCAACATCGCATCAAGATCCTGAATCAACGCCCGGTATTTCTCCGGTTGTTTGGCTTGTAGCAAAGCAAGATTCATCAGCTTCCAGCGGATTGCCGGAAGATTGGCGACGTCTGGCAATCCGAGCAGCTGCCAGTCGGGTTTCAATTCATGAAACGAGAGCAGGAACCGCATAAAGCGCTCATCCAAGCGGGAGCGGATCTCCGAAATGAGTTGCTCGCGCGCACCAACCAGGGCGTCAAGAGAAGCCTCATCGGTCGTCATGCCAATGAATTCTTGCTCGAATGCCTGCCGGATATCCTTCAATCGTGGCTGCAGGACTTCGTGTGCCGGGCGATTGTGGCTGAGGATGTAGGCGAGGAAAGTCTGAAAGAGAGAGTCGTTGATGCCTTCATTTCGAAGCAGGTATTGCACGTCAAACAAGTCCCGCGGATGTTGACGATCAAGTGCCGCAACCATCTTGCCGGCGTAGAGATCGGCAAACGAGACCACCTGAATTTCGGCAAACCCAAATCGCTCTTCGGCGGCTGGATGCACAGTCCTCAATTCAACCGGATGAACCGTTCCTCGGAGGACCGGAGTGACTTCAATCTTGATCTGCGCCCACCGCTGACGAACTACGAGTTTGGTGCCGTCAGCGGCGGCATTCTCAGTGACCATACCGCCGGGCATAGCTTTACGGACTCTTTGGGCAATGCGCGCAAGCGCGGATTGGATTCCAAGAAGCGAGGTTTCGCGATCCTCGATGGGCAGGTAAACCAGATCGATATCCACGGAGAGCCGGGGGAGATTTCGGACAAAGAGGTTGATTGCCGTGCCACCCTTCAGGGCAAAGCAAGTCTCCGCCGCCACGTAGGGCAGCGCGCGCACCAGCAGCGCGGCTTGTGCTTCAAAAACCTCACTGGGCATCGTGATCGTCTCCGGTGGCAAACAATTCCGCTGGCAGCGTGATCTGGTAGCGGGCGTCAAAGCGGCCTGCGGGAACCAGTTGACGCTTTCCACGGCCGAGATCGATCGCAGACCGATCCAGATGCTTCAACCAGGAGTGCTCATGCCTGTCTGCGTACCAGAGAAAGAGCCTCTTCACTTTCACGCTCTTGCATTCCTGCAAGAGTCTTTGCAGTAGTTGCGGACGAAGATTGGCCATGCCTTCCATGACGGCATCGACCTGGTGAAAGCTCTCCTCGTGAGGAAGTTCATCCATCATCTCCAGAATCGCTCGCTCAGGAACGGACATCGTCAACGACCACTCCCAGGGGCTTTTTCGTTCGGCGTCCTTAGTGGAGGCGGTCGCCTCGCCGGAACGCAGATCGAAGCGCCTCATCTCAACCCCCGTTCCAGAGTTTGCAAACAGACGATCTGGATGGAGTTCAAATCGTGCCGAAGATGGAAGTGCAGTCAGCCAGGACGGCGCCCCCTGACCATACAGATATACCGTGTTGGTTTCACCGGTTTTCAAATAATGGGCGTAACCTGCGAGTTCGACTGCCGTTCGACCACCCACATGAAGGGCCTTGTGCATCACCTGCTGAAGGGAAAGGACAACGACATCCCAACGGAGCGGGTCATTGGCCACTTGCCTGGGGCGCCGATAAACCCTGGAGGCTATCCTTTCGAGCCACCCCCGGTCGACGTAGTCCCGTATCGACGAACGCGATAGACCCTGCGCCTGAAGCCAGGCGCTGTCTGCCAGGAAGCCCTCCGGCAGGGCAAGGAGAAATCGGTTTAGCAGTGAAAATCTATGTGCGCCCATGACGCACATAATAGAGTGCATATAAACCGAAGTCAAGTTCACGAAATGCGATGATTGTGCGTCCAAAGTACACATTTACAAGGAATGCAAAACTTCAATCCGGTACGAGTTCAACTCAACCAGTCGCTCTTGCCAATCTTCTTCAACCCCATTTCAACCCCAAATACCAATACCGCTAACGTATTTACAACTAGTTAGCGCTCTTTGAAACTCCCAACCACGTTCTCTAACTCGTTGAAAATAAATTACTTGCATCACTCATAACCCAAAGGTCGCTGGTTCTGTTTGATCTACTCCTCATAGTCTTCGCTGTTCGCGGTGACGATCATGACTCCGACTTCTCGCGCCCGCACGACGATCTCAGCATCGGAAGCGGCGGTACGGGGAGATCTTGCCGCCGGACGTCTTCGAGTTCCTGCACCTCAAGAAACCTCTGACAGGAAGCGATGAACAAGGCTGACTGCGTTCGCTCCCTCGCCGACAGCCGAGGCGACACGCTTCACGCTTCCTGCTCGAACATCGCCAACCACGAAGATGCCCGGTTGGCTGCTTTCCAATCTCTGGGGAGGCCGTGAGAGCGGCCAGGCCTGTTCGATGCCTTCTTCGGTTGAAAGAGGAAGGTCGGGACCAGTCAAGACAAACCCCTTTTCGTCGAGAGCGACACATCCCTGCAGCCATTCCGTATTCGGCGAAGCGCCCGTCATGACGAAAACGTGATGTAACGAAACTGAAGTCGTTGCGCCGGTGATCTTACTCTTCCAACTAACTTCCTCTAGGCGGCTTGTACCGGATAGGTTGGTGAGCTCAGAATTGCAGTGCAGCTCAATCGACGGGTTATTGGAGATCCGCTGAATCAGATAGCGCGACATCGTCGAATCCATGTTGGCTCCACGAACCAGCATGAACACCTTGTGCGCCGTTTGAGAGAGGAACACCGCTGCCTGCCCTGCAGAGTTTCCGCCCCCAACCACTACAACATCCTCACCCTCGCAGAGTTGTGCCTCAAGGTAGGTTGCTCCGTAGTGGACACCACGTCCCGCAAAGCCTTCGATCCCCGTGACGTTGGGCTTGTTGTAACGAGCTCCAGTTGCGATGACGACCGATCTGGCATATAGGAGCGTTCCATCATCCATCACGAGTTCGAAGGGTGTTCTATGGCAGCGTAGTTCGATGATCGAACGTGCGACTGCCATCTTGGCTCCAAACTTGAGCGCCTGCACCTTTGCATTCGCGGCTAATTCTTGCCCCGAGATACCCATGGGAAATCCGAGATAGTTTTCGATTCTGGAACTCGTTCCAGCTTGTCCTCCCGGGGCGTGGTTCTCAACCATTAGCACGTCAAGCCCCTCGGAGGCCGCATACACTGCAGCCGCCAGACCCGCAGGACCGGCACCTACCACGATCAAATCGCGCAACAAACTGTGGTCGATGCCCTCATTCAGACCCAGACACTTTGCAAGCTCCATGGTGGAAGGATTGCGAAGCACAATTCTGCCGTTACAGATAACAATTGGCACTTCGTCGATTCCCACATCCAAACGATCCAACATCTCCTGCGCGGAGTGGTCCGTATCCAGATCGACGAATGCGTAGGGATGACCGTTTCTTCCCAGGAACTCCCGAAGACGCATCGAATCGGCGGAATGACGCGATCCAATAATTGCAACATTGCCGAGTTGCTTTCGAATGAGCGAGAGCCTGCGCAGCATGAACGCTCGAAGAAACAGTTCCGCCAATTCTGTATTGCGCGCAACGAGCGTTCTTAGCGAATCTGGACTGATCTTGAGCACCTCACCCGCCTGGGTGACCCTCGCCAGGACGATCATTTTCTGCCCTGCAATCATGGCAGACTCGCCTGTAAACATCCGGGGGCTGAACGTTGTGAAGAAACGCTCGCCATTCGTATCGGGCTGAACGACCTCCACATAGGCAGAGAGCAGGATATAGAGAGGCACACCGATTTCTCCCGGCCTATAGAGGATATCTCCAACTTGAACGCTGCATTGCTCGGCAAACGGCTGTACACATTTGATCTGCTCTGCGGTGAGGACAGGGTACGTTTGTGTCTCGGCGTTGAGCGAACTCAGTGCTGGCGCAGACGACATCTCTATCCTTCCTCGTATTTTCCGAACCCGGCTGAACGTAACATCGTGATCTGAGTCAATTGAGCGGCGGCCTTCTTGAGTCGAAGCGTTTATTCGGGACTGAGCGGGATCATGGGCAAGGCAAGAATAACGGTCACTTCCCTGAACGTCCATCATGGGTTTCCGTTAGTGACCGATGCCTGACCCGAGAGAGCTTACCGATCATGCGCGCATCGCCGATCGAGTCTCTGAAGATGTCCGGCACGAAATGGATTTGCTTGGAGTCACCACTCACTTGGGCCCTGATAGCTGCAATATGTCCTCGTCCACAATGCCATCTGCAGTTGTATGGACTTGCACCAAGCGGAATGCATTTTTTCCACTTCTTGGGCGCTATGGCCCTTTGCAGCAAGGTAGGGCTTGATGGTCTCGTTCATCACTGCGATGAAGGCGATGATGTCACGGAGGGGAACGTAGGGTGTAGATTGAACGCTGTCGACCATGTTCTTTTTTGCGGATGTATGCCGCAATGCGATTTCCTGCTGGTAGTTGATCCAATCCTGGTCGTAGGGTCGAAGGCAAGTATCGAGGATCCATTGCTCGAATCGCAGGCCGCTGTTCTCCGCATATTCCGGGATAGGTTTCCCATCAAGCGCGCGGGAATGTCGCGCGAGGTTCGGAATGCTGGCGATGATGCCGTTGCGCCACTCATCCACCACCGCCTTTGTCTGTTCGGCAAGCACCTCCCCCGCCATTCGCAAATATCGTTCATCTTCGTCAGTAAATCCGACGCTTACCTTGAGGCTCGCCAGATCCTCCACCGATACCGGCGAAGGGCCAACGCCGGCATCTCCGTAGTTGTATCCATGCATGTGCTTGGAGATCATCTTCATTAGCGACAGCCTTCACGGACATTCCTAAGACTTTAGAAATTCAAGCAGATCTGTATTCACCTGGTCTGCAAGCGTGGTGCACATACCATGCGGCGCACCAGGATAGATCTTGAGCATCGCGTTCTTAACGATCTTGGCCGACAGGAGCGCGGAGTCTGCAATGGGTACGATTTGATCCGCGTCCCCATGCAGGATCAGCGTAGGCACATCGACCTTCTTGAGATCTTCCGTGAGGTCCGTCTCCGAGAACGCCTTGATGCACTCGTAGGTGCCAACGATGGATGCCTGCATCCCTTGCAGCCAGAAGGAATCCCGTACGCCCTGAGACGGTTTGGCGTCAGGCTTGTTGTATCCGTAGAAGGGATTCGTCAGATCTTTCAGGAATTGCGACCGATCCGCCACGACACCGGCACGGATTCCATCGAAAACTGATAGAGGAAGACCTCCGGGGTTGGTGTCTGTCTTCAGCATCAGAGGAGGTATTGCGCCGATGAGGACGGCCTTGGTCACACGCTTCGTGCCATGGCGGCCAATGAATCTCGCCACTTCACCCCCGCCTGTGGAGTGGCCTACCATCGTTACTCCCTTCAGGTCGAGAGAATCAAACAAAGCGGCAAGATCGTCCGCGTATGTGTCCAAGTCGTTGCCGGTCCAGGTTTGCTCTGACCGTCCGTGACCGCGCCGATCATGCGCGATCACGCGATAGCCCTGCTGCCCAAGGAAGAGCATCTGTGCGTCCCACGCATCCGCGCTTAGGGGCCATCCATGTGAGAAAACGACTGGTTGGCCAGTACCCCAGTCTTTGTAGTAGATTTTCGTACCGTTCTTGGTGGTGAACGTACTCATGCGCGTGTCTCCTTGGTTGCCGCCAATTCTGCATTGTGATGGGTCTGAGTGAGAGGCTAGTCCGAACACCTGGGTTGGCACAGCTGCCAGGCTCAGAGCCGCAACATCGCCAATAATGGCGGTTCGCCTGCTGATTTCCAGATCGCCCTCGATTGCGTTAGGTGTTGATCGAATTCCAGGTGGCGTCTTCTTACGAGATGCGAAAATGTTGTTGCCCTCCGAGCCTGCATTCACAGCTAACCTCAAATTGTTTTGAGCAAGCCTGGCGATTGATGCTTCCGTTTAATTCGTGAATCAACTGCTGCTTGTCGAGTTGAACAACTTGAGGCTGGCGAGAGGCTCCAGCCGCGTCCATCATGGATTTGTGTTACGGATATGAAAGTGCTTGAACAGCTTCTTTCGACTCGGATCTGTGTTGGGCAATCCTAGCTCAGGCGGGGCGCAAACTCCTTGATGCTCGATCGGCGCAGATGAATCCGCGCTCTGAGCAGTCGTGATTTGGTCGCTGCAACGGAAATACCGAGAAGCGAGGCAAGCTCCCGAACCGGGACATCTTCGGACAATTGGAGTTCAAGAGGGATTCGAAGCTTTGGGGGCAACTTTCGGATGGCTCCATGAACCCGCCTTTCCTGCTCGTTGAGGTGCAGTTGCTCCTCTGAGCTGAGACGGCTATCCGCAAGTTGCAAGTAGCGGACAGAACCTGGCTCGTCCTCCCAATCGATGGACTGCTCCGGGTGGTTTCGCCTCTTCCTCATCATCATTAAGGCGGAGTTGATCGCGATCCGTGTAAGCCACGTTGAGAAGGAAGAACGGCCATCAAACCCTCCCAGGTGAATCAGGGCTTTCAGAAGGGATTCCTGAAGCACGTCCTCGGCATCCTCATGTGTCTTGGTCAGCCGGCGGACTGTCATGAACACTCGCTTGGAATGGCGCCTGCAGAGCTCCGAATACGCATAGCCGTCCCCATTCTTTGCAAGAAGGACCAGGGTATTTTCCTCGGATGGCTTGTGTTTCAATGCTGACGCTGCTGTATGAGTCTGCAACTTCGTATTCAATGTCACACCTCCCGATTGGAGTGTTTTGTGCTCCATTCCGAAAACGTCGAGTCCCGCACCTTCCTTCTCCCTATGCTTGCCGCTGAGGCGTGGTAACGCATATCCGTGGCTCGCGCTCAACTTTCGCGCGCCCTCACAGCACCCGCGCAGGAGGAATGCCTGAAAGAGCAGTGCCAAAAGGTCAGACAAATGAAACATCGGAACTTCCATTTACGCAGAATCGCGGGCCTTTCTCATGATGTTGATGGGTAGGGCTAACTTCCAGTACTCGGTCGCCCCGAGGGGTGATTGCAATTATTGGAATTCCAAGGGCTTCTGGTTCATAGCCGGCTCCACTGTAGGACTGCTCTCCCTGGATGCAACAGTCATTCCGGTGGGTCCGCCACACAAGTGTGATGTCGTGGATGGCTGGTTCCGGCGATTCAAAAGAGTATTCGCCGAGGAATATCCCAAGGTCATAGCCAGCACCAAAAGAGCGCCGGGAATTACAGGTGGACTTCCGACTGGAATGTCGAAGTATCGGCAGAACACTCCGACCGCGAAACTAATGGCGAGGCCTATCGCAAATTTCATGAACTTCCTCCGTGAAGTGGGGCCTTGGATCTTGGTTTGTCGAGATGCTCCACGAGAGCGGCTCATACCGACTGCGGGAATCCCGACATATCCACTCGGCTTAGTCGTCACCGTAACGAGGCGCGCGGGAGATCGCAATCATGTTTTTCCGTTATTGGCACCAGCAAAGTGTCCGCAGCATTTGGACTTGGACATCCCACGCCAAGCACGCGTGATCGCGCCACATCATTCGGTAGTTTCGAGTCGAGTGTGGGGATTAACAGGAATACATGATAGGAAACCTCAGACTTGCCGGATATCGTCGGGAATTAGGAAGAACCAGACTCGCCTGCATATCAGCTGAGGAGCTTGCCATGGCCACGATTGCCGTTCACCCTGACGTGACAACCACTGTGCATTACAAGACGATAAGGATCAGAGAAGTTGATATCTTCTATCGCGAGGCCGGAGCGACGACGGCTCCCGTTTTACTGCTCCTACACGGCTTCCCGACATCGTCGATCATGTTCAGGAACGTAATAAGGCATCTGGCAAGATCATTCAGGGTGGTTGCGCCCGATTATCCGGGCTATGGGTTCAGCAGCATGCCGGATCACAAGAGCTTCACCTATAGCTTTGATAACCTCTCTGACCTCATGCTTGAGTTCACCGCGAAGTTGAACCTCCCCAGGTTTATCGTGTATCTCTTTGACTACAGTGCGCCAATCGCGCTACGCATGGCGCTCAAGGAACCCGATAAGATCGCCGGTCTGATCGTTCAAAATGGCAACGCATACGAGGAAGGACTTCGCGAGTTTTGGACGCCGATGAAGGAGTATTGGAGCGACCCCACTCCTGACAAACTCGCCAGCCTGTTTGTGTCGGGACCCGATTCGACGAAGTGGCAGTATGCAAACGGCGTCGCAGACCAGTCGCTACTTGATCCCTCAACGTGGACACTCGACCAAGCACGCCTTGACCGGCCCGGCAATTCAGAAATCCAATTGGACCTGTTATACGACTACCGCACGAATCTGGAGCTTTATCCGAAGTTCCAAGAGTTCTTCCGGAAGTATCAGCCGCCAACTCTCATCGTATGGGGGAAGAACGATTATGTTTTCCCCACAGAGGGTGCGCTGCCCTACAAGCGAGACCTCCCGAATGCTGAGCTTTGTTTCTTTGATACCGGGCACTTTGCTTTGGAGACGCATGGCCACGAGATCGCGACTCTCATCGAAGACTTCTTCTCACGCGGCCGCTGAACAGACCCAGGGGCAGATATACGTATCGCCTTGCGTCAGGCAGTCGAAGACCGATCATTGAAAGGAATTCTTCACTTGGCTTCACGACCTCCATTGCCGCCATTCACCGTCGAGACTGCCATCCAGAAGGTGCGTCTCGCCGAAGAAGCCTGGAACACTCGGGATCCTGAGCGAGTGTCCCTGGCCTACACGATCGATTCGCGGTGGCGAAATCGCTCTGAGTTCATTAGAGGGAGGAACGAGATAGTAGCCTTCCTGACGAAAAAGTGGGCGAGTGAGCTGGATTACAGGCTAATTAAGGAGCTATGGGCGTATCACGACAACCGAATGGCGGTGCGGTTCGCATACGAATATCGCGACGCTTCCGGTGACTGGTTTCGGGCATATGGGAATGAGAATTGGGAATTCGATGAGGAGGGCCTCATGCGTGCCCGCCACGCCAGCATCAACGATTTAGCCATCACGGCGAACGATCGGAAGTTCCGCTGGCCACAAGGTAAGCGACCAGACCAATTCCCTGGGCTCAGTGCACTTGGTTTGTGAAACGTAAGAAAGGGGAGATCACTTATGATTGGCACCAATTTGAGTGGACTCAGCCGGCGGAAATTCATAGCGGTAGCGGGTGTTTCGGCAGCCGCAGGAGCCATGGCCTCACGCAACCTTTTCGGCCAGATACCGTCTGGATCTGCCAACAGGGACGTGACGGAGGAGGAGGGTAACATCGTTCCCGAAGGCGGTTCGTAGTTCTCCCAGTGAAACCCGTCAAAACGAAACAGTCCGATCGTTGAACCGACCCACAAGTAGCCATCCGTCGTCTGCGCCAATGCGCGAACGTGTCCAGGCGCACCGTCCTTGGCTGTCCATGTCGTGTGATACAGCTGATCGAGCCTTCGATCTCGATCGATGGCCCGAGCTGCAAGGGACATCGAAAGCGCTATGATCCAGACGACGCAGATGTAGCCCGGCCGCAGCTTACGCTTGGGTGCGAGCACGGTGCCAGATCCGAAGGATGTGCCTGCGTCCTCGGGAGTTCCTAAAGATAAACTGGCGCATAACGGTTCATTCGAATGCAGAATCATGAATGTCCGCCTAGTGGAAGCCCAGCAGAAGAAAATGTGACGCTGCGATCCTCCGACTTTATCCGAGCATTAGCTGCCCCACACCAGTATCGGGAATGCCGGCTAAACTTGCCAAGACCAGTCTTCCGGCCAGCCTCGAGGGTTCGCCCGTGAGCCATTTCTGGAGTCAAGGGCACCGTCCTTCTCCTCGCGGCCTAGCGCCGCTGAATGCCTCAAACGGAATATGAGGCCGCGAAGCTCAACATCCCTTTCGCCGGATTCTTCGCTTCTTCGAGTTCAACCTCTCAGCCGTTTGAATGCTGACTACCGCCAGGTGTCATTGAAACCTTCACTGCAGGGGTCTTTCACGTTAGCGGAACTCCGAAAAGCGGATCACTCATCAACTTGCTGACTCTGATTCCGCAACCTGACTTTCTAGTCCTGCTCTTTGCTCTTGGCCAAACGCCTCAGATGCTTCAAAGGTGTCATTCGCCGGCCCTGCGGATAGGCGATCTTGGATGGGACTGACAAGTCAATTTCGGTTCCACCTCCGGGACGGCTCCATAGACTCAGGGTGGCTCCGATCTTTTGTGCTCGCTCGCGCATACCAGACAACCCCCAGTGCCCGGCGCGGCCACCCGCAAGGATATCTTCACTCATCCCTCTTCCGTTGTCGCAGACTCTCAAAGATAGGCGCTCACTCGAATAGGTCACTTCGACGTCGATCTCGGAACCATTTGAGTGCCGGAATGCGTTGGATATCGCCTCCTGCGCGATTCGATAGGCTTCGTTGCACACGATTGGGTTGAGCGTTTGTGGTGTTCCCACGACCGCCAGGCTGAAGAGCGCATCTTGGCCCTGCGCGAGTTCTTCTCCACTCTCGGTTAGGGCCTCGATGAGATCGTTTCCCGACATTCCCTCTGCACGCAGTTCTCGTACTCGCTGCCGCCCCTCTTGCAATACCTCGTCGGCTCGATCCAGCACTTTTTCCATCATCTGATAGGCAGGTTCCTGCTGAGGTAGTGTCTTTATTACGCCCTGGAGTCGAAGCATAAGTCCCTGGAATCCCTGGAGCAGCGTGTCATGCAATTCCCGTGCAATTCTTTCCCGCTCTTCCATCTGGGCACCTAGCCGCTCCTGAATTTGTGCCTTGGCTTGTTGAAGGCGATAGAGGTAAAGGAGCCACAGGGCACCGAACGCGAGCGCAATATAGAAAAGCCTGAACCACCAAGTCTGGTAGTAGGCAGGAACAATCACAAAGCGACCAGTCGCTCCCATCTCGTTCCAAACCCCATCGTTATTGCAAGCGATGACATGGAACTTGTACGACCCTGGTCCGAGGTTGGTGTAGAAAGCGCTGCGACGAGTATCGACATCCTGCCAATCCTTATCCACGCCATCCAACTTGTAGCGAAATCGAACTCGCTCAGGGGCTGACAGACTCAGGCCGGCATAGCGGATCTCAAGATTGGTTGTTCTCGCAGGAAGGGGCTCGACTCCAGACGGATCGTAGAATTTGCCACCAGTCGCTATTGACTCGATCGACACCGGAGGGGGCGAGGAGTTGACTGGTATACGCTTTGGATCTAACCATGCTACGCCGCGGTTGGTGGCAAACCAGAACAATCCGTCGGTCCCGCGAGCGACACTGGCGTCGACGACGGGCTGTTGAAGCGGTTCCGTCAACCCATCCTGCAACCCATAGACCTTGAACTTGACGTGGTAGTTGTGGTCGCTCTCAAATGCGGCAAGCTCGGCTTCTGGGATATGCATGATCCCAGCGTTCGCGCCGATCCATAGTCCGTTGCCTGGATCGACAATAGTTCCTCGCACGCCGGCGAAACTCCCTTCAACATCGGACTGCATTTGCCAAAAGCGGGTGCCATTGAATCTGGCGAGACCCTTGTCTCCGCCGATCCAAACGTGCGAGTCTACGCCCGAGATGTGGGATATCGCTCCGATCCCTGCCCCATCTTCAGTGCGGAACGTCGTGACCCGATCCCCGGTCAACTCTGCCACTTTGTTCTTGAAGCCAAACCAAACATTCCCCGTCGGGTCCAGGAATATGAATGCTGCGGTACCGCGAGGGCCGCCTAAAGCCTCCAGGCTGGTCGTGCCATGTGCATCCGCACGGTATACCCCGTCGCCGTAGATTGAAAACCAAGGCCTGCCGGTGGCGTCTCTAGCAATCGCAAATATTTTGCTGAATGCATTCTCGATCGCTTCCCCGAAGCTTCGCTTTTCCGTAGAGTAAGCCTCGGGGAAGGCGTAAATCTCTTCCCTCGAATATCGCTTGGGGCGGTCGGCAGTGCCCCCAAAGGTCACCCGCTTGGCAAGCTCCTTTAACCGGGTATCAGGGTTGTCGACGTAGCTTCGCAGATCCGCGTAGCCGTTAGGAAGCAAGAAACCTTCGTCCAAACGCACAGTCACTGGCACCTTGATGAGTTCCTTGTCCTTGATCTCCATGAGAGCCCGGTTGACACTCCCAATTTCAATGATTCCCGAATTCTTGACTCGGAGTGAAAACAGGGCTGCGCCAGGTGGGAGTGGAATGGTGACGACTGCCGTTTCCCTGAAGCGGTCCAGCCCCCCTCTCGTGCCGATCCAAATATTACCTTCGTGATCCTCAAGGATGCACGAGACATAGTCTCCGCTGAGCCCCTGCTTCTCCGTAAAACTCTCCTCAAGATCGTCCAAGTGACGGATCTTTATCCCTCCCAGATGATCCGGATCGACAACTCGCCGAATACCATCCCCAATGCTCGTGACCCAAAGGCTACCTTGATTGTCAAAGATGATCTTCTTGGAACCTGCAATAATCTCGGGCGCTGGGCTTCCGCCGCCAAATCGATTGACCGGAACTGGCCTAACCGACCTTCCCATCTCCGCCATCCACATGTTGCCACCAGGCGATTCAGCGAGGCTTCCAATCCCTTGAAGATGAGCCGCCGCGAGGCGAAACTTCGATTCTCCAGGTAAGAGATAAGACACCGTTTCGCTGTTTCCAACCCATATGGTTCCAGCGTGATCCTGAAACAGACAGCTGGGATGTTCAGAGAAATTCGATTCAATTCCGATTCGATTCCAATGGGAGCCATCCAGGCGCAATAATCCTCCCGCATTTGTTGCGGCCCAAACCTTTCCATCTCGGTCATTCAAGAAGGCGTCAATCGCGTCACCGGAGAGTCCACTTTTTACGTCAAAACTCTTGACTTTTCCCTCCTTCAAAAAGATCGCGACTCCAGTGCCATACCCTATCCACAGGCCTCCGTCTGGAACAGCGAGAAGCGACGCGACGCGAGAGAGGGGCAATCGTGGACCTGAGAATGGTTGAAATGACTCGAATCTGACGCCATCGAAACGAACTAACCCGGCATCCGTACCCAGCCACAAGTAGCCGTCGGTCGTTTGGGCAAGCGCCAAGACCTCCCCAGGTCCACCGTCTCTCGATGTCCAACTTGTGTGAAAAAGTTGATTGAGTCGACGATCTCGATCAATCGCGGAGGCTGGAAGACAAGAGCACAAGCACCCAACGCAAGCGCAGATCAAGGCCAGAAGAGAAGCTGGACTGCGCAATCGAGGACGTCGCAGGGAGCCATATGGGGCCCGCTGCATGCAACGACCGCCGGGCCCCTGAAACTGCAGAATCGATGGAAATTGGCCCGGAAGCTTCATGTTCGGTCACCGCAGGGAAGATCACCACTCTAGCAGGATTCGGCGGCGTCCTCCGTAAAGATTCCATTTAGGGCGTCCTCACTGGATTGCCGGTCCTACACTCTGAATGAAGTTTCGGTCCACTGAGGTTCAACTCCACCAGATTGGTCGTCCGTCTTCGGGATCGAAATCCTTTACTACCGAGACGGATACCTTGTGGATCGACGATTTCCAGTGAGCAGATTCCAGACGATCATCGTTGGTTTGGTGGCTATTCCTATCCCGGACGGCCCCAATTAACGCAAAGACATGATAGGCGTACCATTCTGCCGCCAGTACACTCGGGCTAATTGCAGAATCCATCCCGGAACGATGGATTCGGCCAGCTGGAAGCCTTCGGAATGCACACCTAAAACACTCGGAGAGGTGGAATGTTGGAACACGTGGAACAAGGTCTGGTGGTACTTCAGAGCCCTCGACGTGTGCCGGACACCGTTGCCAGGTTGGATCGTGGAATTGGGAGGCGAGGCATTGCCATCTCAGCACAAATCGACCACTCCAAGGCAGCGGCTCTCGTGGGATTGGAACTGCGTCCCACGATACTCATAATCTTTGGGAGTCCGCTCATGGGTACGCCTCTGATGCTCGCTTCTCCCTCCGTTGCCATCGATCTTCCGCTCAAAGTACTTGTATGGGAAGATCAGGACTCCAATGTTTGGGTGGCATATAACAGTCCCGGATACCTCCAGACGCGGCATTCCCTCCCAGATCAACTGCTTCGGAATATTGCCGGTATCGAGACGATCTGCATCGAGGCGGTAAGCGAGTCGGGATGATAACCGCTTGCATTCAACACTCCCGGATTACACCCTGAAAAAAGAGGCGCACTTAATGATTGAACGCGAGCTGGAACAGTACGATGCCATTGTTCTTGGCAGCGGAGAGGCTGGGAAATACCTCGCCTGGCACCTCGCATCCACTGGGTTGCACACAGCAGTCATCGAACGGCGGTACATTGGCGGCGCCTGCCCGAATATCGCTTGCCTGCCTTCGAAAAACATCATCCACAGCGCTAAGGTCGCGACGTATTTGAGAGGAGCCGACAACGGTGAAAATGAACCGCTAACCTCTGCGCTGTCCTTTGCGGATGTCATCGCAAGAAAGCGAAGGATGGTGAATGAACTGGTAGAGATGCATCTCTCCAAGTACGCGAAGAGTGGCGTGGACCTGATTCAGGGAAACGGTCGCTTTGTTGGCGACAGAACCGTCGAGGTCACTCTTCACGATGGAGCTATCCGGATCCTGCGAGGGGAGCGCGTCTTCATCAATACCGGAAGTCGTGCGCGCATCGAAGATATTCCGGGCTTTGCCCAAGCTGAACCGTTGACTCATGTTGAGGCGTTGGAACTGAATGAGTTGCCGGAACACTTGCTGATTCTGGGAGGCGGGGCTGTTGGGCTGGAATTCGCCCAGGCAATGCGACGCCTGGGCAGCAGAGTATCCGTCGTCATACGAGAGAGCGCGCTTCTTTATCGGGATGATCCCGACGTTTCACAAGGCGTTTCCGCTCTGTTCAAGGACGATGGAGTCGAGGTCGTTTCCGATGCGAAGGTAACCCGTATTTCTGGCAAGTCTGGAGAACGGGTTGAACTGCATTTCACCCAGAATGGGGAAGAGTTTCTCCTTGGGGGCACACACCTTTTAGCCTCAACAGACAGGACGGCCAATACGAACGGCCTCGGCTTGGAGAGCACTGGTGTCGCTCTAACGGCCGATGGGTACGTCAAGGTCAATGAAAGGCTGGAAACAACAGCACCGAATGTGTGGGCAATGGGCGACTGCGCAGGCAGTCCTCATCTAACGCACATCTCATACGACGATTTCCGCGTTGTCCGCGACAACCTGGCCGGCGGCAATCGCGTGACTACAGGAAGGCAGATCCCCTCGTGTCTTTTCATCGACCCGGAGTTGGCGAGAGTGGGGTTGAGCGAGATGCAGGCAAAGCAATTGGGCAGGCAGTATCGGCTGGCCAAGATCCCGATGAGCGCTATTCCGAGAACAAGAACAACCAACGAAACACGGGGCTTCCTTAAAGCCCTTATCGGCGCGGACAATGATCAAATCCTTGGTTTCACTGGCTTTGGCATCGGAAGCGGCGAGCTGATGGCTACTGTCCAACTCGCTATGCACGCAGGGATTCCCTACCAGCTATTGCGTGACCAGATCATTGCTCACCCGACACTGAGTGAGGGACTGGTCTTCCTCTTTACTTCTGTACCTCCAATGCGGGCTGGAGCATAACCGAAGAAATGCTCATATCTCCTGTCAATGCAGGTTGATTCAATCTGACCGAGCGTTGCCTAACACAAACACATGATAGTCAGAACTCACGGGAATGCTTAGCCTGAATCTGTAGTCGAGAGGCAACCAGTTCACTTTCCTCGGCCACTCTCGTCATGTATAGCTCATTCACTTCACAACCGGAGGATAGGATGTCTACTCAATTGAATATCGCCCCGCGCAGCGAAAAAGGGCTGTTGACGCCTCACAACTGTGTGCTGGTTCAGATCGACCTGCAGCCGCAGATGCTCTTTCACGTTTCCAACTTTGATCGCCAATCCGTGATCGACAAGAATCTCATCCTCGCTAAGGCCGCTCGCATCTTCAACGTGCCGAACGTGCTCTCTACCGTCGAGACAGAAAGCTTCAGCGGTATCATCTGGCCGCAGATCCAGACGATTTTCCCCGATCAAACGCCGATTGAACGGACCAGCATGAACTCCTGGGACGACGCGAACTTCGTCGCCGCAGTTGCCAAGACGGGCAAGAAGAAGATCGTCATGTCTGGCCTATGGACAGAGACCTGCGTTGCCTTGGCAGCCGTCCAGGCCATGTATGACGGCTATGAGGTCTATGTCGTCGAAGACTGCTGCGGGGATGTGAGCCAACTGTCGCATGAGAATGCGATGAAGCGACTGGTGCAGGCCGGCGCCAAGCCCGTGACTGCCATCTCGGTCATGTTGGAATGGCAGCGCGACTGGGGTCTGACGGAGACCTACAATGCCGTCATGGACGTGGTCAAGAATCACGCAGGTTCCTACGGCGTCGGCGTCGAGTATGCCTACACCATGATTCACAAGGCGCCGCAAACCAAGTACCCCGAGTACGTGATTCCGGCGCCGACACACAGCTAACGCATACAGCTGCGGAACAATCTGGAAAAAGGAGACGACCATGCGTTTATTCATTCAAAAAAGGCTTGCCTGGAGTGCGGAAACTTTAGCGCTGGTGATGCTCCTTCTTCCAGGCGTACCGGTTTGCATTGCGCAGCAGGCCGCGCCCGCCAGCAAGAGCGTCGCAGTCGGTCCGCAGTACGACACGACCCACGTTTATGTTTCACCCTCGGACCTGGACGCCTTTGTAAGCAGCTTCACTGCGACCTTTGGCGGCCAGGGATCGAAGAAAGTTGTCGCGAACATCCTGCCGGTGCCTAGCAACACCACATTTCAGTACGTCTGGACACCGGTCGGAACACTCTCAGTATTCGCCTTCACGACTCCTATCCCCTTTCCTTTTGGATCGGAGCGCACGGGCTACCTGGTCACGGACCTGAATGAAGCCCTCGATGCAGCCAGGAGTTCAGGGGCAGAAGTTCTTGTCTCGCCCTTCCACGACCCGGTAGGACTCGATGCAGTGATCCAGTGGCAGGGAGGGGTCCGGACGCAGCTCTACTGGCATACGACAGCCCCATCCTACGGTCCCCTTGAGTCAGTTCCGGACAATCGCGTGTATGTTTCTCCCGATCGCGCGGACGGATTTCTGCAACAGTTTCTGCAATTCACTCAAGGTAAGGTTCTCTCCGACAATAAGAGTGTGGATGCCGGCGAGATTGGTAGTCCGGGCAAGACATTCCGCCGCATTCGAGTCGAGTCTCCCTTCGGCAAGATGCAGATCAACGTCACGGACGGTCATATTCCTTATCCCTTCGGAAGAGAACTGACCGGCTATCAGGTTGCAGATCTCGATGCTACGCTCGCGAAAGCGAAAGCATCCGGCGCAAAGGTTCTCTTCGAACCCTACAGTGCAGCCGACCGGACAACGACAATCATTGAGTTTCCCGGCGGCTACATTGCGGAAGTACATGCCCTGAAAAAGCAGTAGTCACCTCCGACAAACATAGTCCCAGTCGCTTCTCCACAAATCCCTCAAAGCTGGGGCATGGAGAGTTGCGCGCTGACACAGCTCAGCATTCATACATCAGCTGCCAAACAGGAGCCAATCATGACCGCCGAAACGATTCTTCATAACGGAAAAATTGCAACCAACGGCTCACCTGCCTTTGTCGAAGCCGTGGCCATTCAGGATGGCAAGATCGTGGCAACGGGCAACAACGACTGTGTCCTTGATTTCCGCGGTCCCATGACACAGGTCATCGACTTGCATGGACGGACCGTCATACCTGGCCTCAACGACTCGCACATGCACCCCATCCGCGGCGGACTCAACTACAACATGGAACTTCGCTGGGACGGAGTGCCATCGCTCGCCGATGCCCTTCGCATGCTCAAGGAGCAAGCCCAGCGTACCTCGCCCCCACAATGGGTGCGTGTCGTTGGTGGGTGGACCGAGTTTCAATTTGCGGAGCGACGCATGCCGACACTGGCTGAGATTAACGAAGCCTCGCCTGATGTTCCCGTCTTTGTGCTCCATCTCTACGACCGCGCGTGGCTGAATGCCGCTGCCTTAAGAGCCATCGGCTATACCAGGGACACGCCGCCCTTTCCGGCCGGAGAGATCGAATTCGACAGCGCCGGCAAGCCAACTGGGTTGATCATCGCCAAGCCCAACGCCAGCATCCTCTACTCCACACTAGCGCGCGGCCCCAAGCTGAACCATGAAGATCAGCTCAACTCATCCCGCCTGTTCATGCGCGAGTTGAATCGCTTCGGCATTACCAGCGCTGTCGATGCGGGAGGCGGTTTCCAGAATTACCCCGATGACTACGATGTCATCAATGAATTGCACCGGAACGGCGAGATGACCATTCGGCTCGCCTACAATCTATTCACTCAGAAACCAAAGCAGGAGATCACCGACTTTCAACGCTGGACAGGCATGGTCAAGCCGGGCCAGGGCGATGACTATTTTCGCGTGAATGGTGCCGGCGAGATGCTTGTCTTCTCTGCAGCGGACTTTGAAGACTTCCTCCAGCCGCGCATGGAAGTCCCCGCCGTGATGGAAGAAGAACTCGAAGTCGTGATTCGTCATCTGGTTGAGAACCGCTGGCCTTTTCGCCTGCATGCAACATATGACGAGACGGTTTCTCATGCCCTCAATGTGTATGAGCGCGTCAATCGCGACATTCCCTTCGAGGGTCTTCATTGGTTTTTCGATCATTGCGAAACGGCTTCCGATCGGAACCTCGAGAGGATCAAGGCGCTGGGTGGCGGCATCGCAGTGCAAAACCGCATGGCATTTCAGGGTGAGTATTTCGTTGATCGGTATGGAAGCAAAAAGGCTGAGCGCACACCGCCGATCCGCAAGATGCTCGATCTCGGTATCCCAGTTGGCGCCGGCACCGACGCAACGCGCGTTTCGAGTTACAACCCATTTCTGTCGCTCTATTGGCTCATCACTGGCAAGACCATCGGAGGACTCAGCCTTTACGGGCAAGACAACCTCTTGAGCCGCGCTGAGGCACTTAAGCTCTATACGGTTGGATCGAGTTGGTTCTCATCGGAAGATGGCAAGAAGGGCGCCATTGAAGTCGGGCAACTCGCTGATCTCGCTGCTCTCTCTGAGGACTACTTCACCATCCCCGAAGAGGACATTCGCAACATCGAATCGGTACTCACTATTACCGGTGGCCGAGTGGTCCATGCCACCGATGAATTCACCCGCCTTGCACCGCCATCCCTGCCTGTGAGCCCGGACTGGTCACCGGTCAAGACATACGGAGGCTACGCAAAGGGCGATCTCTATCGTTCCGCCGCGCACGCTCGCGTACAGCAACCGATCTCGGCACCCGCACATGAACATCGCTATGTCCAGAGCAAAGCAGGAGTTTGGAGCCTCGGCTGCGACTGTTTCGCCTTCTGAGCTCAACTCATTGCCGGCACCCGATTCTGTTCGTCCTGAATGCCAACCCTGAATTTCAAATTCAATTTCTTCAGAAGGAGGTCAGCACGAATGAAATTCGCCGTCAAACAACGAGATCGTGCGAGAGCATGGTTGAAAATTGGCGGGACTTGCTTTTTGCTGACCTGGATTCTGGCTGGCTCTTTTTCCCTGCAAGCCCAGATTGGCTCGACGGTGGATACAGTGCCCGAGACCAAAGTGGACCGAAGCTTTAAGATCCTGCGCGAGAACGAAGACTGGAGTTTCTTGAGAAATAAGAGCCTGCGCGAGGATGTATGGGATCCATTCAAGTACATACCGCTGCATAGCGAAAGCGCCGATCGATACATCTCCATCGGCGGCGAGGCTCGCGAAGTATGGGAGCAAATCGGGAATGACAATTTTGGTCAGTCGCCGTATTGGAATGGGTACTTTAACGAGCGCTACATGCTCCATGCGGATATGCACTTTGGGCCACACTACCGCACGTTCATCCAACTTAAGAGCGGTATCGAGTATCTCCGCATCGGCGGACCGCGGATCATCGATGAGAAGAGGCTCGACTTTCTTGCTGCTTACTTTGAAGTAGGTACGCGAGGAGAAGAAGAGAAGAAAAACTTCATCAAGCTTCGTGTCGGACGGCAGGAATTGAACTACGGCTCCGGGCGCCTCGTCTCAGTGCGCGAAGGTCCGAATGTGCGTCAGAGTTTCGACGGCTTCAAAATTCGGAGCAAATTCAATGCCTGGAGTATCGACGGGTGGGCGGTGCGTCCTGACCTCGACAAGCCCGACTTCTTCGACAATGCCCCCAACCACGCCACCGAGTTCTGGGGCATCTATGCTTCTCATCCAATTAACTCGGCTTTCTCCGTCGATGCCTATTACCTCGGTCTCGACCGCCAGTCCGCAACTTTCAACCGCGGTAGCGGCCGCGAGGTTCGCCAAAACCTCGGCGTTCGGCTTTGGAATCCGCTCAACACCACAGTGCGAGGCTGGGACTTCGATGATGAGGCCGTGTGGCAATTCGGGACGTTTGCCAACGGTGGCATCAACGCCTGGACGGTCGCCTCCGATACCGGATACAGCCTCCCTGGCGCACCACTGAAGCCGCGCTTAAGCCTCAAGGCCGACATCTCCAGCGGTGACAATCCAAACCATAAGTCTCTGGGAACTTTCAATCCGATCTTCCCTCTGGGAAATTACTTCGGTGTCCTCGCCACTACCGGTCCGGGACCGGTCAACTTTGTCGATCTACACCCCCGACTCCAAACTGTTCTTCCCCACGGCGTCACGGTGTCTGGCGATTGGGTTGTGCAGTGGCGCGAGAGTCTGCTCGACGGGATCTATACCGTACCGGGCTCGCTGCTTCGCCGCGCCGGCAACAGTCGTGCGCGCTTCGTAGGCCATCGTCCAGGCATTGAAGCGCGATGGCAGATCACGCGCCATGCATGGGCCCAGGCAGACTATGGAATCTTCTACAGTGGCCAGTTTCTCAAAGATACACAGCCTGCCAAGAACCTCAACTACTGGGCACTGTGGACCGGTTACAAATTCTAGGAGGCCCGGATGACTCAATCCTCTAAGACCGTGATGATCGCCGCTCGGATACTCGTCGCACTTGTATTCCTTGTGAACGGTCTCGGCATTATTGACCAAAGCGAGGCGCTCCGCGAATTGATCCAGCGGGGTTGTCCCGAAGGGATAGCGTCGGGCCTGCTGATCTTCGGCCGATCAATCGAGGTCATCGCGGGCTTTGCCATTGCCCTGGGGATGTATCCAAGGATTGCAGCAGTTTGGCTGATGATCTTTCTCATTCCGGCGACCTGGGTTGGCCATCCGTTTTGGCTGCTTGCGGGAACTCCAACATTCACTCCCCAACTCATCAATTTCTTCAAGAATATTGCCATCCTGGGCGGTCTGCTCTTGATCGCATCGACTCAGGACCAACCCACGCTACTCAGCATTCGTGCGAAGCCTCCATACCGGGCTGGATAAAGCTTTTGGATCGATGACGGATGGAAAGGTGCTCCATGAACTCTCAGTCTCAGACCAATCCGACTGGTCGCGAAAAGAGCACAAGCTCGCCATGGGCTCCGCTCCGAGAAGCTATTTTCCTTTCCTTGTGGCTCGCAACACTGATCTCAAACGTAGGCGCCTGGATGCAGTCTGTAGGGGCAGCCTGGTTGATGAGTTCACTGACGCCGTCGCCGCTGTGGATCGCCCTGGTGCAATCGGCAGCCAGTTTTCCGATTTTCCTCTTTGCATTGCCTGCTGGCGCATTGGCAGATATTGTTTCCCGTCGCCGCATCCTTCTGCTCAGCAATTTGCTCTCGCTCGTTGCTGTCCTGGGTCTCTCTATCTCTACGCTCGCAAATCACACTTCGCCATTGATTCTGCTCGCGTTCACTTTTGCCGTAGGCCTGGGACAAGCCCTCGCAGGACCTGCCTTCCAGGCGATTGTGAACGAACTAGTCCCCCAGTCCGAGCTCGTGGCTGCGGTATCTCTCAACAGCGTTGGCGTGAACCTCGCACGTGCCGTCGGGCCGGCTCTGGGCGGATTGGTCCTGGCTCGTTGGGGGGCAGGGATCAACTTTCTCGTGAACGCCCTCTCCTTCTTTGCGGTCCTGCTCGTCTTGATCCGGTGGCATGAATCGACCAGGAAACCGGTCCTTCCAGCCGAGCGCTTTGTTGGAGCTGTCCGGGCAGGAGTGCGTTATCTGCGCTACTCATCGGAACTGCAAACCGTCGCCGTTCGCACCGGGGCATTTGTCTTGTCGGCAAGTGCGCTTTGGGCGCTGTTGCCTGTGATGGTTCGGTCTCTGAATCTTGGTCCATCCGCTTACGGAATCTTACTCGGCGCTCTCGGAGTTGGAGCACTCATCGGAGGAGCCTGTCTCCCCTCGATAAGAAGACGTCTTTCACTCGACACTCTTGTCGGCGGAGCAACGGTGGCCTTCGGGATTGCGACGCTCGGAGCGGCCTTCCTTCCGAGTTTTGCCATTATGATCCTGCTGATGCTCTTAGGAGGCGGCGGCTGGATTGCTCTGGTGTCGAGCTTGAATGTTGCGACTCGTATGGTGGTTCCCGCCTGGGTTCAGGCGAGAGCCATCGCGGTATATCTCTTGGTGCTTCAGGGAGGCATTGCTATCGGCAGTGTGGGCTGGGGAATCGTGGCAACTCGTTTCGGGGTGCGTTCAGCTCTAGGTCTAGCTGGTACGACTCTGATTTTGACTGTACTCCTGGCATTCCGTTACTCACTCCAGAGAGGGCAAGGATTGGATTTTGCTCTCGCCGTGGAGTGGCCTGATCCGGTGTTTGCTCACGAAATACCCAAGGAAGCCACGCCGGTACTTGTCACGGTCGAGTATGAAATTGACATGCTGCGATTGGCAGAATTCCGCAGCAGTATGGCTCAGTTGGAGGTCTTTCGAAGACGGAACGGCGCCCTGCAATGGGGCTTATTTGCGGATCCGCAGGTGCCTGGGAAGTACCTCGAAGAATACTTGGTGGAATCCTGGGTGGAACACCAGCGACAGCATCAACGGGTCACGGTCTCCGATCAACAACTTCACGACCGTATTTGGGCTTTTCACATCGGGATCGACCCGCCACGCGTGATCCACTTCATTGCGGAAGAGCGATGAATTCGTCTCGACGGGCTCAATCTTCCTTGTGAGCGAATACTTGCTGAATTAGGCGGCGTCCCAGTTCCAGCTCTTCATTGCTTATAGTATGGCTTCGCCCTTGATACCTGCGTAGCGTTGTGATAGCTCCCATCTGGCCCAGCACGCGGGCCGATTCTTCGACCCGATGCCACGGAACGTGCGGATCGGGATCACCTGAACCAAGGAAGGCCGGCATTCCATCGAAACTCCCTTCGTGCTTCAGGTCAGCTCCCGGTGGACCAATCAGACCCCCTGTAAACGCAAGCAGACCCCCATATCTTTTCGGATGACTTGCTACAAATTCCGTCGCCAGACAAGCACCTTGGGAAAACCCGGCGATGACGATTTGAGTTGTTGTAATACCCGATTGCGTCACCAGCTCCAGGACGGACTCTACCCGTCGGAGAGCCGAAGATAACCAAGGCTGGTTTTGTTCGATTGGTGCCAGGAACGAGTAGGGGTACCAGGTGTGTAGCGCAGCTTCGGGCGCAAGATAAGCAAGCGCAGGCAGGTACATTTCTCGCGCGAGTGAGAGAATGTCCTCGGCCGAACCACCGCGGCCATGCAGGAGAATCATTGCGCCGGCCGCCTGATCCAGCGGCGCTCCGTAGCGGAGCACAGCCCCGTCGCGATGAGGATCCTGATTCAAACGACCTCGCCCTTTGCCGTGTAGAGTTCTAGCGGCGGTAAGTCTTTATGGAGCGTGATTGGCACCAACCGTCTATCAATCATCTCTCGTTTTGATTCAAGCCACTCCGGAATGCGCAACTCCTCGCCCAGCGATTCCAGAGGCTCATCGAGCGCAAATCCGGGAGGATCTGTCGCCAATTCAAAGAGCACCCCGCCAGGCTCTCTGAAGTAGATCGAGTGAAAATAGGTTCGATCAAGAACCGGGGTTACATTCAGGTGTTTCGCGATCTCTTCTCGCCACTCAAGTTGCGCAGCATCATCCTTGGCCCGAAAGGCAATATGATGTACCGACCCTGCGCCAGAGTGGCCATAACCAGCCTTGGGATCGATCAGCAAATCAACGTGATTTCCAAGCGCATTGCCCTCCGCAGAGAAGCGCAGGCGATTTCCCTCGTCGGCAACTTTACGGAAGCCCATTACGTTCAGAATGAACGTAGTCTCATCCGCACGATGCTCGAGGAGCGTAACGCCAAAGAACCCGCGGATGGCGTGCTCTGGAGGAACAGAAGAGAATCTCGGCGCATTCGCGGCACCCGCATCGGCATGAGCTACAATTTCGATCTTCATGCCATCCGGATCCGCGAAAGTCAGTACCTCTTCGTCGAATCTCTTACCGGAACGCTCGACGAGAACTGTCTGATCGCTAAGACGCTGAACCCAGTATTCCAATGAGTTCAGCGGAACGCTGAAGGCGGTTTTCGTCACTTCGCCGACTCCAGCCACGCCCCTGGCAGCGTGGGGCCATGGAAAGAATGTCAGAATCGTTCCCGGTGAGCCGGCATCGTCCCCAAAATAGAAGTGATAAGTTCCTGGATCGTCGAAGTTGACAGTCCTCTTTACGAACCGCAGTCCGAGCACTTGTGTATAAAAGTCAAGATTCTGCTGGGGCCCCGAAGCGATCGCAGTGACGTGATGAAGGCCAACAATTGGGGATGGCATATTCTGTCCTCGAGTTCAGGCGATCTCACTGTGTGCTACGCCGGATGGATCATAGAGCGAGCATAGGTTAAACCCATCCCGTAGCCGCCGCCATTGGACTCAACGATAGCGCGGGCATCGTCGTATGTATCGTGCCGAGTCCAATCGCGCTGAAACTCTAGCAGCACCTGGATCCAGCTTGTGAGGTGAGCGCCAGCCGCCTCCATGCGGCGCAGCGCCAGTTCGTGCCCGATCTGAGTCAGACCACCGCATGTGTCGCCAACCACGAAAACCTCAAAGCCATCCTTCAGCGCAGATAAAACCGGAAAGGAAACGCAAGCTTCCGTAAGAAGTCCCGCGACAATGAGCCGCTTTCTTCCGGTAGCGAGAATCCCATCATGCGCAGCCGCATCTTCCCACACATTCATGTTCCTACGCTCGATGGGTACAACGCCGGGTAGAGCTGCCAGTAGCGCAGGAAACATCGGGCCGCTGTAAACCCGAGATGCTGAAGTGGATGCCACGACAGGGACGTGAAAAGCTATGGCTGTCTTAGCGAGCGCGACAGCGTTGTTCAACACGGCTTGCCGGGACATCGACTCCACCCCAAAACCGAGGCCAGCCTGGAAGTCGACCAGCAGGAGCACGCAGTCACTTGGCTTGAGCAATACATCCGATCCGTCCATGCATCCTCCTCCAGCCGCTCAATTCGGTATCAAGGAATAGACTTCCTCACTGCGCCTTTGTGGGCCAGCCACATCAGAAATATCATGCTCGAATCCGCTCTGGGAACGCCATCATGTATTTCTGTTACACCGGCTACTTCTCATCCGCAGCTTCCACTGAATTTTTCACAGTCTAAGAAACTGCCTGTCGCTACGATGCAACGGTCCATTACTCCGTTAATACAAAAACGTGATTCACAACCTGCCCGTAAATCGGTAGAAGTGAGAGTGGGCCGGCCGCAGAGTGTTGCGAGAAGATCGTTGCATCCATTTGCTCCAGTACTCCGAGTGCAACTTGAAAGAACTGTGCCAGGTCCATTCACAATTAAACCGTGAACGAAAGCGATTATGACCACCAAAACAGAGCTGATCACTCGTCGAAATGCTCCCCTCAACACGCCGTCCGACCTCGACCGAAAGGTGGTAACGGACATCTCTGAGGCCCTCAATGCCTTGCTGGCGGATGTTTTCTGCATGTACCTGAAGACCAAGAACTTCCACTGGCACATGAGCGGAGTTCACTTCCGCGATTTCCATTTGCTTCTCGACGACCATGGCGATCAACTCTTTGCCACGACGGATGAGATCGCAGAGCGAGTTCGGAAAGTCGGTGGGGCGACCATTCGCTCCATCGGGCACATCGCCCGGCTGCAACGAATTGCCGATAATGATGCCGAGTTCGTTACTCCGGCTGACATGCTAAGCGAGTTGCATGAAGATGAGCAGAGACTGGTACTCAGCATGCTTGCTGTTCACTCTCTTTGCGGCGACGCGAACGATGTTGCTACCGCAAGCCTCCTCGAAAACTGGATTGACCAATCCCAACGTCGAAGCTGGTTCCTGTTTGAAATGAATCGCTCTTAAGCCTCGGGCAGATTATCTGTTCTAGATCACCCAACTAACCCAAATATCAACCCGTAGGCGCGATGCGTTGCTAGAGGTGGAGGATTCCGCGGCGAATCGCTATTGTCACTGCCTCAGTGCGGTCGCTCGCACCTAGCTTCTCCATGATGTGTTTGATGTGGGCTTTTACTGTCTCTTCTGAAATTCGAAGCAGGTTGCCTATTTCACGATTACCATTCCCCTGAGCAACCTGCCTCAGGACATCGACTTCGCGGTCACTCAAGCTCTCCGTGCTAAAAAACTCTGCAAACCATTTGCCGATCTCGGGCGCCACACGTTTCTTTCCTGCGTGTACTTGACGTATGGCGTCTACCAACTCATTTGGTGGCATCGTCTTCAGCAAGTATCCGAATGCTCCTGCCTGAAGTGCACGCCTGGCCTCTGCGTCACCCTCGAAGGTCGTCAGTATGATGAATTTGGAATTTGGAAATTCTGCGCGAATCGCGTTCATCGCTTCCAATCCATCGATGTCGGGGAGTCGGAGATCCATGAGTGTCACGTCTGGTATGAACTCGCGAAAAAGTTCAATCGAATTCCGACCATCCGAAGCTTGGGCCACCAGTTCAAAATCTGGTTGACTGCGGATCACAGTTGCAATCCCCTCTCGAATGAGTGGATGATCGTCAACCGTCAAGACTCGAATTGGTTTCCTACCATTCATTCTGTTTCGTCTCCACCGGCTTTGTTCTCCCCACTCAATGGGTCTACACCCAACAGCCAAGAGACTGTTCGTCGAAGTCTTGGCTTGAATGCAACCCGACCAGGGACGATCAACTCAACGACCGTCCCTGACATTTCCCTCGTCATGAAGTTCAGTTTTGCGCCAATTACGTTGGCCCGCTCACGCATACCCTGCAGACCCCAATGCCCCTCCTTCCCTTGGTTAAGAATCATTTCCCGGATGCCGACCCCATTGTCGCAGACCATCAAATGAACTCTTTGCCAAGTGAATTTCAACCGCACCTCAATCTTCGTAGCTTGAGAGTGACGGAAGGCATTGACGATGGCCTCACGGGCAATATGGTAGATCTCGTCGCGGATCGCTGGGTGCATAGGTTGTGGCGTTCCATCTGACGTGACTTGATATTCCGTCCGCTGGTGTAGCCCACAGACTTCTGGAATTGAAGTAAGCGATTGTCTAAAGTCGAGATGTTTAGGACTGCTTGAACGGAGCCCTTTAAGAGTCTTTCGTCCCTCTTGCGTAACCTGCGCCATCAACTCTAGCGACCTCTGGAGCAACGACCTTGCATTGGAGTCCTGGGGAACTTCACTCGTGGCGACGTGGACAAGCATAGAGGAACTGATGAAACCTTGGAGGAGCGTATCGTGGAGATCCTGGGCGATTCGGGTTCGCTCAGCGAGACGCTCTTCAAATCGAAGGTTCAAGCGTTGAGTGATCTGCTGCATCCTGCGGAGATAGAACAGCCACCCCGCCATCAACAGTACGAGAACACTCAGCAGTTGGAACCACCACGCCTGCCAAAGTGCAGGCTCGATCCGAAAGGGGATGCTGATTTCTGATCCGTTCCAGATACCATCGCTGTTAGCCGCCTTCAAATGGAAGCGATAAGAGCCCGGTCCTAACTTGGTGTAAACAACTTGCCGTGAATCAATCGGCTCGCTCCAATCATGATCGTACCCATCGAGTTTGTATCTGTATCTGACGCGATCCGGAACAGCAAGGCTCAATCCTACGAAACTGATCGTGACCTGTTGTGGTGAAGGCGGAATCCGCATATCGCCGCCTACTCCCCTATGATTCCCATCAACCGTAAGGCCTTCAATGTGCGGAATCGCGGGGGCATCGCTAGTGTCCGCATGCTCCGGATTCACAACGGCTACCCCGCGACTCATAGAAAACCAGACGCAGCCTTGCTGATCTGTAACCACCGACCGATCGCCCTTGACGCCATCGGTTCCAGGCAAGCCGTCGATAGGACCATATTTGCGAAGGTCCCCACCCTTTAGCACTCCACTCAGGACGGCACTTCGCTTCACCTTGAAAATGTGATTCGAGGTGCTCATCCACAGATATCCGTTTGGCCCTTCGACGACGCCGAAGACTGCTTCATGAAGAAGCGGCTCCGATTCACTAGCCACCCGCACTTGATTTGAAGCGAGAAATGCCAGACCACGCGCCGTGCCAATCCAGAGAACGCCAGCCGAATCCATTCGGATAGTATTGACTTCTTCTGAAGGCAAGCCATCCCGCTCTGTCAGCGTCTTCCAATGACCATCCGCATATTCACTCAGCCCACCGGACGTTCCAAACCAAAGCGTTCCATCGGCGCCTTGGTCAATGGAGGATATGCTGTTGGAACCGAGACCCTCCGCCGTCGTGAATGTCTCAAATCTACCCTCTCGCAACCGCGACACACCGCCGCTGAACGTTCCTGCCCAGAGAGACCCATCACTGCCCTTGAAAACCGTGGAGACGCTGTCCTGTGCTAGGCCCTGCGAATGCTTGTAGGTAATTGCTGCGAATCCTCGTCCGCGCGGGATCAGCTGCGTAAGGCCGCCTCGTCGATGCCCCAGCCAAAGCTCGTCGCCGCTTCCGGCAATGGAGTAGACCGTATCAGTCGTGAGACCCCGCACCTTGATTCTCTCCACCCTGCTGTTTGTAATTCGATAGAGTCCACCATCCGAACCGGCAACCCAGAGACGATTCGATCCGTCAACGTAGACGGGCCCATTGCCGTCGGGTGGCAAACCCTCTGCTTTCGAAAAGGTCGAAAACGCACCATCGCGTAACCTTTCGAGACCATAGGAATCTCCGATCCAGAGATTCTTATCGCGGTCCTCAAAAATAACGGTAACTGCTTTGCCCGCCTCATCCGAAACAGCCTCAGCAGAAAGCCCATTGTCGGCGCTCAAGCGAAAAAGACCGTCTTCAGTACCCACCCAAAGATTGGAATTCCGATCCTTAGCAAGAGACAAAATTCGCAAGTGATCCAATGGCCTCGGCGGAATTTCGGAGGAAACTTTTGCCCCATCCCAGAAACTTAAGCCGCTATCGGTGCCAATCCACAATCCTCCATTAGCGACAGGCAGAAGGCAATTAATCTTGTTCTCAGTAAGGCCCATTTTGACCGATTTGATCTGTCCCCGGTCCTCGTAAAACAATCCTTCTTCATAGGTTCCCATCCAGACTTTCGCATCCGATGTCTCTGCAATCGATTGTGGTACGAATCCTAACTGTGAGCGGTCCCCGCGTGCGCTCGCTTCAATTGCGCCCTTTCTATAACGAAAGGTATTCAACCCCGTGGTTGCTATCACAAGCGAACCATCCTGTGCGCGAGAAAAGGTAGCAATTCCAGCATCGGGAAATACCGAATTGGAGAATACGTCGATCAAAGAGTGGTCTTGATATTCGAGCACCCGTTTGCTCTCGTCTTTCATCCAGAGGTGCCCGTCTGCATCGGTTAACAAAGTGTCGAACGCCGAGAGTGTTCGAGTGGCCGGGTTTAATTGCTCAAAAGTTTCGAAGGCAAATCCATCAAATCGAACAAGGGCGTTACTGGTTGCGATCCATAAATATCCATCTTGGGTTTGGGTGATTGCGTTGACACGGCCACCGGGGAAGCCGTTATTCGTGGTCCACCTGTCGCGAATATACTGCGAAGTCCGTCGTTTCGGGTCGAGTGCTCTCGCTTCTCCACCTGCACCCAAGAACACAATAAAAATGACAGAGAGACCGAAGCAACAGACTCCGCGCAAGATGTTATTAGGGGAGATATTCGAACTTTTCAATCACAACCTCCGCTCCGTTCTGGAGTGGGACTTTTGCGTGTTCGAATTCACAGAACTCAATGTTGACGGCTTCATTACCTGGGGTTGGAATGGCAGAGGTGAACGTCTTGGTCGACATTGGTTGACGCTGTGGGGCGCCGCGTCCAGCTTGCGTTGTCTCGAATGTGGCCGATCCTGCTCTCCATTGAAGGGATAGATTCAAATTGCCAGTAGGAGGCTGGAACTTGACTTTGTTCTCAGGGAACCAGGAAGGCTGTACCACGTAATCCCCTGACTTATTCTGAGGATCGCCCCACCGACTCAACTCAATATCCATTTCCCGGTGATGCTGTTCTCCATTCAACTCGTCAAAGGTCAGGAAACTTAGCTCTGCGGCTGGTTCAAGGCGCGAGATATCTTGCACTGTGAATTGGTAGTTGCCGTACCCTAGACTTCGATTGAGCGCGACGGAACCACATAACCAGGTATCGGATTTGCGAGTAATCCGAAGGTGCAGAAATCCGTGGGAATCGACCCATGCATTTGCGGGGTCAAAATAAAGTACGGATCCAATCCGTGCGCGCGCGATATGGCGAATACTCCAGTCGTAGCCACTAAACCTGAGTGTCTGGGTAGCTGTAGGTAAGATCTTTCCACCGCTCGCACTGGCTACTGCCAGTACTTGTCCGCCGGGCTTCGGTAGCGCGGGGATTGTTGATGGAGGAAGATATGAGGGATCGACAAGGAATGCGGCGTACTCACTCCCGAGGTGAGTGGCGCTCTTCCAACTGGAATCTTGCTGAATCTTTGTGAAGGGTTGCACACTCAAAGGTTGCACCCACCAAACATTTTGGGCCTTAGCGAAAAGAACGATCTTTTGGCCCGGACGAGCTCCAATGACCTTGCCTTCAATCATGTCAAGCCTGTCTGGGCCGCCTTCGCTAGCTGGGGGAATCTGGGTGAACTGAATGATCGGGCGGTCGTCCCCATGTCTCCAACCGCACCCAGGCAGCAGCAAGCTTACGATCAGGAGTACATTTCTCCATCGGACAATTGCGTTTACAGATCCTCTGGATGGCAAACGGTTTGCCATTTTCGCTCTCCAATCTGCTTCTCGACGGTGGAGACGACCCATTTTATTCACCGTTCGACGCACACGCAACGCCGAAATCTTTTGATTTCAACCGAATAGATTCCGCGCTCCCGAGGCCCCGAGCAGTCCGTTCGACCGATCGAATTAAACAATCCACGGCAGTCGCTGCGTGGCTGGTTTGCATTTGCATCATCCCGGGCCAACGGTTTGTTTACATCAGGAAATCACATCCAAACTGAGATCTCGTATGCAATGAAGGGTATTAACGGAAAGACATGATGGGAAAGGCAGCAAATCGCGGCTACGATTTCGGTCAAGAGGTCTTGAGATGCAAAGGTTTGCCAGGTTGCTCCATGCTCTCGAAGTCGCTGCGGCGGGGTTGCTCGGAGTTTTTTTCTTCTTCCTCATCATAGGCGTCTTTGGCTTGCGAGCGGCAATTGCAGGACTGGTCGTTTTCATCTTTGGTGCCATCCTCACCGCCAGGACGGCACCGGGAGGCGGGGCTCTACATGAGACTTGATGCCTCTACGCTCGCGCGGGTCCAATTCGCCTTCACGGTCAGTTTCCACATTATCTTTCCAACCATCTCTATCGGATTGGCCTCCTTCCTGGTCGTCATGGAAGGTCTCTGGCTAAAGACAAAGGACGATGTGTACCTCCAGATCTATCGATTCTGGCTCAATATTTTCGCCATGGCGTTTGGTGTCGGTGTCGTCACTGGGCTGGTGCTGTCATTCGAGTTTGGTCTTGGGTTTTCCCGCTTCGCGCAGATCGCCGGACCTGCCATCGGCCCCCTGATTTCCTACGAAGTCCTCACCTCATTTTTCTTGGAAGCCGGCTTCCTGGGAATCATGCTCTTCGGCTTCCACCGCGTTGGGCCGAGACTGCATTTTCTCTCAACATGCCTGGTCGCCTCCGGTACCCTGATGTCGGCCTCTTGGATTCTTGCGGCCAATAGCTGGATGCAGACCCCCTCGGGAATCCAAATCAAGAATGGCCGTATCGAAGTGGTCGATTGGTTTCACGTTATCGTGAATCCGTCCTGGGGCGTCCGGTTGCCGCACATGATCAGCGCCGCTTATTTGACGGCGTCTTTCCTCGTCTCCGGGATCGGAGCTCTCTACCTTCTTCAGGGGAGACATCTCGCATTTGCCAAGAAAAGTGTGGCGCTCGGGACAACGTTCGCAACGGTTTTGATTGCGGGGCAGGTCTTCATCGGGGACATCCTTTACGGTACGATGCTGAAACATCAACCCTCCAAGATGCAGGCGGCCGAGGGATTCTGGGAGACCAAATCTCAATCGCCCGCTCCCTATTACTGGATCATTGTGCCTGACCAGCGACAACAGAGGAATCGTTTCGCATTCGGCACTCCATATCTCGGGAGCCTTTGGCTCACTCACAGCCTCGACGGAACTGTGGAGGGACTCAAGAACACTCCCCCGGATCAACAACCGCTCATGGGAATGGTCTTCTACGGGTTCCGAATCATGTATTGCACTGCAATGGTCATGTTTGGCGTCGGCGTTTCATCCCTGTGGTTGAGATGGAAGGGAAGGTTGTTCACCTCGAGGTCGTTCTTGCGCGCCCTTGTCCTCATGACGCCCTCCGGCCTCGTGGCCACGCTTGCCGGTTGGTATCTGGCTGAGACCGGCCGGCAGCCCTGGGTCATATTTGGCATTCTCAAAACCGTGGATGCGATCTCTCCGGTGCCTGCCCAGGCGCTTCTTTCGACACTGATCGCCTTCGTTTGCATCTACTCCGTATTCATGGCGGCATTTCTATACTTTGCCCTCAGGCTCATCCGACGTGGCCCTCAGGATGAGAGTACAGCTGCAAATTCCTCTGGTTCTCTCAAGAATGCTCTACGACCCAAAGTCCTGGATCGGGCACTGAACGATCCTGTGGTCGGACGGAGGTGAAACGATGGATCTTCCTCTCCTATCGGCTTGCTTCGCGACGCTTGCGCTCACTTTGTATGTACTGCTTGACGGCTTTGACCTAGGCGTGGGAACGCTGTTGCTGTTCCGGCATTCCGATTCATCTCGAGATCACATGATCGACTCGATCACCCCAACCTGGGATGGAAACGAAACATGGCTGGTCATGACGGGCATCACCCTCTTCACGGCTTTTCCGACTGCCTATGCCATTCTGATGCCTGCCTTCTATCTGCCGGTGATTGTCATGTTGCTGGCGCTGGGAGTCCGTGGAGTGGCGTTTGAATTTCGCGTACAGATGAATCGATATCGACATCAATGGGATGTGGCATTCGGGATTGGCTCAGTAATCGCGGCATTTATGCAAGGACTGATTCTCGGCGGACTATTGCAGGGCGTCGCAATAACAAACAGGCAATTCTCGGGAAGCGTCCTCGACGTGTTTCGCCCATTGCCGCTTCTTACGGGGGCGGTCGTGGTAATCGGCTATTGCGTGCTCGGATGCGGATGGCTATATCTGAAAGGGAACACCGGAATCCGCCAATTCGCCAATAAATCACTTCAGATCGGCACTCCATCCTATTTGCTCCTTCTCTGCCTTGTGAGCCTCTATGCCGCGTCCATCCAGATCGGAATCCGCGCGGCCTGGATACTTCACTCGGTAACGCTGTCTGGCCTCGGAGTGCTGTTGATTCTTGCTGGAGCCGTCCTTACTCTGCTCCCAAGGAAGGTAGCCGCAACCGTTCCGCTGATTCTCGGCTTCGCACTTTTCATATTCGGCATAATCGGTTTTGCACTGATCGTCTTCCCAAACATCATTCCCTTTAGGTTGACCCTTTGGGACGCGGCCGCTGGATCCGCGAGCCAGGCATTGTTATTGGTCGGAGCAACACTCGTGACGCCCGTAATCCTGGCGTACTCAGCCTTTGCCTACTGGGTTTTTCGGGGAAGAACGCCGGAGAAAGGATGGGTTGAGTGACGCTCCGCCTGAATCGACCTCTTTGGTTTGTCGCCATCTACGCCTTGTCGCTGGTTGCTTTTGCCTTGACCACCTACTTGATTCGCAAAGCTTTTCAAATGGCATTTTGATCTCAGCCAGACAGACTGAGGGGTGAAGGTATGGACCTATGCTTTGAGCCAATATCAAACGGGTTATGCCGATCAACCAACTGCCAACTCCGGAGCAGTCGTTGGTCTTAAGGCTCTCTCATCACACACATTTCTCATTCTCTGAAAGGATCATGCATATGACCGCCACTATCAGTCCAGCAATCACCACCTGGAACATCGACCCCGTCCATTCCGTCGTCGAATTCCGGGTGAAGCACATGATGATTTCCAACGTCAAAGGACAGTTCACCGGTGTCAGCGGGATCCTGTCCCTCGACGAAGGGAACGTTGAGGATTCAAGCATAACTGCAACGGTCGATGTTTCATCGCTCAACACCAGCGATGCGCAGCGAGACGCTCACCTCAAGAGCGCCGACTTTTTTGACGCTGAAAACTTTCCAAAGATTTCGCTGCGATCGTCCAGGATTAAGAGCATTCCTGAAGGAGGTCTACTTGCATCGGGTCAATTGACCATTCGCGGAGTAACGAAGGATGTCGACTTCGCAGTCGACGGCCCTACAAGCCCGGCAAAGGACCCCTGGGGGAACACCCGCATCGGGTTATCCGCGACCACACGGATCAACCGGAAAGACTTCGGTTTGACATGGAACGCAGCGCTTGAGGCAGGCGGGTTTCTGGTAGGGGAGGAGGTCGCAATCTCGTTGGACCTTCAGTTCCTCAAAGCCTGAGGTGCCGTCAATGTCGAGGGACCCAAGTGGAGCCTACCGGATCGAGGCCAGGAAGGCGCCACCCGGAAATCAGCCATCGAGAAATCCTCTCTTCATTGCTATGGTGACGGCATGGGTCCGATCATTGGCCCCAAGCTTTGACACGATACTCTTGAGGTGACCCTTAACTGTGGCCTCGGTCACCTCAAGTTGTGCAGCGATAATCTTGTTCGATGTTCCAGTAGCCACCTTGCGCAGGACAGCAATTTCACGATCGCTCAGCGGTTCATCAATGACGTGTTCCGCCAGTTCGGCTGCAATTTCATTTGGGATGCACCGTTTGCCGGCATGAACAGCCCGAATCGTATCGAGCAAATCTTTTCTCATCATGCTCTTGAGAAGGTATCCGGTCGCACCCGCCTTCAATGCGCGGAGCACCTGAACGTCCCCTTGGTAGGTCGTCAGCACGATGAAGCGGGCGTTGGGAAATTCGCGCCGTATCTCGTTGATTGCCTCGATTCCATTCATACCCTGCATCTGAAGGTCCATGAGCGTGACATCTGGGCGATGAAGTCGGAAAAGTTCGATAGCCTGGTACCCATTCGTGGCCGAAGCCGCCAGTTCAATGTCCCCTTCGCCTTGCATTACAGCAGCGATCCCTTCACGAAGCAGTGGATGGTCGTCTACCGCCAGGACTCTGATCCTATTCGTCATGCGTCTGCTCCTTTTGTCTCTTTCCCATTACATGTCGGAAACGCCGCAAGAGTGAATGGCTCCGGTGAGGTGAATACGCGACTTTACCAGGAACGAGCAGTTCAATCTCAGTGCCAGCGTTCGCGGTACTCCAGATCTTCAGTTGAGCTCCGATCATTTGTGCGCGCTCCCGCATTCCTGACAAGCCCCAATGTCCAATCTTTCCTTCATGCAGAGTCCCCTCGTCGATACCGATCCCATTGTCGCGAATCCTGATAGAAAGTCTTGCACTCCCGTAAGTGAGCTCGACTTCTATCCTGACCGCGCGCGAATGTTGGAATGCGTTCATTAGGGCTTCCCGCGCAATCCGCTCAATCTCGCTGTAAACAACTGGACTTAACGGAAGCGGCATACCCAGGACAGCAACGCTAAATTGAGAAGAGTGCTCATGTGCCAACTCCTCGCCGCATTTGATAAGCGACTCCGAAAGGCTTCGGCCAGATATCTCCGCCTCACGCAAGTCGCGCACACTTTGCCTGCCATCGAGCAGCACATGGTCAGCGCGGTCCATAGCTTTTACCATCATCTGGAATGCGGATCCGTCTTTGGGCAGAGTTTTCATTACAGCCTGAAAGCGACGGATAAATCTCTGGAAACCTTGCAGTAACGTTTCATGCAGTTCCCGGGCAATGCGTTCCCGCTCTTCAAGTTTTGCGCCTAGACGTTCGTGAATCTGCCAGGTGACCTGTCTCAGCCTTAGCCAATAGAGAAGCCACAACAAGCCGGCAGCGGCCATCCACTCCATTCCTCTGAACCAGTAGGTTTGGTAGAAGGCAGGAAGAATTATGAAGGACAGCCAAACAGTTCCATCAGGAGCCTGGGTCAATCTCGTAGTGTAGCCAACAGCTTTCGCTGCGAGTTCGAATTGTTTCGCTCCTTCGCGCAGAGAATCGAGATTCGAGCCGCTCGCTACCCACAGGGTTCCCTGCCGATCAACCAGATCCGTGGTGGGTACACCGGCTATATTCCAATCGGAGCCAACTCGTGACCACTTCGCGCCGTCGAATCTAGGCAGTCCGCCGAGGGCCGCAGCCCAAATCATTCCATGTCTGTCCACATCCAACGCGCGAACCGAATTGGATGGTGCCCCGTCCTTCTCGCGATAGTTCTTGACTTGCCCGTCTTTCAAATAACTAACACCACCAAAGGCAAAGCCAATCCATAATCCTCCATCAGGCATCGCCAGCAACGAACAGACGTTCCTGCCTTCCAGTGCTGACGCAAATATCGATTCGTATCGTTGAAAATGAATGCCGTCGAAGCGAACGAGGCCAGTTGTGGTGCCGATCCAGAGATAGTCATCGGCAGTCTGGGCTAACGCGAAGATTTCGGCCGGCGCTCCATCGGCGTATGTCCATTTCGTGTGATAGAGCTGATCGAGCCTTCGGTCACGATCGATTCCGAACATCGAAGCCGAGACAAACAGCAACAACAGGCAGATCCACCATCTCCTGTTCGATTGCCAATTCCGCACATGCGTCGCCGATAGACCGGGAGGGCAATCAACCCTGTCGAGGAATTCTGATTTTTTCGCGAAAGATCGGGGCCCTGATGCTTGAATCCTCAAGGTAAACACTTCGTTTGCCTCTTCTGGAGATCAGTGGCGATAGAATACGCCAATTCAGGCGTATAAATCTCCCCCCTAAAAGAATAGCCGCCCGACCCTACTTTCGAGATTGGCCACGTGACAGGAAAAGGTTACTCTCACCATTGTGCAAAGACTGTTTTCGATGTTCCCGACGGGACTCCCGGGCATCGCACTCCTGCTTCTGCGAGTCGTTGTCACCGCTACATTTCTTCTTGATGGAACAGCGCATTGGACGCTCGTCAGTTCGCCTTGGACACTCGTCCTCTATGCGTCCATCGCAGCCAGCGTGTGCGTGGGAGTTTTAACTCCATATTCCTCTATCCTCATTATTATCATAGATTTATGGTCCTTTTATTTGGCCAATCAAAAGGACCCTTTCCATTTGGCAATCTCGATGTTGAACAGTGGAATTCTCGCACTCCTCGGACCCGGGGCGTACTCGGTCGATGCTCGCATCTTCGGTAGGCGCCTCATTACGCTACCTCCAACAAGACGCTCCTAGCCGGAACTTGCATTCATAGGCGCGATCCAGGCGCCTGGCTCCCTGCTTCTACCTCAGATCCTTCGATGAAAGCGAAAGCAGTAGTGTTTCCGCTCCACCCCAATTGAGTATGAACTCGCCTTCGTATGGGGATTTCGGCACAGCCTCCCACCCTCGATACTTGCTTTAACGCGACCCGGGCCCCAGCAGTCCTTCGAAGGGATTGACTTTCAAGCAGAGGGCGGACTTTCCATGCATTGTGCCTATCGCCAACCAGACCCCAACGGATTGATGCAGCCCAAAACCGAGCTTCCCAATACTCCAATGGCCGAAGTTAAAGCTGGAGTGCCGATTTGCGAAGCTGTCTACCTAGTGGACGATGACTACCTTGTTCGAGAGACACTCCGTGAATTTCTCAATGAATGCGGCTTCCAGGTTTGGACATTCTCATCCGCCAGAGAGTACCTGAATTTTACGAGGACAGATTTAGCCGCCTGCCTGGTCCTGGACTTCAACCTGCCCGACATTGGAGGCCTCGAACTTCTACAGCAGATGTCCGGCAAGTTCTGCCCCCCGATCGTCTTCATCAGCGGTCAGGCAGACGTTCCCTCTTCCGTTAGGGCGATCAAAGCAGGCGCGCAGGAATTCTTGCTAAAGCCCGTGGACCTTGAACGCCTGCGGACTTCAATTCAAACCGCATTCGTTCGGGATAAAGCCCTGCGAAGGAAACGAGCAGAACTGGAGCAACTCAAAGAGAGGTATTCACGGTTGACGCCACGCGAGCGCGATGTATTTCCTCTGGTTGTGGGGGGCCTGCTCAATAAACAGGCTGCTTCTGTGCTCGGAATCAGTGAAATCACGCTGCAAATTCACCGGAGCCAGGTGATGCGCAAGATGGAAGCCAATTCACTCGCAGACCTGGTGCGAATGGCAATCACGCTGCGTATTCCTGAGTATCGTGATTCCTACGTTGGCAGTGCTCTCGCAATCTGAGAGAAAGACGGTTCCGCTTCCTCGATCGGCCTTTCGGAATTCTTGGTCAGTAGTAGATTGTTGCCCGCTGTGGTTGTCGGAGATGTGCCCCTTTTACGCCTGCGAAGCGTCGTTCTGAGATGTAGTTCTTAGCATATTCCAATCCGATTTGCTATCCCGATGCATGGACAAGATGCTCATTGCCTCATGACTCGCTGTGGCTGAGCCCCCCAGCCAGTTGGTGCAGAGTGACCGCTGTCGGAACTGCTCGGATCGCCTTATTCCGCCTTATTCGTCCGCCTTATTCCGCCTTATTCGGTTCATCGTCATACTTTGGCGTTACGCCCAAAAACCACACGGCTCCTCGACCGTGTCCGCGGGAATCAATCAGCCCGAGCCTCTTCAAATGAAGCAGATCGTCCCGCAAAGTACGGTCGGCAACAGATGAATTCATTTGTGGACGGATATTCGCGAACGACGACTCCTTTCCGCCGGCAATTACCTGGAGGATTCGGCGCTGCCGATCCGTAAGGTCATGGGCGACGCGAAGAGGCGCCACATATCCGCTCGGAAGGAACCGAACACCGACTGCTCCCGCAACCTCCAGGAAATCCGGTTCGGGGTGGCCGGCCCGGAGACACAATTCGACAATCTTCTGCGTGCCGCGTCCCCAGCGTTCAACCAGTCCTCGCCGGTAAAAGACCTCCGCGATCAATGGATTGCGCGGTCGCGACAGATGCTCCCGCTTGAGATCCTCAACCTTCATGCCGAGCGGAAGTTCTCCGGAACTCCATATCTCAAGGCGATCATCGTATATTGCCACGCTCACTGCCCCACCCGGCTGGGCGTAATCCCGATGACAAAAGGCATTGACCAATGCTTCGCGCAGCGCGATCGGAGGAAAGAGCGGCTCATCGATACGCTCGAACACCCCAGGTTCAATGCGGCCCGCAACCAGAAGATGCCGGGTCAGAAACTGCATCGCTTCGAATAGCAGATTGAAGGCATGTCCATGAAGCTGGCGTTGATCCAGGAACTCGTTCTTGTCGGTGCCGCGAAATCGCGCAAGCCTCAACTGGCATTGGGGGTAATGGGGCAGAAACTCGCGACCGAACACGACAACAGCCGCATTGACAAGGGCTCCGCGAACGCGGAGTCCCAATCTGTCGAGGACATCCGTCAGATCGTCGGCAGAGGTATCGGCGGCCAGCCGGCCACCCGCGATACCGGTTTGGATCGTACGCCGAATCTCCTGAGCGTCCAATTCATCGATCGTCACTTCGGCTACTGCGTTCTCCCAGCGGTGCCGCGAATGTGTGCGTTCCAGGAGAATCCTCTGGTAGGTCTCCTGCGGCATGACCGAGGTGGTCGTTCCGACACGCTGGTACGGACGCCCATCGTATGTGCAAGGCATACTGTCAGCTGTGAATGTGGTATTCAAGACCAGAACTTCAAGACCAGAACTTCAAGACCATCCGCGCCCACGGGAATTCGCTCGGTTTCAACTGGAATGGGAGGATCAAAGCGACGCAGAATCTGCGCCAGTTCCTGGAAAGTCTTGTCCGCGATGGTTTGACCGATGACCGAACCGTCTGGCCGAACCCCGATCAGGACTTGTCCGCCACGGCCGTTCATGAAGGCGCAAAGGGTCTCACCGGCCCTGGGAAACTGAGCGGAGCTCTGCTTGAATTCAAGCTGGTCGGATTCGCCTCGCCGAACGAGGTTTAGCAGGTCTTGGCTTGTCACTGGTGAAATTCTACTGGCCAGAGACATGGCGCTGAGTTCCGAGGCACGCCCGCTCCGTTCGATGCAAGCGACGATTCGCCAGCCGGCCTGGAGAGTGGGCGCCTGGTGCCAACTCACATGCAAAGGTTCGATGGTCCAGGATGAATCATCGAGAAGTGCTGGGCTGATTCCATTCGATAAGCCCGTGGCCCGCTGTTGGAAGGTTTGTCGCATCTTTGTCACATATAGCGCCGATTGGGCCGATTTTTCCGACCATTTCGGTTCGTAAGTACCGTGCCGTCTTTAATTTGTGGATTGAGCTACTCCATGACATGGAAGAGACCATCGATACTCGACAGGAGTGAACCCCAACGGGCTGACGCGTTATACGTTGCCGATTGGCAGGAACCCTGCTGGCTTTGACAGCTCTTTTCCTGAAACCCATCGTGCGGGCGGTAATGTATAACGGTCTAAGAGCACTTCAGCGTCGCTCGAATGATGAAAACAGAACTGGGAAGTTCGGAAGTTCTGTGAAGTGCGCAGGGTCCGAGTCAGCGACAGTTTGTGACCGGATTGTGCCGAGATCTGAAATTGATGACAATCATGACAGATTTGAACTTCTCAGAATCAATAAGTTGCTTAGATTGAGGTTGTGGAGCCTGACCGACTCCCGCCGCCTCCACCAACTCTAAGTTACTTATTTTCAGCAGTTTATCTTGCAATGGCAAAATTGACGCGCTGTTTTGTACGTCATTTGTACGTTGCGCCCTTTTGACCGACTTCCATTTTGCGGGCAATCTCACCTGAAGAAGTGGGAGCCCGATGCTGCTTTCTGTCTTTACCCGCCACTCCACTAGCTGCAGATTTTCAAGAGACCGTGCCTGCCGGCGCTGCAATTGCCCCAAGTGGGTCGGCGGCCAGGTCAACGGATTTTACTTTCGCCAGAGTGCCAAAACCCGCCAGTGGAACGAGGCCGAAGAAGTGCGCGTCAAGCTTGAGGAGGCGCTCATCAAAGGCATGCCGCCTTTCGGCACCGCGGTGGCGGCCGGTTCGGCGCCGCCAATCCCCGCTCCGGCCGATCCTCCGCCGGCGTCCTATCGCAACGAACCACTTTCCTGAGCTTCAGATCGTCGCGGCTTTCTAGATGGGAATACCCGCTCTTGTGTCGCTGATTCATATCTACGCAAGACCAAGCACTGTTGCAGGCTGGCAGTAGAAAATTCCATCGGCTCAGAACGTCCACTTGCGCCAGCCTCTGTGGAGGCGGCCCGACAGAGCCGCGGCTTCTCACGTATCGAGAGGATGAAGGCGAAATTTGACAGAGGATCAGAACGGATTCAGACTCCTCGTGTCATCTGGTCCTGAGCTTTGAACCTGGAGGATGACGGAAAGGAGGAAGCAAGCACGAACGGGAATTGGCAAATAGTGCAGATGAAGACCTCAAAAGTCTAGCTGCCGTTAAGCTGCCAATAAGCGAAAAACGGGTGCTGAAAGGCAGGTTTTCGAGAACTTCACCCAACGGAAGTGCCCTGTTTTCTTAACGACTTACGCGAAGCTCTCAAAACTGCAAAACCTTTATGCGTCGGTTCGATCCCGACCCGCGCCTCCAATTCCTCAGAAACTTACGGCCAGCCCATCAACTACTGCTAACGGTTGCTGATAAAACGCAACTGGGCAGGCCATATAAGGCTATTTCACTGCTGATCTTCTGAGAGCTGAACTCACCGTCTGAGCGGCTTGGTTAGAGGCGGCGGAAATCAGATGGGTGTAAAACCTCGTTGTCGGCACCCAAGATTGTGATCAGGTAATTGCCGCTTTCACTGGCGGATCGCGGCGTATGCTTTGGCTTGAAGTTGTTGGCCGAACATAACATCTCGCAGTGTCCATCATGTCCGTCGGAAAAGTGCCGAATGATTGCGAGTGGGGGCGCATCAACACACAAATCTCATGCACCAGAGGAGTTTTCGGACATGTTCCGATCAGGAACTTTTATCTGAATTCGGCTTGCCTCGAGGGCTCAGAATTTGCAGATTCTGGAGAAAATTATCAAACGGCTCGACTTCTTTTCTGATAGGGTTTTCCCGAGTCCGCGTGTTGATGACGAGTGGCCTTCCCCATTGGATCTCCGTCGTTGCTATTTTTGACGCACTTGTTCTGAGCATTCAGATCTGACGCTCTTTTCATCCCGTCCACACGCAGTTTCTGGACAAATTACCCCGGAGTCATCTCCTTTCGAGCGGAAGAGACCGACTCCTGATCGCGAGGGGCACGTTGCAAAGTAAGCTTTTGCTCTTACTCGCTGTGATCTGTGTGTCTGTCCCAGCTGTCTCACAGAACGTAAGCGGAAGTCTTCGGGGAGTAGTGCTGGACTCCGCCAACGCGCGGATCGCGGCTGCCTCGATCAAGATTGAATTACTTGGCTCAGTTCAATCGCGGACGGCCAAAGCTGATTCTCTAGGAGAATTCCGGATCGAAGACTTGACGCCCGGGCTCTGGCACGTCACGGTCAACGCGCGCGGCTTTGCGATGGCTGTCTCGGATGTGACCGTTTCCGTGAGTGCCGTTCGTGATATCACCGTGACGATGCGGCCGTCAGTGGTTGAACAGAGCATCGGTGTGCAGGCACAGAGCTCTTCTATCGCAAGCCAGCCGATTGATGTTGCCAGTAATGTGCATCAGGGGGTCGTTACCAGCAAGGATCTGGAAGCGCTTCCTCTGCCGGCTCGCAGCTTCGCCAATATTGCTTATCTGGGGCCGGGTACGGAGCCTGTCGAGCCTTCCGATCCTACTAAGGCGCGCATTACCGCTGTGTCCACTGGAGGAAGCTCCGGCTTGAACAACGAACTTTCAGTGGACGGCGCCGACAACTCCGACGATTGGATAGGAGGTTTTCTGCAGAATTTCTCATCGGACGGCATCCAGGAATTTGCCGTGCGCACCTCGAACGAGGATGCAGACACTGGCTGGACCACCGCTGGATCCGTCGTGATCAGCACCAAGCACGGCACCAATGAGTGGCATGGAGACGGAGCATT
>Ga0302325_10001949_pt1 | contig 51278 bp, 44 predicted proteins | sample Palsa_T0_2_FD_201948 | JGI IMG/M metagenome (GOLD analysis project Ga0302325, IMG submission 201948) | Peat permafrost microbial communities from Stordalen Mire near Abisko, Sweden - Palsa_T0_2 | ecosystem: Environmental > Terrestrial > Soil > Palsa > Peat permafrost | place: Sweden: Abisko...
GCCGTAACTCGATTCGGCCAGCGCCTCGGGGCACGGGTCGGCTTCCCACAGAACTAGGGAAGCCGCCTCGTACCCCAATCGCTAGTTCGCGGCGCTGTAGTGGTACGCCGCGACAAGCCAGCGGCCGTCGCGCTTGGCCAGCACCCAGGTGGCCCGCACCGTGCCCTCGCTCGGCACGGCGTTTTGTCCGGGAAAAACGATCCCGCCCTCGCTGATCACGATGGCCGTGTCCTCGTTGAGGAACCGGACGTCTCGGGGTTGGTCGATCACCCGCGATCCCTTGAGCGGCCCCGCGAACCCACCGGCCATGGTGCTCTGGATCTCTTGCCGGTCCTTCTTGTAGACGCCGGGCTGGACCACGCTGGCATCGTCTAGGTAGTCGGCCACGAACGCCTCGGCGTCGTTCGCCTCCCACGCTTCGTACACGGCCTTGAGGACGCCTAGAACCGCCTGCTGATCTGCCTTTGATCCAATGGTCCTACTTGTCATGGATTTCCTCGTTTCTCTCCTCGGAGTGGCGACCGCCACTCGTCTGATAGACGGACAGGCCCGGTGGTAGAGCACACCAGCCTCGAAGGAACCCTCGTCCGCCGGTGGTCTGGTTGAGGCCCCGCCGAGGCTCCACGGGAGCAGGACGCGGAAGTCCATGCACTACATGCGCGGGGCTGGACGATCAGTGCGATCGCCCGGCACCTCGGGCACGACCGCAAGACCATCAGGGCCTATCTCGATGGGAGGGTGCCGGCCAACGCCGGCGGTCGGTACCGGACCCGTTCGGGGTGTTCGTCGGCTACTGCCGGCGAGGCCGGCGGAGGACCCGCATCTGTGGGCGCTGTTCGACGGGGTCATTACGCTCGGCTACCGAGGGTCTATCCGTCGCTGACTCGTGGCCTGCGCAGCCGCGGGTTGCGGCCGCACTGCGAGGGCTTTGGCCCGGTTGACACCCCGCTGAGTTTCAGCCGGAGTTGGTCGGCGCCGGCCAGACCATGACCGGACCGGCGGCTCGTAGGGCGACAGTGGCGCCGGGGGTCAAGGCGTCGGAGCCGACGCAGCGTATGCTGATCGCGGGGCCGGGCGTGCCGTTGTGTTGGCTGGTGTCGATGGTTACAAGAGCGTCGTGTCCGTGGTAGTCGTGGCCGGTTACGGTACCGGTGGTCTCTCCTGTCTGGCCGGCGCCGACGTGGATCTGCTCGGGGCGGATGAGCACGACGACGGTGGTCCCTTCTGCATGCATGGCGGGGCCGTCGATGAGCGGGAGGGGACCCAATACGGTGTGCGCTCGCCCGGATCGAATGGTTCCGGGCAGGAGGTTGGCTTCTCCTACGAAGCGGGCCAGGTCGGCGTCGAGGGGCCGGTCGTACACGTAGCGGGGCGGCCCCGCTTGGGCTACTTGGCCGTGGCGGAGAACCGCGACCTGGTCGGCCATGGAGAGGGCTTCGTCTTGGTCGTGAGTGACGATCACGGTGGTGGTGCCGGCCCGACGCAGGATGTGGGTGACCTCCATGCGCACCGCGCTGCGCAGGGTGGCGTCGAGGGAGGAGAACGGCTCGTCGAGCAGGACCAGCGACGGGTTGGGAGCCAGGGCTCGGGCCAGGGCCACCCGTTGCTGCTGACCTCCGGAGAGCTGGTGGGGGTAGCGCCCGGCCAGCTCGGTCAGCTCTGTCGTCTCGAGAAGCTCGCCTACTCGTTTGCGTCTTTGGGAGCGGGGCAACCCGAAGCCGATGTTGGCTTTCACGTCGAGGTGAGGGAAGAGGCTGCCTTCTTGGGGGACGTAGCCGACCTGGCGGGCTTGTGAGCGAAGATGGCGGCCGGGACCGTCGACGAGACGCCCGCCGATGGTGATGGTCCCCTGGTCGGGGTGGGTGAACCCGGCGAGCAGGCGAAGCAGGGTGGTCTTGCCGCTACCGGACGGCCCCAGGATGGCGGTGATGGAACCTTCGGGCACTACGAGGTCGACGCCGGCGAGGACTGGGTGGTCGCCGAAGGCCTTGTACAGCGCCGTTACCGTCACTCCCGTGGTGGCGGTCGCACCCGCCAGGCTGCTCGGGTCGCCTATCTGGCCGCTGGTAACGGTTTCGGTCACGGGGCCGCGGCCCTAGCCGGTAGGCGATCGAAGAAACGGCCCAGTACGTAGCTCGGGATGGCTGCGACCGCGATCATCACCAAGGCGAAGGGGGCGGCCTGGCCATAGGCCAGGTTCTGCTGGTATCGCCAAAACTGGGTGGCGAGAGTCTGCACGCCGGTAGGCACCAGGATCAAGGTAGCGGTGAGCTCGGTAACGGCGGAGAGAAACACCAGGCAGAACGCGGCGGCCAGCCCGGGGCCGACCAGAGGCCGTGTGACCCGCCACAGCACGACCAGACGACCCTGGCCCAAAGAGCGGGCGACGTCTTCGAGGCCGCGCGGGGCCTGGGCCACCGAGGCACGCACCCCGACTAAGGCCAGGGGGAAGAACATGATGGCGTACGCGACCACCAACATCGGAGCGGTCTGGTACCACAAGTCGTCCGCGTAGCGGCTGCTGAAGTAGGACAGCGACAGGGCGATGACCAGACCGGGCACGGCCAGCACCAGGTAAGTACTGCGCTCGAGCAGGTGGCGCAGCCGTCCGTCGTGGCGTACGGCCAGAACCGCGACCGGGACGGCCATGACAGTAGACAGGGCGGCGGCGCAGGCGCTGTAGACGGCGGTGTGCCAGGCGGCGCCGGCCATCGAAACCCCCTGCAGGACATGCTGAGCGCCTGACACCCACCAGTAGATGGCCGAGCCGACCGGGACGCCTAGGGCCAGGCCAACCAGCGCGGTGAGCGCCAGCAGGGCCGGGACGGTCCACGGCCCGAGATGGTGGCGGATGGTGACCCGCTGCGCCATCGGGTCGGACCGGCTCACCCGCCCCCGGCCCCGACTGGACGCCTCGGCCGCCAGAACCACCAGGCCGATGGCCACCAGCACCAGCGACAGGGCGCAGGCGACGTTGACCGAGAAGGAGTTGAACTCGGTGAAGATCTCGGTGGTGAAGGTCTGGTAACCGAGGATCTCGAAGGCTCCGTACTCAGCCAATAGGACCAACACCACGAGAAGGCAGCCGCCCCCTATGGCCACCCGGGCCTGGCCGAGCGTTATGCGCCAGAATGTTCGTAGCCGGCCGGCGCCGAGGCTTCTGGCCACCTCCTCCTGGGCCGGATCCGCGTTGCGCAAGCTGGAAGCTACGGGCAGGTAGACGAGGGGGTAGATGGCCAGGGTCATGACCAGCACCGCGCCTCGGAACCCTTCGACGCTGGTGCTCAGCGACGCCCAGCCGAAGCTGACCACGAAATCGGGGATGGCCAAGGGGACGACCACCAGCACGGCCCACACTTTTCGGCCCGGCAGGTCGGTCCGCTCAACAAGCCAGGCCGTGCCGGTGCCTATGACCGCGCACAACAAAGCGACGACCACGGCCAGGCGGACGGTGTTCCACAGCAGCTGGCGGGTGAGGGGCCGCCAGATCAAATGGGCCACGTTGGACAGGCCAGCCCCCTGCGCCTCCACCAGCAAGAAGACCAAGGGCAGGATGACCACCACCGCCACCGCGGCAGCCGCCGCTAACAGCCCGACGGGCCCGCGGTCCCGGCGGCGGGGACGCCCGATATGGCGGGTGAGGCTGACCGGGCCAACCGGGTCCCCCACCGCGCCATAGGCAGTGGCGGTACTTTCCGGCCCGGTCAGCTGGGTCACAGCATCCCGGCCTGTTGCAGCAACGAAATGGCGGTAGACCCGTCTCCCAGCTCGGCGATGGTGATCGGATTGGGTTGCAACTGGTCGAACGGTGTCTCCGGTGCCGTAGTCTGGACTCCGTGATCGAGGGGGTACTCGTAGCTGATGGAGTGGGCGATGATCTCCTGGCCCGCCTTGGAAACCAAAAACGCCAGGAACTCCTGGGCCGCGGCCGGCTTCTTTGACGACTTCAGCACCGCCGCCCCCGAGACGTCGAGAACGTACCCGGGGTCACTCCGGGCGAAGTAGCTGATCTGCGAGCGGATGTTGCTCGTTCCCAACTCCTCCTTCATCCGGTACCAGTAGTACTGGTTGACGACCCCGAAGGCCACCGCCCCCCGGTTCACCTCGTCCGCGATGGTCTCGTTGTCGGGGTAGACGTGGCTTCCGGCGTTGGACTTGATCCCGTCCAACCACTTCACGGTGGCGGCCTGGCCGTAGGATCGGTCCACCGAGGTGACGATGGGCTGGAAATCGGTCTCCCCGGCCGCGAAGGCCAGCTTGCCTTTGTACTCGGGGCTGGCCAGCCCCAACACGGTGGTGGGAAGCTGCGACTCGCGGATGAGGCTCGGGTTGTAGATGAGCACGCTCACCCGGGCCGAGATCCCCACCCAGTCCCCCTGCGCGGAGTTGTACTTGGTCGCGGTCTGGGCCAACGTGGACAGATCGACGGGTGCCAGCAGCCCTTTGTTTTGCAGGTACTCCAACGCCGGTGAGTTCTCGGTGTAGAAGACGTCGGCTTTCGGGTGGGCCTCCTCGGCGACGACCTCGTCCGCAAAGGTGTCCTCGTCGTTGTAGCGGACGTTGACCGTGATCCCGGTCTTCTTCTCGAACGCCGCCACCAGAGATTGGGTGGTCTGCTCGTGCTGGCCGCTGTAGAGGGTGATCGACCCCTTCGAGGAGCCCGAACTGGCCGAGGAGCCCGAACCGTCAGAAGAGCTGCCGCAGGCGGCCAGCAGCCCGGCCGTGCACAACGCCGTGACAGCGATGGCGAAGATTCGCCGGGCGGCCAGCCTCGGTACAAGGCCGAGAGGGAGTGAGAGTTTCACGGGGCGGCTCCGGGGCAGATGTTGTTGAGGGCGGTTTGCGCGGATGACACCTTGACCGCAGCGGCGGCCTGGGCGGTCCCGGTGCTGGAGCTGAACTGCTGGTAGGCGTCGTCCAGGTTCTTGACAGCCGTGCGCAGGTTGGCCTCGGAGATCTTCAGCTGTCGCAGGGGCAGGACCTGGGCTTGGGCGTAGCCGACCGAGTCCGCGTCAGGGTCGGGACCGTCAGAGAGCACGTCGGATACGGCGGTGCAATCCTGGGTGATATTCGAGCCGGCGTTGGCGCTCGAGCGTGACGAGGAACCACAAGCGGTGACCGCCGACAGGGCCAATAGGCCCGACGCCACCAACGCCAGGCCCCTGGTCGGTTTCAGCCGCAGATCCACGACTCCAGCCGCCGGAGCCGTTGACTTGTGGGACCTTCTCGGCGAGTACCTAAGGCTGCGACAAGGACACATCCGACGACTCCCTCAGCGGACTATAACCTTACCATATATTGTTGGTAAGGAAACCCTAATCAATAGCGGTTGGCGTACGCAAGGGCAGGCCCAAGCCTGGCCCGTCCCCTCCTCGGCCGGACCTTCAAGGCCTCGGTCAACGGACGAAACGAACCATCTGACCGGGGCTAGTGTCCGCCAGGCGGGCCGGCGGGACCGTATCGCCTGGTCCAATTGGAGCTGCCCGGAATCGGGTCGCCGGGTGCACAGGTCCCCGGATCGCCCATCAAGTCGTCCAACCGAGCCTCGACCTCGTCGGACATGACATGCTCCCAACGGCCGGCCTCGTCAGTATTATCAGCAACTATCGGCCACAGTTTGCCAGTGGCCCTTGGCCCGGTTGGTGTTGTAGCGTGCAGAGGTCCACAACATGTGGGGGAAGCCGGTCGAAGTCCGGCGCTGGTCCGCAACCGTAGGTCTCCTGTCGCACGGCGGGGGGCGAGCCGGGGTACCCCGATAGTGCTTCGCAACCGTCGAGACAACGGCTCGGGGCCCCAGGGTGCGCGCCCTCGCCAGGGTGCCGTTCCGAAGGGCCGATGGGCCCGAGGAAAGGAACCGCACCCGATGATGGCAAGAGACCTCCGCCGCACGATCGCAGTCGTATGCCTGCTCGTCGCGCTGATCGTTGTGACCGCCCCCAGGGCCTTTGCGGACAGCGGCCCGACGTTGCCGCAGAAGGCCGCGGCTGACAACGCCGCCGTGTGGTTGGCGTCGCAGTTCACCACGAACGGCTATATCCCTGTTTCCGCGGGTTCGACCAAACCGGACTACGGGGACACCGTGCAGGCGGTCCTGGCCTTCGAGACGACCAAAAACGAGAACGCTCTGGAAAGCCAGGCTCTCACGTACCTATCCGAACACGTCAACAAGTACGTGACAGTCGACGGCGAGGACGGTCCCGGCGAGCTGGCCTATCTCATCCTGGCGGCCGTCGGAGCGGGCGAGAACCCCACGACGTTCGGCAGCACCAACCTCGTCAGCCGGCTCGAGGCCACCATGCGTACCAGTGGTAACAAGGCCGGTCTGTTCGGGGCCCAGTCACCCACCTACGACGGCGCCTACCGGCAAGGACTGTCGCTGGTGGCCTTGGCCGCGGCGGGTGTGACCGGGAGCGCCGTGGCGCCGGCGGTCACCTGGTTGGAGGGCCAGCAATGTGGCAACGGCGGATGGGAGACGTTCCGGAAAGACACGTCTGTGAAGTGCCCGCATGTCGACCCTGAGACCTACGCCGGGCCGGACACCAACTCCACCGGACTCGCCGTCGACGGGCTGGCAGCCCAGGGGGCGACCATCAGCCGCAACACGGTCCAGTGGCTGACCCACGCCCAGACCGCCCAGGGCGGATGGCCGTACCAGAAGGGGGACGCCTTCGACGCCAACTCGACGGCGACGGTGATCCAGGCGCTGCTCGCCGACGGACTCGACCCGACCGCATCCCAGTTCGACAATGGATCGCAAAACGTCGTGGCCGCCCTGCTCAGCCTCCAGGTGACCAGCGGCTCGGGTCAAGGCGGCATCGCCTATCAGCCCAACTCCGATGGCAGCCTCACCGCCAACGTGCTCGCCACCGTGCAAACCATCCCCGCGCTCGAGGGAGTGACGATGACCAATGAATGAGGAGGCTGCGAGGGCGTGAGCGGGATCCGGCGCCGGGCGGCGGCACTCGTTATGAGTGCCGCCGTCACGGCCACGTTGGCCCCGCTGGGTATGGCTGCCGCGTCGGCGACGGTGCCAAACGCCGTTGCCCGCGTGCCCTGCGCGGACGCCGCGGCCGCCGGTGACGTGACGGTGGCTTTCGTGATCGACTTCTCCGGCGCGGCGGGGGCGCCGGGTGACGGGATCGTCGAGGCGTGCGTGGCGGTCCCCTCCAATGACAACGACAGCGAGGCGCTGTCCGCGGTCGCCACCGAGGAGGGCTTCGCGGTCCCCCGGTTCAACGACAGCGGGCTACTCTGCGCCATCGGCGGCGTCCCGGTCAGCGGCTGCGGGCAGCAAGTGAAAGGCGGCTACGACTACTGGTCGTATTGGCAGGGCTCTCCGAGCGGCTGGACTTACGCCAACACCGGCCCGGCGGAGAATCAGGTCGACTCCGCGGTCGTCCAGGGTTGGCGCTGGGAGGATCCAGGGGCGGCCAATCCGAGTGACCCGAAGCCGCGAGGCCCGTCGACCCCTGGCTCGATTTGCGATACGGGTCCGCCGCCCACCACCACCACGACGTCCGCGCCACCGTCGACGGTTACCCCCCCCGTCCCGACGACTACGGTCGGCACCCGGACGGCGTCGGGTCCCACGACTACCGAGGCCGGCGGCGACTACGGAGCAACGGGATCCGCACCGGCGAGGAAGGCCTCGAAGCCCGGACGATCCGCTCCGACGACCGGGACCACTGGGAAGCACGGCACAGCAACGTCGGCGGCCAGCACCGGGAGCGGGCCTGGTTTGGCGACCTCAGACCCGGCGAGAGGGCAGGAGGCGTCGTCAGACGTACGAGCATCCTCGCACGTGAGTGTCGGGGGGCCGTGGCTCGTCATCGTCCTGGTCCTGCTCCTCGTGGGCGGCTTAGGGGCGGGGGCCGCATACCGATGGCGGCGGGCGCCGCCGTCATGACCGACCGCGGCCCGGCCCGCCGAGCCCTTCACCCGCTGGCTTGGTGGGCGTGGGCGGTCGGGCTCGCCGTGGCGTGCCTGCGCACGACTAACCCACTGCTGCTCGGCCTCATCGCGGGTGTCGTGGTCTTCGTGGTGGCGTCGCAGCGCAGCAGCGGCCCGTGGGGCCGGTCGTTCGGTATGTTCGTCCGCTTCGGCGTGGTCGTCGTGCTGATCAGGGTGGTCATCCAGATGGTGTTCGGTCAGCGCCTCGGGGGGCACACGCTCTTCGTGCTGCCCCAGGTGTATCTGCCCCACTGGGCGGCGGGCGTGAGTATCGGCGGGCCCGTCACCCTAGAGGCACTCCTAGAGTCGTTGTGGCAGGGCCTGCGGCTGGCCGTCCTGCTCGTCTGCTTCGGCGCCGCCAACTCGCTGGCCAGCCCGTACCGGCTGCTCCGCTGTCTGCCGGCATTCTTGTATGAGGCTGGCGTCGCGGTGACGGTGGCGCTCTCGTTCACGCCGGAGGTCGCCGCGACACTGGTCGGGTTGCGCCAGGCTCGCCGCTTGCGCGGCCGGCCCACCCGTGGCGTGGCGGGGTTGCGGGGTATGGCCGTTCCGCTGCTGAGCGGTGCCATGGATCGGTCGCTGCAGCTGGCCGCGTCGATGGACAGCCGGGGATACGGGCGCCGCGTCGGCATCAGCCGGCGCACCAGGCGACTGACCGAAGGCCTGGCCGTCGCCGGCCTACTGGCATCAACGGCCGGCCTGTACTGGAGCGTGACGGACGGGTCCGACAACATCCGCAGCACGTCGGCCTTTGGTGCCGGGATCGCGGCTCTCGTAGCGTCGATGGTGCTCGCCGGTAGGCGCAATCCCCGGACCCGCTACCGGCCTGACCCGTGGCGTCGACCCGAGTGGATCACGCTTGGGCTAGCGGCCGTGGCCCTTGCGGCCTTCGCCGCGACGAGCGCCGGGCTCCAGGCCAGCGTGTACCCGCTGCGCGCACCCGGCCTGCCGGCGCTGCCTGCTCTGGCCGTCCTGGCCTGTGCGCTGCCGGGCCTGATCATCGCCCGCCCCGTCGCCGCTTCCAGGGAGCGACCGGCCGGCTCCTTTGCCCTTTGGCCGCGACCGTCGGCCGAGCCGGTGGTCATGGCCCCAGTGGGGCGCTCGGAGGCGGGGTCGCGGTGATCCGCTTCGCGCAGGTGACCTTCTGCTACCACGAGTCGGCGGCGCCGGTGCTCAACGCGGTCGACTTCGAAGTCCCCGAGGGAGAGCTGTGGGCCGTCGTCGGGCTGAGCGGCTCTGGTAAATCGACGCTGCTGCGCTCGGTCAACGGGTTGGTCCCGCACTTCAGCGGCGGCCATTTCTCCGGCGAGGTTCGCGTCGACGGGCGCAGCACTCGCGTCTTCAAACCGCGTGACCTGGCCGACGTGGTGGGGATGGTAGGCCAGTCGCCCGCCGCCGGCTTTGTCACCGACACCGTCGAGGACGAACTCGCCTACGTGATGGAGAACCTGGGCGTACCGCCGGCCGCGATGCGCAGACGGGTGGAGGACACCCTCGATCTGCTCGGGTTGCACGACCTGCGCACGCGGCCGCTTCGCGAGCTGTCGGGCGGCCAGCAGCAGCGAGTGGCTATCGGTTCGGCGCTTACCGCCGCGCCGCGCGTCCTCGTTCTCGACGAGCCCACCTCCGCGCTCGACCCGGCGGCGGCGGAGGAGGTCCTGGCCTGCCTGAGCCGCCTGGTCCACGACCTCGGAGTTTCGGTCTTGATCGCAGAGCACCGCCTCGAGCGGGTACTGCCATTCGCGGACCGCGTCGTGCTGGTACCTGGCGGCAGTCTTCCGGTCGTCGTGGGCGCCCCTGCGGAGGTGATGGTGACCTCGCCGGTGGCCCCGCCACTGATCCGGCTGGGTCGGGCGGCCCGCTGGTCCCCACTGCCCCTGTCGGTGCGCGACGCCCGCCGCGTCGCCGGGCCGCTGCGCGAACGCCTCCGGCATTCGCCACAGCCCCCGGCACCCCGACCGCCAGGTCCGGCCGCGGCGCCGGTCGCCGAGATCGCCGGCCTCACCGCCTCCTACGGGGACATCGTCGCCCTGCGAGACGTCACCCTCAAGGTGTACCCCGGCGAGATCGTCGCTCTGATGGGCCGCAACGGTTCGGGCAAGTCCACGCTCCTCGCCCACCTTGCCGGCCTGCGCGCCCCGCGCCCAGGTCGGGTGCGTGTCGCCGGCGAGGCACCCCACCGGCTGGCGCCCAAGCAACTCAACCGGCTCATCGGGCTGGTCCCCCAGGATCCGGCCCAGTTGCTCTACGCCCTGACCGTCGCAGACGAGTGCCAGACGACCGACCGCGACGACGGGCTGAGACCCGGGACGACGGCAGCCTCCCTCGAGGGCGTCCTCCCGGGCGTCCCCGCCGATCGCCATCCCAACGACCTGTCAGAGGGGCAGCGGCTGGCCTTGGCCCTGGCCGTCATTCTCGCCAGCGGCCCCCGGATCGTGGCCCTGGACGAGCCGACGCGAGGTCTCGACTACAAAGCCAAAGAGCGGCTGGGAAAGACCTTGCGGGACCTGGCCCGACAGGGCCGGGCCGTCGTGGTGGCGACCCACGACGTGGAGCTGGTCGCCCAGATCGCCGACCGCGCCGTCGTCCTCGCCGACGGAGAGGTCGTCGCCGACGGCCCGGCGCGAGAGGTGGTATGCCACTCGCCAGTGTTCGCGCCGCAAGTGGCCAAAGTGCTTGCCCCCGATCCGTGGCTCACCGTCGACGAGGTGACCGAAGCCCTTACCCGGGTTGAGCCGTGACCGTCGGCCGCAGCCGGTGCCGGATGAGAGCGGCGACCGCCGCCCAACCTTTACGCTTCCGCCCGCGAACCGCCCTGCTGCTGGCAGCCACGTCCCTGTTCGGAGTGGCAGCGTTCGCCTGGCCACTAGTGGTGAGCGCTTCGGCGAGCGCCAACACCGCCCACAGCGGGGATGCACCCTGGATCCTGCTCGCCCTGCTCCCGCTAGTGCTCGCCATCCTCGTCGGTGAGATGGCCGACGGCGCCCTCGACGCCAAGGCCATCGCCATGCTCGGAGTCCTCGCCGCCTGCGGTTCGGTCCTTCGCCTCGCCAGCCCGGGAGTGGCCGGGTTCGAGCCGACCTTCTTCCTCCTCATCCCGGCCGGGCGGGTCCTCGGTCGCGGCTTCGGGTTCGTGCTTGGGGCGGTGACCCTGTTCGCCTCGGCAATGCTCACGGGAGGCGTCGGCCCATGGCTCCCGTTCCAGATGTTCGGGGCCGCGTGGATGGGGTTCGGCGCCGGCAGCCTGCCCTCCTGTAGAGGCCGGCGGGAGATCGGCCTGCTCGTGGCCTACACCGCCTTCGCCGCCCTCGCCTACGGGGCGCTACTGAACTTCTGGTTCTGGCCCTTCGAGCTAGGGGGGCAAACGCGAATCTCGTTCGTGCCCTCGGCCGGCGTGCTCACCAACCTGCGCCACTTCGTCACCTTCGACCTCACCACGTCGCTCGGGTTCGACATTCCGCGTGCGGTCATCAACGGGCTGCTCGTGGCGGTGCTCGGGCCCGCGGTCCTGGCCACCCTCCGGCGGGCAGCCCGCCGCGCCGCGTTCGACGCGCCCGTCATGTTCGGCTCGACGACCGGAGCGTCAAGCCAACTGCTCGAGCCTTGACACGATCAGCTCAGTTTTGCTCCAGCCGGGCGGGCCACAACAACGATCACCAATACCAACCCGAGCCCCTCAGGCCGAGGAGCTTGAACAGCAACCGGTTGCTCGTCGAGGGTCCAATGGGTTAGGAGAGGGCTCCTATCGGCGCTCGAGTACCAGGCGGTAGAGGGTGCAGACTCTCCGCTCGAACATGGCCCGCGACAGCCGCAGGTAGCGCAGATAATGACGGTAGGTCTCCCGGCCGACCAGTGCGGCGGCCTGGTCCGCGCCTGCCTGGAGGCGACCCTGCCAAAGCTTGAGAGTCTGGGCGTACTGCTCCCCGTCGCTGCGCAGCGCCAGGACCCGGAACGACGGCTCCGCGGCCACCACGATGTCGCTGAGAAACGGCAGGGTCGACTCGGGGAAAACCTTATCGGTGAAGAACGACGAGACCGGGCCGGTCGTCTGGTCGAAGTCGTCGTAGCCGATTGTCTGCAATGACAGCCGCCCATCTTCCACCAACCAGCCGAAGCAGCGCTCGAAGAATGCCCGATACACGTCTCGCCGTTCGGCGGTAGTCAGCTCCGGTCGGGCGAAATGCTCGAAAGCCCCGATCGAAATGATGGCGTCGTAGGGCTCGTCAGCGTTGTGGTCGCGCCAGTCTTCCAGCCGTACGTCCGCGTCCGGCTGACGGTCACCGACGTAGCCAGCCTGGTCGGCGCTGAGGGTCAGCCCAGTCACATGCCCAACGTCCCGCTCGCCTGTGAGGTACGCCAACATCGCTCCCCACCCGCAGCCCACATCCAGCACCCGGGCGGCCCCATCCACGCAGGCGGCCGTGGCATGCCAGTCCAGCTTGGCGACCTGGGCTGCGTCCAGGTCGTCGCCCGGCTCTCCCGGCCAATAGGCGCACGAATAGACCATGCGGGCGTCCAGCCACATCCGGTAGAAATCCCGGCCGACGTCGTAGTGGCGCTCTATGGCCTCCCGCGACGCGCCGCCACCAACGGCGGCACCGTCATGGGCGAGACCCTGCGCTTGAATCAATGGCTTCACCTCTCCGGTCCTCTCGCAGCGAGCCAGCGCACTAAACCGATGCGCGAGCGTACCGTCGCACAAGCCCAGTCCAACCCTAGCCAGCTCGCTAGATGGGCCAACCGGGCGCCGACCTCGCTATCGACTCCATGAGCGCCTGAGTTCGCGGATTACGAAAGCGCTCCCGGCCGCCTGCTGGTGCGTCCCCGCCCCGACAAGGTCACCGGTGCCGTCGACCTCGCCGTCACTCCAGTCGGCGAGGGACGTGGTAGTACGCCAGTGTGATCGTGCGCCGACGGGTGCAATCCAGAGCAATGGTCTCCACATCAGGCTCCCACAGACTGATCCACCGAGGCATTGAAACGAGCGAGCAAGCTCGCGAAGTCGGCGATCTCGCGGCTGTCCCAGTCCTCCAGCCAGCTCGTCACTTGGGTACGAACCCGATCGGCGTCGGCAGCCAACAACCGACGGCCTTTCGGTGTTAGCGAAAGTGGGTCGCCTCGCCGGCCGGGGCGGCCACCCTCTCTGTCCAACAATCCGCTACCGAACAGCCGATCGAGTTGGCGCGACACGGTTGACTTGTCGAGACCCAGCCGCTCGACGAGGCCGGAGGCTTGTATCTCAGGAATACGCTCGACGAGGCTCAAGAAGGTATAGGCGATCAAAGACAATCCCGGGTGGAGCTCGTTGCTGAGTTCTCGCGATCGTCTGATCAGGCTGTTCAGTTGAAGGTACAGATCTTCGATCACTTCATCTCGAGCCATCGCCTCACTCCCAGGAAAGTTGACAACTGCAACCATAGGTCATAAAGTTGCCGTTGGCAACTTTATGAAGAGTGGACGTTGTAGCGAAGAGGAGGCGCCGATGAGTTCCCTGCGAGCAAGTGGACAGAATCAGCTGGTACTCGTGGTTGGGTTCGACGGTACGGAGCCAGCCGAGCGTGCCCTGCAGACTGCGGTCGAGATGCTCGAGGACTCACCGGGTCGCATGGAGGTCGTTTACGTCGCGCACGTCCCGGCCAGCGTGGCCTTATCGGCGCTAGCGGTGGCCTCGCTCCAAGACGGTCTGGACCAAGAGGAACACGACTTGGCTGGCCGGGTCGAGGAGGTGCTGCGTTCTACCGGGGTTAAGTGGCACTTCCAGCGGAGAAACGGGGAGATCGCCCCTGAGCTATTGGCCGCTGGCGCCGAGCAGCTTGACACTGAAGGGCCGAACACGCGTCTCATCGTCGTACTGGGTGGTTCCGCACACAAGATCGATCGGTACCTGAACTCAACGCCAGCCAAAGTGCTCCGCCAGGATCGGTTTGAAGTTTACGTAGTTCCGTGAGAAACAAAGAGGCTGGGTTGGAATCTGGCTCGCTTGGCTGGGTCTCGTCTCCCGCCGTTCAGACGACGAGGTCGCTTCGGCGGGGTAACACCCATCCCGGACGCGGGAAGTGACACGTGTAGCCGTCGGGGTAACGTTGGAGGTAGTCCTGGTGTTCTGGCTCGGCCTCCCAAAATGGCCCGGCCGGGCTGACTTCGGTGACCACCTTGCCGGGCCAAAGCCCCGATGCCTCAACGTCGGCGATGGTGTCCTCGGCCACACTTCGCTGCGCGTCGTCGAGGTAGAAGATGGCCGAACGGTAGCTGGTGCCGACGTCGTTGCCCTGACGGTTAACGGTCGTGGGGTCGTGAATCTGGAAGAAGACCTCGAGCACATCCCGGTAGGACGTCTTGTCGGGATCGAAGGTGATCTCGATGGCCTCGGCGTGCGTCCCGTGATTGCGGTAGGTGGCGTTGGCCACATCTCCGCCGGTGTAACCCACCCGCGTGGAGAGCACTCCGGGCCGCTTGCGGATCAGGTCCTGCATGCCCCAAAAGCAACCCCCGGCCAGAATCGCCCTTTCCGTGCGCTTGTCCATCAGGCCACGTCCTCTGCGTCATTGGTGCCCTCGAAGAGCGACTTGTACTGCCCATAGCCTTCGGCCTCGAGGTCTTCGTAGGGCACGAAACGCAGGGCGGCGGAGTTGATGCAGTACCGCAAGCCTCCCTCTTCGGCCGGTCCGTCCTCGAACACATGGCCGAGATGGCTGTCCCCATGTCTAGAGCGGACTTCGGTCCGAACCATGCCGTGGCTGGTGTCTGTCTTCTCCACCACGTTGGCCGGCTCAAGGGGGATGGTGAAGCTGGGCCACCCGCAACCGCTGTCGAATTTCCGGGCGGACGCGAACAGAGGCTCGCCGGAAACGATGTCAACATAGATTCCCGCCTCCTTCTTGTCCCAGAACTCGTTCGCAAAGGCCGGTTCAGTGGCACCTTCCTGGGTCACGGCGTACTGACGAGGATTTAGCTCGGCAATCGCCTCCGGATCCTTGCGGTAGTCATCAGACATCACAAACCTCCTTCTCAGTCCCGACGGCTCACGTCGAGTGGCGTCGCCGGTCCCGATACCGTCGGGCTCGCATCAATCGGACTCAGTTTATGCCGGGACGGACTCGGAACCGGAATGTGCTCGCTGGCGTCCGGCATCCCGGGTAACGCAGCCGCCCGCGATCTCGCAGAGGGATCGACAGCGGACCCGGATCTCTTATCGCCAGGCCATCCTCAAGACGACTCGAACTCAGCCTTGATCTTCTTCGACATCGCTTCTGCCTCACTGAGCGAGGCCGTCAGAGGGGCTGCTGCGCCAGGTACTCCAGTCCTCGAAGGTCTCCGTCGTCCTTCTTCGGAACGAGCCAGAGATGGAAGTGGGCCACTCGCTCCATCAACGCCAGGTAGTAGACCCGCTCGACTCCTGTGGCGGCCTTGACCGCCGGGACGAGCCGATGGAGAAGGGAACCGAAATCGGCGGTTTCGGCCGGCGTCATTTCGGCGAAATCCAAGAGATGACGCCTAGCCTGGATGATGAGAGTTCCTGCGCCAGCCGACATCAGGGGGGCGTGCTCGACGAGGTAGTGCTCATCTTCGACGATATAGCCATCTGGGCGGAAAGCGTCGAGGAGCGGTGACCCCGTTTTGAGGCCCTCCTGCTGCCGGCAGATGTTGCAGTCCGAGCGGTGATAATACGGCGGCACATCGATCTCAAGCAGCACCTTCGCTGCTTGCTGGCGCATCGGGATACGTGAACATCGGTCTCCGTCCTTTCGTGTCCATAAGGTACGTCACCTACGATCATTGATGCTGAGTGGTATTGATCATGGAGGTACACGTGGCGCTCTCAAAGCCTGTCGACACGGGCCTCGATCTGAGCGATCCCGATCTGATTGCCGATCATCTCCCCCTGGACGAGTTCGCCTGGCTGCGTCGGAATCGACCGATCCGGTGGAACCCGCAGGCGGGCGGCTATGGCGACGGTGGATTCTGGGCCCTCACGCGCCACGCCGACATCACCGCGGTCACGAGGAGTCCGGGTTGGTCGGTGGAGACCAACTCCGCCTTCGTTCGCCAGCTGGACGAGTCCGACCCAACAGGCGAATCCACCAAGAACCTTCTGCTCTGCATGGACCCGCCCCGGCACACCCGGGTTCGCAAGGTCGGAAACCGGTGCTTCACGCCGCGTGCCTTAGCCGGCCTCGAGGATGACCTGCGCGAACGAGCCCATCGGATCGTCTGGGCTGCCAAGCGTGACGGAACGGGTGACTTCGTAGTGGACGTGGCCCGCCATCTGCCTTTGCAGGCCATCGCGGGCCTCATGGGCATTCCCGACGCCGATCGCCAGCAGCTCTTCGACTGGAGCGACCAAATGGCTGGCAGCGAAGACCCGGAGTACGCCAGCACCGACCTGTCGGGCGTCGTCGAAATGTTCGCCTACGCCCATGCGGCAGCCGAGGCAAGGGTCGACGAGGACCTCGGAGACGTAACGAGCCGACTCGTCAGTCCCGACGTCGACGGCCAACGCCTGACAAGCGAAGAGTTCGCGTTCTTCTTCATGATCCTCGCCGTCGCCGGCAACGAGACCACCAGGCAAGCGATCACCCACGGCATGCTCGCCTTTCTGCAATATCCGGACGAGTGGGAGCTGTGGCGAAGCCAACGCCCGGCGACTGCGGTCGACGAGATCCTGCGCTGGGCCTCGCCGGCAGTGGTCCTCCAGCGCACGGCTAACGAAGACACCGAGGTCGCCGGACAGTTGGTGCGCAAGGGCGAACGGGTGGCCCTGTACTTCGCCTCCGCCAACTTCGACGAGGAGGTGTATGACGACCCTCGGCGGTTCGACATCAGTCGTTCACCGAATCCTCATGTCACCTTCGGGGCCGGCGGGTCCCACTTCTGCATCGGGGCCAACCTCTCCCGACTCGAGTTGAAGGTGATGTTTGACGTGATCGCGGACGAGCTCGCTGAGACGAAGTTGATGGGCCCGCCTCGCCGCCTCCGCTCATCCTGGCTCAACGGAATCAAGCACCTGCCCGTCAGCTACGGGAGATCCCGATGACGAACAAAGCTACGGCGTGGATGGTCACCCGGCTGGGGGCGCCGACCGAAGCCCTCGAGATCCAGGCCGTGGAGGTCGCCGAACCGGGAGTCAATCAGGTCAGGATAACCGTGGAGGCGTTCTGCCTCGACTTCAACGACATCGACACCATCCGTGGCCGATACGGGCTGTTGAAGTTCGAACCCCCCTTCGTCATCGGCATGGCGGCCGCGGGCACGGTCGACGCGGCCGGCCCAGGGTGCGAGGCGCTGCTCGGCCGGCGGGTCGTCGGCACGACCGTAGGCGTGCAGGGTGCCTACGCGTCAGTGGCCCTTCTCGACGGACCCCTGCTCCAACAACTTCCGGCGTGGCTCAGCGCGGCCGAGGGAGTGGCCATGTATTTCCCGTACCAGCTCAGCTACCTCGCGCTGGCAATCCGAGGTCGGGTGGCTCCGGGCGACGTCGTGCTCGTCCACGCCGCCGCGGGCGGCGCCGGGTCGGCAGCCGTCCAACTGGCCAAGGCGTTCGGCGCGACGGTGATCGGTACGGCGGGCAGCGACGACAAGGCCGGGTTCTGCCGCTCGCTGGGCGCCGACTACGCCGTTAACTACCGCAGCGAGGACTTCGTCGCTTTCGTTGAAGACGTCACCAACGGGCGAGGAGTCGACGTGGCCTTCGACACGGTGGGGGGCACGGTGACGACGGAAACGTTTCGGGTGATGGCGTTCAACGGCCGCCACCTCATCATCGGGTTTGCGTCGGGCATCGAAGCGGAAGAGCGCCCGCTGCCGATCCAGCCGAGCATCTACGGTAACTTCGATCTCGTAGGGATCTGCTTCGCCTACGTCGACTCGCCTCGGACGACCCGCCCGTTCGGCATGAACTTCCTTTCCACTGCGCAGGGCGTTGACATCTGGAACCGCATCTTGCAGCTCGCCCGGGCGGGAACGATTCGTCCAGTCATCGGCCGGCAGATCGAGTTCGCCGAGGTCCCCGTTGAGCTCGAGGCGCTTGAGCGGCGTGAGACGACCGGACGTACCGTGGTGCGGACGCACCCTGAACCACCCTGAGTGCGTCTGCAATGTAATCGACGATCTCGGCCGTGGCACGCCTGCACGGCGGGGGCGGGCGTGGAACGGTTCGTTTCGGAACAGGTCGGTGGGGAGGGTGGCGGGCTCTCGGACTGACTGCAGTCAGTGACGGGGCCGCAGGCGAGCTTATGCATTGGCGGTCCTGAATCGCCGCAGAGCGAGGGGTACACAGACGGCGATGATGATGACGCACCAGCCGATCATGGCCGGGACGGGGTGGTCGAGCTGGAAGGAGCCGCTCGATACGGTCCCCTGGCAGACATGACGCACGGCTGCCACCACCGCCGAGAGCGGATCCCATTCGGCGATGGCGCGCGGGATGAGTTTCATTCCCGAGATCGGGACGAAGGTGCCGGCGAGGAAGGACAGGGGCAGCATCAAGGCGAATCCGATGCCCTGCACGGCGTCGGAGCTGCGGATCAGCATGCCCATGAGAACCCCGAGCCAGGTGAAGGCGAACAGGGCCAGCAGCATCAGGGCCACGAGCTCCACGAATCGGCCGCCGTCCAGATGGGGTCGCCAGCCGAGTCCCAGACCCACTCCGACGACGATCACGATGCCGAGGATCTGCTCGATGATCTGGCCGATGACCTGGGCCGAGATCACCGACATGCGGGTGACCGGTAGCGATCGGAATCGGTCCACAACCCCGCTCGAGAAGTCGGTCGAGGTCGCCACACCGGCCCCGATGACACCAAAGGCCACGCTCTGGCCGAGCAGGCCCGGCAGCAGGTAATTCTGGTAGCTCATGCCGACGACGTGTATCGCCGAACCGAATACATACAGAAAGAGAAGGGTGAACATCACCGGCTGGATGGTGACGTCACTCAGTCGTTCCGGGACCCGGGGAATGGTGCGCAGTCCCCGGCCCACCAGCAAACCTGTCTCCCGGACATAGCGGGCGAAGCGTCCGGGACGGGAAGGGAGGGTTTCGCGGCTGGCGGTGACCGAGCCGCTGGGTGAGAGGGCGACGGTGGTCATGACGCCACCTCGACGAGATCGTCGTTGGCGGGGCCGTCCGCGGTCGGCGCCTGTCCGGTCAGGGCGAGAAATGCATCGTCGAGGGTCGGTCGGCGCAACGCGATCTCGTCCACGGGTATCCCACTCGAGCGCACGGCCGCCGCTACCGCGGCCAGGTCGTCGATCTCTCGAGGGGCGGGAACCGATACCGTTCGCCGCTCCCGGGACACGCTCAGGTCGAAGGGGCCGGAGAGCGCGTCTATCAGGCCCTGGAGGCCGCGGCCGTCGACGGCGACCACATCAACGCGTTGGTCACCGATAAGGGCCTTGAGGTCGCTCGGGGTCCCGGCCGCAACGGCCCGGCCGTGATCGATCAGCACAATATTGTCGGCCAGGGCGTCGGCCTCCTCCAGGTTCTGGGTCGTGAGCAGGAGCGTGACACCCTCATCCACTAGATCGCGCACCGTCGCCCACACGACCTGACGGCTGCGAGGATCAAGTCCGGTCGTCGGCTCGTCTAGCACCAGTAGCTCGGGTTGGACGACGAGACTGGCCGCCAGGTCGACCCGCCGGCGCTGGCCGCCCGACACCGCCTTGATGAGCTTGTCGCGGAACTCGCCGATATCGAACCGGTCGATGAGGGAGTCGACGATTCTGACCGCCGCCGATCTGCTGTATCCGCGCAGCCGAGCCATGAGCAGCAGGTTTTCCCGCGACGTCAGGTTGTCCTCCAGAGCGGCGAACTGTCCCGTCAGGGAGATCACGCTGCGTACGGCATCGGCGTCGCGGACGATGTCGTGGCCGCAGACCGATGCCGTGCCACTGGTCGGCTCGGAGAGGGTGGCGAGCATCCGCACGGTGGTCGTCTTGCCCGCCCCGTTGGGGCCGAGAAGCGACATCACCGTTCCCGACTCGACGTGCAGATCGATTGCGTCGACGGCTACGAGATCGCCGAAGTGCTTAGTCAGTCCGTCAGTGACGACGGCGAATTCCGGAGATGGCACCGGGGCCTCCTTTCGGTCTCTATAAACCTACAGCAACAGTAAAAATACTGCAACTAGAAATCGAGGGGGTCGACCGAGGTAGGATAGGGGCAGTGAGTGTCGAGTCTGTCCCTGCCGGCCTGGAAGGAGCCCGTGTTTCGGGCGAGGGGCTGCGCGAGCGCAAGAAGCGCTTGATGCGACAGCTGATCTCTGACACCGCGACATCGATGTTCCTCGAGCGGGGCTTCGACGAGGTTCGGGTGGCCGAGGTGGCGGCCGCCTGCGAGGTGTCGGAAAAGACGGTCTACAACTACTTCCCGACGAAGGAATCCCTCGTACTCGACCGTGAGGAGCCGATGGCAGCCGACATCCGGCGGGTCCTCGGACCGGGTGGCGCCCTGATGTCGCCCATCCAAGCTGCGGTCGAGCTGATCGCCGCCGAAATGAGTCGGACCTACGACTTCTGGGGCGAGGACGAAAACGCGCCCCAGGACCTCACCATGATCCGACGCTTCGCGGAAATGCTCGAGAACACACCACCTCTGCGGGCCGCCCAGCGCGACATGATGGATCGTCTGGTGGACGTAGCGGCGCAATCCATGGCCGCCCGGGCCGGCGTCGATCCCGACGACCCCGAGCCGCAGATCGCCGCTGACGCTCTCCTGGGTCTCTGGCGGGTGCAATACCGGGCCATGAGGAAGTACTCCGATGGCAACTACTCGGCCGCCGAGGTGCGCGACCGGGTTCTCGACGAAGTCCAGCGCGCCGCCCGTCTCATCGACACCGGGCTGTGGTCTTTCGGAATGGTCGTGCAAGGCAGCAACGGCCGCGAGCAGCTCAAGGCGGCGGCGGAGGCCGCCAACGAGGCCCGCAAGCAGGTGGTCACCGCCATCAACCAGGCTCGTGGCGCCTGGCGCCAGGTCGTCGCCGAAGCTCACCGCCGCGAAGAGAGTAGAGCCCGCTCTCCCCGGTCAGCTCGCGAGCCCCGACGTCCCAGCCGGTCCAGTGGCGACTTCGCTGTCACCACCCGGCGAACCCGGCGAGTTCCGAGCGACGACGACCGGACCTGAAGACCTGGCGGGAGTGGCGACGTCAGACGTCGATGGTGCTGATCGTGTCGGGTTTGGCGATCACGGTTGTCGCGCCGGATGAGACCGATTCGCGCATAGCCGCCAGGCGTGCCTTGGAGGGAAACAGCATTGCGGCAAGGACGCCGCCTGCGGCGAAGACGAGCGCGGAAGCGAGAAACACCGTGGCGTAGCCGTGTGTTGCTGCGACCGCGTCGAAGCCTCGGACTGGGGCGTGCCCGCCGGCGTAGGAGGTCGTCACCGATGCCGCGATGGTGCTCATCACCGCGGTGCCGATCGAACCGCCGACCTGCTGCATTGTGCTGACGAGCGCGGCGGCGACGCCGGAATCCCGCGGCTGCACGCCGGCGGTGGCGGTGTTCATCGATGGCGCCATCACCATTCCCATGGCCAGGCCCATGAGGATCAGCGCCGGCAGCACCCCGCCGGTGTAGGACGAGTGCATGTTGATGCGGCTGAGGTAGCCCAGCCCAAGGAACCCCGTCACCATTCCGGTGGTGATCACTATGCGCGGACCGAACCTGGGCAGGGTAACTATGTTGGAGGTGTTGGAGCTGATCATGATGCAGGCGATCATCGGCAGGAACGCCAGGCCAGAGGTGACGGGGCTGAAGTGTTTCACCAGCTGCAGGTAGTAGGTGAGGAATAGGAACAGGCCGAACATGGCCAACCCGGCGATGCCCACCGCCGCGAAGGCCATGCCGCGCGACCGGTTGGCCACGACGCGCAGCGGTAGCAAGGGTTGGACAACCCGCTGCTCGACTCGCACGAACGCCACTAGCAGCGCCACGCCCGAAGCTAGCGACACCATCGTCACGCTCGAGCCCCAGCCGTCGCTTTCCGCCTGCGCGAAACCGAATACCACCCCGAACAGGCCCAAGGCGGCGAGCACCGTACCGACCAGGTCGATACGAGGCCGGATCGACGGCTTCACCTCGGTCATGTAGACCAGGGCGCCGACGACGGCGGCCGCGGCGAACAGCACGTTGACATACATGCACCATCGCCACGACAGGTATTGGGTAAGGATGCCGCCGAGGATGAGCCCGACCGCACCGCCGCCGACCGCGACCGTACCGAAGACCCCGAAGGCCTTGCCGCGGTCTTTTGGGTTGTGGAACGTCGTCACGAGCGTGCCGAGCGCGGCCGGCGCGAGCATGGCGCCAGCCGCGCCCTGCAGGGTGCGGGCTACGACCAGAATCGCGAACGACGGCGATGCCCCCCCGAGAGCCGACGCTGCGGCGAAGGCCACCAGCGCGATCAGAAACGTCCGTTTGCGCCCGACGATGTCGCCGACTCTGCCCCCGAGCAACAACAGGCTCCCGAACGCGAGCGCGTAGGCCGTGACGACCCATTGCCGCTCGCTGTTGTCGAAGCGAAGAGCCGCCTGTGCCGAGGGTAGAGCGATGTTCACGATCGTCGCGTCAAGCACGACCATCAGTTGTGCGATCGACACAACCACCAGCACCAGCCAACGGTGGTCGGATTTCGCTGGGGTCGGTATCGGTCGAGTGAGCGCGTTAGTAGCCACAGCTGCTGTCTCCTGACGGGAGATTCGTGCGGATCGTGGTGAGAAGCGCAAGCAGGGAAAAAGACCCTACTTCGGGGCTGAATCGCTCAGGACGAGGGTTCGACCGTAGCGCCTTCGGGCTTTGAAGCAACGGGCGGCGAAGGCTTGGCTCCCAGCAGCTGGCTGATCGAGAAGGCAGCCATGACGGTACCGACCAGGGCCGAAACCGCAGTCAATCCCCTCGGCAGCCTCGGGCCCAACCGCCAACGCCCAGCTCCCGTGCTCAACAGCCCCATGGCCAGAGCCAGGTTGGTCAACGGAAGCTCGAAACCACCGTTCTGCGCGAGCGGACCCTGCTTGCGGTGAACGGCCGAGGCCACCGCCATCGTGCCGGCAATAGCCAACGGTCCCAACGGATCGGCCACACCGGTGGCGGTGAGCAGTCCGCCACCTAGCTCGCTGGCTCCCGCGACCGCGGCCATGGCCTTGCCTGGCCGCAATCCCATGGACTCGAACGCCGCCCCAGTCGCGTCCAGACCATGACCACCGAACGAACCGAACAGCTTCTGGGCCCCGTGCACGACCAGGTAACTCCCAAAGATCCCTCGCGAAACCAACAAACCAACGTTGCGCACTTCGACCTCCGACCGCGAATCGCCATTAGCTTACGAAACAGAAGTTACTATACCTTCATATGCGAGATAACCGGCGGGCCGGTGACCACCAAGGCGCTTGCCAAGCCATCACAGAAGTCTTCGCGCTGCTGGGCAAACGATGGAGTGGCCTCATCATCGTCACCCTCCTCGACGGCCCCGCCCGCTTCTCGAGCATCGCCCGACTCCTACCCGCCGTGAGCGAGCGCATGCTCTCCGAACGCCTCAGCGAACTCACCGCAGCCGGCTTGCTCACCCGAGAAGTCGACCAAGGCCCGCCGCTGGGCGTCAGCTACCAGCTCACGTCCAAAGGAGAGTCGCTCCGGCCCGCCTTGGCCGAACTCGAACGATGGGGCCACGAACAACTCCTCGCCGAGCATCCCCACCTCCGACCCACGAACCCACCGCGTCAACCCAAGACCCACGCCACACCCCGAACCAGGCGCGTCGCCGAGGACTGCGACGTTGGCGATCAGTGAAGCAGCACGAATGAATCCTTTGACGATGATCGAATGTGTCTGGCGTCGAACCTGAAGGTCGCCATGGACGAGGTGCCCTCGTCAGCGGGGGTGCCGGGGCCGGGGTGGTGGCGTCAGTCCCGGCTAGTCCGTTGCGCTCAAAGATTGCGCGGACCAGGTCCTTCTTGGCCTAGGAGGTCGTCAGGGTTCACGAGCTTGCAAAGACCCAGGGAGAGGCATCCACAGCCGATACAGCCGCTGAGACGATCCCGGAGGTGCTGCAGGCCGATGATCCGCTGATCTAGGTCGTCCCGCCACGTCGCCGAGAGCCGCTCCCAGTCCCGGCGGGTTGGGGTGCGGCCGTCCGGCAGGCGATCGAGGGCGTCCTTGATGCGCCGGAGTGGGATGCCCACGGCCTGGGAGGCGCGGATGAACGCCACTCTCCTCAGTACCTCCCGGGGGAACCGCCGCTGGTTCCCTGCGGTGCGCCTGCTTTGGATGAGGCCTTCGGCCTCGTAGAAGTGCAGGGCGGAGACGGCGACACCGCTGCGGGTCGCTACCTGACCCACGGTCAGCTCGGCCGACGGAAGAGGGAATCGGGACATTCGCTTGACCTCAATCTTACCTGAGGTTCTAGCCTGGCCGGTATGACCTTCAGCGACGCCGAAATGCGCTTCCTCGCCCGCCAGCCCCGTGGCCACCTGGCCACGTTGGGGCCGAACGGGACCCCCCAGGTCAAGCCCCTGGGCTTCACGTACAACCCAACGCTCGGCACCATCGACATCACCGGGTTCAACATGAGCGGCAGTGCCAAGTACCGCAACGTCCAGGCGAATCCGAACGTCGCCTTCGTCGTCGACGAGGTCACTGAACAGTCGATGGAAGGTGTCCACTTCCTCGAGATCCGCGGTGTCGCCGAGACCGCTGTTGGGACCCACGACCGGCAAGGCCATCTGGCACCCGAGATCATTCGGATTCGTCCCCGGCGCATCGTCTCGTTCAACGTCGACCCCCACCACCCGGGCTTCGCGGCCCGGGACGTGACGCCGGCCGATCTCGGCAACGAGGTGGCCTGACGTGCGCGCCGTTGAGGTGGCCCGCTTCGGCGGCCCTGAGGTCCTCGAGCTGCGCGAGCTGTCGGATCCCGCTCCAGGACCGGGGCAGATCGTCGTGGCGGCCTCGGCCTGTGACGTGTTGTTCGTGGACACCATGATCCGTTCGGGTAGGGGCGCCGACTACTTCCCGATCCGACCGCCGTACGTGCCGGGCAACGGTGTGGGCGGCAGGGTCACCGCCGTGGGCGACGGGGTCGACGCCAGCTGGCGCGGCCGGCCGGTGGTGGCGCGCACGGGCGGACCCGGCGGCACCGGTGGCTACGCCGAGCTCGCAGGCGTCGACCTCGAGGCCTGCATCCCAGTGCCCGACGGGGTGGATCTCTTCGACGCCACGGCCGTCCTCCACGACGGCAGCACGGCGCTACGCGTTCTGGAGAAGACCGCGCCGCAGGAGGGGGAATGGGCGCTCGTCCTCGCCGCAGCCGGCGGCATGGGGATCCTCCTGGTCCAACTGCTTGGCGCGCGGGGGGTGAAAGTAGTCGGTGCCGCCCGAGGGTCGACCAAGCGAGACGTCGTGTTGGGAGCCGGGGCGGCAGCGGCAATCGACTACGGCGAGCCGGGATGGAGTGATGCGGTTCTCGACGCCACCGGTGGGCGCCGACCCACCGTGGTGCTCGATGGCGTCGGGGGCTCGATCGGCGGGGAAGCCTTCGGACTGATCGCCGATGGTGGACGGTTCTCGGCTCATGGAACCCCGAGCGGCTCGTTCGCATCCATCGACCCGGGCGATTCGGAGCGACGTGTCGTGACCGTGACGACCATCGCCGACCTCCAGTACGGCGAGGGCGATCGGTCTCGACTGCTCACCGCCGTTCTGGCCTTGGTCGGCGCCGGACGGTTGGCCCCCCTCGTGGCTCAAACCTTCCCACTGGCTGAGGCATCGAAGGCACACCTGGCCATCGAATCCCGCGAGACCGTAGCCAAGACGCTCCTCCTCTCCGACGCCCGATGACCCTCCCGGTCCAAACCGGAAGACGGAGGACTCCGCCTAAACCCGCCCGACGGACCGTGGACCCCGCTCCCCTACGACCCGTCGGTCGTCCGGATCGAACGACTCGACCCCCTCGACGGAGATTCAGCCAATCGCCGCTCGGACTCCGGCGTAGCTGATCAGTGAGATGGCGGTGTACTGGGCGACGTACGCGGCCACCGTCAAGGTGTGAAAGATCTCGTGGAACCCGTAGACGCGCGGCCATGGGTCGGGTCGCCGCAGGCCGTAAACCAGACCGCCGAGACTGTAGAGCAGCCCTCCGGTGAGGATCAGAACGAAAGCGGCGACCCCGGCACCTTGGAGCAGCTGGGGCATAGCCACAACCATGACCCAGCCCAGCAGCACATACAGAAGCGTGTACAGCCATCGCGGCGCCCCGATCCAAAGCAGCCGGAACGCCACCCCGGCAGCTGCGCCCGACCACACGATGATCAGCACCGTCAGCCGCGCCCCGCCGTCCAGGGCCAGCACGGCTACCGGGGTGTAAGTTCCTGCGATGAGCAGATAGATGTTCGCGTGGTCAAGGCGTTTGAGCACCGCGCAGGTACCAGCTCGCCACTGGCCCCGATGGTAGAGAGCCGATACCCCGAACAGCATTCCCGATGTCACCGTGTAGACGATCGCGGCGACACGCTCCGACGCCGTGGGAGCCGCGCCAATCAAGATCAGCCCGGCAAACACGACCACAGGGAAGGCCAACTCGTGGATCCATCCCCTCAACCTGGGCCGGTCCCCATTCTCACTTGAGACTGCAGCCGACACCGGAGGTGGCCAAGCGGGATTTGATGGCATCAGCCCCCATCCTTGCACCACGACCAGTGGCCCTAGTACGCATCGGAATGTGTCGTTCTTCACGCCTAGAAGCAGCGATCGAACCGCGGGCGCACGCCTACTGCCGTTATGTATCCGGATCGGTTGTTCCGTGGTCTGATCATCGAGCGTTGGTTCTGCGCTGTCGCCCAAATGGCGCCGGGCTGATTCCGGAGACCGAGCCGGGCTCTGGACTCGACGCGGCGCCCGCAGTAGTCGACTGATTGTGTCTGGAGCCAAGTGCTCTGGATCGTCGCGGGCTCGGGAAGAGTCGGACGTGTAACGGCTACGTGAACTCGCGACGAACTTGAAAGTAGATCAGCGCTGACCAGGAAAAACGCGCCAAACGCCCGGCGGAGGGGTATTGACATGTAGGTGGGTAAGCGTCAACGTGATCTATGTGGCCAGGCTCCACTAAGTCGCCAGGCCCCACTAGCAGTTCCGAAGTTAGGAGGTAGCAGGGCCGAACAGGGCGGCACTGTACGGCGGAAGCTGATCGGCGTTAAGTCTCCCGAGAAATGGTTTTTAGCTGTGCGGCCGCGGCTTCACTACGAGGCCGGCACATGAATAGGAGTTCCATTGGCTTTAGATCGTTTGAGTCCGCTTGATGCGGGCTTCTTGGACGTAGAGGACAACGTCAACCAGATGCACATCGGGTCGGTTCTGATCTTCCAGGGGCCGTCTCCGCCTCTCGCAACATTCCGGGCGATGGTGGAAGGCAATTTGCCGGCGGTGCCCCGGTACCGGCAGGTGATGCGCCGGGTGGCGTTCGAGGTAGGCCGGCCCGTATGGGTGGACGACCCGGCGTTCGGTCTCGATTATCACGTTCGTCACACCGCACTTCCCATGCCTGGTGACATGGTCGAGTTGCGCGATCTTGTGGGCGATCTGATGGGAAGGCCCCTCGATCGACAACGACCGTTGTGGGAACTGTGGATGGTCGAGGGACTCAAAGACGGACTATGGGCCGTCGTCGCCAAGGTGCACCATTGCATGGTCGATGGTGTCGGGGGGGCCGAACTGCTGAGCCTCATCCTCGATGTCACCGCCGATGCTTGGCCGTCGCCACCAGAGCCGTGGCGGCCTGGACCGATGCCCAGCGGACGGGATCTGTTAGTGCGGTCCGTGACGGAGGCGTCGTCGAACTCTCGTGACGCTGTGCGGGCGTTACGGTCGACGGTGGGCAGGATGGCGAGCGTGAGTCAGGTGCGGGGGCTGGCTCGTAGCGTGTCTTCAGCGGCGCGGGTAATCAGACCCATGCCTCCCTCCAGCCTCAACGGCCCTATCGGTTCGAGCCGGCGTTGGGCCGCTACCTCAGTGCCGGTCGCCGACATAAAGGCGGTCCGTTCCAGTCTCGGTGGCGCCTTCAACGATGTCGCCCTCGCCGCGGTCGCCGGCGGTTTCAGGGGACTGCTGGAGAAGCGCGGGGAGCCGGTCGACCGCCCGATCCGCGCGCTGGTACCGGTTTCGGTTCGAGCTCGCGACACCGCCGGTAGAGCGGTCGGTGACGGGGCTTTGGCCAACAAGGTCTCGGCCGTGTTCGCCGAGCTACCGATTGGGTTGGCCGATCCGGTAAAGCGGCTTGCGGCCATCTCGGCCGAAATGACTTCGGCCAAGGAGACCAACGAAGCTCAGGCGGGCGAAAGTTTCACCAGCCTTCTGAGATACTTTCCTCCGGTTCTGCTGGCTCTCGGCGCCCAGCTGTTCAGCAAGGCGTCTCAGCGCAACGTGAACACCGTGACCACGAACATCCCGGGCCCCCAGTTTCCGCTGTACGCGGCCGGGCGGCGGATGATCCGTGCCTATCCGTACGTGCCGATAGGGATGCAGATCAGAATCGGGGTGGCCATGCTTTCCTACGACGGCGAGGTCAATTTCGGCATCACAGGCGATTTTGACCATGCACCCGACGTCGAGGTCCTGGCCGAAGGCATCAAAATAGGGATGGACGAGCTGTTGACCGCAGCCGGTACAACCTCGTCGAACTTTCCCTGCCTGTCATTGGTTTGACCGTCATCGGTTCGATCTCGCCGCGCCGGCGAGGGCCGGCGCGGCGCGAATCGGCTCGCACGAATCGAGTACTCACACGAATCGAGTAATTGAGAGGAGGTCTCATGACCCGATCTGCACAGTCGCCAACCGACGAGAGTCCGGCGCGGGACATCCCCGTCCGCCGCTTGGAGCCGTTTCCGGCCGACCGCCTGAGTCTGCGCTTCGCCGGCGCAGACCCGGTGATGAGCCATGCAGTCGCCGTGTTGTCAGCGATGTTTCCGAACGGCGAGGACTTCTTTGTTCGCTCGGTGCGCAACTACCGGGACCAGGTGAGCGATCCCGAGTTACGACAGCAGGTGAACCGCTTCGCGGGCCAAGAGACCATGCACGGCCGCATCCACCGCGACTTCAACAATCGGTTACAGGAGGTCGGATTCAAGTCAAACGTCGTGGATCGCTCGGTCGGTATCGGTTTTAATGGAGTCCTGGCGAGGGTTCTTCCCGAGAGCGTGCAGCTGGCAGTCACCGCCGCTCTCGAGCACTACACCGCCACACTGGCCGAAGTGCTGATGAGCGAGCCCAAGGCGCAGGAGCTGTTCGGCGACGAGGTCCGCTACCTGCTGCTGTGGCACGCCCTCGAAGAGTCCGAACACAAGGCTGTCGCTTTCGAGGTATACCAAGAAGTCGTTGGGAACGAACTGCTGCGGCGGGCCGTAATGCAGTCGACGACCGGCGTCTTCGTCGGCGGTCTATTGATAGGCACGGTGTACTCGGCGGCATCGAATTTGGGAGTTCGAGACCTTCCCGAATTGGTCCGGAGCCTTGCCCGACTACCCCGGTCACCGTTCTTGGCTCCCGGCGTGCTGCGCCGGATACTCAGTTACAACCGTCCCGACTTCCATCCCGACACATTCGATGCAACCGAATTGGTGAACCGCTGGAGAGCGGACCTGTTCGGAACCGGTGGAGTCCTCGCCGAGCGGGTGAGGACCTAAAAAAACGGACTGCACGAATGGCGTTGCCGCACGGGTTCATTGCCGAGTAGCGATCCCGGGGGCGGGTCTCAATCGCCCAATTGATCTTTGAAGACCGCGGCCAGGGCCTCGATCTCGCTACGCAGTTTGGTGACCTCTGGGCCTGCTTCCAACAAAAGCCGCGACGCGCTTGGCATGACTCGGTCGCGGCATACGTGGAAGACCTGGGCCACATCCGATGGAGTGGCGCCCTGGGCGCCCACGCCGGGCGCCAGACACAGAGCGTTGGCTGACGCCAGGTCAAGCTCAGGGTGCATGTGCGTCGGCCCGATGACCGCCCCGATCGGTCCGATCGCCCCCGGAGCCAACTCCGCGTTCCGGCGCCCGATCTCCTCCAACAGTGTCGCCTCGACGCTCCTGCCGGTCTCGTCCCGGGCTGCCTGCACTCGGCGGCCCTCGGGGTTGGAAGACCGGGTGACGACCAACAGGCAGCTGCCTGCCTGGGTGGCGCGTTCGACGAAGACATTCATGGCCCCGAAGCCGAGATAGGGATGGACGGTGAGCGCATCCACCTGTATGGCCGCGTCGGCGCCTAGAAAAGCCTCGGCGTAGGCTTCGTTGGTCGATCCCACATCTCCCCGCTTGGCGTCCAAGACGACCAGGAGCCCGGCCTGCCGGGCGTCGGCAACCAGACGGCCGAGTGTCCGAATTCCCCGCCACCCGTGACGCTCGTAGAACGCGGACTGCGGCTTGACGAGACCGACGACTCCGACAGCGGCCTCCAGAACTACCTCGACGAAGCGATCCAGCCCGTCAGGCGAGTCATCCAGCCCCCACGATCGAAGAACGGCCCCAGAAGGGTCGAGGCCCCAGACCAGCGGCCCGAATATCGACCGTGTCCGGGCAAAGCGATCGGCGAAGGAGTCAGCCACGGCCAACGAGTCTTGCCCACAGCAAGGGGCAGCCGCTGAATGCCACGGAAGTCCCCAAAGATCGGAGGGATGGTTAGTATGCCTGGACGGCGTAGAGTTCCCAGTCGTCTGGGACCCCTTTGAGGGTGTGCACTCCGCGGTCGACGAATACGAGGCCCGATCCCGCGACCAGGTCTCGGACTGTACGGGAGACCAGGATTTCGCCGGGCTGGGCTTGAGCGGCGATCCGCGCTCCGACGTGGACCGCGATCCCAGCGAATGTTGGGCCGTGGATCTCGACCTCGCCGGTGTGCACACCAGCGCGGATGGTGAGTCCGTCGCGATCCGCGCCCTCGCGGATCGCGACCGCGGCGTGGATCGCGCGGCCTGGACCATCGAAGGAGGCGAGGAAGCCGTCGCCGGCGGTGTCGAGCTCGCGTCCCCGATAGCGGGCGAGTTGTCGACGTACGTCGCTGTAATGGCGCTCCAAGAGATCGCGCCATGCCCGGTCGCCCACTCTGTGGAGATGACCGGTGGAGTCGACGAGGTCGGTGAAGAGCAAGCTGGTCAACTGGCGATCGGTCGAGGGGGCCGCAGGTGCGCCGGTGAGGAACTCTTCAACAATGTCCAAGAGCCCATCAGCGTCGCCGACCCAGGGAATGTGGTCGTCACCGGCAAGCTCGACGAACCGGGCGCCGGGGATCTGCTTGGCGATCCACCGCCCTTCCTCTATGTGGGCGTCCCGGTCACCGGTGCGATGGAGGATGAGCGTCGGCACTCTGATCGCCGGCAACACGGCCCGGACGTCGATCTGGGTGTTCATCTTCATCAGAGCCGCGGCCGCCCCTGGGGACGCGCTGCGCCGGAAGTAAGCCGCCAACCGTTGTTTGAACACGGGGTCCTGCGCGCAGCTCGGAACCAGGTGTTCGAGCCAACCGGTGCCCCCCCAGTCGCGCTCTATCTCCTCGATGTCGCGGGCTCGCTGTTCGGGGGTGGGCGCCCAGGGATAATCCGGGCTCCAGATCCGCTTGGCGAAGACTCCGGTAGTGACAAGTGCGATGGTGCGCTCCGGGTAGCTAGCCGCGAACAGCACCGACAGGTTGCCGCCCTCGCTGTGGCTCAATAGGGCTACCCGCTCGGAGCCGACCGCGTCGAGCACGGCGCGGACATCGTCCATCCGCTCCTCCAACGTCGGCAGCCGATCAGTAGGCAGCCGGTCGGACATTCCCGTGCCGCGCTTGTCGAAGATGATCAGACGGGAGAAAGACGCCAGCCTGCTTAGGAAGTGCTCGTACGAGGGGTCTTCCCAGGCCAGCTCCACATTCGACACGAACCCCGGGATGTGCAACAGATCGAACGGACCCTCACCAATGACCTGGTAGGCGACATGCGTCCCCTCGACAGTCGCATAGCGCGTTTCCGGCACGGCCACCCACAAAGTATGGCGCAGTCTCGACCCCAGCCCCATGGCCGTGACCCCTATACCGGTCCATCTCAACCACGCGGGACCCATGATCCCGCGGCCAGCTGTCGGCGAACGCCGGTTTGGTGCGCCGACGGCAACCGTCAGGGGGTTGAGGTCAGCCGACTGGATCCCGCCACATCAACCACATCATTGGCGCGCCGTTCGTCAGCTGCAGAGTCCCGGTTACCTCGAAGCCGTGGCGGCGGTAGAAGGGAACATTGCTCTCCTTCTGAGTCTCGAGGTAGGCGGGCAGACCTTCAATGTCGCATCGAGTGAGAACCGGCGCCAAGACGAGGGAAGCAATGCCTCGACGTTGCCAGTCGGGGTGGGTGCCGAGCAGGGCGAGATACCAGTGAGGATCTTCGGGGTGGACGGCGGTCATTTCAGACAAGACGCCCAAGGCCCGATCTGCGTGTTCGCCTGCGGCGTCGGCGAACGGCTCGGCCATGAGCACCAATTGGTCGTCGCTGTAGGCCCACTTCCCCGGCGAGGCCCAGATGGCGGTGCAGACCCCATCGTCGGTGGTGTAGGTGTGCTCGTTGATCAACCCCGCTCGCATCATGCCGCCGAACAGCACGGTGGCGCGACGCTCGAAGTCATCTGCTGGAAGCATCCAAGTGAAGAGGGGATCGTCGGCGAAAGCCCGCATCTGTGCGGTGGCCATGGCGGGGATGTCTGCGGGTGTCGCCAGCCGGACTGCGGTCACCGAGTTACCGTAACTCCGCTCATGGCGGCGCTGGGGGTGTCGTCCCTCAAGGCGAGCAGCGCGGTCCGCTCCCGCACCTTCCGGATCGCTCACGCCCTCTCCACCGCCGCCCGAGCTACGAGGACTCACGGTCACCACCGGCCCGGGAGCAAGCTGTCCAGGCCAGACTGGCAACGGCCCGAGCGCGTGCCGCCGGAGAGGCCTATGGTAAAGATTTGACCTTGCTCCTACGGCAGGATCAAGAGCAGCCGGGAGGTTTGGAAGATGCGTCGACGAGTGCATTTCGCCGGGCTGTCCTTGGCCACGTTGGGGCTCATTGCTGGGACAATGGCGCCAGCTGGCCTCGCCGGGGCCTCGACCACGTCGGAGGCGTTGAGCGTCGCCCAGGTGCGCACGCTCAGCCCGCACGCCACGCAATCAGTCATCGTCGTGTTCAAGGACCAGGTGCCCTCGCTGCCTGCGAACACCACCTTCGGCCCTGAGCGGCAGACGGCGGTCAGGGAGATCCAGTCCCAGGTCGTCGGCCAGCTACGCCAGCTTCACGCGCCCGACCTGCACTCCTACACCCTCCTCAACGCCGTCAGCGCGACGGTTTCGCCCGCCGAGGAGGCCCGCCTGGCCGCCAGTTCCGGCGTCGCCGAGGTGGTCCCGAATGCCACGGCCCACCTCGAGTTCTCTACGCCGACACGGGCAGTGAGCGCGCAACCTCTGTCAGCGCGGACGAAGGCCGCCGCCCTGCCCCGCACCTCGACCGGAAGCAAGGTCTGCCAGGAGGAGGGCTCGCCGGCGGTCGAGCTCGACCCGCAGGCCCTCCAGACCATCAGGGCCAACAGCAACGTGCCGAACGCGGCACCGACGGCCGCCTCTCTCGGGATCACCGGCGCCGGTGTGAAGGTGGCCTTCGTGGCCGAGGGCATCGATGTCGACCAGCCGAACTTCCAGCGGGCCAACGGCTCCCACGTGATCGTCGACCAAGCCGACTTCACCGGTGAAGGCGTCGCCCCTAACGTCAGTGGCGGCGAGGCCTCGCTCGACGCCAGCTCGATCGCCGCGCAGGGCAACGTGGTGTATAGGGCGACGTTCGCCAACGGCAAGACCTGCAACTTCGTGGTCGAGGGCGCCGCGCCCGGTGCCGAGCTGGTGTCGCTCAAGGCCTTCCCGAGCGACCACGACGCCACCAGCACATCGCTCCTCGAGGCCATCGACTACGCCGTCACCGTCGAGCACGTGAACGTGCTCAGCGAGTCCTTCGGCTACAACCCGTTGCCTGACACGACGAACGACCTCATCCGCCAGGCCGACGAGGCAGCGGTCGCGGCAGGCACCGTCGTCGACGTGTCGTCCGGCGACGCAGGACCGACGTCGACCCAGGGCTCTCCGAGCACGGACCCGGCCGTCATCTCCGCCGGGGCCAGCACTACGTACCGGGTGTACGCCCAGGAGGACATCGAGAACTACTCCGCCATCGGGGCCAAGGGCTGGGAGAACGACAACGCCAGCGGGCTGAGCAGCGGTGGCTCGACCTTCGACCTCAAGGGGCCCAACCTGGTCGCCCCCGGCGACCTGAACTGGGATACCTGCAATCCCTCTCCCGGCAGCTTCGGCGCGTGCGTGTCCGGCGGGACCAGCGAGGCCGCCCCGCTGACCTCGGCCACCGCGGCCCTGGTCATCCAGGCCTACCGCACGACCCACGGCGGAGCGACGCCGACCCCGGCGCTCGTCAAGCAGATCATCCTCTCGACGACCACCGACCTCGGCCTGCCGGCGAACCAGCAGGGCTCCGGCCTGCTCGACTCCTACAAGGCGGTCCTCGAAGCGGAGTCCATCGGTAAGTCCGCCAGCGAGGCCGCGGGCGACACTGCGGCCGTGAGCACGAGCGACATCACCGCCACCGAGCCGGTCGACACCTCGGTCGTCCAACCCATCACAGTCACCAACACCGGCAACACCGCGCAGACCGTCCACCTCGCCGGCCGTACGTTGTCGGCGCCGAGCACACTCGTGTCGAGCTCGTTCAAGGAGTCCGGATCGGCGTGGTCGAAGGTGATCTCCTTCTCGGTGCCATCCGGGGTCGGATACCTAGACACCCATCTGGCTACCGACCCCAACCCGGCCAACGGCTACGTCGACATCCAGCTGGTCGACCCGTCGGGTCGCTTCGCCGAGGCGGCGCTGACCCAAGGGGACAGCGACACCGCCAACGCCGGCGTTCGGCTCCCCCAGGCCGGAAGGTGGACCGCCTACTTCGAGTTCGCGGGGGGCACGCCCTCCGGGGCGGCGCCCACGCAGTTCGTAGCCACGGCGCAGCGCTGGACACCCTTCGGCACCGTAACGCCCAGCCAGGTGACGGTCTCGCCCGGCCAGTCGGCAACGGTCCAGGCCACCTTCGTCACACCGGCCGCCGCCGGTGACCAGAGCGCCGCCGTCTCCGTCACCGATGGCAACGGCGTGGCCACGTCGATCCCGGTCGGCCTGCGCTCCCTCGTCCCGTTCACCAACGGGGTAGGCCGGTTCTCCACCGACCTCACGGGTGGCAACGGCCGGGGCGGCGCTCCGGCCACGGTCGCCTACTTGGCCTTCGACGTCCCCGCCGGCGAGCCGGAGCTAAACGTCAACACGGCATACAAGGACGGCGACTTCGACAACTACTCGGTGTACCTCGTGTCGCCGAGCGGCGAGACCCTCGGCCACGCCAGCAACCAGCTGTTGACAGGGGGGACCGTCCTCAACCCGACCACGTCGCAGACGGAGCAAGGGGCGGTGAGCCACGTGCTCTCGCCACCAGCCGGGCAGTGGACGATCATCGTCGCCCTGACCAACCCGGCCAGCGGCCCGCTGGTCAGCAGCCCTCTCACTGGCACCATCGACTTCGACCAGGTTGCCACCACGGTGGCCGGCCTGCCCGACTCGTCATCGACGGTCATACACGACGGGCAAAGCCGCACCGCGGCGATCACGATCACCAACAAGTCGTCGGTCCCGCAGGCGTACTTCCTGGACGCCAGGCTCGACAAGGCCGTCACCGACAGCCTCACACCGCTCACGCCGGCCACCGACATCTCCCTGCCGCTCGGCACATCGGCCGCCATCCCGCAGTGGCTCGTGCCCACCGATACCACGTCGGTGACGGCCACGGCATCGGCCACCGCCCCGGTGACCTTCGACATGTCGCCCTACCTCGGCAACTTCGAAGGGGAGCTCAACGGCGACCCGCAGGTCGGGGCCACGAGCAGCGCTGACACGGCGACGTCGACGATCTCCGCCGACGTGCTCACGCCGGGAGACTGGGACATCGATCCGGCATTGACCGGCACGTTCAAGTCCAAGCCGGCGCCCGGCGCTACGGTCAACCTGGCCATGACGGCGACCACGCTCGCCTTCGACCCGGCATTGCAGACGACCTACGGAGACCTGTGGTCGGGGAGCAACACCGTCACCCCGGTGGTCGTCAGCCCCGGCCAGACGATCACCCTCTACGCCACCATCGCCCCGACGGCGACCGGCACGGTGAACGGGACGCTGTTCATCGACACGGCCACCGACATCAGCCCGTTCGGTCAGGCCATCCCGGTCGGCGACCAGATCGCCGCCATCCCCTACCGCTACACGGCCAAGTCGTAGGCGCCAGATCCGAGACCACCAGTAGTCGGCCGGCGATCGTCGCGATAGCCGGGTCAGGCGACGACCCGGGGCGGGCCGAGAATGCCATCCGGGCAGGTCACGCAGCCAGTTGGTATTCGTGGATGAGCCCGACTGAGGCAGACTGGTTGGATGGATAGCGACCCGTTTCCACCCGGGTTCTTGGAGCCGGCGGACGGGTCTCCTGACGTCGTGTTCTACTCCTGGCCTCGCCTGGTCACCCACATCGACGACAATGCCATTGACGCTGTCGGCGCTCTTTACGACGAACTCCGGATCGTCGGTGACGTGCTCGACCTGATGAGCTCCTGGGTATCGCATTTCCGCGTGCCGCCGGCGCGCCTGACCGTGTTGGGGATGAATGCCGAGGAACTCGACGCCAACCCGTCCGCAGCGGTCAGAGTCGTCCAGGACATCAACGCCAACCCTCGGCTGCCGTTCGCGGACTCGTCGTTCGATGCCGCCGTTTGCTGCGTCTCCGTCGACTACCTCACCCGGCCGGTGGAAGTGTTCACCGATGTGGCCCGGGTGGTGAGACCAGGAGGGCCGTACGTATGCACCTTCTCGAGCCGATGCTTTCCCACCAAGGCAGTTCGCGGCTGGCTGTACGCCAGCGAGGACCAGCGCGGCGCGATCGTCGAACGGTACTTCGATCTGGCTACGGGTTGGGGTGAGCCGCACCGCGCTCGACTGACGCCCCCCTTCCACCCAGGCGACCCGTTGCTCGCCGTCTGGGCGTACCGAACGACTACCGCGGCACCGTCGACCGGGTGACCGATCCGCCCGTCAACGACGCTTCCATGCGCCGGGATGTGCGCCGGGTGGTCGGACTGCTCGGCGAGACCCTGGCCCGTCAGGAAGGCCAGGAGGTCTTGGATCTGGTCGAGCGGGTGAGGTCCGGTAGCCGGGAAGATCGAGCCGCGACCGCGGCGCTCCTCGACAGCCTCGACGTTCACACCTCGACCCGCCTGGTCCGGGCCTTCGTCGCCTACTTCCGACTCGCCAACGTCACCGAGCAGGTACACCGGATCCGCGCCCTGCGATCCGCTCGGCCGCAAGGAGGATGGTTGGCTCTCGCCGCCGGCACCGTCCGGGAGGCGGGCGTCTCCGGCCCACAGTTGGCTGAGCTTGCGGCCGGGGTAGCGGTGCGTCCAGTGTTCACGGCGCATCCCACTGAGGCGGCGCGACGGACGATACTCGGCCACCTGCGGACAGTCGCTGAACTGCTGAATGCCGATCCGGGGCCGCGTACCGACCGCCGCCTGGCCGAGGTCATCGAGCTGTTGTGGCTAACCGACGATTTACGGGTGGCCCAGCCCGATCCCCTCGACGAGGCTCGTAACGCGGTGTATTACTTCGACGAGCTCTCCCGTTCGGTGGTCGGCGCTGTCTTGGGCGAATGGCAGGACACGTTGCGCGCCGCTGGCGTCGAGATCGCCGACACGGCGAGGCCGCTCACGTTTGGCTCGTGGATCGGAGGTGATCGCGATGGGAATCCCAATGTCACTCCGAAGGTGACTCTTGAGGTGATCCGGCTCCAGCACGACCACGGAGTACGCCACGCGCTCGAGTCCATCGACGGCCTGGGCCGGACCCTCGCCCTGTCCTCCCGTCATGTCAGCATCTCGAAGGAACTGGCGGAATCTCTTCAGGCTGATTTGTCGGTGCTGCCAGACCTGGCCGAACGGTACCTCCGCCTCAACGCTGAAGAGCCCTACCGGCTGAAGACCGCATGCATCCGCCAGAAGCTGGTCCACACCCAGCGACGCATCCGGCTCCACGAGCCGCATGTGCCGGGCCGTGACTACCGCGGCGGCCACGAATTACTGGCGGACCTGACGCTCATGCGGGATTCCTTGATGGCCAACAAGGGAGAGTTGGTCGCCAGCGGGCAGCTCGCAGACGTGATCCGGGACGTTTCTTGCTGGGGACTGCATTTGGCCACCCTCGACATTCGGGAGCACGCCGATGCCCACCACGGCGTCCTCGCCGCACTGTTCGATCGAGTCGGGCAGGCCTACGACTCCCTGACCCGCAACCAGCAACTTCAGCTCTTGTCTGCGGAGTTGGACAGTCGCCGACCCTTGGCGCCCCCGGCTCCCGGTCTAAGTGAGGCCAACGCCCAGACGTACGAGGTGTTCAACGTCATCCGCAACGCCCAGAACGAATTCGGCCCTGAGGTTGTTGAGAGCTACATCGTGTCCATGACGCGCGGCGCCGAGGATGTCCTGGCGGCCGTAGTTCTAGCCCGAGAGGCCGGGCTCGTCGACATGCAGGGGGAGAGCGCACGAATCGGTTTCGTTCCGTTGCTGGAGACCGTATCCGAGCTGAAGCTGGCGGATCGGGTCGTTGACGATCTTCTGTCGGTTCCCGCGTACCGCCGCATCGTGGCGGCCCGGGGCGACTTGCAGGAGGTCATGCTCGGCTACAGCGACTCCAACAAGGAGGCCGGCATCACCACCTCCCAGTGGGAGATTCATCAGGCTCAGCGCAGGATCCTGGAAGTGGCCCAACGGCACCGGACCCGGGTCGTGTTCTTTCATGGACGCGGGGGCACGGTGGGTCGCGGCGGCGGGCCGACCCACGACGCCATCCTTTCGCTGCCGGCGGGCACCCTCAACGGAGCCATCAAGCTCACCGAGCAGGGAGAAGTCATCAGCGACAAGTACGGGTTGACCGTCCTGGCCCAGGAGAATCTCGAGCTCATGATGGCGGCGACGCTGGAGGCGACCGTGCTGCACACGACCCCCGAATTGCCGCCCGCCGACCGGGACCGCTGGTACTCGACGATGACCACCGTCTCAGAGCATGCCCTGGCCGCCTACCGGCAGCTCGCTGATGATCCCAACCTGCCCGGTTACTTCATGAACTCGAGCCCCGTCGACCAGCTCTCTTCCCTCCGCCTCGGATCGCGACCATCCCGGCGCCCCGACGGCGGCCGGTCTGACCTCCAGGCCCTGAGAGCCATCCCGTGGGTGTTTGGCTGGACCCAGTCGCGCCAGATAGTCCCGGGCTGGTACGGAGTCGGGTCGGGAATCGAAGCGGCGCGCCAAGCGGGTCTTGAAGGGGACCTGCTTGAGATGCGGCAGGGGTGGCGCTTCTTCTCCACCTTCCTATCCAACATCGAGATGACCCTCGTCAAGACCGATCTTGGGATAGCCCATCGATACGTCGACGTCTTGGTTCCGCCCCCGCTCCAGGGCATCTTCGACAAGGTCGAGGCAGAGCACCGCCGAACCGTCGAGCAGATTCTATGGCTCACCGGCCAATCGGAGATCCTGGAGAGTGCGCCGGTCCTTCGCCGCACGCTGTCGGTTCGGGCTTCCTACCTGGCCCCCATCCACGACCTTCAAGTATCACTGCTCAAGAGAGTGCGGACCGCTGTCGGCCCACCCGACCCTGAGCTCGAGCGGGCCCTGTTGTTCACCATCAACGGAATCGCGGCGGGGCTACGCAACACCGGGTGATGGGCCCACGGACGCCGCGACGACACCAGCAGTGCTAGGACCCCGATCCGAAAGTGAAGGCGACGAGCTGGCGTATCACGTGATGCACGAACCCCAGCTTCTCGACGACGGTCGGGCTAAGGACGAAAGGGTAAAGATCGCCCTTTCCCATGCTGCGGTTCACGGCGTTGAGGGCGTAGGACAGGGGCAACCATTCATCGAGGATGGTCTCGAAGGTCGCGGCGTCGGCGGCGGGAGTCGATCGGGCTGGCTCGGGAGCGACCGGTCCCGACACTCGGACACCAAAGGCGTTCGCGGTCTGGAGCGTGTCTCGGATGTGGAGATAATGGGCGAATGTCTCGGCCCAGTCCTCCAAGGGATGGGTCGTCGCGTAGCCACTGACATAGGCGTCGTCCCATACGGGTGACGGCGGCTGGCGATAGTGCTCCTCTAGGGCTTGGGCATAGTCGGCGCGCTCATCGCCAAACAGGGCGCGAAACGCCTGGGCGTCGTCCTGCCGGCCGACGAGCAACGGCCAGTAGTAGTGGCCGATCTCGTGGCGGAGGTGGCCGAGAACGGTGCGGTAAGGCTCGGCCAACTGCCGGCGGACCGCCTCCCGGTGGGAGTCGTCCGACTCGGAGAGGTCGAGGGTGATAACTCCGTATTTGTGGCCGGTGCGGACCGGTCGATCGCGGCTCGACAGCAGGTCGAAAGCCAACCCCCGGTCGGAGTCTTCGGCTCGAGAAACGATGGGAAGTGCCAGTTCGTGCAGTTGGAAGACCAACCGGCGTTTGGCTGACTCGGTGGCCCGGAAAGCTTCTGCCGAGGCCAGGTCGGAGTCGTCGGGTCGTGTCCTGGTGAGCCGGCAGCTTGGGCACAGGTCTATGGGATCGTCGTCGGCGACCAACCAGTTGCAGCCCGCAATGAGCGCATTGAGACACCGCCGATACCGGGCCTGCTCAGAGGGGACGAGCTCTCCGTGGTCGGCCGCGAAACCGAGTGAGGTTCCGCAATGTAGGCACTCGGTGTTCTCGAAAAACACCAGCTGGCCGCACCGCTGACATTGGAACGAGCGCATCGAAGTTGACCAACTCTACCGCGCTCGTCGAGGTCGCGACCGCGACCGCGACGTCATTAGCTCTCGCGGACTGGGACGACGTCGACCGTCACTTCCAGTTCGTGGGCCGTGCCCTCCGTAAAGATGACGCCTTTGAGCGGGGGGACGTCGCTGTAATCGCGACCCCATGCGGTGACGATATATCCGTCGGTCACGAACTGGTTGTTGGTCGGGTCGAAGTCGACCCAGCCCACGTCAGCTACGAAAACCGACACCCAGGCGTGGGAGACGTCGGCGCCTTGGCGTCGGGGTCGCCCGGGCGGCGCTCGGGTTTCCAGGTACCCGCTCACGTACCGGGCGGCCAGGCCCTTCGAGCGGAAGCAACCGATGGCCAGCTGGGCGAAGTCTTGGCAAACGCCCTCGGCCCCCTCGATGAGCTCGTCGAGCCCGGTCGTGACCGACGTCGACCCGGGTCGGTAGGTAAAGCCGGCGTGGATCCGGGCGCACAGGTCGGCGGCGCATTCCAGGATGGGCCGGTCGGGTAGAAACGATGGCGCCGAGTACTGCTCGACGGCCGCTGAGAGGCCTACGAGCGGCGATTCGAGCGTGAACGGACGGGCGTCCAGCTCGGCGTCGGTCTCTGCGGCACCAAGCTGGTCCCGAACCTCCTCCCAGGACGGTCCGGACGGTAGGGGAACCCGTCGTTCTCTTACGCCGACCCGACTGGTGGACGTGACCGTCAGGCGGGTGTGGGGTTGGCGGATGGAAAAGTACGCGGCCCGATTGCCGAAGAAGTCGATGCGTTCTCGGTAGTCAGCCGGCTCAGGGTCGATCTTTATCGCTGACGCGATGCAAGCTTGTCCGGGCAGGTCGCGCGGTATGAGGTGGACTTGTCCGTAACTAGCAGACACCTCCGATTCGTAGATGTATCGGGTGGAGTGCACGACGTCGAAGGTCGCCACATCATCTGTTGGCCCTGGGCTCGTCATTCGAGTAGCACGCGTAGCTCGCGGGCGGCGCCGGGGTCGGCGGGGGTGAGCATCGACCGTTGGGGCACCTGAGTCATGAAGTGCGTGTCCTGGATTGAATCGGCCGTCCGGGCCAGACCGTGCCCCATCTGAGCCAGGAAGGATCGCAGGGTGACGAAAGTGCCGTCGGCGTCGGCCGTGGCCAGCGCCGCGGTGTCGGCCAGCCGCAGCGCGGTGGAGGTGGCGAGGGTGCTTTTATCGACTTCGGAGAATCGCCCGGACCCGACCTGGCCGGGAAGATCATTGACGTCGCGGGCCAGGGCGTCGATTTGATAGGCAAGCGATCGCGGGTTTTCCGGATCGAGGAGCAGGAGGTCGAGGACGGTTTCGAGCTGGGCCTGGGACCGGTATCGTCGGCGGTAGGTGATGATGCTCTCTGTCGCGGTGAGAGCGGACTCCAGAACGAGGCTGTCGGTGGCCAGGCCCCGGCGTTCGTCGAGGGTGGCCCGCAAGAAGCTGGAGAGTTGGGTTCCGCGCTCGATCCGGCGGCCGGCGTCCAAGAACCGCCAGCCGGGGTCGCGCACCATGCTCTCGGCGACCAATCCTGAAAAGGCGAGCAGGCTCTGCATCACCTGACGGAGCTTGGCCTGGACGACGATCTGGTGGTCGAGCTGCTGGCTCCCCAGGTCGAGCAGCTCACGGCTCAGTGCGCCTATAACCATCCAGGTGTCGACCGACAGCTGGTCGCGTACGGCGTGGGAGCAGTCGAGAAGGTGACGGCCGGCGTGAGCCAGGCTGCCGGGCCGCTGCTCGTCCAGGAGCAGGGATCGCAGTTCGTCTCCGGGCCACTCGAGGCGGTCGTCGGCGCCGTCGCCGACGAAACCCGGGTAGGTCGTCGTCATGTGGGTCAGGGCGGCGAGAAGGATCCGTACGCAGGCCGTGCCGGCGGGGTTTGTACCGTGTTCGAACTCGTTCCGCCGGTCGTTGATGACACGGACCAGTCGCACGAGCCCCTCGGCTCGTTCGGCGTAGCGCCCGAGCCAGAAAAGATTCTCGGCGGCCCGGGGCGACATGGATGCGGCCGGTTCGACTGCACTCACGGCTGGACCGCTGCGGAGCCAGTAGCTGATGGGGGTCTCCGGTTCGGAGGCGAGCACCCAGGTGTCCTTGCTCACGGCGCCGGTCTGGTTGGATATGAGGATCCCGTCGCTGGTCGGCGCGGCGCGGGTGAGCCCTCCGGGCATGGCCATATAGGACTCGCCCCGGGCCACGAGGAAGGCCCGCAGCAGGGTGCGACGCGACTCGAGCCCGTGGCTGGAGAGAGTCGGGGCCGAAGCCAGCGCCAGAGCTGTCTGGCCGACCCAGGCATGGGGGCGGGCCTCGATCTGGCGTCGGAGGTCGTCGAGCTGGGCCACCGACAACTCCCAACCTAGGGTCGTCCGGCGTCCCACTGACGGGGCGACGGGCTTGATCACGAGCTGGTCGAGATGGCCGAGCACGTGCTGGCGGGCCATGGGGTCGCCACACCACCAGGTCGGCACGGACGGGAGTCGCAGGTCCTGGCCGAGCATGGCCTCGGACAGTTTGGGTAGGAAAGCCAGCAGGGCCGGGCTCTCGAGAACACCACTGCCCAAGGTGTTGACGACCGAGACGGTGCCCCTTCGGCACGCTTCGACCAGTCCGGGAACGCCGAGATGGGACTCCGGGCGTAGCTCGAGTGGATCGCAAAACCATGTGTCGACGCGCCGGAGGACCACATCGACGGGTTCCAGCTGACCAAGCGAACGTAACCACAGCCTGCCTTCGCGCACGGTGAGCTCGTTGCCCTCGACGAGTGGGTACCCGAGATAGGAGGCCAGAAAGGCGTGCTCGAAGGCGGTCTCGCTCAGCGAGCCGGGCGTGAGGACGACGACGCGTGGGTCGGTCGCCGCCGGCGGGGCCACCGCGACCAGACTGGCTCGTAGGGCCCGGAAAAACGGGGCCAGCCGATGAACTTGGGCGTCGCGGTACAGGCTCGGGAACACCCGGGACATCACTATCCGGTTCTCGAGGGCGTAGCCCGCTCCCGACGGCGCCTGCGTCCGATCGGCCAACGCCCAACACCGGCCCTCGCCATCACGAGCCACGTCGATGGCGTAGGTAACGAGCTGTTGGGGGCCCGGGATGCGGATCTGGTCGCACGGGCGCAAGAAACCTGGGTGACCGTAAATCACCTCCGGCGGCAGTAGCCGTCGCCGGAGCAGGTCGCGCTCCCCGTACAGGTCGGTTAGCACGAGGTTGAGCAACTCGGCCCGCTGTATTGCCCCCCGTTCGATTTCGGCCCACTCGGTGCTCGGAAGCAGCACGGGCAGGGGGTCCAGGTCCCACCGCTGAGTCCGTCCGGCCGGGGTGGCCTGCACGTTGTAGGTGACGCCGTCGTCGTCGAGCAGCCGCTGTACTTGCCGGTACCGATCGTTGATCTCGTCGAAACCGAACTCGTCGAGGGTCCGCCCCAATCCGGCCCAGTGGTCGCGTATCCGCCCGTCGCCGCCGACCATCTCGTCGTAGGTGCCCGGTAGGGGACGGTAGGCGCTGAGTAGCTCAGTGGGCACGCTGGTTGCGGTCACGGGTCGGGGAAGGCTCAGAACCTCGGCAGGCGCCGGAGATCCAATGTCCGAGGGTACTCGGGGTCCACTCTCGAACCGTTGATAGCCCGCTCGAGAGCGATCAAATCGACCTCGCCGGGCGTGTGGCCTTTGACATCGAAGTGGCTGGCGCGGCGGGCCTCGGCCTCGTTGGCATTCACCGGTAGCCGGTGGTAAGACCGTCCGCCCGGGTGTGAGACGTGATAGGTGCACCCGCCGAGTGATCGGCCGGCCCAGCGGTCGATGAGGTCGAAGACGAGAGGGGCGTGAACCCCGATCGTCGGGTGCAAAGCCGACGGCGGCTTCCACGCCTTGTAACGAACGCCCGCCACGAAGACGTCGGGCCGTTCCGTCCGCTGCAGCGGGATGGGATGTCCGTTGCAGGTCACCACGTGGCGGGTATCGGTGAGGCCGGACACGAGGACCTGGATCCGTTCGGTCGATGAGTCGACGTACCGGGCGGTGCTCGTTTTCCCGACCTCTTCGCCGAGGACGGGCCACGGCTCGATGGCGGTCCGCAGCTCTATGGTGGTGCCCGCGACCTGCACCGACCCGAGCCGAGGGAACCGGAACTCGAGAAACGGCGCCAGCCAGGCCTGCTCGAACGTATACCCGTGGTTACGGAGGTCGTCGACAACGTCAGCGATGTCGGCGGTCACGTACCAGGGGAGCATGAACCGATCGTGTAGCTCGCAGCCCCATCGGACCAGGTCCCCGGTGTAGGGCTCCTGCCAAAAGCGGGCCACCAAGGCTCGGACGAGCAGCGCCTGCACGAGCGCCATCCTCGGGTGCGGCGGCATCTCGAACGCCCGTAGTTCAACCAGGCCGAGCCGGCCCCGCTCACTGTCGGGGTTGAATAGCTTGTCGATGCAGAACTCCGCCCGGTGAGTGTTGCCGGCCAGGTCAACCAGGAGGTTGCGCAGCAGTCGGTCGACGAGCCAGGGGCGGCCCTTGTCGGTCGGATGGTCGAGTTGGGTGAACGCGATCTCCAACTCGTAGAGGCTGTCGTGGCGCGCCTCGTCGACTCTCGGCGCCTGGCTGGTCGGTCCGATGAACCGCCCGCTAAACAGATACGACAGCGACGGGTGGTGTTGCCAGTAGGTGATGAGGCTGCGGAGCAGATCCGGGCGGCGCAGGAGGGGACTGTCAGCCGGCGTGGCGCCGCCTAGGGTCATGTGGTTGCCCCCGCCCGTGCCGGTGTGGCTGCCGTCGAGTTGGAATTTCTCGGTCCCCAGCCGGGAGCGGCGGGCCTCGTCGTACACCGTCGTTGCGATGTCGACCAGCTCGAGCCACGACGAGGCTGGTTGGACGTTGACCTCGATCACGCCGGGGTCAGGCCCGACGGCCACCTCTTTCAGGCGCGGGTCGGCCGGTAAGGCATAGCCCTCCAATACGATCGGCGTGGACTGTTGTGCCGCGGCCGTTTCAATGGCGGCCAGGAGTTCGACGGCGTGTTCGAGGCGCTCCAAAGGGGGCAAGAACACGTGGATTCGTCCGTTCCTGACCTCTACGCACAACGTCGTTGGCGGAGCCTCCTCGACCGCAACGACCACTGCGGCGACGGTCGAGCCGGACCCGTGCCCTGGCACCGTGAGCGGGCCCCGAGCTTCGTAGGTCGAAGGCTCGATGGTATTTGGCGCCGGCACCCATGTGAGCGAGTCGAGAGGGAGCCGCAGGCCCATGGGTGAATCGCCGGGGACGAGCAACAACTTGCCTCGTCGCAACCTCCACCGGCTGGTAGCCCAACCCCCTCCACCCAGGTGGGTGTGGTGCAGCGGGACAGCCCAGCCGACCGGATCGCCGGGCTCGGCATCCAAGTCGTCGACCAGACGCCGCCTCATATCGGATGCCGCCAGCCGCGGGTCCGTCGGGTCGACGTCCGCAACCGGTGCCTCGCCGGCCGGTAGACGAGCCTCGGTCCACAATTGGTGCATGGCATCCTCGTAGCCGGGGATGCAGTAGTCGCCAGGGATACCGAGTTCGGCGGCCACGGCTAGCACCAGGCGCTCAGCGTCCGCCGGTGACTGCTGTCCGGCAACCCACGGCTCGGCCAGGAGCGCGGAGTCGGACCACAGGGGCACCCCGTCGCTGCGCCAGACTACGGCCATCTGCCAGCGTGGCAGCGGTTCACCCGGGTACCACTTGCCCTGACCGTGGTGGACGATTCCGCCGGAGGAGAAGCGCTCCGCCAGTCGACGAGTGAGTTCCCTGGCCCTCGTCCGCTTCTCCTTGCCGTCCGCTTCGGTGCTCCATTCGGCATCCTCGGTGCCGTCGACCGACACGAACGTGGGCTCACCGCCGTGGGTTAGACGCACGTCACCGTCCATCAGTACGACATCGACCGATCGCCCCAAGGCGTCGATACCCGCCCACTGGGCGTCGGTGTAGGGGAACGTCACCCTCGGGTCCTCACTGACCCGCCGCACCACGTTGGCGTACTCAAAGGTCACCTCGCACGGTTCGATCTCGCCTGTCACCGGAGCGGCGCTGGACGGATCGGAAGTGCATGCCAAAGGAAGGTGGCCCTCACCGGCGAAGAGACCTGACGTCGGGTCGAGGCCGATCCAGCCCGCCCCGGGTACGTACACCTCGCTCCAGGCGTGGAGGTCGGTGAAATCTCCTGACGGTCCGGGTAGCCCTTCGAGAGGGATCTCGTCCGCTTTGAGCTGCACGAGGTAGCCGGACACGAACCGGGCGGCCAGACCGAGGCCGCGAAGGATCAGGGTGAGCAGCCAGGCGCTATCCCGGCACGATCCGAGGCCCTTCTCGAGGGTCTCCTCCGCGGTCTGGACTCCGGGCTCAAATCGGGTGGTGTAGGCAACCGCCCGTTGCACCCGTTGGTTGACGCCGACCAGGAAGTCAACGGTGGGTTCGCCACTTGTGGGGACCGGTACCTCGTGCAGCCACTGACGCAGGAGGCGACCGGGCTCGTCGGCGGTGAGGTAGGGCGCCAGGTCCAAGGCCAACGCGGCGTCGTAGCCGAACGGGTACCGCTCGGCTTCTGGGTCGAGGAAGAAGTCGAACGGGTTGACCACCGTCATCTCGGCCACAACATCGACCGCGATCGAGAGCTTACGGGTCGGTTCGGGGAAGACCAGGCGGGCCAGGTAGTTGCCGAATGGATCCTGCTGCCAATTGATGAAGTGACCCTCGGGCTCGACTTGCAACGAGTAGGCGAGGATTGGCGTGCGGCACCCCGGCGCCGGACGAAGCCGCACGACGTGTGGGGACAAGCGGATCAACCGATCGAATCGGTAGACGGTCCGATGTTCTACCGCGACGCGGATGGCCAAATCAGCGCCTCGTCATGTGCTCACGGACAGCATTGCCGACCCGGAGTGGGCGGCACCGAAGTAGGTTCCGGTGACGAGATCGTGAAGCTGGCTGAGCCCTTGCTGCAAACCGTCGGCGAACTCGTGGAGACCCGACTGGGCCAGTTCGTTGACGTCGGCATCCTCCAACCGGCTCTGCACCGCGGCACACCCTGCCATAGGCTCATTGTGCGCCGGCAGCTCGAGCAGGCACCGAGACACGGCGGTCAGACAGTGCTCGACCGAACGCGGAAAACGCGGATCCTTGAGCAGAAAGCGCAGCGCCTCCGGTCCTGACGCCCCGGCGTGGCCGTGCCGGAAGTACATCTGGCGGGCGCCTAACGAGTGCAGGACGTTCATCCAAGTGATATCGGCGTAAGGCTTGACCGCGTCCCGGCCCTGGCCGATCAGGATCTCTGCTTGGACGTCGAGGACACGCGTCGTCATGTCGGCGCGATCGATGAACCGCCCGACCTCGAGGAAGGAATACGACTCGTCGTGGTACATGGTGCCCGCCAGCGAACCGGCGAATAGCTGACATTGGCTGACGACGTGGTCCATCCACGCCAGTCGCGTCCGGCGATCGACGGCCTGAAGGGAGGTGTCCATGGCCCACAAGAAGAGGCCGTTGAGCACCTCCCACGACAATCGGGGGAGGACGGTTCGGGTCACCCGGAGGTTGGCGCGGGCGCTGGCCAGCGACGCGATCACCGAGCCGGGGTTGTCGCCATCCACGGCCAGGAAGGCGACCACGTCGTCCTCGGCGGCATCGGAATGCCGAGAGGAGAAGGCCTCGCCGCTCCCGGTAACCGCGAGCAGGGGCGACCAGCCGACCCCCGCTGATCTCGGCAAGTCGAGAAAGAGCTCCGTGTGCACCTTGACCAACCGGGCTGTCGCCTCGGCGCGCTCGGCGTACCTTCCGGCCCAATAGACGCCCTCCGCGGCTCGTGACAGCAACATGTCGCTCCCTTTCAGACTCTGGCTCGATCCGGGTCCGCGACCACAGTGGAGTCGAGGACCCACGTGTCCTTACTGCCGCCACCTTGGGAACTGTTGACTACCAGAGACCCTTCCCGAAGGGCCACACGGGTCAAGCCGCCCTCCGTGACGTACGGCTTCTCGCCTGACAGGACGAACGAGCGCAGGTCGAGGTGGCGCGCCACGACCTCACGTCCGCACAACGTGGGAGCGGTCGACAGGCTCAAGATGGGCTGACCGATGTACGTCCGTGGGGCGGCGAGGACGCGGCGGCGCATCTCGTCCTTCTCGAGCGCGGTGGCTTCGCTGCCGACGAAAATGCCGTACCCCCCCGACTCGTTGGCCGGCTTGACGACCAAATCGTCCAAGTTGGCCAACACGTGACTGCGCTGGGAGTCGTCCGCGCAGATGTAAGTGGGCACATTGGGGATGATCGCATCTTCTCCGAGGTAGTAGTTGATGATCTGCGGCACGTAGGCGTAGATGGCCTTGTCGTCGGCAACCCCGGCGCCCGGCGCGTTGACGATGGCGACGTTGCCAGCTCGCCACGCCCGCATCAGACCGGGAACCCCCAGCATGGAGTCGGGCCGGAACACTTCAGGATCGAGAAAGAGGTCGTCGACCCTTCTGTAGACGACGTCCACCCTTACCCGTCCGGCGATCGTGCTCATGTACAAGCAGTCATCGGAGTCGACGAGCAGGTCGTGGCCCTCGACGAGATAGGCGCCCATCTGTTGTGCGAGGTAGGCGTGCTCGAAGTAGGCAGAGTTGAACATTCCCGGAGTCAGGACCACGATCATCGGTGGGTCCCCACGTCGCGGCGACAGGGATCCGAGCAGTTCCCGGAGTTTCGTTGGGTAGCCATCGACGGGGCGGATATCAAGGTCGCGGAAAAGATCGGCGAACACCCGCTTGGTGACCTGACGGTTCTCGAGCATGTAAGAGACACCCGAGGGGACTCGGAGATTGTCCTCCAGCACGTACATGGTGCCGTCGGCGTCGCGGACGAGATCGCTGCCGCATATGTGGGCCCACAAGCCGAGGTGCGGTTGCGCTCCCACGCACTGCTCGCGGAAGTTAGCCGAGGCGTAGATGAGCTCAGCCGGGACCACCCCGTCCTGAAGTATTTTCGCTGCCCCATACAGGTCGTCGATGAAAAGGTTGATGGCTGTCAGGCGTTGGACGAGTCCGGTGGTGATGACCGCCCACTCCTGTGCCGAGATCACGCGCGGGATCACGTCGAAGGGCCAGGCCCGGTCGATGTCGCCAGCGTCCGCGTAGACGGTGAAGGTGACGCCCATGGTTCGGATGGCCAGCTCCGCGGCCTTCTGGCGCTCGAGCAGTTCTTGACCGAGCAAACGGAGGTAGCGCATGACCCCTCCGCACCCATCGCGAGGTCGGCCCGCGACCAGCATCTCGTCCCAGCACCCCGGGTTGCCGTAGTCCTCCCACATGATCGACCTCCGACGGCCGACGCCCGCGGCAGGACCCGTGCTCGTCCGACTCAAGGGTGACTCGGTGGCGTGTCGGGACTGTTTCGTGGTCATGAACATCGCATGGCCGGGTCCGGCCGACCCCGACGATCGACTCGGAGCCGCCTTGGCGCCTTCAGGCAAGTTCGACGATATGGGAGTGGTCGTCCGGTGGCAGCGAGGAGCCCACCGTGGCGGTCACCTGGATCGTTTCCAGGTTTGCGATGCCGCTCGTGATGTCAGCGAAGGCCGCGTCTGCCGCGTCCCGCCCGGTGACGACACGAACGAGCGACGAGCGGGGGGCCAGACCGGTGGCGTCGTGAACACACCAGCGACCGTCCTCGAACGCCTCGAAGACGGCGTGGAAATCCATGGGGTACAGGCCAGGCGCGTACACCGCCGCGAACCGGGCCGGTACCCCGGTAGCCCTGCATAGGGCGATACCGAGGTGAGCGAAGTCACGACAGGTTCCCATGCCGGTGAGCAGGGTGTCCTCAGCAGAGTCGTGCACCGAACTCGACCCGGGGACGTATCCGATTCGGCCTCGTATCCAGTCAGTGATCGCGGCGACCCGACTACCCGCGGGAGGACCCACGCCGAACTCGGCCACGGCGAAACCGGTGAGATGGTCGTTGGGACAGTACCGGCTGGGTCGCAGGTACATCAGCCGCTCATAGTTCATGGGCCGGCGGGAGTCGTCGTCGGCGATCCTCTTCTCGGAATCTCTCGGCGTGCCCGCCTGGATCTTGGCGCCGTAGGCGATCGTCAGACGACCGGGGGCCGAGCGCACTACGTGCAGCCTGGCCCCGTACGGATCGCGTATCTCCGGTACAGACGGTAACGGCTTACCGTCCGTCTCCACCTGAAAACGCTCGGCGACCACGTGACCGGCCGAACTCGAAGCCACGACCTGAACGACGATCTCGGCAGCCTCGGTGACGGCGAAGGCCAAATCACAGGAAACCACCCTCATCGTCTCATCCGCGTCGATCGTCGCATCCCAGGTGGCGAAGATGCTCATCCGACACGATCCCACAGATCGGTGGGGACCTGTAGCAGCTCTTACCGTGACCGCCTCTATTCTCTGGTTGACTGATGCCCGAGCCGGTGTAG
>Ga0302325_10001951_pt1 | contig 51263 bp, 40 predicted proteins | sample Palsa_T0_2_FD_201948 | JGI IMG/M metagenome (GOLD analysis project Ga0302325, IMG submission 201948) | Peat permafrost microbial communities from Stordalen Mire near Abisko, Sweden - Palsa_T0_2 | ecosystem: Environmental > Terrestrial > Soil > Palsa > Peat permafrost | place: Sweden: Abisko...
GCACGCGGCGCGAAGTGTGCATTCTACCTCACGCGGCTCCGGGGGGAAGCCAAAACGAAGTCGTTGCCATTGACGGGGCGGTAGGCATTCTACCTCACGCGGCTCCGGGGGGAAGCCAAAACAGGCACGCCAGGGGTGGCCGGTGAAAAATCATTCTGCCTCTGAGGGGGGGTAGGGAGGGGGAATGGGGTGGGGTCGTTCCGCGATTTTTTTCGTGGAGGCGATGGCGGGGTGGCGAGTTGTGAGTGCGAAGTAAAGCACCCACCCCTTGAATCCCCTCCGAGGAGGGGAGTGGGGCCGACCGGCGGTTACGTCATATCATTTAGGCGACACGGGTCGACGATTCGGCGACGGCCGCCGCGTGGGGTTTGCGCCAGAGGCACGAACTTGGCGCGTCTCGCTGACTCGGCTTGCGGCCTACAATGGGCACCGAAGTTCGTAGGAGAAACGACGACCGGCGCTACAATACGGGCGGAGGAGTTTGCAGAAGAAACAACGACCGGCGCTCGTAGAGCGCCGCTACAATGCGAGGGGAGGAGTTTTGGGCTTGACTATTTTATCGAATTACGATAAGTTAGCGGTGCGGTTGGTTGCGGTTCTTTGATATAAGATCGTTTTGCGGCACCGGTAGGTCTGTGATGCGTCTCGTCGCCCGGTTCGGCCTCCGCCCGACAACAAAGGAGAACGGCCTACAATTCCGGGGCTACCTCGCTGGTCAGGAATGGGTGGAAGAAAGAATGTGGAAACTGCGAAACGAACCCATTTTCTGGAATGGATTGCTCTTGGATAAGGTATTGGTCGGCAGGCTGTTGTGGATTTGACGGCAGGCGGCTTGGGACAGTTTTCGAAGCCAAAAAGGGCCTCTAAAGTATGTCTTTTGCGTGTCTGAGAGGCGGTTTCGGCGGGGATCGGATAGGTTGGAAGCGCGGCCTTACTCGTTTCCTTCGAGAGTATTCGCTGGGTAACTCAGACGGGCGAGACGCCCGCGCCACTATCGGCGCCTTATTCGCCGTCGCTTGAGGTCATGTCCTTCGTTGGTGGAAGTTCTTTGCGGTGCGTGAGGAAGAATCCGCCGCCGACGATGCTCCAGAATAGCGTGGCGAGATAGCCCAGTAACGACATGACCAGCGCCGCCGATGCGGTAACGCCGACTTCATGGAACATTTTGACGTACATGCCTTCGCGCACGCCAAAACCAGAAATCGTGATGGGCACGGCGGTCACCGAATTGATGATTGGCAAATAGAGAAAGTAGTCGGTGAACGACGCGGTTTGGATGTTCAGCCCGCGCCCCACGCACCAGATGCTGAGCATGGAGAAGAAGTGGATGGGGAAGGAGATGAGTACTGTTTTCGCCAGAATCGCGGGATGAGAGGCGTAGACTCGATAGGCGTCCACCATCCGGCGCAACATGTCGTACTTCGGCATTCGTTGCAGCCAGGAGCGGAGTCCGGGAAGTTTGTCGGCAAACCCCCGCCACAGGCCGACGATGGTTCCCAAGACGGTGCACAGCACCACTCCGAGTGTGGCCATGGAGAACCAGAACAGCTTCGGATCGTTGAAGGCCCGGTCATAGAAGATTGCCATCATGATGAGCGCGATGACGAACAGCACGAGCAAGCCGATTAGCCGGTCGACCACGACCGTGGCGATGGCCTCGGCCTTTTTGTGATGCGTCTCATGCGCGACGTACCAGGCCTTAATCACGTCGCCGCCCGTCGAGCCGAGCATGAACGCATTAAAAAAGTTGCCAATGAACGTGATCGACATGAGGCGCCAGAACTTCACGTCGAGACCTTGCACATGCAGAATCCAGCGCCAGCGCATCATGCCCAGGACGGTTGGTATCCCGGCACAAATGATCGCGCCGATATACCACAGGGGATCAATTCGTTGAAACTCGTGCCACAGCGCCTGCGGCCCCACACTCCAGACAATCCGTGCCCGCTCGACCCAGTTCAGGGCGTCGGGATCGATGTTGTGCGCCGTAAAATAATCCAGCGCCTCCTTGTGAAAGATCCCGTTGAATAAATAGGCCAGGATGCCCACGCTCACCAAGATCCGTAACAACGCCCCAAGTTTGTTCTTCATACGATGGCTGGCCTACGTAGCAACTCGTGCACCCGTTTCACACCGTCCGTGATCTGCCCGGCTTCGAAATCGTGATGAATTTCCCACGTGAGGATCGTGCTCTCCGTTACGAACGGCACCAAGCGGCCAAAGTCAAACGTCCCGGCCCCCGGCGGTTGATGGTCAAACACGGGGGCGGCAAAATCTTGCAGATGCATCCCCGCAGTGCGACCACGGAACCGATCCAAAATCGCGTCGGGATTCATCAGTCCCAATTCTTCCTTCAGAGCGGCATGGCCGACATCGTGCCAGTACATAATTGTGTCCGTGCCAAAACGCGTGAGAATCTGTTCCGCCTCCTCCTCGTCGGGGATTTCTTCAAGCCCCGACCGGGTTTCCATCCCGAGAACGACGCCCGCGTCCCTGGCGCGTGGCAGAACTGCCTCCAAAGTGCGATATACCTGATCGAGGTGCGGCTGACGCTTCTTGTGGCGCACGACCAGCGCCTTTTCACGCCAGCGCTGAAACTTCGGTGTGTCCGCTTGTCCTTCCGCATACAGTCCCAGCAACCGCATCGTGTAATTTTTCATTGGGACGAGGCCGAGGTGCAACACAACGGCCTTCGCGCCAAGCATCGCGGCGCACTCGATGGTCCGCAACGTGTGTCGCACGGCGCACTGCCGTTCGTCCTCGTCCCGCGAACTCGGCAGATAATAATCAGGAGCCGGCCCCATCACGCCGAGGGGCAGGGGACAAAAGTTGTGCAGCGAGCTGATCTTGATCTCGCCCGCGTTGACGGCCTGTTGGACTCCTTCCAGAAGCGACAACCGCGTGCCATGCCCCAGTTCGGCATGGTCGAAGCCGAGCGCGCGCACCTCATTGAGCATCGCGCGTCCGTCCGTGTGGCGCTGTGAATTCCAACAGGTCGAAAACGAAAACATGAACGAGCCCCAACCCACAAAAACATTCGGGGCCAGCGTGCGCATTGCGGCGCTGGCCCCGCTGATTCTTCATTCTTGTTCAGAAGGCCATGAAGGTACGTGGCCCTCGGGCTTTGCGCCGACGCTTTTCACTCGGCTTCTCGTAGTGACGATGAGCCCGCGCTTCACGCAACGTCCCCTCGCGATCCAGCTTCTTTTTCAGCCGTCGCAATGCTTTTTCCACAGGCTCACCTTTTTTCAGTCTGACTTCCGACAATCTCGATTCACACCCCTCTCAAACGCTTCTCGCCCCCGACACGGACTGGGGAACAAGAACTCTCAGCGTTACTGCAACTGGCGCGCATCATAGCTCGCCACACCACTGCCTGTCAAACCCGCTCTCAGCGGGGATGGACTCCGTCCGCAAGGGCGCCCGGCGTATTCGAACGGACCAAGGCCGCAAATGGCGCCAGCAATTGCTGGTCGGCCTCGGGCATCAGTCGAATCTGGTCCAGCAACTGTTGCGGTTCTCGTTCCGCACGCTCGCTCAGCGCGATGGGATTGCGGATGACGTGGGTGAAATGGCTGTCGACTGTGCTGCGCAGGAAGACCGAGAACAACTGTGCGAGCGTCGCCAGCACCACATTGTCGACTTTCACAAATGCCGTCCGTGTATATTCGATCGCATCGCCTGTCGTGGCGCGATAATTTACAATTGCGAGGCCGCGTCCACGCACGTCGAACGATCCATGTTCGGCGCCTTCTACGTAGATGATACGCTTGCCGGCCCCTGCATATATGTTGAGCATGTAACCCGTGGCGCCATCGTGATCGTCGGCGTATAGCCTCCCGTCGGCGCGGCGTGTAGCTCGGTAGGTAATCAGTCCCACCTTTTGCGCCAACGCTGAACACGACTCCATGTGGTCAATCAGGTATTCAAAGACGGCGACATGCGCCTTGAATTTCTCCGCTGGATACTCGCACCGTAGCGTGTAGTGGTCGGACACGCCGCGAACGAGATCACGGTTCGACACGGTCATCGAGTCGAAGGGAAACGCTTCCGAGGCTGCCGGGTCGGTTTCTGCTCGCGCGAATGGTGTGCCGAAAAGACCGAGAATGAGTACGGTACGGAAAGCCGCCAGCCGCATGCGACAACGGTATACGGCAGCGTTCAGCCTTTGGCGAGAAATTCCTTCAGCATGGCGGCCATCTTCGGGCCGATGCCTGACACCATGGCAATGTCATCGGCAGTGGCCTCGCGGAGGCGTTGGATCGATCCAAAATGCTGCAGCAAGGCGAGCTTGCGCTTCGCGCCAAGACCCGGGAATTCGTCCAGGACCGATTCCTGGACACGGCGCTTGCGCAGCTTCTGGTGATAGGAATTGGCGAACCGATGGGCCTCGTCGCGCAAGCGTTGAATCAGATGCAGCGCCGGCGAATTGCGCGGCAGGCGGATCGGCAATGTTTGATCGGGCACATGGATTTCCTCCATTTGTTTGGCCAGCCCGATGACAGGAAGATCGCGGATGTCCAGTTTCCACAGGGCCCGCAGCGCAGCCATGAGCTGACCTTTGCCGCCGTCCACCATCACCAAATCGGGGAGTGCGCCGCCTTCCGCACGGACCCGTGTGTAGCGTCGGCCCACCACCTCGGCCATTGATGCGAAATCGTCGCTGCCTTCCACGGTCTTGATCCGGTAGTGCCGGTAATGCTCCTTGTGTGGTTTGCCGTCACGAAAACATACGGTCGAAGCGACGGACAACGTGCCGCTGATGTTGGAGATGTCGAACCCTTCCACATGCAGGGGTAACACCGACAAATTCAACATGCGTTGTAGTTCTTCCATCTCGTGCTGCGGTTCGATTTTTGGTGAAAAATCGTGGACAAACTTCCGTTCCCGCGCGGCCCGTCCGATTTCGCGGAGGCTGTTGATCACATCACGCAGCGCGGCGGCGGCTTCAAATTTTAGCGCCTTGGCTGCGGCTTGCATTGCTTCTTCGAGTTCAGCAATGGCTTCCTTGCTGCGGCCTTCGAGAAAATCACAAGCCATGTTGACTCGCCGCAGGTACTCTTCGTGTGGCATGTCCGCGAGCGGAACGGGGACGAGGTAGGTCGAGTATTTCAAGTCCTTCTTCGTCGGCGCGCCCGTGCCTTGCACGAGGACACCGTACTTCTTACGAATCCATTGCATCACCTGGCGTACGGAGCCGGCATGGGCAAACGGGCCGAAGTACCGTGCGCCATCATCTTTTTTCAAGCGCGCGAACTTGAAGCGCGGGTACGCCTCGGTCAGGTTGATCTTCACCATGAGGAACCGCTTGTCGTCCTTGAACATCGCGTTGTAGCGCGGCTTGTACTCCTTGATGAGCTTGCCTTCGAGCAACAACGCCTCGGGCTCGCTGTTCACGACAAACGTCTCGAAATCGGCGATGGACTCGATGAGCGCGCGTGTCTTCGGGTCCCACCGCATCTGGCGCGATGGGTGGAAATACTGGCCCACGCGCTTCCGCAACGAGCGCGCCTTGCCCACGTAGATCACCCGCCCAAGCTGGTCGCGCATCAAATACACCCCCGGCTTGTTCGGCAGATCACGGACTTTGGACTTCAGGTTGTCATGGGGCGGGGTCATGTTTCGCGCCGAATTTCAGCACGCCGAGCAGTTCGCCAAGCTCGTCGACGCGGAGCAATTTACAGGATGCACCGAAAACGATCAATGCGGCAGATATCGAGGCGAGCATGTCAAGGTAGCGGTTGAACTCACAGAGCCGGTGCGTCCCGAAGGCCGCGACAGTCATCAGCGCGGATGCGACGGCGACCTTGGCGAGCGACCGCAGCAGGGTGGAGGCTTCGATGCGGCCGATTTTGCGGCGCATGAGGGCGAGCAGCAGGAAGAAGTTGCACAGCGCCACGGTCGAAGTCGAAAGCGCCAGTCCGGCCGTCCCCATCCCGAATACGATGGCGAACAGGTAGTCGGTCCCGGCGTTAACGACAACGGACGCGACGGTAACATACATGGGAGTCCGCGAATCTCCCAACGCGTAGAATGTGGGAGCAATGATTTTGATCGCGGCATAGGCGACAAGGCCGACGGAGAAAGCGCGCACGCAGGCCACCGTTTGCGCGGTGGCAAACCCGTCGAATTTTCCATGTTGGTAAATGGCGGAGACGATCGGCGTAGCCAACACCCACAGACCGCACGCGGCGGGCAGGCAGAGGAAGAAGGCGAGGCGAATCGAGCGGCCGAGGGTTTTGCGGAACTCGACCATGTCACCGCGTCCGGCGTGGGCGCTCACTGTTGGCAACGTCGCCACGCTGATGGCGACACCGAAGACGCCGATGGGGAATTGCATGAGCCGAAACGCGCAATTCAGCCACGTCACCGCTCCACTTCCTGTAGGGCCGGACATTTGGGGCCAGGACGCGAACCACTGATCGACGAAAATATTTGCCTGCACGGCCGCAGTGCCAATAATCGATGGGCCGAGCAATCGCAGCACCTGGCGAAAGGCGGGATCGTGCCAATCGAGACGCGCTTCATAGCGATACCCGACACTGCGCAGGCTCGGAACCTGGACGATCCATTGCAATGCCCCGCCGAGGAGCGTGCCGATGCTCATGCCGATCATGGCCCGGCCCGCGAGCGCGGGATCGTGCAAAAATCCCGGTGCGAGCAGAAACGCGAATGCAAGTCCGCCGACGATCGAGCCGACGTTGAACATCATAGAAGCGCTGGCTGGGACGCCGAAGCGATGTTTGGCGTTGAGCATTCCCATCGCGAGGGCCGCCAGCGCGACCATCAGCAGAAACGGGAACATGATCCGTGTCAACGTGGTGGTAAGTTCGGTCTTGCCCGGGATTTCGCTGAAGCCGGGCGCGATCATGCGCACGAGCCAGGGAGAGACGACGACACCCACCAGCGTGATCAGCCCAAGGACGATGAGCAGGGCATTGAGAACGAGATTGGCCAGTCGCCAGGCCGATTTATCACCCTCCGCAGAGAGTTTTTGCGAGAAGGTCGTGACGAAGGCCGCCGACAATGCACCTTCCGCGAACAGGTCACGGAGTAAATTGGGAATGCGGAACGCTGTGACAAAGGCATCGAACTCGCGGTTGGCTCCAAATAGCGCCGCGAGCACTTGCTCGCGGACCAGCCCCAGCACACGGCTGCCCAGGACCGCGAGGCTGACTGTGCGTGCCGAGCGGGTGACGCTGTATGGTTCGCTCATGGCTGACGGGGCGGCCTGTCTTCCACGCCCAGTTGTTTGAGCACGGCATTGGCAACCTCGCCGATCTGGATGCGCTCCATGCACCGGAAATCGATGGGACACCGGCGCAGGAAGCACGGGCTGCACTCCACAGGTTCGCGGATGATGATGCTGCGCGAGAACAGCGGTCCGGTCAGTTCCGGCGACGTCGAACCCCAAATGCTGACAGTTGGTGTGCCGAGCGCGGCGGCGATGTGCATCGGGCCGGTATCGTTGGTCAGGAGTAACTTCGTGAATCGGAGCAGGGCGCACAGGTCGAGCAGCGTAGTCTTGCCGGCGACATTGATCACAGTGTTTTCATCCAGCCGCGCTGCGCGAAGCCGCGTTTCGATCTGCGCCGCAATCTCGACATCGCCGCGGCCGCCAACGATGAGCCAGCGCACGTCAGCGCGTTCCGTGACCTTGATCGCAGTGTCGGCAAATCGTTCGGCGGGCCAGCGTTTGGCCGGACCATATTCGGCCCCGGCATTGATCCCGACGACCGGACGACCGTCATCGCGCAAGAATTTGTTGAGCGCCGGCATCTCTTCGATGGCGAGGCGAATCCGCGGGGGCATCGGTTCACGGGAGCCGCCCAGATGGGAGACGATGTCGAGGTATTGCTCGGACTGATGGCGCGGAGAGCGAAACGCTTTCACGCGGAATGTCTTGCCGGCGACGGAACGGCTTTCGTATGCCGCGTGATCCGAACGCCTTTGGGAAACGACATCGGTGAGGAGGAACCGCCGCCAATGTCCGGGGAAACCGATCCGGCGCGGGATGTTGGCGCGTTTGCAGTCCCAGGCGGAACGGAACGAATTGGGAAAGATGACAGCGATGTCGAACTCACGCCGACGCAGGTCATCCAGATCGGGTTTGCGGCCGAAGGGGATGAGTTCGTTGAGGTATGGGTTGTGACGCCACAGGTCAACCAACTTGCCGGGGCAGAGCATGGCGATGTAGGCGTCGGGGGCAAGTTCACGCAAGTGTTGGATGGCGGGCATGGTCATCACCGAATCGCCGATCCAATTGGTCGCGCGAATCAGGATGCGCGTGGTTTGGCTATCGGTGGCAGATTTTGGCGACTGCGTCATCAAAGTCCTTCGCGCCGGAGATAATCCGGATCTCGACCCGCAAGTAGTAAATGGGAATGTCGCGGCGGTCAATCTTGGGAAATCGGACAGCGTCCTTTTCCGTGGTGAGGATGGCGGCAGCATCCCGCTTGAGGCTGCGGTTGATCATGTTGATGATTTCCTGCTGCGAGTAGCGGTGGTGGTCGGCGTAGCGTTTGGCGTAGACAATGGTTGCGCCGAGTCCGCGCAGGCCGTCTTCAAAGCTTTCCGGAACGGCGATGCCAGAAATGGCGGCGATCTCGAGACCCCGTAACTTCTCCAACGGATGGCGTTCACCGGTGAACACGTCCTGCAGATACAGCGGGTGGTGGGCGCACTCGATGATTTCAGCGTGATCGTTGAACTGCCGGATTGCCCGACGAAGCTTCTTGGCGCCGAGTTCACTGGATTTGGTGATGAAGATGTAATGCGCGCGCCGGAGATTGGCGATTGGTTCGCGCAGCGTGCCGCGCGGCAGCAGGTAGTGGTTGCCGAACGGATTGTTCCGATCCACCAGACAAATGTCGAGGCGACTCTTCAGTGCGAGATACTGGAACCCATCGTCGAGCAGGAGCGTGTCGCAACCGAATTTGGAGATGGCATAGCGGCCACTCTTGACGCGATCCTTGTCCACGAGGACGACGACATCCTTGAGGTTGGAGGCCAGCATGTAAGGTTCGTCACCAGCCTGGTCGCTGTCGAGGAGCAACGACCGACCGTCGGACACAATTTTGGGTGGGATACTGTCCTCGCGAAACGTGACCTTCGCGACAAAACGCTGCCAGAGCGGGCGCGGTGTGCTCTTGTAGCCGCGCGAGAGGATGGCGACGCGGCGGCCACGCTGTTGCAATGCGCGCGCGAAGACTTCGACCACGGGCGTCTTGCCCGTGCCGCCGACGCTGAGATTGCCGATGCTGACGACCTGGCACCCGAGGGTGTGGTCGCGAAAGATGCGATGACGCCAGAGTCCCAATCGGACTTGAACGCCCACCTGATAGACCTTGGACAGGCCCAACAAGACCGTGCTGGTGAGCCGCGCGGGTAGATCACGACGACGTTCGAAAATGACATCGAGCAGGTATTGCTCGACGGTCTCAGTCCATTGCCACATGTGCGCCTATAGTGCCGCAGCGTGGGGAGAGGGTCAAGCCAACCGGCTGGAACAACTGTTCCTGAGGGTGCACATTACCACCGTAGAAACGAGAACGCCCAACCAGTCTTTGGTTGGGCGCCTCATTGAAAAGAGGTTTTCGTTACCGGCTACTTGCGACGTCTGACAAACAGGAACGAAACCATGCCCGCCAAGGACAATACAATCGTACTCGGCTCGGGAATCTGCGAGAAAGTTTGGTTGATGATGGTGATCGCGGCGAAATCGCTCGGCGGATTGCCATCACTGACGTCGTCAGGATTGCCAGAAACAAAGATATCTTTTTCAATCCAAATCTTGCTCTGAGCGTTGCTGAAAATGGCCGTGCTCTGACCAGTTTGAAGAGGAGCCGTCGCACCTGCTTCGCTCAGATTGAGGTTGGCAATATTACCGGTTCCGAACCCGTTGGTGAAGATGCTTTCGGAGACTTCTGCAAGTCCGTTCCCGGACGCGCTACCCGTGAAAGACAAATGAACATCCGATATTAGCATGTTCGAATTTGTCACCGCTGCGGAAAACATCAGGGTGACATCTTTGATGGTGGTGCCTGTGGCAACAAGTGGCAACTGAATCGTGACACCAAATCCCACTTGATTTGACAACGCAGATAACACGAGGTCGCTGGCTACGAGGTCATCGCCCATATTCCCGTCCGTGTCGACGTAGCTAAAACCGAAATTACTGAAAAGCTTGTCGCCGATTTGAACGGAGGTAGCGTTGGTGCCCACCAAAGCCGAGAAATTAATTGAGCCGCCACCGCTCAGATTGGTGACTTGTGCCCAACTACTCGTGGCAGCAATGCCCAAGAGAATCGTTGAGAACACAATTACTCGCAACTTGCAGGGGTGTCCCTCGATTGAGTTCATATTTTCCTGTATCCCTAAAATTTTCTCGCCAAAACATTCGTCGCAAATTGCCACCCACCAAACCCAAAAGAGTGGTCTCACATCGCGCGCGCATACTAGTAAAACTGGTGTGCCAAGTCAAGCTTTGAACGCAACTATTTGTAGTCACGGCATTTCCTTGCTGAAATGGTTGCGATGAACGGCAGGATTTATCACGTAACTACCACGGCATAAATATGATATATGTATAGATGCCGCTTCTGTGAATTGGTCGGTTGGCAGCTTGCAGTGGGACTTTTTTATCGCATCTAGGTAACCACCCGAAAATCGATTTGGCGTTTAACCAAATCCACACGCTCCACTTGCACGCGGAGTTCATCGCCAATCTTGATGACCCGCTTCGTCCGACGCCCCACGAGACGTTCGAGCTGCTCATCGTATTGATAGAAATCGTCTTCCAGACGTGACACGTGAACGAGACCCTGCATCAAGCTTTCGGGTAACTCAACGAAGAACCCAAAATTCCTCACGGTACATACCACGGCATCCATCACGTCCAGTTTCCCCCGCGTCAATTGGAGGTGGAAGTATTCCAGCTTTTTCAATTCGACAGATTCTTCTTCCGCCTCGCCGGCCACCCGCTCGGTGCGCGAAATTCGTTCGGCATCGCTGGTCAATTCCTGGAGACCGTAGCGGCGCACGTTTTCGCCCGGACTGAGCAACGAACGCAAGGTGCGATGCACGATCAAGTCAGCGTACCGGCGGATGGGTGACGTGAAATGCGTGTAGAACTTCTTGGCCAAACCGTAATGTCCCACCGGATTGAGCGAGTACCGCGCTTGCTTTAAGGAGCGCAGCAGCGCCAGGTTGATGGCGTACTCTTCGGGTTTGTGTTCCACCTGTTTCAGCAGCTTCTGCAATTCCTGCCGGTGGGTAACATCGCCCACCTTGTAACCGAAACTTTGGGCATACTGACGAAAGTCGCGCAGCTTCTCCAGATCAGGGTCTTCGTGGATCCGATAGATGCAGGGAATCTGTAACTGGCAGATATGTTTTGCGACCGCTTCGTTGGCCGCGAGCATGAACTCTTCGATGAGTTGATGGGAGGCGTCGTAATAGATCTTCTCGATGTGCGTCGGTTTGCCGTTCTTGTCGAGGCGCACCTTCACTTCGGGAAATTCCAGATTCAGTGAGCCTCGGGCAAAACGCTGCTGGCGCAGTTGCGAGGCCAGCCGCCACATCTTTTTCAGTTCGCGCCCCAGATCGTCCTTGTCCTCGCGCGACTGCAGACGGGCAAAGGCCTCCTTGTACGTGAGCCGATGGCGCGAGCGAATCACGCTGAGGGCAAACTCCATCTTGCGAACCACCAATTTGGAGGTGAACTCGATAAAGACCGATTGCGTGAGACGGTTTTCGTCGGGGCGCAGGCTGCACATGTTATTCGAGAGCTTCTCGGGCAGCATCGGCAACACACGATCCACGAGATACACGCTGTTGCCGCGGGCCCGCGCCTCGCGATCCAGTGCCCCGTCCGGCGGCACATAGTGAGAGACATCCGCGATATGCACTCCGAGACGCCAGCCGCCGCCGGGCAATTCATCCACGTTCACAGCATCGTCGAAATCCTTCGCGTCGTCAGGATCGATGGTGACGATGAACTTCTCGCGCAGGTCTGTTCGTCGTTCATATTCAGCCGCGGGGATTTTCTCGGGGATGCGGGCCACTTCAGCGAGGGTCTCTTCGGTGAAACGGATTGCCAGGTGGTGCTTGCGGATGATGGCGAGGATATCGACCCCCGGCGCATCGGACCGGCCGAGCACCTCGACGATTTCGCCTTCCGGATTGGCGCTACGGGATGTCCATTCGGTCAGTTTGATGACCACCCGGTCGCCGACTTGCGCGTTCAGCGCCGGCTTGGTGTAAATATCGTGCGGCATGCGCGTGTCGTCAGGGATGACGAAATGAAAGTGGCGGCCTTTTTGGAGCGTGCCCACGACGGTATCGCTGGCGCGCTCCAGGATGCGAATGATCCGGCCCGCCGGCTTGTCAGCCGCCTTGAATTTCCTCCGGTCGCGGTGCAATCGAACCACCACTTTGTCACCATGCAGGGCGACCCACGTATCTTCGCCGGCGACGTACACGTCCGGCCGCACATTGGTTCGAGCGCCCGCTTTCGGGCCCGGCTCGGGCCGCAGGAACGCGAAACCGTTCGCATTGAATTCGATCGTGCCCACGACTAGGTCGGCATCCTGCGGGAGGACAAATCGGTCAGTGCGGACGCGGATGACCTCGCCTTTTTCCGCCATTTCGGCCAATACGCGGCGAAAGTCGCGCCGCTCCGTGGTGTTCAGGCGGAGTTTGCGGGCCAGTTCGTCACGACGAAGCGGATGATAATTCGGAGTGGAGAGAAGCGTCTGGATTTTCTGGCGGATGTCCATTAGATTGCGCGGCACGGTACCATGGGCCGACGAGCCCACCAATGAAAAAGTTTCTGCTCACCTTCGGATCCCTGGCGTTGCTGGCGGTTTTCGCCATTCTTGCCTGGAGCAATTACGAGTCGCGCCAGACAATCGGCGAACTGCGCAGCGAGATTGCCCAGCAGGAGCAAGCCCGCCGCGACCTGCAACGGCAGGTCTCTTCCGCGCAACGCGGTCCGAAACCGGAACAACAAGCCGGCGATCGGCAGCGGATCGAACAACAGACCAGCGAGCTGCGCGGCCTCTCGTTCAAATCGCCGGTACAATACAAAATGATAGACCGCACGGAATTGCGGCGCTTGCTGGTCGGGAAGGTGAAGGAACAATACACCGAGCAAGAGATGCGCGATTACAGCCGCACCCTGGCGACGGTTGGACTTGTCCCCGATGGCATCGACCTGCTCAATGTCATCGTCAGCCTGTACAACGAGCAGGTGGCGGCCTTCTACGTTCCTGAAGAACGCGCGCTGTACACATTCAAGGACCTCGTGTTCTCCAGCAACCTTGATAAAATGCTGCTCTCGCATGAACTGACACACGCGCTCCAGGACCAGAGTTTCGATTTGCTGAAGTTCCCGCTCAAGGTGAAGGACAACGATGATCTGGCGCTCGCCACCTCGGCGCTCGTCGAAGGCGACGCGACGGTGCTCATGACCCGGTGGTACATGGAGAACATCGACCCGAGCAAGATGCTGGGTGATCTGGGGGCGATGTTCGGGCAAAACACCGCCAAGCTACGGGAGGCGCCCCCGTACTTGCGCGAGATGCTGATGTTCCCGTATCAACAGGGCCAGCAATTTGCCATGACGCTCTACGTCGCCGGCGGGACGGCGGCGATCGATGCAGCATTTCGCAATCCGCCCACGTGCACGAAAGACATCCTGCACCCTGAACAATTCCTACAGCACCGAGCGACGCCCGAGCGCATCGATTTGCCGCGATGGGAGTCGCAGGATTGGCGGTTGATTGGCAGCAATACTCTCGGCGAGTTTGGCATGCGCTTCATCCTGCAGCAGAGCATGGGGGTGTTCGACGCGCAGATATTGGCGCAAGGGTGGAACGGTGACCGCTATCAGGTATATGAGCGCGGCACCAACGGGCCGACCGCTTTCGTGTGTACAACGGCATGGGAAGACGAACAGCAGGCGGGCGAGTTCGAACAGGCGTACAAGAAAGTGGTAGAGAAACGGAACAGCGCTGCCGCGCTGGCCCTGAGCTTGCGCATTCATCGCGACGGGAAGCATGTCACGCTCGCGCAATCCAGCGACGCATCGTTTCTCGGTTTATGGGAGGCTGATCATGGTACCCGCAAGAGTAATTAGTGTGGTGTGCCCGACGGGTCGTTACTGAGATGGGACGATATACCCCTCACCCGGCCTCTCCTCCAAGGGGAGAGGAGTGGCTGCTTGCTCTGGGCCTTGGCGATTTCCTCTCCCCTCCGGGGGAGAGGAGTAAGGTGAGGGGGCTGGCAAACAGTAAAGCAAACTTTGGGACAGGACACCGCGCTTGTCTTTATGATGAACCGGCCAATTCTTGAGACGGTCAAAGGATGCAATGAGTCACATGATTGAAGTTCGTGATCTTGTGAAGAAGTTCGGAGAGTTTTGCGCCGTCGATCACATTTCCTTTGGCGTTCCGAAGGGGAGCATCTTCGGATTTCTCGGACCCAACGGAGCCGGGAAAACAACCACCATCAAAATATTGACGACGATCTTGAAGCCGGATGGCGGAGTGATTCATGTGAATGGGCACGACCCGGTCCGCGAAGAACGGGAAGTGCGGCGCTCGTTTGGCATTGTGTTTCAAGATCCCAGCCTGGATGGCGACCTGACGGCGCTGGAGAACCTGGAATTGCACGCGGTTCTCTACGGTGTTCCGTCGAAGGAAAGAGCGCCGAGGATCGAAGAGGTCATCAAACTCGTCGAGCTGTGGGATCGGCGGCAGGAGTTTACCAAGAATTACTCGGGTGGCATGAAGCGCCGGCTCGAGATCGCCCGGGCGCTGTTGCATGTGCCGCCGGTGCTGTTTTTGGACGAGCCGACCCTGGGTCTTGATCCGCAAACACGCAACCACATTTGGAACTACATCCGGGCGCTGCGCGATGAACGGAAGATCACGGTTTTCTTCACCACGCATTACATGGAGGAAGCAGAACGTGTGGCGGATGAGATCGCCGTCATCGACCGGGGAAAAATCGTCACCCAGGGCACGCCCGCGGAACTCAAGCTGAAGACGCAGACGCAATCGCTGGAAGATGCGTTCATTGCGCTGACGGGGCACGCCATTCGTGACGAGGAAGCTTCCTCCATTGACCAAATCCGGGCATTCGGGAAAATGTGGGGCCGCCGATGAGCGTCATCTACATCCTCTGCCTCAGACAATGCAAGCGCTACATTCGTGCCCGCGCCCGGATCATCGGTTCCTTGGGGCAGCCGATTCTATTTCTCGTCGCCATGGGGTTTGGGTTTGGGCGAACGTATGAGAAAGCAGGCGGAGGCAACTACATCCAGTTTCTTGCTCCCGGAATCATTGCGATGGGGATCCTTTTCACCGCGGTATTTTCGGGAATCGAAATCATTTGGGACCGGCAGTTTGGCTTTTTGAAAGAAACGCTGGTCGCGCCTGTTTCGCGGCTGCAAATCGTTTTGGGACGGGCCTTGGGCGGGGCGTTGGTCGCGCTGATTCAAGGAGTCATTGTTTTCGGCGTGTGCGTTGTGGCGGGCTTTCGCGTCGAGCACCTGGCCTATCTGCCAGTCGCTTTGGTCTTCATGTCGCTAATATCCCTGTTGTTCACAGCATTGGGGACAGCCATCGGTTCAGTTCTGGAAGACATGCAGGCGTTCCCGCTCATCATGAATTTCCTGGTCATGCCGCTCTTTTTCTTTTCGGGAGCCATCTTTCCCGTGCAAGGCCTGCCCAAAGCGCTGGCAATCGCCATTCATCTCAATCCGCTGTCGTACGGTGTGGATGGTCTGCGGGGCGCGCTGGGGCATGGATTCATTTTTGGATTGGGAGTCGACCTGGTCGTCCTCGGAACCATGACCGCCATTCTGCTGGGGATCGGCAGCTATCTCTTTTCCAGAATCCAGCTTTGAGCGGAATGCGTTGACTCATCCTCAGCCGCAGTAGCCGGCGATACCCACCACAAGGTTTCCACTTTCAGAAAGACTTCATAAAAGCCATACTCGGTGGTTTCTATTTAGCTTTCTGAAGTCGACGGAAGCCGTAGTCGCTCTATTCTATGCTTCTCTAGGGCCAGAGGCTTCTCGCCGTTCAATACCCGATTCACGTTCGTTTGGACAGCGTTAATGTCCCATCGAACGGTTTGGTAGATGGCGTACCGCTCCTGCCAAATGTGGAAATGGTCTTTGACTTCTCTGAGCAGGAGCCTTTGCGCCTTTTCAGATTCCTGAATAGCTTCCTCAAGCGGCACTTTGCACGTAGGGCTGGTGATGAAACTGAGCATCTGTGTGGCAACGCGATTCTTCTGCTCGTTGTCCAGCTTTGCTTTCGCCATCTCAATCAGGTGTGCGCGACACAAATGCGCAAGCGGAACAACTCCAAGAGGCGCGACAATCAGAACATTGTCCTCCTTCGCAAGTCCCGTAAACCCCTTTCTAGTTCCTGTCGTGACTAGAATTGCAAAATGCGCTTCACGAGTTCGCTTGGCTTGAGCAGCCTGTTGAACGTGAGCAGCTTTAATCGTTGGCGTCTGTTTACATTCGTAAATGATGATAGCTTCCATGGCGCATCTGCGCCGTGGGCGCAAGCAGAGACGCTCGCGCCACCGGAGCCAAAGGCCGTCAAGGTGGGATGCAAGAGATTATGTGTTTTTGCGAAACGAACCCAATTTGAAGAGGCGGTAACGGCACGCATTGACCAATTCTGCCGGCTAGGCTATGCTTCGCGAACTACGAGGGTTGCGATGGCAGATCATCCAGAAATCAATAAGAAGAAAATACGGGAGGCGGTGCGCTTGTTGCTTGAAGGGATTGGCGAAGACCCGGACCGCGAAGGTCTGCGCGATACGCCGGACCGCGTCGCGCGCATGTACGAGGAGATTTTCGGGCAAGGGGAGCAGGAGCCGCACGTCGCGCTGAGCAAGAAGTTCGACGAACAGTACCATGAAGTGGTGCTCGTTAAGGACATCCCATTTTTCTCGATGTGCGAACATCATTTGATGCCGTTTTTCGGCAAAGCCCACGTCGCGTACATTCCCAATGGCCATGTGGTCGGCATCTCGAAGCTGGCGCGCGTGGTCGAGTCCTTCGCGCGACGTCCGCAGGTGCAGGAGCGGATGACCAGTCAGATCGCCGACATCATCAACGCGGAGCTGAAACCCAACGGTGTGTGCGTCGTTTGCGAGGCGGTACACACGTGCATGACGATGCGCGGTGTGAAAAAAACCGGCTCGTCTGTTATCACCTCGGCCATGCGCGGCGCGTTTGAGAAGAACGTCACCAGCCGCACCGAGATCATGGCCCTGATCTACGGCCGATCGACCGTCTGATATGTGGTGTTAACTGACACAGCCTTACAATGAGACAAGAAACACCCCTCACCCTGCCTCTCCCCCAAGGGGAGAGGAGATGTTGGGCGGCGTCTTGCGGTTTCCTCTCCCCTCCGGGGGAGAGGATTAAGGCGAGGGGATCCAGAAAACAAGGTTCCGCTGCATTTGTCGCAGCCGACCTACACACGACATGAGTTCATTCCCCGTGAGCCCGGAGAAGGAAACCCAGCTTGCCCAGCGCATGGCCGCGCTCGGCGTGCGCGAGGCCGACATCGATGAGACTTTTGTGCGCTCGGGGGGACACGGCGGGCAAAACGTCAACAAGACTTCCACGTGCGTGATGTTGGTCCATCGCCCGACGCGACTGCAGGTGAAATGCCAGGCCACGCGGCAGCAGGGACTCAACCGTTTTCTCGCCCGTCGTCTCCTGCTCGACAAGATCGAAGCTCTCCAGAAAGGCCACGTCGATGCCGAACGCTCCCGCATCGAGAAAATCCGTCGCCAAAAACGTAAGCGCAGCCGCCGCGCCAAGGCCCGGATGCTGGACGACAAGTCGCATCACGGACGGAAGAAGGAGTCCCGCCGTCAGTTTTCGTCGGAGTAAATGAATTCGCGACGCGTCATTGTCGTCGGCGGCGGCGCGGCCGGCTTTTTTGCGGCGATTACCTGTGCTGAAGCGCTGCCAGACGCCAAGGTGACGATTCTGGAGAAGGGAGCGGAATTTCTTTCCAAAGTTCGCATCTCGGGCGGGGGACGCTGCAACGTGACTCACGCCTGCTTCGATCCGCGGGATTTCGCGACGAGATTCCCACGTGGCGAGAAGGAGCTGATTGGACCGTTCCAGCGATTCCAGGCGCGGGATACCGTCGGTTGGTTCAAGGCGCGAGGGGTGAAACTCAATATCGAGTGTGACGGACGCATCTTCCCGCTCAGCAACACGTCGCAGACGATTATCGACTGCCTGACGGAGGCGGCGAAGACGGCCGGCGTGGAATTGCGGACCCGGTGTGGAGCGGAGCGGGTCACGCGGCGTGCAGAAGGTGGTTTCGATCTGACTTTGTCCAACGGTGAGACATTGGCTTGCGACCGGCTGCTGTTGGCCAGCGGAGGTTGCCGCACTGCCGCCGCCGGCGGTTTGGCGGTTTCGCTCGGACACGCTTTGGAACCGCCCGTGCCGTCGTTGTTCACGTTTCACTTGGAGACGCCCTGGCTGCGCGAACTGGCGGGAGTGTCGGTCGAATCCGTGGACGCATCGGTGCCGGGTACAACATTGAAAGAGCGGGGCGCGTTGCTGGTGACGCATGTCGGCTTGAGCGGCCCGGTCATCCTGCGTCTTTCCGCGTGGGGTGCGCGAGAGTTGCATGAGCGCGATTATCAGTTTCCGTTGCGGCTGCACTGGCTGCCACGAATCGATACAGAAGAAATCTCGAAAGAGCTTCAGTGGCGCCGCAGCCAGCAACCCGCACGGCTCGTGGTGAACACGCCGATCCCGCCGTTGCCGGCCCGGCTGTGGGAACAGTTGGTGATGGCCGCGGGAATCAAGCGGGAGACACAGTGGGGCGTGATCACGCGCGCGGCCCAGCACAGTCTCCTTCAGCAACTGATCCGCACGGAATTGCCAGTGACCGGCAAGAGCCTGAACAAGGAGGAATTCGTCACCTGCGGCGGCGTGCGCCTCAGCGAGGTGAATTTCCGCACCATGCAGAGCCGGATCTGTCCCGGCCTCTACTTCGCCGGTGAATTGCTGGACATCGATGGCGTGACCGGTGGATTTAACTTCCAAGCGGCGTGGACGACCGGTTGGATCGCCGGGACGGCGATGGCCGCGTGAGAGCGGTTGTTTCTTGACGTCCGAAGTTGGCAGGCCGTCCGGCTTTCAAAGCTCTGAGGTGGGTCGAAAAGGCATGCCGCGCTTTCCGTTAAAAAGCTTCTTGAGTCGGCGGTCGCTGGAGCTTTTCTGGCGACGGATCACGGCGGGTGCGACGCGATTTCCGGCCTCGCGACGCAACTTGCGGCCCGCTTGCCAGTCTCCCCATGAGATGGGCCTGTCAGCGGGAATTGAAGGGATTTTTTGCTTTGAGTTCACGGGCGACCTTGGTGACCAGTGTTTCGCACTCAGTAAGGATACGGTATTGACTGGAATTCGCAAGCCGTCGGACTTCGCGCCAATTGATTTCGAGGCCACCAGCCAACGCCGCAGCGATGAGTTTTCGCGCGCAGTTCAGCGCCTCTCGATTCGCCTGCGGATAGACGGAGACGAGAACACGTTCCACAAGCAACTCTTCCGGGTTCATCAAAGTCACGACACCATATGGAGCTTTGAGTTTGCGGAAGCTGGTTTTGGCCTCGGTTTCGACCATGCCGAGCAGATCCACAAATGTCCCGGCGACTTCCCAACTGCGCGGGCCACCTTTGGCATCGAGTTGACCCATGACCTCCTGACGCAAGCGAAGTGGGATGGGCGTGGTCGGTTTGACCTGACACAAATCGATATCGCCCGACAGGTACGCGCCGTCCGTATAGAATTCGATGGCGGAGCCACCCACGACGACAAGCTCGATGCCACGCGTGCGAAAGAGGGCGCTGACGAGAGACGCGAGTTTCTGCGATTTGAGATTGGGATCGCGTTCGCGGCGAATGTCCTTCAGCGCGGCAGCTATCTTCTGGGGACGCATGAACCAAGGTTATCCAAACCGTTGCGAAAGGGCGAGTCGTTTTCAGTGGTTGCAGAGCCGCACTCCGTCGGAGCGCCGTGACACCGTCAGGATTCCGTTTTGCGGTAGCTGGAGACGACCGCGTCGCTGAGGAATTTGTCGGGGTCGGCGAGGGCGGACTTGGGGATGGCGAATTCGGTCAGGCCGGCATTGCTTTTGATGAGATTCAGGCCGAACTGGTAGTCCTTGAACAGTTTGCGGCACAGGTCGGTCACGGATTGGTCCGACTGCTGGGCGCGGTCGATGATTTCCTCGACCGCGTCGGGTTCGAGACGCATCCGCAAGCTGTGTTTCTCCTCGAATTTGCGCTCGAAATCGTGCACGAACTGGCGCATCAACTCGCGTTGTTCGTACGCAGGCTCGTTCAGGATGCGCTGCAACTCGGCGGCCGGGTTTTCCACGAGCGATCGCGTGACCACAAACTGCCGGACCTTGGAGGACGGCAACTCGAATTTGAAGTCGCGGAGCACACGCTCGCAGACAGTGAGCAGCCCCCGCGCGCCGGTGTTTTCGAGCGCGCCCTTTTCCGCAATCGCGCGGAACCCTTCGTCGGAGAAAATGACGTCGGTTCCGAACGCGTGAAAGCTGGACTCGTATTGCCTGACGACCGAGCCTTCGCTGCGTTTGAGGATGCTGTAGAGGTCTTCGACGTTAAGCTTGTCGAGGACGACGCGCACCGGCAACCGCCCGATGAACTCCGGCTCGAAGCCGAACTTGACGAAGTCCTCCGTTTGTCCCCGCCGATGTAATTCCGCCTCGCTGACGGATTCCGCGAGATGGCCGCCGAACCCGATGTCCGATTGGCGGACGCGCCGCCGAATGATCTCGAGCATCTGGTCGAACGCGCCGCTGACGATGAACAGGATATGTTTGGTGTTGAGGGTCTCGCGCTTCACCTTGCCGCGGCGTTGGTATTCCATTGCGGCCTGTAGTTGCGCCTGAATATCGGTCGGCGAGCGTAGCGGGACTTCGGTTTCCTCCATCAGCTTCAACAAATTCGTCTGCACGCCGCGACCGCTCACGTCGCGCCCGATGATATTGGCAGGAGAGGCGATTTTGTCGATCTCGTCAAGGTAGATGATGCCGTACTTCGCGAGGTTTACGTCGCCGTTGGCCCGGTGAATGAGTTCACGCACGAGATCTTCGACATCACCGCCGACATAGCCGGTTTCGCTGAACTTCGTCGCGTCCGCCTTCACGAACGGCACGCCAATCAGGTCGGCGATGGTCCTGATGAGGTAAGTCTTGCCAACGCCCGTGGGGCCGACGAGCAGGACGTTTTGCTTCACGTAATCGCGCAGTTCCTCGCCTTGCTCGGCGGCCTTGACATGGTTGTAGTGGTCGCAGACGGCGATGGCGAGCGCCCGCTTGGCGTCCTCCTGGCGAATGACGAAGCGGTCAAGGTGCGCCTTGACGTCCTTGGGCTTGAGGTGAAAGTCGAAATCAATTTCCTTGCGCTTCGCGTCGTCCACCGGCGAGGAGGTCTCGCTCCGCTCGGTCTGTGGCTGGGCGAAGACGACGCGATCACCGAACTCCTTCTTCATGAACTCCGAGAGTTTCTTCTGGATCTCGTCCGGCGAGGGCAATGGCTGTTCGGTACTCATGTTCCTATATAGCTTACCTCACGCCGCGCTATTTTCAACGCCGGTCGCAAGGTCCGCCAGGAACTGCGCCAGGCTGTCAAACTTGCCGATCACAACCAGATCATCACCAGCGGTCAGACGCGTGCCGGGATCGGGCATCTCCGTGAGGCTGCGGCCGGTGACCGGGTCGCGCCGTTTGATAGCCAGAATGTGGATGCCGTAGTTGGAGCGCGGCGCGAGGTTCGCCAGAGTCCGACCATCCAGGTGCGCCGGCAACTCGACGGTGCGCAGTTCGAATCCTTCCGGCAACTCCACGAAGACATCGCGCTTTTCGTCGCCTTCGTGGACGACGAAGCGGGCGAGCAATTGTTTTTTGCGCAGGATCTCCTGGCTGTACACGCCCAGGAGGTCGCGCTTGGAAATCCAGCCGGTAAGTTTGCGGTCCTTGGAATTGTTGATGACGGGGAGACGTTCGGCGTTCTCCCGCCAGAAAATGTCCATCACATCAGCCAGGTTCTGGCGGGGGGTGACGAACTGGAAAGTTGCATCCACGAGGTCGTCAGCAATGACGGTCGATAGTGCTTCGGTTTGATGCAGCATGTCCTTCAAAGAATGAAGACGGATCGCGCCGAGGAACCGGCCTTCGCTGTTCACTACGTAAATGTTGTTATAGGACTCCTTGAGGAATTGCTCGACGATCATGGGGAAGGGGGCCGTGTTATTGATGGCATGGACGTCATCATGCATGATGTCCTCGACGCGCAGGGACTGCATGACGCCTGCTTCGAGTCCCGTCGGCAGGGCGATGCCGCGCCGCCGCAGCGATTCTTCATCCATGGAGCGGCCCTTGAACAAGCGCGTGGTGAAATGGCTGACGATGCAGACGAACATCAGCGGGAGCACGATCTGATAGTTGTTGGTCTGCTCGTAAATCATCATGATCGCAGTCAACGGCGCGTGGGTCACGCCTGCGAGCACACCACCCATGCCCACGATCGCGTAGGCGCCATGTTCGGCGGTGACGTGCGGGAACAACAGGTGCACCCCGTAACCGAAGGAGCCGCCGAGCAGCGCGCCGACCATCAGCGACGGGGTGAACAGTCCGCCGGCGCCGCCCGAGCCAAACGTCAGTGACGAAGCGATCATCTTGATGGGCAGCAGTGCGAGGAGCAACATGATCGGGATTTGTTCGCGCAGCGTCAGGTTCACCGCTTCAAAACCGTTTCCGTAGACGTGTGGCCACCAGATGCCGATGGCCCCGACCAACAGCATCCCGATTGCTGGTTTGATCCAGTTGGGGAACGGCAGTTTTTCAAACAGGTCCTGGGAGCCAAAGAGCGCGCGCACGAACAACAACGAGATGACACCCGCCAGGAATCCGAGCACGAGGTAGGGGAACAATTCCCACGCGGAGACGAGTTCGTAGTGCGGGACCTCGAAACGGGGCAGATTGCCCATGCAACTGCGGAACACCAGAGTGGAGATCACCGACACGACGACGACCGGTCCGAGGACTTCGAGCGCGAAATTGCCCATCAGAATTTCCATGGCAAAGAGCGAGCCGCCGATGGGCGCATTGTAGACCGCAGCCAGTGCCGCCGCCGCCGCCGCGCAGACCAGTACCCGAAGCTGTTGCGTCGAAAGCCGGAACGAGCGGCCTGTGTACGAACCAATGGCAGCGGCCAACAGTGCCATGGCGCCTTCACGGCCCAGCGAACCGCCGGTGGAAATCGTGATGATGGCCGACCAGTCGCGTGGCAATGTTTCTCGCAGGGAGATGAATCCGCCCTTGAGTGACACGCCCTGCATGATGGTCGTGATGCCGCCACCCCGGGTCTGCACGCGGAAGAACCAACCCATCATGCCCACGAGCAAGCCGCCGACCAACGGGATGATCAGTCGCAAGAACCACGGGTTATCGGCGGCGGCGGTAAGGAGGTTCTGACCGTTTCCCCAGAATTGGTTTTGCAGGAAGGAAATGATGTGCGCCGTGGCGACGCTCGTGAAGCCGACTGCCAGGCCAACCATGGGCAACAGCACGAGGAAGACGTTTTCGCCCCGTGTCCGCCTGCCCAGTTGCGCCAAGATCAACGCCTGAATCTTGTTGCCGATCGGTCGAAACCGTTGCCACAGCGTGCGCATCAGGACATGTACTAACAAATCAGGCGGGTCCGGTCAAACAGTGCCGGTGGTGCGAATAGCTTGCAATTTCAAAAAGAATGAGCGAGTATCTCCTGCGGCGTGTCTGACTAAAACAAGGAGGTCTGGCGTGCCGGGAGGCGATCGAAGTTCGATCGCCCGAAAGATGTGTACTGTAAATGAAAGGGGGATTCAGGCAGCATGTCGCAACAACAGCCAACGTCCGAGCAGATTGCTGCTCGCGCCTACCAACTCTATCTGGAACGGGGACGGACGGACGGTCACGATCTCGATGACTGGATGCAGGCGGAATACGAATTGATGCAGTTGCCGGTCCGCAAGCTGGCCGAGTTGGAGCCGCCGCAAGCTCCGCGCGGAAAGACGAAATCGAGGTCTATTATCGAACTCGTCCAAACAGCGATGTATTGAAGGACTGCAGCACTCCGCTCACGAACGCAGCGACGACGCCATGTGATGAGTGTGCCCGCGACGGTAGAGAAGCAGCCACAAGGATCCCAGCGGAAACGTTTGACCGCTGAGGAGGTGCGGAACAAATACGGCACGGGTGCCATCCTTTTCCTGGCGTGGGAAATCTGGTGTATCTACGACGGCTGGTTTCACCCGCAATACGAGTACATCGGCTTCTCACGTTTCATGGCCTACATCTCCGCGCCAATCCTCGCCTTTTGCATCGTCATGGCCGGAAGTGCGCTACGGGCAATCCAGCGGCAACGGGCGCGGACTCAAGCGCCCCCTGATTTATCCCCTCCCGCGTAGTTAGTCCGCGCTACCTGCCCGGTGATTCCGACTTCAGGGGGTGCGGGGCAGCATCCTAGACTACCTGCTAATCTGTAGTATTACGCCCTACTTTGTTCTTGACCAATCCCCTGTGCCTTTGATTTACTGGCTGGCGGAGAAGCTAAGAGGCAGGCGTCGCGTTCGCGCTTACTCTTCCTGCCTTTCCGGAATCATAGGGCACAGTGATGTTCAACGCACCGCGCGGGTCGCAACGTGAAGCGGTTCATCCAGACGCGACGGTATCTTTGTGCCCATCCATCTTCATAATTGTAGGGCAAGCGGCCCGCTTGCCGAATTTCCAACGACACCAACCAGGCCGGTTGGCCTACAACCCAAAATGATTTGTAGGGCGAGCACCGCGCCGCAGATAGGATAACCAACCATGAAAAACAGATCCCTCACCGCTTTCACCGTCCCAGGTAGGGCCGCGCTGGTGCGCGGCCTTGGGCTCGCCATTGTCTTGTTGTGCGCGGGTCTCCTGACCCCGCACACCGCCCGCGCCCAGGTGCCGGGCATCATCAACTACCAAGGGCGCATCGTGGATGCGGGCACGAATTTCACGGGCACGGGCCAGTTTAAATTCGCGCTGGTCAACGGCCTATCCGGCACCACCAATTACTGGAGCAACGATGGCACGGCGGTCGGTCAACCCTCGGTCGCTGTCTCATTGACTGTCGCCAAGGGCCTGTACTCCGTCCTGCTCGGCGACACCTCCATCGCCAACATGATGACTGCCGTTACCCCGGCCGTTTTCGCCAGCTCCGATGTGCGCTTGCGGGTCTGGTTCAATGATGGCGCTTCCGGCTTCCAGCAGCTCTCGCCCGACCAGCGCATCGGCGCCGCTGGCTACGCTCTGGTGGCGGGAATAGGCGGGGCGGGGACGAATATTACGGCCAACGACCTGTCCCTGCCGGCTACCACGACCTCGTCCAATGGCGTGCTCTACGTCGGCGGCGTGCCGTTTCTTCAGGGCTATGGCACTTTCGACACGTTCGTCGGCTCGGGCGCCGGAAATTTCAGCCTGACGGGCATCGCCAACACGGCCGAGGGCACCTCCGCGCTCGCCAATGACACGACCGGCGGTGAGAACACGGCCAATGGTGTCAGCGCGCTCCGATTCAACACCACGGGCAGCTACAACACGGCCGGCGGCGCGTCCGCGCTCCAAAACAACACCTCGGGCTCCTACAACACCGCCAACGGCGGTATCGCGCTCCTCAGCAACACGTCAGGTAACGACAACACGGCCGATGGCTACGGGGCCCTCCTCGGCAACTCGTCGGGCAACGGCAACACTGCCAATGGCTACGAAGCCCTGTATTCCAACACGACCGGCAGCGGTAACACGGCCGACGGCTGGGAGGCGCTGTACGCCAATACCAACGGCAGCGCCAACACCGCCGACGGGCAGTTGGCGCTCGGCGCCAACACGAGTGGCAGTCAGAACACCGCCAATGGCTTCTCCGCGCTCAACGAAAACACGACGGGCAACCAGAACACCGCCGATGGGGCGTATGCACTCCAGGTCAACACGACCGGCAGCGACAACACCGCGGAGGGCGTCGACGCGCTCGAAGACAACACCACGGGCGCCAATAACACCGCCAACGGCTTCCAAGCGCTCCAAGCGAACACCACCGGCGGCCAAAACACGGCCAGCGGCTACCAGGCCCTCGATACCAATACCAACGGCACCTACAACACCGCCAACGGCTTTCAGGCGCTGGCGTCCAACTCCTCGGGCTCTGAGAACACCGCTGACGGCGCCTACGCGCTCGAAGACAACGCCACGGGTAGTGGCAATATCGCGCTCGGATATCAGGCCGGCATGAATCTGGTTGCGAGCGGCAACATCGACATTGGCAACGTCGGCGCGTTCTATGACACCAATATTGTCCGTATCGGAAGCAGTCAGAGTCAGGCATTTCTCGCGGGCTCGATCTTCGGCGGGTTAGGCAACTCGATCGCGCAGAGCGGCACGGCGGGCGCCGTCATCGCCGGCGGCGTTTCGAACCAAATCTTCTCCAGTTCAGCGTATGCTGCCATCGGCGGCGGCCACAGCAACATCGTCTGGACCAGCGCCAGTCGGTCCGTCATCGCCGGCGGCGAGGGCAATTCGACCTTCTCGCAGTGGTCGGTCATCGCCGGCGGGTACGACAATTACATTGGAGCGGGCACCTCCGGCACCACCATTGGGGGAGGCGCCAACAACACCAACACCGGGGCCTACGCGACCGTGCCCGGAGGATCAGGTAATCGTGCCTTGGGGGTTTATTCCTTCGCGGCCGGTCAACAGGCGCAGGCGCTCCACCAGGGAGCGTTCGTCTGGGCCGACTCGCAGAATGCGCCGTTCTATTCCTCCGCCAATGACCAGTTCGACATCCGCGCCCAGGGCGGCGTGAACATCTCGGGACCCTGTAACATCTCGGGGGCCTGTAATGTCACTGGCAATCTTGTGCAGAACAGCGGAACCACGACCGTCTGTGTCCTGACCATTACCGGTGGGTGCGATTTGGCCGAGCCATTCGCCATGTCAACCCGCCAGGTCCCCAAAGGTTCGGTCGTGGTGATTGACGAACAACATCCCGGCCACCTCAAACAGAGCGCGAGCGCGTATGACAAGAAAGTGGCCGGCGTCGTCAGCGGCGCCAACGGGATCAATACCGGCCTCACGCTCAGCCAGCAGGGCATCACCGAAAACGGTCAGAACGTCGCGTTAAGCGGCCGCGTGTACGCGATGGCAGATACGTCCAACGGTCCGATTCAACCCGGCGATTTGCTGACCACGTCGGACAGGCCTGGCCATTGCATGAAAGTCACCGAGCCCGGCAAGGCCCAGGGCGCCATCATCGGCAAGGCGATGACAGGCCTGACCGATGGCCCGGGTCTGGTGCTGGTGCTGGTCACATTGCAATAACGGCAGTGAGCACACTACCCATGAACTCGACGAAGATTTCGACAACCTCGGCCGGATGCCCGGTCCTCAAGGCGATTCTTGGCGCGGTCTGCCTGGCGCTGATGTTCTTGTCGGCCCGGTCCGCCGGCGCCGCCGAATGGAAAAACCTAAGCGGGCACATACCGAAGGCGGTTACGGAGTTAAACCTGCAGCCTGTTGACAGGCTTGCCGCGACCACGAATCTGTACCTAACCATCGGGTTGCCACGGCGGGACCAGCAAGGATTTAACAACCGGCTCCAGCAGCTTTACGACCCGGCCAGCACGAACTTCCATCATTACCTGTCCCCCCAGCAAATCACGGAAACGTTTGGTCCCACGAAGGAGGATTACCAGTCACTCATCGATTTCGTCACGACCAATGGTCTCAAGGTCGTTGGCACCTTTGGAAACCGCATGGTGCTGGACGTCGTGGGCAACGTGTCGGATATCGAAAGGGCCTTCCACCTTACGATGCGAACGTATCAGCATCCCACCGAGGCCCGGCTGTTTTACGCACCGGACGTTGAGCCGACTGTGAATGCGAAGCTCCCGATACTGGATATCAGCGGACTCGACAATTATACCCTGCCACACACGGCGTTGCACAGGATGCCCGAGAACGCCACGGCAGCTCCAGCCTCCGGGACCGCTCCAAGCGGGAACTTCTGGGGCGCCGACTTCCGGAACGCCTATGCTCCGGGGGTAACGCTCAAAGGCACAGGCCAGATGGTCGGGCTCGTCGAAGGTGAGGGATTCTATGCAACGGACATCTACGCCTACGAAAGTAGCAACTCATTGCCCTCTGTTTCGCTGAACGTTGTGCTGCTGGACTCATTCACCGGGAATCCGAACAGCAACGACACCAATGGCGTCGCGGAAGCATCCTTGGACATTGAACTGGTCATTGCGATGGCGCCAGGGCTGGCCACACTCGTCATTTTTGAGGGGAACAGCTGTAACGATATTCTGAGCGCCATGGTCTCCAGCAATCAAATCAAGCAGCTGAGCTCGTCCTGGAGCTTTGGCCCCTTCAATTCCACCTCCGATAATCTCTTCCAGATGATGGCCCTCCAAGGGCAGTCGTTCTTCTTTGCGTCCGGGGACGGCGATGCCTGGGTCGGATCGTTTGGCGATTGGTCCAGTGATGACCCAAATGTCATCAGTGTTGGTGGGACGCAGTTGTTTATGAACGGTCAAGGGACCTCGTACTCCTCGGAATCAGTATGGAATTGGGGCAATGAGGGGAGCTGCAAAGGGTGGTGCTGCAACCCAAGCCCGTGTGGGGACACCTATTGGGGCAGTGGTGGCGGCGTGAGCACCCGATACACCATCCCCAGTTGGCAGCAGGGCGTCGGTACGCAGGCCAACGGGGGATCCTCGGCCTACCGAAACGTCCCCGACGTCGCCATGACGGCTGATAACATTTGGGTTATTTACGAGGACGGCCTATTCGGTTCCTACGGCGGCACCAGTTGTGCCGCGCCGCTTTGGGCGGCATTCACCGCGCTGGTTAACCAGCAGGCGATCGCCAGTGGCCATTCGACAGTCGGGTTTCTCAACCCGGTGTTGTACGCCATCGGCCAGGGGCCAGGCTATACGTCTTGTTTTCACGACATCACCACCGGCAATAATGAATCGAGCAACAGCCCCTCGCAGTTTTTGGCCATCACTGGCTACGATCTGACCACTGGATGGGGTTCCCCAAACGGAAGCGCCCTGATCAATGCGCTTGTTAGTCTCGACGGGGCTGTCTGGGTCGATTTCAACTACACCAACTCGACTCAAAACGGCACCGCTACGCAGCCATACAAAACATTGTCCCAGGGGGCCAGCGCTGTGGCGGCCGGTGGTACCGTCGCAATCAAAACCGCTGGCTCGAGTTCGGAAACCTTGACGATCAACAAGGCAATGACGATCCGTGCCGTCGGTGGGACGGCGACCGTCGGCCGGTGAAGCTTATGAATGCCATTATCAGAGACACCCGTTATTATCAGCAGGTTATCCGGGCCATGAACAAGCGCGCTTCTACGACCAGCTTCGTGATCACTCTGCTTGCCTCTTGCGCGAGCGCTTTCGCCTCCACCGTCATCACCACCAGTTCGATTGACGGCGGCGGCCTGCACACCACCAGCGCCAACTACGCGATGGACGGCAGCGTGGGCGGCATCGGCGGCATCTCCAGCGCGTCGGCGGACACAGCGAAGAATGGCTACATCGGCCAGCTCACGGAAGTGGTCAGCATGGTCGTGACGGCGGTGCCGAACTCCGTCGGCGTCGGGAGCACGGCGTTCCTCAGCGGCATCGCCACTCTCGACGACAGCACGGTGGATAATTTGTCCGGTTCTGATGTTGCCTGGAGCAGCTCCAACGAGCCGTATCCGGTCGCGTCGATCGGCGGCAGCGGAGTTCTCATCCCGGCGGACGTGTATACCGTGGCGCCCGCCTTTGTGCCCGCCGTGGTGGATGGCTATTATCTGGGCGCGACCAGCAACACGAGCCTGCAAGTTTTCGCGCCCGATAGCATCGGCGATAGCATCCCAGATTGGTGGCGGCAGACGTATTTCGGTGCCGCGACACCGACCAATATCCACGACTGCGCGACCTGTGATGCCGACCGCACTGGCCAGAACAACTTCTTCAAGTTCGTGGCGGGATTGAACCCGACGAATCCGGCCTCGGTGTTTGTGCTGAAGGTTGCGCCGGTCGTGGGTCAGCCGACGCAGAAGGCATTGACGTACAATCCGATCCTGATTGGATTCGGCCAGACCTACACGCCGCAATTCCGCACGAATCTGCTGACAGGTACGTGGGCGACGTTGACAGGGATCAGCGGCCCGGTCACCAACATCAATCAGGTCACCGTGACCGATCTGAGCGCGACCCAAACGCAAAAGTTTTATCGGATCGATATCAGTTTGCCGTAGGGGCAGGGGGTGGTAGGGCCGCGCTGCTGCGCGGCCACAGTTTCACAGACACGCAGCAGCGTGTCCCTACCAAATGGCACGGTAACGATTGCTATCCACCGAGCTTCGCGTGCGCTTTCATGAATTGCGCGACGCGCTTCTCATCGACTGCGTTTGACCAGAGGCCGTCGATTTTGAAGTGCGAGCCAATGATGAAGCCGTCGGCCACCTTGTAGTACTTGGGCAAATTCTGCGTGGTCACGCCCGAGCCGAGATATACCGGGAGCCGGGAATATTTTTTGGCGGCGCGGATGTCGGCAAGCTGTGGCGGATCGCCCGTCACCGAGCCGGTGATGATCACGGCGTCGCCGCGCATGAACTCGACCGCTTCGGCAGTGTCACCGATGCCGATGTCAGCGGTAATCGCGTGCGAGCTGTGTTTTTTCTTCACGTCGGCCCACACCTGGACGTGATCGGCCCCGATTTGTTTTCGATAACGCAACAGGGGAGCCGCGGAGGATTGGATCAATCCTTCATCGGCGACGTGGGCGAAGGCGAATCCTTCGACACGGATGAAATCCAGCCCGGCGGCGTGAGCGACGGCGAGCGCTTCGATGTTGGCGCCGGCCAATACCTGGACACCACAGGGCAACCGGCTCGCATGCTTGACCGCGCGCGCGATGATCGCCATGACCGCGACGATTTCCGGGCCGACCGCGCCCCGCAGGTATGGTGTATCGTGCATATTCTCGATCATGATGCCGTGCACGCCGGCCTCGCGGTACAGGTTCGCCTCGCGCACAGCGAGGGCTTCAATCTCGCGGGCGCCTCGGTGGTTCGCGGGCGTGCCGGGCAGGGCTTCGAGATGGATCATGGCGATGACGGGTTTGGTGGATGCAAATAGCGGGTTCTTCGCGGGCATAGTGCGGCGATTATAGACGACCGAGCCTTCAAACCAAGCGCGTTCACGTTCGCGAGTTCTCTCTTGTGAGCGCCGCCGCAACGTGGTTTGCTTTTGAGGATGTCTACGACGGCAACCATGCAGGCCAACACGCAGTCCGACTGGACGGTTATCCGTCGTCTGCTGGCGCTGAGTTGGCGCTACCGCCTGGGTTGCATCAAGGTATTCACGTACCAGTTGATTCTGCTGGCGATGGCGTTGACCGGACTTGGGATGACGGGGTTGGGGATCGACTACATCCGGTGCCAGATCCAGCCGACGGCAAAACCCCCACACTGGCCGTTCGGGTTTGCGCCACCCGCGTCATGGACGCCCATGAACGTCCTGATGACGATGGCGGCTGTGATGTTTATGTTGGCGCTGTTGCGGGCGTGGCTCACGTATGCCTACAGCGTGGCGGTCGCCGTGCTGGTGGAACGTTATATTGTCGTTGAGTTGCGCGGGCGTGTGTACGAAAAGCTCCAGCGCCTCAGCTTCCGCTTCTACGATGCGAACGAGACGGGTTCGATCATCAACCGGGTGACGGGAGATTCGCGCGCGGTCGCAAATTTCGTCAACAACGTGCTGATCCAGAGCGGCATCATCGTGTTGTCACTGGTCGTGTACCTGTCCTATATGCTGACGATTCACGCGAGACTGACCGTGGCATGCCTGGCGATTATCCCGGTGCTGTGGGTCATCGCCGCGGCGTTCTCCCGCGTTGTGCAGCCGCAGTACGTGCGCAATCGCGAATTGGTGGACCGGATGATCCTGCACATTGCCGAGACGGCACAGGGGATGCAAACGATCAAGGGTTTCGCGCGCGAGAAGGAGCAGTTTGAGATTTTCCAGGCGAGCAACGAAGCCGTGCGCACACAACAACAGAACATTTTCTGGCGGGTGAGTGTGTTCGTGCCCACGATCGGGATGCTCACGCAGATCAGTCTGGTGGTGCTGCTGGCATACGGCGGGCATCTGGTCATCACCGGCGAACTGGCCCTCGGTACTGGTATGGTGGTATTCGCGGGACTGCTGCAACAGTTCGCGGCGCAAATCTCGAACGTGGCGCAGATCGCCAATACGATTCAGCAAAGCCTCGTCGGCGCGCGGCGCGTGTTCGAGGTGCTGGACGCTCCCGTAGAAATCGTCAGTCGTCCGGGGGCCACTTCGTTACCGCGCGCCACGGGCGCGATCCGCTTTGAGAATGTGAGCTTTGGATACACCGGCACGGAGGACCCCGAGCTGCGGGACGTTACGTTGGAGGTGCAGCCTGGCGAGTGCATTGCCATCCTGGGAGCGACGGGATCGGGCAAAACCACGCTGCTGAGTTTGATCCCGCGTTTTTACGACCCAATGCGGGGGCGTGTGCTCGTAGATGGCCATGATGTGCGGCAGCTTGACCTTGATGATCTCCGTCGCAACGTGGGTCTGGTATTTCAGGAGAGCTTTCTCTTCAGTAATACCGTCGCCGCCAATATTGCCTTCGGGCATCCGAATGCGAGCCGCGAAGAAGTCGAACGGGCGGCAAAGATCGCGGCGGCGCACGAATTCATCGTGAAGTTGCCGAAGGGATACGACACGGTGCTCGGAGAGGGCGGAAAGGACTTGTCTGGTGGCCAGCGCCAACGGCTCGCCATCGCGCGGGCGCTGTTGCTCGATCCCGCGATTCTGTTGCTCGACGACCCGACGGCTGCAGTCGATCCCGAAACAGAACGCGAGATTCTGGAGGCGATTGAGAACGCCATGCGCGGAAGAACCACGTTCATCGTCGCGAACCGGGTGAGCACGTTGCGGCGCGCCAGCCGCATCATTGTCTTGGAGGACGGCCGAATCGTGCAGGTCGGTACTCATGACGAACTGATGGGCCGCGAGGGTGCGTATCGCCGCACAGCCGAGGTTCAATTTGCGGAGTAGGGGCGGATATCCATGACCACGAAACCTACCGTCACCATCACGCATCTTCGCCAGGAAGGGGACGATGATGAGGAGCTTCATGAGCAGCCGTTGGAATTTGCGCTGATCTGGCGGCTGTTCCGCTACACGAACCGCCACGCGGGCAAACGCAATTGGCTATTCGTGCTGGTGGTCCTGCGGTCGATCCAATTGACGTTATTGCCGTGGACAATCGCCAAGGTCATCAACGGCCCGGTCACGCACCGCGACACGCGGGGCGTGCTGTGGGGGGCGGCGGCGTATCTGGCGCTGGCGGTGGTCACGCAATTCTGTTTTCACTTCCGGCAGCGGCTGGCGCTGGAGTTGGGTGAGTCGGTGATCCAGGATTTGCGACGCGACATTTTTCAGCATCTGCTGCGGATGCCGATGAGTTTCTACAACCGCACGAAAATCGGGCGCATTATCAGCCGCTACACATCGGACGCGGAAGCGATGCGCGTCGGCTGGCAGGATGTGTTCTTTGTTACCGCCGTGCAGGCCGGGCAGATGATTTTTTCGGCGCTATTGATGCTGTGGTACGATTGGGTGCTGTTCCTCGTGGTGTTGGCGATGGCACCCGTGCTGGGCGCGTTGAATTACCATTTCCGCCGCACGCTCAGCCGCGCCAACCGCCAAGTACAGGAAAGTTGGAGCCGGGTGACGGCGACGTTGGCTGAGTCGGTGACAGGCATCCGGGTCACGCAGGGATTTGTGCGCCAGGATGTGAACGCGGGGTTATTTACCGACCTCATCGTGGACCACTCGGATTACAACCTGGGCGTGGCACGGGCCTCAGGGGTGTTTTTGCCGATGCTGGAATTGAACAGCCAGATCTTCACCGCGGCGTTGATCGTGATCGGTGGCTATCGCGTGCTGAATCCTGCCATCCACATGGACGTGGGTAATCTGATCCAGTTTTTCTTCTTGGCGAACATGTTCTTCAGTTCCGTCCAGCCCATCGGACAGCAATATAGTCAGGCGCTCACGGCGATGGCCGGGGCGGAACGCGTGTTTCGCCTGCTCGATACGAAACCGGATTGGGAGGAACCGCCCGATGCGATTGAGTTACCGAATCCATCTCGTGGGAGGGGCATTCTTGCCGCGACTGGCTCGTTGGGCGATGAAGTTCGCGACAGGAATGTCGCTCCCACGAGGGATCAACGAATTGGTGCGCGCGTCGAATTTCGTAACGTCATTTTCAGTTATGTCGCGGATCGACCGGCGCTCAACGACATGAGCTTCGTGGCCGAACCGGGTCAGACGATCGCGTTGGTTGGTCACACCGGGAGCGGCAAGAGTTCGATCGTCAATCTCATCACGAAATTTTATCTCCCACAGCAGGGCCAGGTGCTCATCGACGGATTCGACACGCAGGAAATCCTCGGGGATTCATTGCACCGCCAGATGGGCATTGTGAGCCAACAGAACTTTCTGTTCACCGGTACCGTGATGGACAACATCCGCTTCGCACGGCCGAGCGCGACGGATGAAGAAGTCATCGATGCCGTGCGCAAACTCGATTTCCTGGATGTGATCGGTTCGCTGTCGGCGGGGTTTTCGACGCCCGTCGGGGAGCGGGGTGCCAGCCTTTCGCTGGGCCAGCGGCAGTTGGTGTGTTTCGCGCGCGCCATGCTGGCCGACCCGCGTATTTTGATACTCGACGAAGCGACAAGTTCGGTGGACGCAATGACCGAGGCGCGAATCCAGCGGGCGCTGGCCACACTGGTCCGGGGCCGCACGAGTTTCGTCGTGGCCCATCGTCTCAGCACGATCCGCCACGCCGACCTCGTGCTCGTGCTCGACCACGGCAAAATCGTGGAACGAGGAACTCATCGCCAACTTCTCGCCGCGGATGGCGCCTACGCGGAGTTGTACCGGCAGTTTGCGCGGACTTAGCGAGACGGGTTTCGGATTCGCGAGAGAGATTTGGGGACCGCGAATCTCCTTGCCGCTGGTTGGTCAGCGGGACTACCATGTGAGCGACTCAAGGCAAGGAGAGCCGCGGGCGATGGATATCTACTTCAGTTGCCCAGGATGCCGCCAGCACATGGTCATCGATGTTGCCGGTGCGGGCCTTGTTATTCGTTGTCCCCAATGCGCGGAAGACGTTCTCGTTCCCCATGCCACTGAATCCACGCCGGGCACTGACCCGCAGACGGCGACAGCGCGGCAACCGGATGAGGAAGGTACGGTGGCTCTGAAGTGGACGCCTCCGACAGCAACCAAGCACGAAGCGCCAAAAACATAAGCCGTCGTGCCGAGTCGTAGCTGGCAGCCGGTGGAAACTTTATTATTTTGCCCGCCTCCGCATTCGCTACGGCGCGGTAGTCTTCGCTGTCACCGAAGCTGCCAGCAAAGACTGGCGGAGGGGGCGAGATTCGAACTCGCGAGGCCAACATGGCCACACACTTTGCAACTTTACTAGGAAATTTGACGCTATAGAACGCCATTGACAGGGGTGGACGTTATGATAATCTGTTATGACAAAACGAACGAAGATTATCCCATATGGCCAGCCTACACAAAGATCCGCAGGGGCGAAGCAAGTTTTGGTACTGCGCTTTCAGCGAATGGGACGCGGACGAGCAACGTTGGCAGCGCCGGTTCCGGTCCACCAAGACTGCCAACAAAGATCAGGCCCTTCAAATCTGCCGCACATGGGAACAAGCGGCCAAGACTGCCCAGGCAGGCCGACTGACACCCGACCGCGCGCGGGAAATCCTCGCCAACGGGCTGGAAGGAATCTTTCTCGCCAGCAATCGCGAGCCCATGAAGCGATACACAATCCGGCAGTGGGGGCGGCAATGGCTCGACAGCAAGTTGATCGAGAACGCCCCGCGCACCCATGAGCGTTATGCGGGCATCATCACCCGGTTTTATGAGCACCTCGGCTCTAAGGCCGATAGGGACATTGCGAGTGTGACGGCATCCGAGATCACCGCCTTTCGGGACAAGCTGGCTAAAGAGCTTTCGATCAATACAGCCAACCTGGCCGTGAAAACTTTGCGCGTGTGTTTCGGTGCCGCCTACAGCAATGACCTTGTAACCAGCAACACCGCTGCGAAGGTAAAAAAGTTGAAACAACCGCGCATGGGGCACCGCCGCGAGTTTAAGCCGGCGGAAATCCGCCTGCTACTACAGGCGGCAGGCGACAGTGAATGGCGCGGTATGATTCTGACTGCACTCTATTCCGGGCAACGGCTCGGTGACGTGTCGCGGTTGCGCTGGGGGGACGTGCGGCTGGACACCCGTGAGATCGTCTTTCGCGTCAGCAAGACCAACGAAATTCTGCCACTGCCGATGGCGCGCCCACTATCCGACTATCTCGAAGGCCTGCCGTCGAGCGACGACGCCAACAGTTTCCTTTTTCCGAAGGCTGCCGCCTGTACCCGCACTGGCATGCTGAGCAATCAGTTTTACAAGGTCATGGAACAAGCCGGCCTCGTGCCGCAGCGGAAGAACGTCGACACTGGTAAAGGGCACCGAGAGCGTCGCGCAGTCAGTTCCTTGTCCTTCCACAGTTTGCGTCATAGTTGTGTGACGTTTCTCAAAGCCGCCGGTGTCAGCGATGCCGTCGCGCAAGCCATCGCCGGGCATGCGTCCAGTGCCGTCTCGCGGATTTACACCCACCTTGATGTGGAAACCTTGCGCGGCGCTGTCGCGAAGCTGCCGGACGTGACGAAGGGCGAGAAGAAGCGTTGAAACCAAAGAAAGCCAAACGTAGTCGCAAACACGAAGCCATGAAGCACGGCGGCAAACAACAATTGCAGGTGCCTTCGAAAATCGTGTTTGAATTGTACAGGCCGAGGGAAGGCGGTTATGTGGCACGGGCAGTCGGGTATTCGATTTTCACTGAGGGCGACACACGCCCGCAGGTTGCACAGAACGTCAGGGCCGCAGTTTTTTGTTATTTCGGCGGGAAAGAGTTGTCACCAACACGAATCCAATTGCGTTTCATTTACCCGGCGGATGTTGACGTATGAGCATATCCGCCAATGCTTCGGGAGTCGAGTTGGTCGAGCAGCTTCGCGCAGTCGGCTACGAGCAGATTGCACGGAGTGACGGGCACTTCGTTCTGGAAACAGACCGCAACGGCGCTCATCGGATTGTCCTACCTGATCGTGATCGACTGTGCGAGCACACGGTGCGCTCAATTATGCAAGACGCAGGCTCTCATGTGGGACGTGAGTCTTCTGATACATGGGAGGGTGCGAAACCGCCCCCAGGCGGCGGAAGCGTCGTGATCTACCGTGAAGGCGTCGGACAGGTGCGGCAGTGGTTTGACAAGGACGGCAACCGGGTAAAAGAGGAACTCGTCACACAGCCCATCGACGAAGCGCAACCCCAACGTCGCTGCCATCCACGCGACAAGAAACTACAAGAGTGGCTTGGAATGATGGGCTATGCGTCCCTTTACGAATGGCCAATGCCAGAGTGGGCGTGGAACGCCTACGCAGAAATGCAGCGGATGTATTTTCCGAAGCTTTGGAACCAGTTCAAGACGTGGGACACATTTCTAAATGATCCGTTCCAGCAGGGACTACGGACTGGCTATCAAATGGCGCTGTGCGTGACCACCATGGACAACGCGACGCTGCTAGACAGACGCGAACCGGAGGCAGCGATTGCGGCTAGAGCAGAGCGCCCACTCCGCGTCGAGATAATTGAGCGAGTCTGCGAGGAATGGTCTCTTCCGCGCCAGCAGAAGTTCTTTAGGGGATTTACAATGGCACTCACCGAGGACGCCGTCTACCTTGAAACGGGCAAACCCACAGTTGACACTGGCAGATTCGCAGTGCTGCGGTTCCTTCTCGACTATCGCGCTGAAGTGGAAGAAAAGTATATGAAGAAGCGCCAGACTATCGGTGACCTCTACACTTGGGTGAGCGGTGATCTTAAATCCCTTTGTATGGAACTGAAAACGTTCCAGAATCTTTGCAGTAAAATTGGACTTCGTCTGCGATCCCGCAAGCGATAAATACCGCCCACGTTGACACGGCAGTCTGAATCAGGAGTTTAGCTATCGCATTTTCCCGGCCCCACCCTCTATCTGCCGGGAAAACGACCGTTTGAATAGGAGTACGGTCGCGTTCAATGAAAGCCGATGCTGTCACACCGCACACCGCCAGTGCAAACAAAACGGCGGCACCGATTGCGCCTGGTGCGACTGGCGCAGTGCCAGAATTTTGCAGGCCCGGGGACATGCCGCGCTTGTTCGGCATTGGGCGCACATACGCCTACCAACTCATTCAGGAAGGGAAAATCAAATCCGTCTCGCTTCGGAAACGAGGCGCACGCTTCGGCGTCCGTCTGATCTCGTGCGATTCGGTGCGAGAGTTTTTGGCGCGCGAAATGGAGAAGGCGGAAAAGGATGCGCCACCCTACCCTGTTGACAGGTAAACATTGTCGAGTTGACGCGCGGACGTGCCGGCATACCAACACGGCCCAGCGGCACCGCAAATCGCCTTCCAGTGCGGCCACTGAACGGAATCCAATTCAAGGTAGTTTCTCATGTACCAGTCCACGGCAAAGATTGTGAGCGGCTGTATTTTTTGCGGCGGTGTACCGTTGCCGGACCCTAACAAAGCGTGGCTTGATTTCAAGTTCTCGGACCTGAGGTGGCTGTGTGAAGCACACGCCCGCGAGTTCGTTGATCGGAGTACGAGAAATGATGACGGCAGAATCGCGCGCATTCGGAAGGGGCGTTGCAAGCACCGTTGTCTACGCCTCGCGTACCCAAGCAAGGGTTTCTGCGACACGTGCAGTCGTCGTCTGGCCACGGTACAGATTCTCCTCCCGGATAATGCCATTCTCGGAAACGAACCACTTCCCCTTTGTTATTTGTGCTCAGAGCGTCAGTTGGCTGTATTCTTCCTGTACGGTTACACGATCGTGGACACCTGTCACGCCCATGAACCTTGATCCCCACGCCCTTGTGTCGGTTGCGCTGGAGTACCAGGTATTAAGTCCGGCGGCGCGGCTGTTGGCACAGCATGTCTTTCGCTACACAGTGCAGCTTGGGCTAGAGCAAGTCGAGTATCGCACGCGTCGGGTGATTGAGTATGAAACGGGCTTATCAGACAGCAGCCAGTCGAAAGCGTTTGCGGAATTGGAACGTGCGGGGATTCTAAAACGAGATCGCACAGGGCGCGGGCCGTTTCAGGTGAACGTACAGAGTGAATTTTGGAGATGGAACGGTCGTTGGGTGCGACCCTCGATGGTAGATGTAGCTGTTTGCAAGGACACCGTGGCCGGGAAACATCCGCTCCAGCAGTGGATGCGGTCGCGGTGCCTGATGCCGTCCGCGCAGAAAGAGCTGTTCGCGAAGGAAGCGGGATTGACGGATGCGCTGAAGGAGGTAGCGCGGGAAGAACTTGCCGAACTTTCCTCACAGGAAAGTTCGCGCGAGCGGAATTCCCTATCTTCCGGTGTATCCGGTACCTCTAACAGAGGTGCTATCCGGCTATCCGGAGAGAGGAGGGATAGGAAGGGAGGGGAGAGGCAGGTTTCCCAAGCGGAAAGTTCGACCACTTCAAACGACCACGGCAACGACACGGAAACAGCGCTTTTGAGGGAAGACGACTTGGTGCACTGTGCACGCGAGGCGTTCGGATCAAGGTGTACCCCTCGACTGGAAAGGTTGATCGTCGCCTACGGCAACGACTCACGAAAGGCTTGCCGGTTAATGCTGGAACGGGCGATCGAGTACAAGCGCAAAGGGAAAACAATCCGCATCCCGCACGCATGGTGTCACGATGTGTTTACGCGAATCAAAATGAAGTTGGGTCGGGGCGCAAAACGCGCGGTTTAGGTGCGCTGTGGGTTGGTTTTGCGGGTGAAAGCACGCTGGATTCGGTGTGAGGCAGGTTGGTTTCGGAGAAAATCACTCTTTGACCTGCAACCACTTACGTCAATTTGAGGCTTTGATTTGCAAGTACTTACGTCAATTTCGGAGCTAGCATGTTGGTTGAAAGTAGGGGCCGGTGGAATCGGAAGAATGTGGTTTGACTGAACGGGCGGGAAAATCGCTGCGTGCGTGTCGGTTGCGGTGCTGTCCACTTGCCCGCGCTAAAGGCCCCGCCGTTATCGGTGTCTGCCCCGCCAGTAAGTGAGATCAAACGACCTCCTCCAATGGGAGCGCCCCTTTCTTCCCAGAGCCGCAAATCGGCTCTTGGACATGGGCGAACACGGACGGATTTGTTATCAATTACTCTCGGATCGGGCGCGGGCGACGAATCCAACTGAGGCTCTGCCAACTCTGCGGTTGGGCCTTGTACTGACGGGGGCACGGGTTGCGCGGGACGCGCAGTCGCTCGCGCGGCATCGGATACACTTCCGTTCCCGCCGCCGAAGATGAACGTCGAACGACCCGAACAGGTCAACGAACCTATTCCGCAATTTGATGCCATCGTTGGCAACTTCCCTTACGTTAGCGGGGATCAGATTGAGCGCAGCAACGCCGGCTACCTTGATTTCATCCGCCAGCGCCTCGTCGCAGGCTGGTTTGAGGATTATCCCCAACTTTTCTGCTACGATCATAAGAAGGATCAGGAGAGTTTCGAGAAGGCCATCGCTGCCGGCAAGCACGCTGCCTGTGATCGCAAGACTGTGCAGCTTGTCACCTCCACTTACGCCGACCTCTACGTCTATCTGTTTTTTCATGCGGCACGCTTCCTAAAAGTCGGCGGACGAATGGGCATCGTGACCTCCAATGCTTGGCTCGACGTGAACTATGGCTACGCCTTGCAACGTTTCTTCTGTGACCGCTTCAAAATCGTCGCCATCTTGGAAAGTCGCTGCGAGCCGTGGTTCACCGAGGCCAGTGTCAATACCGTACTTACCATAATCGAACGGTGCGACGGACCGAAGGAGCGCGACGACCACTTGGTCAAGTTTGTGAAGGTGAAGAAACACCTTGCCGATCTCGCCCCCGGCAACCCGCAAATCGAGGCGAAAGCCCGCTGGCGTCGGCTGGAGCAACACGCCGAACGGATTGAAAATTCCGGTAAGCCCTACGGTAAGACGCACCCACTGGGTGTCGTCACAGTTGAAGATGATGACTTCCGTATCCGAATTTGCCGGCAGGGCGAATTGCGTGCCGACTTGGAACGTGAGGGCAAGGCGACGAAGTGGGGTAAGTTCCTCCGCGCACCGGAAACATACTTTGATCTAACAAGTAAAGGCGCATTCTGTCTGCTGACAGACATTGCTCTGCCTCGTCGCGGGGGCGTCACGCGTATAAACGAATTTTTCTACGTAACAGATGAAGTCGTGGATCGGTTCGGCATAGAGAAGGAGTACCTCCAACCATTGATTAAGAGCCCAAAGGATTCCAGATCGATCCAGATTGACCCTAAAGAGCTCGAAACCAAGGTCTTCATTTGTCGCAAGAGCAAGAAGGAGCTCAGACACCTCAACCATACCGGCACGCTTGGGTACATTGAGTGGGGAGAGAAGCAGACATATAAGCGCGGCGACTTTAAGGGGATGGCCTGGCCGGAAGGAACGTGGCTCAAGAAACGCACGCCAGGCTGGTGGGCACTGCCAGAAAGTGAAACGCACCTGAGCCAAGTGTATTTTGCAGAAGCGTATCACGACAGTCATGTCCAACGATTCAGTCCGGAAGCTCTCGTGTCGGACTGTGTGCTTTGCTATCTTGAGCCTGCGAAACAACTCGACATTGAGCTTGTTGTCGCCACACTGAACGCAAGCGTAACCGCACTGTCTGTAGAGTTGGCGGCGCGGGTGACTTTGGGGGAAGGTGTGCTTCGTCTGAAGGTCGAGGACGCGCGCGACTATTTGCTCGTTCCGGACGTGCGAAAAGCAACGTCTGCTCAGAAACAGGCAATATGCGAGGCTTTTGACGAACTCCGCGAGCGAGACATCGGCAGTGTGTTCGAGGAGGTAAAACAGAAGGATCGTCAGGTTCTCGACGCCGCAGTCCTTCGCGCCATCGGCCTCGACCCCAAGAAATATCTCCAGCCGATTTACGAGGGGCTATGCGAGTTGGTGCGCGAGCGGATCGAACTCGGCCAGATGCGCGGCAAGGCCCGCAAGACCAAAGCCCGCAAGACCGGCGCGGAAAAGCAAATCCTTCAAGAAGTCCTCCTCGAAGAGCTGCACAACGGCCCACGCCATTTTCCGGAGGACTTCTTCTCCGACACCGCCAAGGCTGAATCCAAAACCGACATCGAGCTTCCCGGCAAGGAACTCATTCTCGACACCGGTGGCTTCATCCCCGCCCTTTACGCCAAAGACAAGAGTTGGAATCGCGCGGTCAAGTCCTCCGCCGAGGGGAAGTTCTTGCTCTACGCCCAGCAAGCCGGTCACAAGATCGCCCAAGTGCCAGTCAAGCCCGTGGAAATCAGCCGCACCGTTGCGAACTACGAAGGTTATCTGCGCGATCTGCGCAAGCACCTATACGAGGCGTTCTACAACCGCACCCTCGACGCCCGCGTCGCCGCCACACTCACGCAATCCATCTTTGACAAATTCCACCTACCCAAAGTGGAGTCTTGAAGCATGGACGCGCCGGCTCTCATCTCACTGCCGAATTACGAGACCGTGAAGCGAGACGCGTTAGCATTCCTTACCAGTGGCCTAGATGTCGCAATCATTGGTCCGCCAGGATGCGGAGCGTCGGCAATCGGATTGAGCATCCAGATGAATCTAGCTGCTGAAGGAATCGCGTCCACATATTTCGACTGCCTAGCAGAAGGGAATTTCGCCGAAAGGCTGAATGCGCTTACAGCGCCTCCCCCTATCCCTAAAGTCATTGGTGGAACTCGAAAGGCGATGGCAGCGTTTCTTATGAGAGTGAGCGGGTTTCTGGACGGACAGAACTGGCACGACTCCAGGAGAGGCGCAACGCCGAAGTGTTCTGTAATCATCATTGATCACGGGTCGTATTTAACTGCCGAATCATTCAATGAACTAGTTGGTCGGTTAGCTAGGGTGACCGCAAAGGGGTCTATCAGGATGCTGTGGCTGGGATGTTTGGACTCGCATAAAGTCAGGCGCGATTATAGGTTCCAATTTCACACTGACAACCGCACGCACCTTTGCGTGCCTGAGCTAGAGCGAGACGACCTTTTACGAATCTACCGCGCAATCGTCAAGAGTAAGGAACTAGTGTGGGGTGAGGCGATGTTGTACTTTGCTCTCGATTGGTGCGGCAATGACCTCGCGCTGGCGGAGCAGTTAGTCGAGTATTTCTGCGGCAACTGGACGGAGAAAATCTATGATGAGGCTGTGGCAGAGTGCTTACGTGACTGGCTTGTAAAGTGTGCCGCCGTGAACGATTACCGAGAACGGTTTGCCGCTTTACCGGATGCCTGCAAGAATCAACTCCGTCTCTTGTGCGGCGGCGGTAAGCTTGTCTCGCACCGGCCTGAAGTCCATCTGGAAACGTCTGAGGACATGCGCCGGCTGTTTCTCGAAGGATTTCTCTGCGCGAACTTGTTGCCAGGCTATTACCAATTCCGAAATCTCGTGGCACGGTTTGTCGTCGAGGAAGAAATGGGGTTGGCAACCAACCCCATTGGACTTCTGCGCCGCGCTGCCAACGCCCGAGTAAACTTGCTTTTGCAGGATGTCGAAGTCTCACTGCGCGAAATGTTGAGGACAATCCTTCGCCTGATGTCTCTGGAAGAAGTGAAGAATCTGTTTAAGAGCATCAGAGCTCAACACCGGCTTATTGATGAGGATTTTCGACCAAAACTAATGGATTGGGCGGCTCAACAGACCCAACCAGGTCAGCCAGACTTGCGAGCCGGCCTGGGGCAGTTTCTCAGTCAGGAGAGCACGAAGTTCTTCGCGACCAACAATCTATGGTCAGAAGTATGTAGCATTTTTCGCGAAACTTATGGACTAGAAAACGCCAATGCCGAACCAACACCTGAACAAGCGGTGAGCTGTTTAACATTCAGCCAGTTGAGTGACCTCTTGCAAAAATTGAGTACCAAGCTGTTTCTCGAAAAGCCCCGATCGAAGCTATCGGCTGAGCCACCGAGCAAACGCTGGCCAGGTTATCTAGCTCGCGTGCGCCGACTACGAAATGATACCGCTCATCTTCGGAATATCAGTTTTCAAGATATTGAGGATTTGCTGAGAACCCTTGGGGACATCCGCCGTGACCAGTTGGATTTTGGCATAATCCCTTGAGAATATATGGCTGACAAGGAAATCGGTTTTGTAGAACTGACTGCTACAACGCGCATCGTTTTCAGCGTCGGTTCATGGAAGGGGAAGTCGCGCGCCAGCATCCGCAAATTCATCGCGACACCGAGTTATACCGGCCCGACAAAAGCCGGCATGTCGCTCGACGGCACAACGGTTGTTCAATTGCTCTCGGCGCTTCGCACGCTCCATTCCACGGTCCCAACCAAGGACCAAAATCAGTTCGTCTCGGTCGGCAAGACAAGCAGTTGGGAAATTCGTATCGCAATCATTCCATCCGACGAAGACAGCCGACTTCCCAGCGTGGACATCCGTGAGTTCGTGGATACACCTGGTTACTCTGGTCCAAATCAGAAAAAAGGCGTCCGCTTTTCTTGGGACAAGCTGCGACAATTCGTCCAACTCACGGAGGTGCTCGTCCAGCAGCTTGGTGTTGCGGCATCTTCAGACACGCCGCTGTTTCCAAATGAGCAACCAAAATGGGTTACTGATGTCAAGGAGTCGCACGGAACATTCCAACACCAACCCGCACCGCAGGGATTCGATGTCGCCAGCCTCAAGCCGTTCCCCGAGGCCTTCCTGCCCGAAGGTAAAATTGATGTCGAGCAACTCACACTGCCGACCGATCCCTTGAAAATCGTGCAGAACCGTGATGGCCATTGTTTTGTCACGAATGATTCAGACTTTAGCCGCCAGGTGCGTAATGAGGTCGAGGGGAAGTACTTCATCTACGCTCAACTACGTGGGCACAGTGAACTGCGCTTACCCAAAGAAATGTTCAAGGTGTTTAGTGTCGTTGCCGGTTACGAGAAATATTGCCGGGAACTCCGCCAGAAACTCATTCGCGACTTGGAGGCCCGCTGCCGAAACCGCACGCTCGCCGAACATATGGCCCGCGAAACATTTGAAGCACATGGGTTACCGTACTCCTAATCAACATGCTTTCTTCGGCAACCATTCCTCGGGAAGAAAGAGGTTGGTTGGTTCGACTCTAATTGTTACGATAAAAGCTGATGTCAGGGATTTGGAATAGTCCATACCGGCTTCGACCTATTAACAGACAGGCCGCTCGTTTGCTTCGTTCCCCGACAAACAGGATCAGAAAGCAAAGGCGACGAAGGGCAAAATCTACGGTTAATTCACCCTTCCGAATTCGGCGTCAAGCCGTCGGGCGTATGTGCCCAATTTGCGGAAAACTGAAAATCGGGCTCGAAGATCATATTCGGGCGAAACACCCCTCACCAAGTGGGTCTGTTCGATACAAGACCATAGCAGTTCAACCGAAGCCTCAGGTGGCCAGGCGTATCTCACCCACAGCGCTCATTTCTACACGGACCCCTGCCACGTCAGAACCGAATACGCGTTCTTGCCAACATTGTGGAAGGCGGTTTGTCAGACTAGAAGCCCATATTAAGAAGGCGCACCTTCGTGAAGCTGTTGAATGCCCATTTTGTTGCGACCAGTTCAAGAACCAATCGACTGGCCGTAGGCGGTGCCCGAGTTGCAGACGATTCTTCACACTTAAACGGAATTATGCGCTAAAGGGAGCACACATCGAATGCCCCTCTTGCATGGACGAATTTTACACTGAGAAACCGGGGAAAATCCGCTGCTCCAACTGCCAAAACCTGCTCTATCTAAATAAGAATCTAACCCTACGGAAGGTCTAGTTTCGCCCTTTCTTGGGTATTTGCCCGGCGACGCGAAAAGAGCCACCCGTCGTGACCACTGACAATGCGAACGTGACGATCATGTGGACGAGCAGGCTCCGTGACTACCAGTGGACTGGTTCACGTGTATCCCACGCAAACAGGCAGCCTGCGACCTGGAGCCTCTTGATCTTGGCTTGGGCGCGTTGGCACCGCTGGGTAGAGTTGCCTTGAAAACCGGGCGTCGCGGCGTCAGAATCACGATGAACCGACAATGCGAGCGGCGGCAGGCTCACCAAAAAAGGAGAAACCATGCAGCGAATACATTGGCTCGTTGGTCAAGTGGTGACGATTTGCCTTTTCGCGTCAGCGACTTTGCTGGCGCAGGAGACGCTTAACAATGCGGGGGTGATCGGCCTTAAGCAAGCCGGGCTGGGCGATACGGTGATCCTCAACAAAATCAAAGCGTCCAAGTGCGACTTCGACATTAGCACCGATGCGTTGAAAAAACTGAAGGACGGCGGGTTGTCCGATGATGTCATCAACGCGATCATTGCGGCCGCAGTTCCGTCGGCTGTGCCCGCACCGCCCAAGGCCGTGCCCGCTGTGGTTTCAAATGACCCCAACGCGCCTCACGAGCCGGGGGTTTGGCTATATCAGGAGCAGGGCACCGAGCGACGCATGGTTAAGGTGAAGCCGCAGTCCAGCGGTGGCTCAAGTGGCTGGAACAAAAAATCTCGCGTGACACTTTACGGTGCGTCAGCCATTCTCCAAATCACGGCTGCGGCGCCAGGGACTTTCTATTACTACGAGCAACCCCAGCAGGAAGGCGCTTTCGCCACATCGACAGCGACGACAAGCGCCGACGACCTTGTCCTTGCGAGAATGGAAGTGCGGGCGGATAAGAACGAGCGACGCTTGGCCGTCGGCAAGGAGGGATTCTTTGGAGGCAAAACGAGTGGTCTCGATCCGAAAGCCTATGTTCCGATGACTACTGAGAAAGTCAGTGATGGAATCTACCGGCTTGGTCCCGTTCAAGCATTGCCACCGGGCGAATACTGTTTTATCGACAAGCATGATGCTTCACGCGAGGCACTGAAATACCGGGATGTCGAGTTATACGATTTCGGTGTGAAGAAATAGGTCCTGTAATCTCGCGCGTCCATTTGGGACGCAAGCACGCGAACCCGAATTGTGGCAGTGACAGGGTAGCCCCCCCGTCGGAATCAAGTTCATCGAGAAGGCGGCCAGGTCATAGGCCAGCCAAAGCCGTGCCCACATATTCCTTGAATATTGGACGGTATTCGTCCATATTTCACGGTACCATGAAGATTAGCCGAACGGAGTTGAAGCACCGAGTGGAGCAGGGATTGAAAACCTTCCCTGTCACGGCGCTATTGGGGCCGCGGCAGAGCGGCAAGACCACGCTTGCCCGCGAGGTCGCTGGAAAGAAAGGCCGATACTTCGATCTCGAAAATCCCCGTGATCAAGCGCGACTGACACAGGCGCAATCCGTCCTGGAGGAGTTGCGCGGCTTGGTCGTACTGGACGAAATACAACGTCGACCCGATTTGATGCCGTTGCTGAGGGTACTGGCGGATCGCCGTCCGCTACCCGCCCGGTTTCTGCTGCTCGGCAGTGCTTCGCCCGATTTAATGAAACATTCGTCGGAGTCTCTCGCGGGCCGGATCCACTTCGTGGATATGAGCGGGTTCAATCTACTGGAGGTCGGCGCAAGCCAGCAGCGCAAGCTGTGGGTGCGCGGCGGCTTCCCGGACTCGTTTTTGGCCCGAAGCGATGCCGATAGTCTGGCATGGCGCGAGGATTTTATCCGCACATTCTTGGAGCGCGATCTGCCGCTGCTCGGAGTTCACATTCCGCCGGAGACGTTACGGCGGTTCTGGACGATGTTGGCGCATTATCACGGGCAAATCTGGAACGCTTCGGAGTTGGGCAACTCCCTCGGTGTGGCGCATCATGCCACGCGCCGCTACCTGGACGCCTTAGTGGGAGCCTATGTGGTGCGGCAACTGCAACCGTGGTTTGAGAATGTCGGCAAGCGCGTGGTCAAATCGCCGAAAGTCTATATCCGTGACAGCGGGCTGCTTCACGCCCTGCTCGGCATCCCCGATTGGACAGGTTTGCAAGCACACCCGAAGCTTGGCGCATCGTGGGAAGGCTTCGCGTTGGAGCAGGTTTTGGCGTGGGCAGGCGAACGCAATGCCTATTTCTGGGCCACGCACGGTGGGGCAGAGTTGGATTTGATGGTGACGCTCGGTGGCAAGCGGTGGGGCTTCGAGTTCAAGTGCTCCGACACGCCTGCGCTGACCAAGTCCATGATGATTGCCTTGGAGGACCTGAAACTGAAGAAGCTATGGGTGGTTTACCCAGGCAAAGAGTCCTATCCGCTGCATGACCGTGTTGAGTGCATTGGCCTTGGTGACTTTGAGAAAGCCCGGCGAGAGAGTGGAGGCTGAGGTGCAGGCGGGAAAGCCATTTGAAGGCTTTTGATTAGACTGGGGCATATAGTTGAAGCCATGCTTGAACTGGATAGTCTAAATCAAGCTACTGGCGAGGCAATTATGTCCGGGCAATTCCGGCAGAAAGGCGACTGGCTTATCGTTGCCCGTCACTCGCAAACTCAAACCGTGCTAGTTTCTGGTCATCTTACCTTAGACCACGAATTTCTTCCTCCCTTGCAATTCACTGACGGTAACGCGCTTGAGTTAACTGGCGGCCCGTACGTGTCCCAACATCCATTGTCCCAACTGACGTACACGGAATTACCATTAACCGACCAAGTGCCGTTGTATGTGATACCCAAACTAGAGTGCTTTATATTGGTAGTTCCATTTCTGGAGAAAACCAAAGTCCACCCGTCCCCATCATGCCAAGTTCCAACAATCGCTCTTGCAGCCTGTTGGCTGGTTGTCAGTTGTGGGGCATCCATCGCCGTCTGGGCAGAGGCTCGCGCTTCAGCTTCCGCTGCATCTTCTTCCGAAAGCCCCTTTTGCTGCCGTTCAATCCTTTTCAATAAGTCTGTATCGTCCACGGGAATGACAACATCGGATTTGTCAACGCGGATTGTCACCTGACTTCCATCGACCTTTATCAGTCTATATGCGTCTCCCTTGCCTAGACCTGTATAGCCGACCTGTTGACCGTCAACGATTGTGGGAATCTTCATGTCACTGCTCATGCGGATATATTTCGGCAAGTCTTGGCTTTGAATCTCGCTACCCTTGGAAGGATTCATAATGCCGTACTTTTTCAGAATCTTGTCGATTTCCTGCTGCGCTAAAACGGCATCATCGAGCTTGTCGTCAATCGTCAGCTTTTTCTTTGCGTCTTCCAATCTCACGACGTAGCTCTTGGCGATTTCTTCTGTGCCTTTTCGTGGCGTTGCCAAGAATTGTTGCTGGAGTTCACGCAACTGAACCGGCACTTCCACGAGATTCTTTTCTTCCAAGGTTTTCTCGGATTCGAAACGCTCTTTTTCCTTTTTGACCGCAAGGGTCTTTTCCAAATCTCCCCTGAGTCGGAAGGTATCGATGAGCGCATTAAGCTCGTGTGCGTAATCATCAGACACCTTGGCGAGTTTCGTTTCGATTTCGTGGTCGCAGCTTGTGGCTGCGTTTTGATAAGCGAATGGTTCAGCAAACAGGAATCCGTAGGTCGGAAGGAAACACAAGAACGCTGACAAGGTGAGATTTCTAATCGTTCTCAGAGGGGTCATTTTTGCTCCTGTTGCATCTACTGGTCGCTCGTTCAACAAGTTTAGGCTGCACAACGGTCAGCAAATCTACAACGCCCATACCGATAGACCATTGCAGATACTGTCATAATCCGACTGCGCGTCCTGATTGTCACCAGAGCGGTTTGCAGGGTCAAGCAGGAATGTGACGATAACGCAAGCAAGACCAGCATCAGAGCAATCAGGAGCGCTAAAGTGACGTGTGTTATCATTCGGGTGTTCCTTTCAAAATGCTCCCCGACCACTATTTGAGCAATCGCACGACAGACGCGAGGATGCAGCCTAGTACCCCGTAGGCCCATTTTTGCGTATCCGTGCCGTAGTTGTCGGACAGAATCACGTAAAGCGCACTCATCGCAAAAACCGTGAGCACGACCTCGCCAAAGAGAAGCCGCGAATCTTTCTTGATGCTTTGTCGTGCCGCCATTCTAAAAGTATAGTAAGATGGGTTCGATTCGTAAACCGAAAGCTTGTTTTGCTTCAATTTCTTTGTATTTCCACGCTTCATCTGGACTCTATAGGGAATAATCAGGCCTTCACCTGATGGGGAAAATGTTAACCCATTGAGGCTTCCAGACCCTTGTCTGTAATCGAGACTCCCACTCATTCGTTACCGTATTAAGTCGTTTTTATTGGCATCTGTGTTCCTATTGTGAGCCAGCCGCATTGGAACTTGTTCTACGTCGTCTAACGGAGTTGTCATGATATTATCTTATTTCTAATTCGATTTCAGACCAAGACAAAAGCAGTGCTCACCCAAAGATTTTTTATTCCTATCTAAATTTAAATCCTCTTTATGAGTTTCTTTCAAAAATGCACAAGGCTGTGGCGTTTAATCGGCTGTCTTTTATTTTTCTTTCGTGAGTAGCGATCAGGGGTTTGAAATAAACCAGTTTGAAACGTCCTACAGTCGCGCAGACGAACAACTCGCCCTCCATCTCTGCTCTGAGATCAACAACGTAAGCGGCAAACTCAAAGCTCTCATGTTCGATGATCAGCTTTCTTGACCTTTGCGTCATATTCCTTCTTCCAAATCCGTTTCCCCGGTCTAACATTCTTAATCAGACAACGATCGTATAAACTGCCCAACCTACCCTGGCTAGCCTACACCCTACGACTAGCCTCTGCTGATCGGGGTGATGATGATGGAGACGACGAAGGCTCTGGCGCGGTCGAGATCGGCATAGCGTTTGGACAGAACGTGGATCGTGGCGAGGTTGTTTTCGCGGAGCAAATCGGCCAGGCGACCGAGACGCCAGCCCAAAATCACCACGTCGGCGGTGGAGAACGTGAGCGTGAGTTTTTGCGGCGGCGCGTTCTGGTCTTCGCCTTGGTTCGGGTTGGGTTCCAAGGTGTAATCAATCAACTGACTGGTGTGGAAGCCACGCCGGCGCTCCTCGTCGAGATG
>Ga0302325_10001952_pt1 | contig 51250 bp, 45 predicted proteins | sample Palsa_T0_2_FD_201948 | JGI IMG/M metagenome (GOLD analysis project Ga0302325, IMG submission 201948) | Peat permafrost microbial communities from Stordalen Mire near Abisko, Sweden - Palsa_T0_2 | ecosystem: Environmental > Terrestrial > Soil > Palsa > Peat permafrost | place: Sweden: Abisko...
CCCTCTCTCCCACAAAGCACGAAGTATAACCTCGGGTCAACCTCGCGGGAAATTTACCCTCTCCGCTCCGTCCAGCATACGTCCCAATACCTGCCGAACTTGCGCCCGTTTTCGCTAAACACGCCTATAATCTCGAATCCGTAGTGCCGATGCAGCGCCTCGCTGGCCGCATTCGGCAGCGTATATCCCGCCACAAAACGATGAATGTCCTCCCCCTTCAGCGCTTCGAACAACGCACCATACAATCGCCTGCCAATTCCCTTCCCCACCGCCTCGAGCGCGCAATAAATCGTCGTCTCCACCGTGGTCTCATACGCAGCCTTCGGGCGGAACCGCGTCGTTCCCGCGTATCCCAGCACCACCCCCTTCTCTTCCGCAACCAACAAACGATGTCGTCCCGTCGCACCGAACTGCCGAAACCAGGGTTCTCGCCGCTCGGTCGTGTAAGCCTCGACATCGAACGTTACTGGAGTATCCAGGACGTAGTAATTGTAGATTTCCGTGATCCTCGCCAGATCGCCGTGCTCTGCCATTCGAATCGAAATCTCGCTCATCGCTGTCCTCCGCTCGAGCCAAAGATTCATCCGTAGCTCCTGCAGGCGGGCACTCCTGTCCGCGAACTTCCCGGTCCGCAGCGCCGAAGTCGAGGTTATCGCAAATTTCAATGTGGCAAAGAATTGGTAGGATGATTCACCCGCTGGAGGCTGCCAACGTCGGCAGGGGGTAAGCGTGAATCTGCTCACTCTGTTTGGACTATTCGCTGTAACTGCGATGTTGGTGACCTATGCGCTTGAGAGCCGCAGCACCTGGTTCATCCTCGCCTTCGCGGCATCCTGCGTGCTCGGCTCAGCCTATGGTTTTCTGCAGGGTGCGTGGCCCTTCGGACTGGTAGAGGCGATCTGGTCCCTTGTAGCCGTACGTCGCTGGTATCGAGCACGGAAATGAGCGCGGCTCAGAGCTTATTCAGCCCATCCAGCGCCGCGACTTTATAAGCCTCCGCGAGCGTCGGATAATTGAACACGGTGTCGCGAAAATACTCGATGGTAGCGCCCATCGTGAGCACCGCTTGCCCAATGTGCACGATCTCTGCTGCCCGGTCGCCGATGATGTGAACACCCAGCAATTTCAAGGTATCCGGATCAAACAGAATCTTCAGCAGACCCTGGTCGTCGCCTAGCATCTGCCCCTTCGCGAGTTCCGAATACCGCGCCAACCCGCTCTCATAGGGAGTCTTGTTGCGGGTCAACTCCTCCTCGGTGGCGCCGACCATGGAAATTTCGGGAATGGTGTAGATACCATACGGGATCAGATTCGGCAGCAACTGGCTGGGCTTCCCGAACATATGACACCCCGCCAGTCGTCCCTGCTCCATCGAGGTGCTGGCCAGTGCGGGAAAACCGATCACGTCGCCCGCCGCATAAATGTGCGGGACCGCGGTCTGAAAATGTTCATTCACCGCCAGTTTGCCGCGCCCGTCCGCCGAGAGGCCCGCAGTCTCGATTTTCAGCTTGTCGCTGTTGGCCTTCCGTCCAATGGTGTACAGGAGCGCCTGCCCCCGGACTTTCTTTCCGCTCTCCAAAGTCGCAAAAACCTTATCCCGTTCGTCATCGAACCCAACCGAAACCACCTTTTCCCCAACCCGAAAAACCGTCCCCAACTGTCGCAACTGGAAGCACAGGCTCTCGATAATCTCCCGATCCACGAAATCCAAAAGCGTCGGACGCTGGTCAAGGAGCGTCACCTTAACTCCCAGCGCCGTGAACATGGACGCATATTCCAGCCCAATAATTCCGCCGCCCACCACAATCAACTCGCGTGGTATTTCCTCCAGGCAGTGCACCTGGTCAGAGTCGAGGATGCGCTGCCCATCCACTGGAATCCCATCGATGTGTGCTGGCCGCGTCCCACATGCGATCAGAATCTTCTCTCCCCGAACCTGTTGCACTCCATCATCGGTCACGACCTCAATCGTATGCGAATCGGCAAAGCGCGCGTCCCCTTCCAGCGTGGTTACGTAATTACGGCGCAGTTGCGCCTTGATCACGTCCACTTCCCGCGTCATCACCGTCGTCGAGCGCAGCACCAGATCCGACATCATGATCCGGTCTTTCACCACATACCCGCGCCCATAAAACGACCGCTGCCGCAATCCGCTCAGGTAGAGCACAGCCTCGCGCAGCACTTTGCTCGGAATCGTCCCGGTATGTACGCACACCCCTCCCATGCTCAGCCGGCGGTCGATGATCGCGACCTTCTTGCGCATCTTCGCCGCGCAAATCGCGCCCTTCTGTCCCGCCGGACCACTTCCGATCACCACCAGATCGTATTCATTGCTCTGCATAGAGAGAGACACGTCCGCAGCAAGAAAGTAGCATCTTCGAGGATCAGGGGAAAGGTATCTTTGGTGTTCGAATCAAAATTAAGAGAATGTTAACAATTCGTGGGCGGAAAGGGGCTCGACCGCGCTCTTGTTCTCCGTACTCTTCAAGCTGACTGCGTCTTGCCGGAGCGCACTGGTCCCCAAAAACCTGCGCTTGAGTTTGCGGTCTGGGTTGCGGCCGACGAGCAGCCGGTTGGGTTGATTGGAAAGCGACAGCAGGGGAGTTACGCTGCCATGGTTCGAATCAAGTTACTACGCGTAGACGAACGGACGGCGTGCGCTAGTCTTCCAGAAGTAAGCGAGTATGATCACGCTGGCAACCGCCGCGTAAGCGCACCACACCGACGTGAAGGCATAGCGTTTTATCGCCATGACCGCCAGCAAAATCGCTACGTTTGCCACGCCAAAGATAACCATATTCCTTATTCTGGAGACGAGCAGCGAACCGCACGTCACCACCACATAGACCGATGCAACCGTTATATTGTTGGTCGCCTGATTAATATAAACAATACTATTGTCTCGGACATATACCTGTGTGGGAAAGGCCGTCAGAGCCCACAGGATATAGAGCGTCGTTGCTCCCCCCAGGACCACAAAAGGCAGCATGCGCCGGCGGCTCGTTAGGTCAGGTTCGAACAGCAGGACGCTGAGCGGCAGCAGAAAAGGCAACAGTCCCTGCGCATACAACATGAACGCGGCACCCATGTCGTGCGCAACAGCAGGCGGGAGAATTCCATCCAACCCCAGCCAAACGAATCCCTCGATGAACTGGTGAATGGCAAAGAGCGTAGGCAGCGAGGCAAAAAGAAGTTCGCGCCTGTGCTTCACTTTCGTCAGCGTAACAACACCGACAGCGCCCAGAACTCCGCTGCCGATGAAGTTCGCGGTCGCCGAAAAACACACGATGCGTCCTCCCCTCTGGCTGATTCCTAGCGAGAATTACACCGATCCCTCGGAAAACGCAACCCATTTCGTAAGCTGGGAGGCCGTGTTACCGGATCCGAAACCTAGCGTCCGTCCATCAATTTCGTAGCCATAAAAGACTTCACTACGATCTGATTAGGCTGCATCCCCACCGGAATGATCGTCAGCAGGGAATATTCGGAAGGTTCAAATTTCTTGTCGGGCTGCCGCTTCTGAATAACAGCCAGGTCCCCCGAACCAGAATCAAGCACCAACAGGTAGTTCTGGTTTTGCGAAAGCGCCAGTGCATCAGGATGCGTTCCCACCGGGAGATAAGCAACCACCTTGCCCAAATCGATATCGTAAACCGCGACGTTATTCGAGCCGTAGTTAGAGATATATAACCGCGAGTTATCAAGCGATATCACGCCGCGGGTAGGCTGATCCCCGATGAGATAACTGCCCGACACTTCATTCCCCGTGGTCTCAATGATCGATATGGTGCCCGCGTCGAAATTGAAAGCAACCAGCTCCCCACCATCGGGTTTCAAAACCAGACTGACCGGTGCCTTCCCCACATCGAGCAGCGCCAGCAACTTGTCGTTCTGGGTTTCATTCTTCAGGGCAACGCTGGCAACCTGTCCCGATCCCGAGCACGAAACGAACGCCTTGCTGGAATCGGGCAGAATCACAATGTCCTCGGGATGAATGCAGATGTTAATGGCGGAGCGCACAGCCAGCCGCGCGGTATCGATGATCGAGACTGAATTGTCAGCGCGGTTGGAGACAACCACCGTGGTTCCGTCGGGCGACACCCGCGCAAACCCCGGACTGGCCCCCACATGAAGCGTAGCCGCAACCGCGCGGCGGTCGAGATCAATCACAGAAACATTGTTGGACCCCGAATTGGCAACATAGGCGCGGCGTCCATCGGGAGAAACATCAACAAAGTAGGGCCGCCCAAAAACGCCGATCGTAGCCACGACTTTTTTCTGCTCGGCATCAATCACGCTGACGTTAGACGAGCCGGAATTCACCACATAAATCTCATTCCGCCTGGGGTTGGCCGCGATGCCAGTGGGCTCATCCCCCACCTGCAGAGTTCGAACCGGAACAAAACTTCGGAGATCAACGACCGTGACCGTGTTGCTCTTGCCATTGGAGATGTAAGCGTATTCGCGATAAAGCGGGCTGTAGCCAGGAAGACTGCGCTCGTGAAAGTAGTACCACCCGCCAGCGGCTAACAGCGGAAGGAGAACGACGATTAGAAGAAGTTTTCTCAAGGAAGATGGGGCCTAGCTGGGTGCGAGACTAACTTCGATATCAACTTTGACGGCGAACGGCTTCCCATCCTTCTTGGCAGGAGTAAACCGCCACCGTTTCACCCCGTCGAGAGCTGCCTGATCCAACTCAGGACTGACTCCCTTTACAACCTCTATGTCACGTGGACGGCCATCTTCACCGACGACCAATCTGACCCGCACCACCGGGTCTTTTAACCCTTCGAGGGCCTCAGGCCGAACCCTGGGCTCGGGAGCATATATTTCACACGGAACCGAGTGACAACCACTGACCCTGTGGACCCCAAAGCCTGCGCTCGAAGCGTTGGGCGAGGATTCCGAGGGCTGCGGCGAAGTCTGGCCTTGCACGATGACCACTCCTGCTAAAGTCGCAACCGCAAGCCACAATCCCTTTCGCTTCATTTTGCGTTCCTTCAGCTATCGGCTGGACAACCTTGATTCGTCGGCCACAGCGAGGACTTCGCTCGGGCGTTGAACACTCCGTCCCACCACTGCCGCAATCTGCCCCACCTCCGCCATCAGCGTATCGAACTGGTCGGGAAACAGCGACTGCATGCCGTCCGAAAGCGCCCGGTCAGGATCATGATGCACTTCCACGATCAATCCATCTGCTCCAACCGCAACCGCAGCGCGCGACAGCGGCGTAACTTTGTTGCGCTTACCCGTACCATGGCTGGGATCGACAACAATAGGCAGATGGCTGAGCCGCTGCACCGCCGGCACAATGCTGAGATCGAGCGTGTTGCGAGTATGGTCGGCAAAGGTCCGCACCCCGCGCTCGCAGAGAACTATCCTGTAGTTCCCCTCGCTCATAATGTATTCCGCAGCCATAAGGAATTCTTCCAGCGTAGCGGAAATCCCGCGCTTCAAAAGCACTGGCTTGTGAGCCCGTCCGGCCCGCTTGAGCAAAGAGAAATTCTGCATATTCCGCGCGCCGATCTGGATTACGTCGGCATAGTGATCGACAAGATCGAGCGATTCATAGTCGACCGCCTCAGTCACCACGAGCAGCCCAAATCGTTCGCGTACTTCAGCCATAATCTTCAAACCCTCTTCGCCCATTCCCTGAAAAGAATAAGGAGAGGTGCGAGGTTTGTAAGCTCCGCCGCGAAAGAACTGAGCTCCCGCCCGAGCCACGCGCTCGGCAATCGTAAAGGCCTGCTCGCGGCTTTCGATCCCGCAAGGCCCGGCAATAATAGCCAGGTCGTGACCTCCGATAGTGGCCGAGGAATTCGGAAACGTGATCACCGTGTTGTCAGGCTTGGTGTCGCGACTCACCAGCTTGTAAGGCTTGGAGACGCGGATCACCTCCTGCACACCCGGCATTTCTTCGAGCGTCCCAGACTCGACCTCGCCCTTGTTGCCGGTGATGCCAATCGCCGTCCGTTGCGCTCCGGGCATCGAATGTGCCCTATATCCAAGAGCTTCAATCTTCTGGCAGACGGCGCGAATCTGCTCTTCAGTAGCCTGCGCCTGCATAACGACCAGCATAAATACCTCGGCCCTTAAGTCTAGCCTCAGCTGTGAAACAGGGCAAACGATAGACGAACGATTGAACGATAGACGAACGATTGAACGATAGACGAACGATTGAACGATAGACTGAAGCGCAACACTTTTCCTCGAGGATCTAATGGGGCAGACCATAAATTGCAGCGTAGAAGGGGATTTGACGGAATCTCTTGACGCACTATCACCTATTCTTCAATAGCTCGTCACCCATTCTGCCTCGCGCCTTTGTTTTTTAACGATCACAAGTTGGCGGCCCCATTTCCTGTCGGCAGTCCGCGGCCGATTCCTTGGCCCAGTCAAGCCGCGTCCCCTTAAGCATCGCGCTCTTCGACTCAGGGTGGAATCCCACCCCCGATGAACTTTTGTCGCTGTGTGTCAGAAGCCTCTGTCACTGAACTACTCTGGACGCGGAAGTGCTCTAGAATCTCGCTATGGCTGCCTTTTCCCCGCTCGAGTTCCGCCCGTCCGAAAAAGATCCCCTGAAGTGGCCGCCGCCAAAGATCAGGCCTCTGACCACCTCGCGTCGCATCGGCATCCACACCTCTATCGCCGGCGGAGTGGAGAACGCCGCCGAGCGAGCCCACCGCCTCGGTTGCAACACGTTTCAAATTTTCTCGACCAGTCCTCGGCAGTGGCAGCCCTATTCCTTAGGGCAACCGCAATGCCTGACGATGAACCGTTTGCGTCAGAAATATGATTTAAAGCCGCTGGTGATCCACTCCAACTATCTGATTAATCTGGCAGGCACAAATCCGCATTTTCTAAAGAAATCCATCGAGGCGTTTCGAGGAGAACTGGAACGCGCATTGGCATTGTGCGCCGAATATCTGGTGCTGCATCCGGGATCGTTTCGCGGAGCCAGTCGCGAGGAAGGCCTGGAGCGGACAGCCAATTCCATTGCCGAGGCAAGCCGGGGATTGGACCTGGCGAACAGTGAACTCACGATTCTGATAGAAAACACCGCCGGCGCTGAGTTTTCGCTTGGCGGCACATTCGAACAGGTGGCGGAGCTATTGGAGCTTCTAAAGAAACGCGTTCCAGTGGCTGCCTGCATCGATACCTGTCATACCCATGTTGCAGGATATGACATCGTCAGCAACGAAGGCAGGCACCTCACGCTGCAGCATCTCGAGCAAACCGTAGGCTTCAAGAACGTGCGCGTCTGGCACTGCAATGACGCGAAAGCAGAACGCGGTTCAGGATTAGATCGGCATGAACATATTGGCAAGGGTAAATTGGGATTAGAAGTATTCCGGGCGCTATTGAACGACCGTCGCCTGAAGCATGCAGCCTTCATCGCGGAAACGCCGATTGATGATCCAGGAGACGATCTCGGCAACGTAGAAGCACTGAAAAAATTGGCGGCAAAACCCGGCCCGCGTTATCACCAGCGTGCCCGATCCTAACAGACCGAGGTGTAAGTCGGGGGTGTAATCAGCAAATCAATGAGCAAAAAAGAACCTGATCACCAAGGTCCCGCCCTCTTTTATATGTGTACGATCTTCGGGTAGGTTGAAGCGCCTTGACAATCCCCTTCACGGAGACAGAGAAGAGCATGATGCGTCCGTTTTTCGCGTTCTTTTTCGTATCCGGCTTTTGCAGCATCTTGTATGAGTTGGTGTGGCTGCGCCTGGCCATGGCCGAATTCGCTGTCACTACGGCTCTGGTCTCGATCGTACTCTCGGCGTTCATGATCGGTCTTGGGCTTGGCTCCTGGGGGGCGGGGCGCTATATGCGGTCGCGAGCGGATGCTTCGGCCGCCGCGGCATTGCGGCTGTATGCGTTGACGGAGTTACTGATTGGCGTTTCCGCAGTGCTGGTGCGGCATGAGTTGTCATGGGGGAGGTTTTTGTTGGAGAAGTGGAACAGCAGCGATTCGCTTTCGATGCCAGGCTATTATGCCGCGGCGGGAGTTTTGCTTGGCGTGATCCTGGTGCCGTGGTGCGCGTGTATGGGAGCGACGTTTCCCTTCGCCATGGCCGCGATCAGGCAAAGCAACTTTGCAGAATCGACTTCATCGTTTAGTTATCTTTACCTGGCCAACGTTCTGGGAGCGATGACCGGGGCAGTAGTACCGCTGCTGTTCGTTGAGGCCTGGGGTTTTCGCGGGACGTTGCGCATTGGCTCAGGGCTTAATGTTTCTCTGGCGGCGTGCGCGTGGTTGCTTTCGCTGCGCCGCTCGCAAACCGATGCTCGACCGGCGGTACGCGAGACTGGAGAGCCTTCTGGGCTGCATAAAATATCACACGGCTGGGCGAATTTTCTACTCTTCGCCACAGGTCTGACCAGCATGGGAGTGGAGTTGGTGTGGATTCGCCTGTTCACGCCGATTCTGGGCACGCTGGTTTATGCCTTCGCCGCGATTCTCTGCCCTTATCTGGGAGCCACTTATCTTGGCTCGCGCTTTTACCGCCGGCACGGTCCTGCCGAGAATGCTCCGAGTGGCTTGCTCCTGGCCTTGCTCGGATTTTTCGTTGTGCTGCCATTTTTAATTTGCGATCCGCGCCTGCCGATTTTTGGGTCGCTGCGCGTGTTGAGTATTCTTCCGTTTTCTTTTCTCGTCGGTTATGTGACGCCGATGGTGCTGGACGGTTTTTCGCAAGGCAATCCGGATCGCGCGGGCCAGGGATATGCTGTGAATATCGCGGGCTGTGTTTTGGGCCCGCTGCTGTCCGGGTTCGTGTTGCTGCCGTTGATGGGGGAGCGGCTTACGCTGCTGATATACGCCCTGCCCTGGTTTGTGGTGAGCTTTCGCGGTTCGCCAGTGATAGCAGATCGGGAATCTCGTGTGGGCTCGGGATGGAAACCGGCGGCAATTGGTCTGCTCTCGCTGTTTCTCCTGGCGGGCATGCGGGATTATGCCAGTCAGTTTACCCCCAGAGAAGTTCGCCGGGACAGCACGGCGACGGTAACGGCCGTTGGATCGGCGCGCCGGAATAAGCGACTATTGGTCAATGGCGTGGGCATGACGATGATGACGCCCATCACCAAGATGATCGCGCATCTTCCTCTGGCGTTTTTGCCGCGACCTCCGAAAGACGCGCTCGTGATTTGTTTTGGCATGGGAACCACGCAACGCTCGATGCTTTCGTGGGGAATAGATTCTACGGCGGTCGAGTTGGTGCCCAGCGTGGTCGCGATGTTTCCCTACTTTTATCCGGGTGAACAGGGACTGTTGCGTTCGCCGCGGTCGCATGTGCTGATCGACGATGGACGCTTTTATCTGGAGCGAACGGCTAAAGATTTCGATGTGATCGTTCTCGATCCGCCTCCGCCGGTGCAGGCTGCGGCTTCAAGCTTGCTTTATTCGAGGGAGTTTTATGCGGTCGCGCGGCAGCACTTGCGCCGGGGGGGTATTCTGCAACAGTGGTACCCGGGAAGTCCCGACTCTGCCATTGTAGCGGCCGTGGCTAAAGCCTTGCGCGAATCTTTTCCTTATGTGCGGGCATTCGGGGAGGGTGAGGGCGGCTTTCACTTTTTGGCGAGCATGTCTCCGCTTCCTTCGATGAGTGCGGCAGATTTGGCCAGCCGTCTGCCAGCCAGTGCCGCGGCTGATTTGATCGAGTGGGGACCGGCGCAAGACGCGGAGGGTGCGTTTGCGCGCGTGCTGAAGGAAGAGGTGTCGATGGATAGTTTGATCAGTCCCGCGGCAGCGACTCCCGCCCTACAGGATGATCGGCCCGTGAACGAATATTTTTTGCTGCGGTATTTACGCCGGCTCCCATCGACCGGCGCAAGACCAGACTCCGGTGAAGGCTCCCAAGGTGGAGCAAGTGCCGCTGCAGGATATTCTTCCGTTCCCGCAGCTGCGTGCGTCGCGTACCGCCAGGGTCGGAGCGCCACATACCGCCAGTGTCGTAGCAATGCGAAAAGCTGCTTTCGACCAATTCACCGTGCGTGGCAGCAGAGCTAGTCCATACTCGCCGCGCACTCGGCGCCGATTTTTGGTAGACCGCTTGTCGTTCCTCGGCCTTGCGCGCGTCCAGACTTGTTTCCCCAGCTGCTAACGTGGCGTTCTTGGACGTTAGAGTGGGATTTCACAAACCCATCCCGTTTGGAATTTCTTGTGCCTTGCGTGCCATTGATTCAAGAGCAAAGGTCAAATTGCGCGTATGGTGCTTCCTTCGCAACTCAACCTTGTCACCTCGGAACTGTCTCCAGAACTTGCACCGCGCGCTTGGTCTGAAAGTGACTGGACGGCGTGCATGTGGAATACCCAGCGAGCCTGGTCGCGTCGGAATGCGGATCGTCGCGCGTCAGCCGATAACTGCGTATATAGAAACAAGTAGCGTCCTCTTCTCCGAACTTCGACCGAAACGTCAGAGGGGAAAACGATTGCCTTGCTGCGTGGGGGTCCCACTCGGCTTCTGGCGCCGAAGAAATCTGCGCATCGGACTCCGTGGGAGCAATAACACCATCCCGATGGGCTTGAGAAGAAGAAGGCGGCTTGGCGGATGGTGTCTGCGCTGCGATTGGCGGGACGCACGTCAACAGCAGCCAGACCAGAATGACCAGGCGAGGAATAGACATAAAACCCTCCTCTTGCGCGAATTGTAAGCCATGCTCCTGGTTGTGTACAGGTACATTGTTTACCGGATCATGCACGCATCGACCATATTGTCACCCCACCCGTTGTAAAATTACGGGTCACCCATTACAGCACTATCCTCCAATGGCACAGGAAGATAAAACTATGACCGCCGCGCGCGAAGAGCGTTACGATGCGCAGCGCATCGAGCAAAAATGGTTCGAGCGCTGGCAAAGCGATCCCGCTCTCTACGCCGCCGACACCCATCCGAGCAAGCCCAAGTACTACGTCTTGGAGATGCTTCCCTACCCGTCGGGTGCCCTGCACATGGGACACGTCCGCAACTATGCCATAGGCGATGCGCTGGCTCGTTACATGTGGATGAAAGGCTATAACGTCCTTCATCCCATGGGTTGGGACTCCTTCGGCCTGCCCGCGGAAAATGCCGCCATCAAGAACAATACTCCGCCCCGGCAGTGGACCCTGACGAACATCGCAGCCATGAAGGCGCAGATGAATCGTCTGGGGTACGCCTACGACTGGAGCACCGAAGTCACAACTTGCTTGCCCGGCTATTACCGCTGGAATCAGTGGTTCTTTCTCAAGCTCTACGAGGCCGGATTGGCTTATCGCAAAAAAAGCAAAGTGAACTGGTGTCCGCAATGCGCCACCGTGCTGGCAAACGAGCAGGTCGTCAGCGGAATGTGCTGGCGTCATGAAGATACCCCGGTGGAGCAGCGCGAGTTGGAACAGTGGTTTTTGCGCATCACGAAATACGCAGACGAGTTACTACGCGATCTGGAGAAACTGCAAGGCTGGCCGGAAAAAGTCCGCATCATGCAACAAAACTGGATCGGTCGGAGCGAAGGCACGCTCGTCGATTTCGATCTGGGCGGAACCGTCGGTCCAGCAGGATCCACAATCACGGTCTTCACCACTCGAGTGGACACGATCTTTGGCGCAACCTCGGTCCAACTTGCGCCCGAGCATCCAATCGTTCGAGACATCGTAGTTCGCAATGCTGAACTGCGCGCGCAAGTGGAGAGACTGATCGCCGAACAGCGCCGCGCCAAAGAAGTTGGAGACATCGGCAACATCGAAAAGAATGGTGTCTTCACCGGCCGCTACGCGAAAAATCCGTTCAACGGCGAAGCCCTTCCGGTCTGGGTCGCGAATTACATTTTGATGGACTACGGCACCGGCGCAATCATGAGTGTGCCCGCGCACGACGAGCGCGACCACGAATTCGCACAGAAATACAACCTCGAGGTTCGCCTTGTAGTTCTTCCTGCAAACACCGACCCGGAGGAAACCATGACCGCGCCTCCGCTTCCCTTCACCACGGAAGAAGGGATCCTGGTCAATTCCGGCGCGTTCAGCGGCCTGACCTGTCAGGAAGCAATCAAAACAATGTCAGCATTTGCCGCAGAAAACGGTTTCGGCAAACCGACCGTGACCTATCGCCTGAAAGATTGGGGAGTCTCGCGCCAGCGCTATTGGGGCACGCCGATTCCCATGGTCTATTGCGACAAAGACGGGATCGTTCCCGTAGCCGAAAAAGATCTTCCGGTAATTTTGCCTGATAACGCCCCCATCACTTTGTCGGGCGGATCGCCATTATTGTATGTGCCCGAGTTCCTGAATACGACCTGTCCAAAATGTGGAGGCCCCGCAAAGCGCGAGACTGACACGATGGACACCTTCGTCGATTCGTCATGGTACTTCTACCGTTACACCGATGCGAAGAACGACAAAGCGCCATTCGACAGCGCCAAAATAGCCTATTGGTTTCCCATCGATCAGTACATAGGCGGAGTCGAGCATGCGATTCTCCACCTGATCTACTCGCGCTTCTGGACCAAATTCATGCGCGATATGGGGCTGGTGAAAAACGATGAACCTGCAACCCGGCTCTTCACGCAAGGAATGGTGATCAGAAACGGCGCAAAAATGTCGAAGAGCCTCGGAAATGTCGTGTCGCCCGACGAGATGGTCGAGCGCTACGGAGCAGATGCAACGAGAATGTACAGCTTATTCGCGGCGCCGCCAGATCGCGACCTTGATTGGCAGGAAACCGGAATCGAAGGCATTCAGCGCTTTCTGGCCCGCGTATATCGCTTCTACGTTCGAAACGTAACAAATAATGGAGCGACGGGCGTCTCGCCCGTCCACCCGACTTTAAAAGTGCCTGGCGCCGGGCCCACCGAACCTCCTCTGCAACCCGCTGCCCGAGCCATCCAGCGCAAGCTGCACCAGACAATCAAACGCGTCAGTGACGACTTCAAGGGACGCTGGCATTTCAACACCTGCATCGCGGCCATAATGGAGCTGGTAAATGAAATCTACGCCGCTGAAGAAACCCGCGCTTCCGGAGGCATCCCAGGGTGGTTGATCGCCGAAATCCAACGCACCATGGCGTTGCTCCTCGCTCCCATGGCACCATATCTGGCTCATGAATTGTGGGAAATGTCCGGCGAGACCAGCAGCCTGCTGAAGGCTCCGTGGCCCAAATACGATCCCCACCTCGCGGCCGAGGACGAGGTCGAAATTCCCGTGCAGGTTAATGGAAAGCTCCGCAGCGTGATCGTAGTTCCAGCGGCTGCAACCAACGATCAAATCGAGCAAGCTGCGCTTGCCGATGCAAAGGTGCAGGCTGCAATCGCGGGCAAGCAGATCGTGAAGATCATCGTGGTACCCGGCAAACTGGTGAATATCGTAGTAAAGTAAGCCGCGTGGTGAGCCGCGCCAACGTGCAGTCCATGCAAAACGAAGCGGACGCGCATTAAGATCGATCGAGCGCGTCCGCCATATTTCCATTCGATTGTTCAGGCTTCAGTACTGCCAGGCGTTATTACTCGCCGAATACGACAGCCTGCTTCCGGCTGCCAAAATCAATCTCGTCGATTTGATTGTTGTTGAAAACCACCGCATCATGCGTCATATTCGCTGGCAAATCCTTCAACTTGCCTTCCACAGTAGCCACGGTTTTCCCGTGCCGCAGGATGTCGACCTTAACCGAATTCCCGCTCTCGGCCTTCCATTCCGCTTTGTAGTCACCCGGTTGAAGGTCGGTCGAGCCGACTTTCGCTGCAGATGACAGTGTGAAGTTAGCTTGATTCTTGTTGGCGGCAAATGTGACAGTGGTAAAAGCGAGCGTAAGCGCAGCCAGTCCGGCCAGGTATGCCAAAGATTTCATGATCTCAATCCTCTCAGATTAGGTTGTGTTATCGGATGCCGACCGGCTTTCAAGAACGTCCCGTTGCACGAACGACCGCCCCAAACACCGCGTCTCGGCGCATTTTCTCATGTACAGCTATATAGACTGCCGGGCAGAACCAGAGGTTGCACAATAATGGGTGGAGTTTTCGAGCGGCAACTAACGTTTTTACACAATCTGACACTAGCCCTTTCGCATCGCCGCCCTTTACACTTCTGAAACAAATTGAGACACTCAAAAGTGGAAACCCAATCGATTGTAGTTCTGGACTTCGGCGCCCAGTATTCGCAGCTGATCGCGCGCCGCATTCGCGAACAAAAAGTCTTCTCCGTAGTCCTTCCCTTCAACGCCACCATCGAAGAAATCCGCGGCTACACACCGGTCGGAATCATTCTGTCCGGAGGTCCATCCTCGGTTTACGATCAGGACGCCCCATTAGCTGACAAGAAAGTCTTCGATCTGGGCGTCCCGGTCCTTGGCATCTGCTATGGATTGCAATTCATGGTCTACGCCCTCGGCGGCAAAGTCAGCTCCGCCGCCAAGCGCGAGTACGGACACGCCCAGGTAGAAATTCAGCATTCCGCCTCAAAGCTCTTTCAAGGACTGCCCAACGAGTTCTCCGTCTGGATGTCACACGGCGACGAAGCCGAAGAGCTGCCAGCGGGCTTCCGCTTAACGGCAAGGACAACAAACGCAGTAGCGGCCATCGAGAACGTGGAAAAAAAGATGTGGGCCGTCCAGTTCCATCCCGAAGTCCACCACACCCCGCGAGGCGCAGACATCCTGCGCAATTTCGCCTTAAACATCTGCGGAGCCAAACCGACGTGGACCCCGCAGCATTTCATCGACGCGACGATCGCTCAGGTAACACAGCAGGTAGGCAACGGCCGAGCCATCTGCGCCCTATCCGGAGGCGTAGATTCGTCCGTCGCAGCCGTGCTCGTGGACCGAGCCCTCCGCGACAACCATGGCGAACCTGGCCTCAGCGCAGCCGAAGGGTCCCGCCTCACCTGCGTCTTCGTCAACAACGGAGTGCTGCGCAAGAACGAGTTCGAAAAAGTTCAACAAAATCTGCGCGACAATCTAGGACTCCGCGTGGTAGCAGTAGACGCCACCGATCGCTTCATGAAAAAGCTATCGGGAGTAATCGATCCCGAGAAAAAGCGCAAAATCATAGGCAACGAGTTCATAGAGGTCTTCGACGACGAAGCGCATCGCATCCTGAATCAAGAAGCCTCCGGTGAAAACAAAGTAGAGTGGTTGGTCCAGGGCACGCTCTATCCCGACGTAATCGAATCGCGCAGCGTGCGCGGCCCATCGCAGGTAATCAAATCCCACCACAACGTAGGCGGACTTCCCGAGAAGATGAAACTGAAATTAATCGAGCCGCTGAAAGACCTGTTCAAAGACGAAGTCAGAAGAATCGGCCGAGACTTGGGAATGCCCGAAGAAATCCTCCAGCGTCAACCCTTCCCGGGTCCTGGTTTAGCAGTCCGTATTTTGGGAGAGGTCACGAAAGAGCGAGCCGACCTCCTGCGCGAATGCGATGACATCGTGGTAGGCGAGATCAAGAAAGCCGGCCTCTATCAAAAAATCTGGCAGTCATTCGCCGTCCTCCTGCCCGTAATGTCCGTGGGAGTAATGGGCGACCAGCGCACCTACGCTTACACCTGCGCCGTCCGAGCCGTCCACTCCGAAGACGGCATGACCGCCGACTGGGTCCAGCTCCCCTACGAAGTTCTAAAAACGATTTCCAGTCGAATCGTAAACGAAGTACGCGGCGTGAACCGCGTGGTCTACGACATCACCTCGAAACCTCCAGGAACAATTGAGTGGGAGTGAGAATTGATCAACGCGCTTACCGTGTATTTCCAGGCATTGTCCGAACTTAGAAAACCATGAGTTTACGCACAATCAAGTCCGCACTGGTGTTCGGCGTGGCCATTTTTTATTCGTTCGTGGTCTTCAACAATGTCACCGATTACAACACCAACTACCAGTTTGAGCGACACGTGATGATGATGGACTCGACTTATCCTGGAAATCACGAAATGTGGCGCGCCATAAATACGCCGCTATGGCACACCGCATTTTACGTATCGATCATCGCCTGGGAAACGCTGACCATGATTCTATGCTGGTGGGGCGGCTTGCTCATGGTGCGGGCGTTGCGTGGGACCGTCTCTGCGTTTAACCATGCCAAGCGCGTTTCCCTCGTCGCGCTGGCGCTCAGCCTAACCATGTGGTTAGTCGTGTTCCTGTCCGTAGGAGGCGAGTGGTTTTTAATGTGGCAATCGAAATCGTGGAACGGTCAGGAGGAGGCGTTTCGAATGTTCACGGTAGTAGGCATCGTGCTGGTAGTCGTGGCTCAACCGGAGATTGCGGACCAGCCGTAGCCGCCGTACGCTTCAGCCCCCCGGTTGCGATAACGGAACGCACCCCTGAAACGCCGGGGCGGGGACTCAAGTCATTTAAAATGAATTATCGGGAAAAAGGGGGTTAGGGCACTTCGCAGAACCAAAGATCGGTCACCCCCCGTTTGATGATTGCGCCCCGGAAGGCCTAGGATAGCCAACATGCCGGTCGAAACCGAAGCTTCAGCATCGTCGTACACCCGCATCCGCGCTCCGCGTGGCACAACGCTCTCCTGCAAAGGTTGGCAGCAGGAAGCTGCGATGCGCATGCTGATGAACAACCTCGACGAAGACGTTGCCGAGCGCCCGCAAGACCTGGTCGTCTACGGAGGGACCGGCAAAGCCGCCCGCAACTGGGATTGTTATCACGCCATCGTCCGCTCGCTGAAGATTCTCGAGAACGACGAGACGCTGCTCGTGCAATCCGGCAAACCAGTAGGGATATTCAAAACCCATGAATACGCGCCGCGCGTCCTGCTCGCAAATTCAAATTTGGTAGGCCATTTTTCCAACTGGGACAAATTCAACGAACTCGAGCGCGCCGGATTGATGATGTACGGCCAAATGACCGCTGGATCGTGGATCTACATCGGATCGCAAGGAATCGTGCAAGGCACCTATGAAACCTTCAGCGCCGCCGGCGAAAAACATTTCGCAGGCGATCTAAGCGGCAAGCTGATCGTCTCCGGCGGAATGGGCGGAATGGGTGGAGCGCAACCACTAGCCGCGACCATGACCGGAGCGGCGTTTTTAGGAATCGATGTCGATCCCGAGCGAATCAAGAAGCGGTTGAAAACCGGCTATTGCGATTTCCTCGTCACCACACTGGATGAAGCGCTGCGCATTCTAAAAAATGCGGTAAGAAAAAAAGAAAATGTTTCCGTAGGACTAGTCGGCAATTGCGCCGACATCATTCCAGAGTTAGCCGAACGCGGAGTCGTTCCCGACATCCTCACCGATCAAACCTCAGCCCACGATCCGCTGAACGGATACGTGCCCAATGGCATGACGCTAGATGCAGCGCGAGAGCTGCGCGAGCGCGATGCGCAGGCATACCAGGAACGTTCGCTCGATGCCATGGCGAAGCACGTTGAAGGCATGTTGCGCCTGCAAAAAATGGGCTCCGTGACCTTCGACTACGGCAACAACATTCGCACCTTCGCCTTCCAACGCGGTGTAAAGAATGCCTACGATTTTCCCGGATTCGTTCCCGCCTACATTCGTCCCCTATTCTGCGAAGGTAGAGGGCCGTTTCGCTGGGCAGCGCTTTCGGGCGAACCGTCAGACATCGCCGTAACCGATGATCTCGTGCTCGAACTCTTTCCCGAGAATCGAAGTCTGCGCCGCTGGATTGAACTGGCAAGAAAGCGCATCAAGTTTCAAGGATTACCAGCACGCATCTGTTGGCTGGGATACGGAGAGCGAGCGCGCTTCGGCCTCGCGATCAACGACCTTGTGAAGAGAGGCACAATCAAAGCCCCGATCGTAATCGGACGCGATCACCTCGATTGCGGTTCAGTGGCATCGCCCTTCCGCGAAACCGAAAGCATGAAAGATGGTTCAGACGTTGTAGCCGACTGGCCGTTGCTAAACGCAATGTTGAACACAGCCGCAGGCGCATCGTGGGTTTCCATCCACAACGGAGGTGGTGTTGGCATCGGCTACTCACTGCACGCCGGACAAGTCACTGTCGCCGACGGCACTGAAACGATGGCCAAACGCATCGAGCGCGTCCTGACCACCGACCCAGGAACAGGCGTGATTCGGCATGTGGACGCGGGATATGACGCAGCCAAGAATTTCGCGGTAAAGAACGGCGTGAAAGTGCCGATGGAAAATTGACGCACTCTTCTGATCGCGTCGACGAAATACCGCTAATGAAATTCTGCGATGCGATCAAGACGAAGCCCGAGCGGCGCGTTTTCCTGTAAGATTTCGACCGACCGATGCCATCTTTCTACCAACGATTCCAGGAATCAGCTCGAAAGTTTCCCGACAACACTGCCCTCGAGATTCAGCGGCAAGAGATCGTTGAGCGAGTCACGTTCGCCGAACTGACTCGAATGTCGGAGAGCGTCGCGAACTGGCTCTCAACGCGAGTTCCACGAGATGCGCGAGTAGCAATTCTGGCTGCGAACCATCCGCGTTGGGTTGCGGCATATTTGGGGATCATCGCCGCAGGCCGAACCGCCGTTCCGCTCGACACGGCGTTTTATGCCGACCAGGTAAAGAAACTACTGATCGACAGCGGTGCTTCCCTCCTGTTTTGCGATGCAAAGCATCTTCCGATAGCAACCGAAGCGATCAAGGGACTCAACATAAATCTAGTGATGACCTCGGCCGCAGCCGAACAAGATCAAGCTCAGCCCAACTTGAACGGAACGATCACTGCCGATCTCGATTCCATCTTCGCCGTAGGCCCCGGAGGTTTTCAATCCATCGATCCGTCTGATGACGACCTGGCAGCGCTGCTTTATACATCGGGAACCACTGCCGATCCCAAAGGCGTTATGCTCACTCACGCCAACCTGGTTGGCGAAGCAAACTCGGTATTCGGAGTGGTTAAGATCGGCCCCGAGGATGCGCTGCTCGGAATTCTCCCCATGTTTCACGTCCTGGCGCAGATGGCGAATCTTTTTTTGCCGCTGTTCAACGGCGCGCGCGTCGTATATCTCGAGACGCTCAACACCACCGAACTGTTACGCGCCCTGCAGGAACGCGAGATTACCGCCTTTTGTGTCGTGCCGCAATTTTTTTACCTGATTCACGAGCGCATCTTTAAAGAGCTGAACAAACGTGGACAAATCACGCTGTCGCTGGTGCGCGTATTGATGGCTCTCAACCGCGTCCTGCGACGAGTCGGAATCAACGCCGGCAAACTTTTGTTTGGAAAGATTCATGCCACTTTCGGCCATCGCATGCGCTATCTGGTAACCGGAGGTTCGCGATTTGATCCGGCCATCGCGGGTGATTTTTACTCGTTCGGCATCGACGTTTTGAACGCCTATGGACTGACCGAAACCTCCGGCGGAGCTTTCCTGAATCCTCCGGGAAAGATCGTATTCGGCTCAGTCGGTCGCGCCCTTCCGGGAGTCCAAGCCAAAATTCTAGATCCGCAACGGATCGAAGAAGGCGCGCCGCCAACCGGTGAGATTGCAATCCGCGGTGCAATCGTGATGAAGGGATATTGGAATCGTCCTGATGCCACGGCCGAAGTGCTGCGCGATGGTTGGCTGCACACCGGCGATCTCGGATATTTCGATTCCAGCGCCAATCTATTCATTACTGGGCGGAGCAAAGACGTCATTGTCCTGGCCAACGGCAAAAATATCTATCCCGAGGAGATCGAGGCGCATTACCAGCAGGCGCAATACATAAAGGAAATTTGTGTCATGGCGCTGGAGGGACGAGCAGGGGATCCGACATCCGAGCGTCTTTATGCGGTAGTCGTGCCTAACTTCGAACTGCTGCGCGAGCGCAAGATCGTCAATGCAAAAGAGGCGATCCGTTTCGAAATTGAAGCGCTCTCGCACAAGATCGCTTCCACCAAACGTCTAGGCAGCTACGATATCTGGCAGGAAGATTTGCCGCGAACGACCACGCGCAAGCTGAAGCGCTTTCAGATTGAAAAGAAAGCGAGGGAGGGCAAGCAAAGTCGGACCGAGGACTCGGAGGCTGGTACTCAAAAGGAAAGAGTGCTAACCGCGGATGAACAATCCTGGCTGGTGCGAGAAGATGTGAAGCAGGCCCTGACCATCGTGGGACAGTCATCGCGTAACCGGCTCGCTGCAATTCATCCCACCCACAGTCTGGAACTCGATCTTGGACTCGACTCCATGCAGCGCATTGAATTGCTGACCGCGCTCGAGCAACAACTCGGCGGCGACGTGCCTGAGTCGCGACTGGGAGAAATTTATTCAGTTCGTGATCTGGTCGACGCCATTCTGGCGAGCGCGGATCGCGGTGAAGGCCACGCCGGAGCGATCATGCCGCCGTGGTCGACGATCCTGAACGAGCCGGTGACCGATCCCGAAGTTCTCGCTCTCGCGCGCCACAATCTCTTCGCCGAATTGTTCTTCTTCATGCTGGGAAGGTTGGTTTATCTTTTTGCGCTCGATCGTTTTCGCCTCAAGATTCGCGGATTCGAGAATCTTCCCGAAAAAGGTCCGTGTTTGCTCTGTTCCAATCACCAAAGCTATCTCGACCCGATCCTGCTGACGGGTGCGCTTCCGTATCGTCTGTTTCGCGACACCTTCGCTTTCGGCACCAGCGACATTTTCGGTAAAGGATTCATGCGGCGACTGGCGCGATGGCTTCGCGTAGTGGTCCTCGATCCGGACGCCAACCTGGTACCGGCCATGCGCGCCGGCGCCTACGGGCTCAGCCAGGGCCACATTCTGATTCTTTATCCCGAGGGCGAGCGCACGAACGATGGCAATCCCAGACTATTCCGCAAAGGCGCGGCGATTTTGGCGATCCACGAGCAAGCCCCGATTATCCCGATTGCCATCGAAGGCTTTTATACGGCCTGGCCGCGCCACAAGAAGTTTCCCAAGTTCACGGAACTGGAAATGGTAATCGGCAGGGCAATTCAACCGCCGCCGCTGGCGGATGCGTCCGAGGAGGCTTATGAACGTTTGACGTCAGAACTGAAATCCCGAGTAGTTGCGATGTGGCAGGAACTGAGAGAAAAAAAGTTGCGCGTAGAAGCCGACCGCGAGTCCGCAGCAGAAACCACATCAACGTCAGAGGCGGACCGTTCGGCGGCCGCTAAAACCGCGGCGCTCTAATAGTTTCCGACCTTATGCTCCGGCGCCACGAGCCTGGCCGCCCACTGTTTTCGTAAAAGCTTCTACCACGCCAGCGTTGAATCTTTGACCCGCTCCTGCAACAATTTCCCGCTGGGCTTGGTCCGGCGAAAGCGACTTGCCATCGCCGGCGCTAATCAGGCTCTGATACGCGTCAGCGACGGCCAGGATGTGAGCCTCCATAGGAACGTTGACGGCACGCGCGCCTTCACTTCGCAAGATCTGCTCCGCGACAATGATTGGAATCACCCTGCGTAGCGAATTTCCGGCGGCTTGGGCGGAGGCATCCGTTTTACGCGGTTTGCGGAAGCTTGCCACTACTTCCTCGCGGTTCATATCGGCAGCCTTATAGAGAATGTCGTTCGTGATGCCGAGATTGCTCAGCCCGCGCAGTAACACTGCGGACCGCACCAATTCCGTGCGCTCTGAACCCAATCCCATGGTTTCTGCAATTCTTGTCGCCGCTTCCACCACGCGCTGGTTTTCGATGGTACCGAGCTTCTCATTCGTCATGAAATGTTGCAGAACCAGCAGCAGTCCGCTGAAACTGTCCCGTATATCGGTGGTCATCGCCTGCTTGCGCTCGTACAGCGTACCCATGACGTAGCCGATAACCACCAGAATGCCTGCCCAAATCGCGAAATTGCACAACCTCTCATAGGGCACGGTAAGCACGCGGTGCGCCGGCATCATGTTATTCACGAAGTCAAGCAAAACAACTACGAAAACGCTGGCGAATGCAGTGAGCGTCGCGTGCCGACGTCCAAAATAATATGCCGAAAATAAAGTCGGCAGGAAATAAAAGCAGAGCGCCATGGGCAGCGACTCGGCAAAGAATTGCACGGTCGCCGCAATCAGCAACAGCGATAAGAGCAGAATACTTTCCTTGGCGATTTTACTCATCTTTCTCTCTGCGGTTTTGCGAGAACGAGAACCGCCCTCTTGCCATCTTGAGCCAAGGCAGCACACGCGCAAAGTTACAGAAGTAACGGTCCTTTTTCTAAAGTGGTATGGGAGAAAACCCCTTCCCGCCAACTAGTATCGAAGATACCCAATTCCGACGCGCATGTGGTGTAGCAGGCTGTCGGGAACGACCAGGGCAACCGTTAGTCCAAGCATCGCGTGGACCAGCGCCACAGGATAAATGCTGCGGAAGCGGCGAAACATTTCGCAAAAGAAAAGCGAGCCGATGAGCGTAGCCGCAGTCAGGACAGGACTGGGCAGGTGGACAGCCGCAAACAGAGCTGACGCCATCCAGACCGCAGCTGAGCTTCCGAGCAGCTCTTCGAAGCGATTAAAGAAAAAAGATAGCAGGATGAATTCCTGCACGGTTGACCAGAGCACATAACCCCAGGCCGACTGCAAATTCGGGAACCAGGTCGGATTGGCTGGAATCTCACCGCCCACCCAATCCACAAAAAGGAGCAAAAGAACGGCGGTTGCAATACCGATCCCGACGACGACACTGGCATCCGCTGTGTTCGGCCATCGGAGGCCGAGGTGCTTCAGTGAACTCCGGCCAGCAGCCCCATCAATCAGGACGAAAACAAGAATCGCGAATGCCGTGATCGCGGCCCAGCGGTTGCGGAGCCCGGTAGTCGGGGCCCAGAGTGCAAACTCCAGCAACAGAAATACCACGACAATCTCCGTCCAAACGAAAACCCCGCGCAAGCCCGTCGAAGCCCGCGGATCATTGACCCTCAAACCGAGAGGAATTGCCGCGTCTTTATTGGAGAACGTTTTGGATCCAACTGCCATTTTGTTCATCTTCCTGTCCTGCGTCGTAAAACAGCCGGGAAACCTCCGTGCTAAAAGTTTGGGATGCAGATTTTACCGCTCGCATACCCATCTTCGCTCAGCGATAGCTTGATAGGTCATCAAAACCAGAACGACCAGATAGCGTCCACGCTGGCGTGGGTGATCGCCGAGGCCGGCACTCGCCGTCGTTCGCGCCATGCGCGGCCATAGAAGATTCCGGCGATGCTGGCCAAGATAACGTATCGCCAGTTGAAGTGCGCCGATCGTTTGTTGAAATGCGATAACCCGAACAAGACCGATGTAATCGCGAGTGCCATTCGTCTTCCGACGCGCCGTTCCAGCAGATTCTGCACCCATGCCCGAAAGAAGAGTTCCTCCGGGACCGCGATAAAAATGAAGATGTAGATCCACGTCGGAATCATCGACAGCCGCAGCGCGTGACCATGCGGATGAAGAAATCCGAGCGCGAGACCAAGTCCTACAACGAACGGCGCAAAGAAGGCCAGTTCCCGCAGGCCGGTCTTCCAGTCGCTCCAATGAAAATGAAAATCGAATCCGGTGCCGCGGAGCTGCCGGATGGCAAGAAATCCGTACAACCCCGCGTCGACCAACAGCAGCTTCCCGAGTCCGGCCAAACCTGCGGGCCAAGCCCGTTCCAGCCAGCGCAAATCAACCGCCAGACCCAAACCCAGCAGAATGATCGCGTCCCGCCAATTGCCAAGCTGATCTGGATCAGCCTCCGCAGCCTCCGCTAAGAGCCCAGCCGTCGCCACTGGCAAAGCCGCATAAAAGGCAAACCATCCCCAGGAAAACATCTGGTGCGAGTAGGCGATGAAAACGTAAGGTGCGGCGAGGAGCGCCGGCAAAAAAGTCCGCACAGCCCAAGGCCAACTCGAGCAAATCCGGGCAGCGCGCTCGCCGGCCAGTCCAAACCAAACCGCCGGAGCCAGCTCCAGCCCAAGCACCGCAACCGCCGCCGGCGTCACGTTCTGCATAAGGATTATTTTAGTTCGAGAAGATTGGAGCCGCAGTGCCTCAGCGGCGGTTATCCCGGACCTGCAGGGGAAGGAAGTTGCACCTCAGGTTGTGCAAAGGGATCCACTGTTCTTGCACTTCCATTCGCAGGTAGCCTTTCTTCCGCCACCCCTATCAAGCTGGTGAAACTCAACATCAAGCAGCGGAAGCCAGTCACTTGGCCCGAGGATGAGTCTGATCGTAAACGTTCATCACGTGCTTGACCGAGAGTTGAGTGTAGCGCTGCGTGGTGGCCAGCCGCTCATGTCCAAGCAATTCCTGGATGGCGCGCAAGTCTGCTCCCTCTTCGAGCATGTGGGTGCCGAAGGCATGGCGCAGAGTGTGAGGATGAACTTCGGGCGACAGCCCCTTGGCAACCGCGATTCGTTTTACGATGCGCCCCACGCTGCGCGTCGTAAGCCGGCCTCCGCGCTGGTTCACAAGCAGCGCGGACGTGCCTTTCGCCGCGAGGCTTCTTGCGGACGAATTCTTCGGAGTGTTCCTCAAACTAGCCAGCAGTCCTTGACGCCAGGGCAGGTAAACAGACAGGGCCGCGAGTGCCGAGCCTCCGAAGGGAACGTAACGTTCTTTTTTTCCTTTTCCGCGAATCAGGATCACTTCGTCGCTCAGGCTGATGTCATCGAGATTGATGCCGACGAGTTCGGAATTGCGAATGCCGCATCCATAGAGGAGTTCAAACATCAGGCGATCGCGCTCGGGGAAGGACGCAACCTCTGGCATTTTTCCATCGAGCATCGAATTTATCTCTTCGATGGTCGGGACGCGCGGCAATTTTTTCGGCAGCCGTGGGGTGGAAACCAGTTTAGCCGGATTCTGCTCGACCACGCCCTCCTGCGCTAACCACCGGTAAAGAGACCGCACCGCCGCCAACGCTCGCGCGACGGAAGTCTTGCTCAGCCGCTTGTCGAACAGATGCGAGAGGAAACCGCGAATCGCGACGTGGTCGATTGCCTTCCAATCCCGCGCTCCGACATACGCGGCAAAGACGTCCAGATCTCCCGTGTAAGCCTTGATCGTGTGCGACGAGGCATTCCGCTCGCGCAAATGCCGCAGGAAGTTGTCGACGGCGCGTTCGACATTCGTGCGCTTGTTGCTGGCAGACATGGTCATGGAAAAAGGATTTCGTAATTGCGTAATTTGGTAATTTTGTACCTTGCGAAATTACATAACGTTCTTGGCTCTTGCGCGAGGATGATGCTTCGCATACACGCTCTTCAGCCGGCCGAGCGCAACGTGCGTATAAATCTGCGTAGTCGAAATGTCGGAGTGGCCGAGAATGGTCTGCACCGTGCGCAGGTCAGCTCCGTTTTCCACCATGTGCGTCGCACAGGAATGACGTAGCATGTGCGGACTGGCGTGGCGCCCGGAAGCGAGGCTCGCCTTTCCAACCAGTTGCCAGACGCGTTGCCGCGTCAGGCGACGACCGTTCACCCCCAGAAACAAGAGCGGCGAATTCTTATTCCTGGCGACGAGCACCCTGCCATTTTTGAGATATTGCTGCAACGCCTGCTGAGAAGGCACCCCGAGCGGAACCATCCGCTCCTTGTCGCCTTTGCCGCGCACCAGGATGTATCCCATTTCAAGCTTCAAGTCCCCCAGGCGAGCATCTGCAACTTCGGACACTCGCACGCCAGCGGCGTAAAGAAGCTCCAGCATGGCGCGATCGCGAAGAGCAAGCGCTTCGGACCGTGCCGTTTCATTTCTCGGATGCGTCTCCGCCAGCATCGTTGTGACTTCGCCGCGGCTCAGCGCCTTCGGCAATACCTTCCACTGTTTCGGCAGATCGATGTTCAGAGTCGGATCCTTGTCGATCTTTCCATCCTGCAGCAAATGCCGATACAGATGGCGGATTGTTGAGAGCTTCCTTCCTACCGAACGGCCGTTGAGTTGATTGGAAAATAGTTCCTGGATGTAGTCTCGCACGTCGTGGCGCCGCGCTCCGTCCAAAGTCAGGTGGCGATTTTCCAGAAACTCTGCAAACTTTACCAAGTCGCTCGAGTAAGCCGCAATCGTCAGCTTCGCCGAACCGCGCTCCACGCGCAAATAATCGAGGAAGGCGGAAAGGGTGCGCGCGTTGGCATCCGAGGCCATGAGACGAGTATGAGACACGGAGCAGAATCAAAAAAGTAACGATCAGGATACGGAGCACGCTCTTAGCAGATCCACGGCATACAGAGCGCCCGCAGGCGTTTCTTCGTGCTTGAAGTACGCAAAGACGTCGCGACCGGCCGCTAGATGTTCCTGAATCCGCGCCACCATCACCACGCGCTCTTCGCTGGAGTATTCAGGTTTGCGATAGCGATAGTAGGCGTAATCGGCAGTGACCATGTCGGGAGTGACGCGGTCTTCCGTCTCGGCCACGCAGAGGGCGACGTTACGCTCGCGCAAGGCGTCCCATGTCGCATCGTTGTGCCAGGTTTCATGGCGGAATTCGAATGCTGTGCGCACGCTTCGCGGCAGGCGTTTCAGAAATTCGGAAAGCACGGCATTATCTGCTTTGAAATTTGGGGGCAACTGAAACAGCAGCGGACCGAGGCGTCCGGCACGTTCCAATGCTTCCAGCGTACCGAGAAAGCGAGTTAGAAATTCTTCCGCACTCTTCAACCGCTTGATGTGGGTAAGAACCTGGTGCGCCTTAATCGTGAAACGGAAATGCTCGGGCGTCTCGGCAATCCAGTTCTGGACGGTCGTCTCTTTCACCAACTGGCGGAAGGTGTAATTGACCTCGACGGCATTCAGCTTCGAGGCGTAGAAGCCCAGAAATTTTCTCTGCGCAAGTTTCTCTGGATAAAAAGCGGGCTTCCATGTCGGATACGCCCATCCGGAAGTGCCTACGTAAAGGTTCGCCATAATCGCTTCGTACTTACTTTGCGCCCACCATTGCCAAAACTTGGCGGCCAGTCACCGCTTGCGTTTTTTTCCGGCCGCGGACTTTTCTTTCTTCGCGGTCTTCCGCCTTGTATTCGCTTTCGGTTTGGCTTCAGTATCATGTTTCTTTTTTGCTCTCGAGGGCTCTTCGACCTTCACGGCAATGGCGCTCCGGTCCTCTTTCTTTTCCTTCTCTGTTTCTGACGCGGCCGACAATCCCTCCAACTGCGGCAGTTTTTGCTTGAGCTTGTGCACAGGTTCGAAGAGGTCGCCCATTTTTTCCACGCGCGCGAGAACGTCTTTGGCCTCGAAAACCAACTTCGACGCATCGTTTTTCTTCAGCGCCTGCTCGACTTCTTGCCAGGTAACGGGCGTTGATACCGTCGGATGCTCGCGCGCGCGCAGGGCGTAGACCGAAATCGTCGTCTTGTGTTCGTCGTTCTGGCTCCAGTCGACAAGCACTTTGTTCGTGCGCAGAGTTTTCTTCATGTCGGAGACAATCAGATTCGGATGCTGCTGCTCCAGCAGACGCGCCATGGCGTGCGCAAAGGGCTTGGTCTGTTCGTAGCTGGTCTTTGTGTTCAGCGGTACGTAAATCTGCAATCCCTTCGATCCGGAGGTTTTTGGGAAGCTCTGTAAGCCAAAGTGATCGAAAATCTCGCGCACCCAGAGGCCAACCTGTGCGCACTGGATAATGTTTGCCGGGGGACCAGGATCAAGATCGAAGACGATCATGGTCGGAGTCGCTATGTCGGGAGCAACCGAGAGCGATGGGTGGAGTTCAATCGATGCCAGATTGGCAATCCATACGAGCGTAGGCAGATCGTTGGCCAGAATGAAATAGATGGTGCGGTGGTTGCCCTCGCTCCATACGGGCGCGGTCTTAACCCAGTCTGGCCGATGCTTGGGGGCATTTTTTTCGAAGAAGTATTCCTGATCAACACCTCCCGGATAGCGTTTCATGGTTAGCGGCCGTCCGCTGAGATGAGGCAACAGGACGGGCGCGATGCGAGCGTAGTAATCGACCACTTGTCCTTTAGTGAACCCGGTAGCGGGATAAAGGACCTTGTCTAGATTGGTGAGCGTAAGTTTGCGGCCTTCAACTTCGACGATAGTGGGCGCGGACATGGGGTGGCAACCTAAGATGGAAAACGGCTTTCAGTATAGTTGCTCGCACGCTTGAAAGGGATGGTTGCTTTAGTCTAGTGTGTTTGGTTGGCAACATTTTGAGACAACTATGCGAACTCACATCATCTGCGCTTTTTCTTTGTTATTGACTGCTGTGCTTGGGTTGGCGCAGGCCACCCCGAATTCCTCGAGCACGACTAGCTCAGTTCCCCCGGAAGTGCCCGTATTTGACGTTGACGCCATCGATAAGACCGCCGATGCGTGCGTGGATTTCTATCAGTACTCTTGCGGAACCTGGTTGAAGAACAATCCGATTCCTCCCGACAAGTCGAGGTGGGGGCGATTCGACGAGCTTGCCGAGCGCAATCTCTATATCCTGCGGGACATACTGACCGGGACGCAGCTCCCGGGTAAGCACTCGGCTGCCGAGATCATGGTCGGGACGTTTTATAACTCGTGCATCGATGAAAGTACGATCGAGAAAAGCGGTACTGCGCCGCTGACGCCGGAACTGGACCGCATTAATGGAATCAAGACGAAAGCGGATCTCATCCGGGAGATCGCTCACATGCACCGCGATTCGACTCCGGGACTATTTGCGTTCTACGCACAGCCCGACATGCACGATTCGACGGAAACCATCGCGTATCTCGACCAGGGCGGGCTTACTCTGCCCGATCGCGACTACTACATAAAGGATGATCCGAAGTCGGCGGAAACGCGGCAGAGGTACGCGGAGCACGTGCAGAAAATGTTCGAGTTGGCCGGAGACAGGCAGGATGTGGCGGCCGCGGAGGCCAAGACTGTGCTGACCGTAGAGACCGGCCTGGCACAGGCGTCCATGGACCGCACGGTTCGCCGCGATCCCAAGACTCGAGATCACAAGATGACCGTTGCCGAAATCGAGGCCGCGGCTCCAAATTTCGATCTGACACTATATTTTGCCGATAACGGCGCACCGAAGTTCACTTCTCTTAATGTGAGTAATCCGGATTTCTTCAAGCAGGTGAACGGGCAGCTCAATGCGCTGCCGCTTGAAGACTGGAAGGTCTACCTGCGCTGGAAAACGATCAACGATTATGCGCCGGTCCTGACCAATGCATTCGTCGAAGAGAATTTCAATTTCAATGGCAAATACTTGTCGGGTCAGCAACAGATAGAGCCACGCTGGAAACGCTGCGTGAAGTCAACCGACGCAAGCCTCGGCATGGCACTGGGCAAGCTTTATGTCGATCGTACATTCGGCGCCGAAGGAAAAGAGCGCACATTGAAGATGGTGCAGGGCATAGAGAATGCAATGCGCCAGGACATCGGCCAGTTGACGTGGATGTCGGAGACGACGAAGAAGAAGGCTTATGAAAAACTCAACGCGATCGTCAATAACATTGGCTATCCCGACACGTGGCGCGATTACAGCAGTGTCGTAATCAAGTCGGGCGATTACGCCGGCAACACTGTACGCGCCGACGCGTTCGAGGTGCATCGTCTGTATGGCAAGATTGATAAACCGACGGACCGCAAGGACTGGGGCATGACTCCGCCGACGGTCAATGCTTACTACCGGCCTCCGATGAACGATATCAACTTTCCCGCCGGAATCTTGCAGCCGCCTTTTTACGGCAAGCTCTTGGACGATGCCGTGAATTATGGCGGGATCGGGGTGGTGATCGGACACGAACTCACGCATGGCTTCGACGACCAGGGTCGCAAGTACGATGCGGAAGGCAACTTCCGCGACTGGTGGACGGCGGAGGATGGCAAGGAGTTTGAGCTGCGCGCTGGTTGTACCGCCAAGGAATATTCGAGCTTTGTGTCAGTGAAGGACGATAAAGGCGAGGTCAAGCTCAACGGCAAACTGACGCTCGGGGAAAATACCGCCGATAACGGAGGTCTGAAGCTCGCCTATATGGCGCTGATGTCAATAATCGGCGACACGCCGGTGAAAGCAATCGATGGATACACTCCGCAGCAACGATTCTTCCTCGCCTATGGGCAGATCTGGTGCCAGAACGTGACCGATCAAGAGGCGCGAAAGCGCGTTCTGACCGATCCGCACTCTCCAGGACGGTGGCGTGTAAATGGCGCAGTGCAAAACTCAGCCGCGTTCGACAAAGCTTTCGGATGCAAAGCTGGACAGCCGATGGTTGCCGAAAACGCTTGCCGGGTTTGGTAGGTGTTTTCGCCGCAAGCAGTCACCGTTTGACAATCTTCCCTGCCTCCACGTACCTTCGAATTTCTTAATGGTTTTGGTGGAGGCAGGATGAAATCCCGCTTAACTTCTATGCGTGTTTCTATACAAACAGCTCTTATCTGTCTTGTGCTGTGCTCCTTCGCGCTGGCACAGGATCTCGCTTCATTCGAGAAGCGGACTACGGTGAAGAAGCTTGCGAACGGCCTCACCGTAATCGTCTGCGAGCGGCCTGAGGCCCCGGTATTTTCATTCTTCACGCACGTGGATGCGGGCTCGGTGCAGGATCCGATGAAAAAGACAGGCCTGGCGCACATGTTCGAGCATATGGCATTCAAGGGAACGGACACGATTGGCACGCGCGATTACGCTGACGAGAAAGTTGCGCTCGCCAAAGTTGAAACAGCTTATGCGGCTTACATTGCCGAGCGCGATGAACGCGTCGACCGCGACGACAAAAAGCTCAAGCAACTGGAGCAAGCCTGGAAGGAGGCAATCGCCGCGGCCGACAAGTATTCCGCGCCTTACAACAACGAATTCGGCAAAATAGTCGAAAGTGAAGGCGGCGAAGGAATGAATGCCTTTACCGACTACGATGAGACCGGCTACCACTACTCGTTCCCCGTCAATCGGCTGGAACTGTGGGCTTATCTCGAATCGGAGCGCTTTATCCATCCCGTGATGCGGCAGTTTTACAAGGAGCGCAACGTTGTGATTGAAGAGCGCCGCATGCGCACCGACAGCAATCCCATTGGTCGATTGCTTGAGCAATTCACGGAGGAGGCGTTCGCAGCTCATCCGTACCATCGGCCGACGATCGGCTGGATATCGGACTTGAATTCATTTTCCGCGACCGACGCGCAGAATTTTTTCGACAAGTATTACGTGCCTTCGAACATGGTCGTAACCGCGGTTGGCGACTTGAAGGCATCAGAGGCCATGCCGATTATCGAGAAATATTTCTCGCGCATCCCCGCGCGACCGAAGCCCGATACGGCGACCACCACTGAGCCTCCGCAAAATTCCGAACGCACTGTCGTGCTGCATGAGCAATCGCAGCCGCTTTATCTCGAAGGCTATCATCGTCCCGATTATCGCAGTCCGGATGACCAGGTTTATGACGCCATCGCCGACCTGATGTCGAATGGACGCACATCGCGCCTTTATCGGGCGCTGGTTCGTGACAAGCAGATCGCTGCGGACTCGGCCGGTTTCACCGGGCTTCCGGGAACGAAGTATCCGCAGTTATTCGCGTTTTACGCGTTTCCGATACCCGGGCACACGCCGCAAGAAGTGGCGAACGCAATTCACGCGGAGATTGAACGTCTGAAGAAGGAAGACATTTCGGATGAAGAATTGAAAATGATCAAGACGCGCGCCAAGGCAAACCTGATCCGCTCGCTCGGATCGAACGAGGGATTGGCTTTCGCGCTGGGAACAAATCAGTCGCGCTATGACGACTGGCGGGAACTATTCCGCTCGGTGGATCGAATCGAGAAGGTTACGAAGGCAGATATTCGGCGCGTCGCCAATCAGACGTTCGTGCCGGAGAACCGGACGGTTGGGATTATCGAGTTTGCGGGCGGACCTCCGGGAAGCGGTGCGGCGCCGCAAGGGGGTGGACAGTGAAGCTGAAGCGCGGATTTACGTTTCGCCTGGCTCTTGCCGTTGTCACAGCCATTTTTGTTGGTGGAAGTGCACGATGCGCGCACGCCCAGGAATCTTCGCAACAGCCTGCGCAGCAAGCATGGCAGCAGATACCGGTCCCCAAGTTGCCGACGTTTCACCCCGCGCAGCCGAAGCGCTTTGAGTTGCCGAATGGCATGGTGATTTTTCTGCAGGAAGACCACGAGTTGCCAACCATCGACGGCACGGCTCGCATTCGCGGCGGCGAGCGCTCGGTTCCAGCAAACAAGGCGGGGCAGACTGATATCTACGGCGAAGTGTGGCGCACCGGCGGAACGAAGGCTCAGACGGGCGATCAGTTGGACGATTACCTGGAGCAGCGAGCTGCCAAAGTGGAGACGAGCGGTGGTGGCGACTCCACAACTGTGAGCTGGTCGTGTCTGAAGGAAGATTTCGACGACGTCTTTCGCGTGTTTGAGGACGTGCTGAAAAATCCGGAGTTCCGCGCCGAGAAGATTGAAATTGCGCAGAAGGGGATGTATGACGGCATCTCGCGGCGCAATGACGATCCCTCCCAGATCGCTGGACGGGAAGCGGCGAAACTCGCTTATGGCGCAAACAGTCCTTACGCCCGCGTGCCCGAGTATGCGACGGTAGCAGCGGTTACGCGCCAGGACCTGATCGACTGGCATGGCAAGTACGCCCACCCGAACAACATCATCCTCGGCGTAGTTGGCGACTTCGATTCGGCGAAGATGGAAGCTCGACTCCGTGATGCGTTTGCGTCGTGGCCTAAGGGCCCGAAGGCGACGGAGCCGGAGATCAAACCTGATCCAGCGAAGCCGGGATATTACGAGGTCAACAAAACCGACATAAACCAAAGCAGCATTCAAATGGTCGCGCTCGGGATTACTCGCAAGAATCCCGATTACTACGCAACCTCGGTGTTTAATGAAGCCTTCGGAGGAGGATTTTCATCCCGCCTGTTTGGCGACATTCGAACCACTAAAGGACTCGCCTATGCAGTTGGCGGCGGAATTGGCTCGGGTTGGGATCATCCCGGGATGCTGCGGCTGATGGTGAGCACGAAGAGCAATACCACAGTCGAATCCATCCAGGCGCTGGATGACGAGATCGCCGAGCTTCCCAAACGTCCGATCAACGACGAGGAAATCAAGCGCGCCAAGGACGCAATTCTGAATTCCTTCGTCTTCCGCTTCGATTCACCCGGCAAGGTCTTGCAGGAAAAAATGCTTTATGAATTTTACGGCTATCCGCTGGATTTTCTGGAAACCTTTCAGAAGGAGATCGAAAAAGTTACGAAAGATGATGTGGCGCGCGTGGCTGCAAAATATCTCCATCGCGAACAGTTGGCAGTCCTGGTAGTTGGCCACGCCAGCGAATTCGACAAGCCACTGTCATCGCTCGGACCGGTAAACAAACTGGACATTACGATTCCGCCACCACCCCCGGGGCTGGTTCCGGAGCAGGGCGAACACCCGTGATACAGAAGTTATTTAGGGTGCGACTAGCGCTAGCGCGGGCTCGCCGGCGACTTTAAGAATGCCAATCTCGCGCATCTTTACGGTGTCGATCACCAAAATACTGTGCTTCTGCGGAACCATCGCGTAGAGCACCCTGCCGTCGTTCCCAGTCACGGCGCTCCAGAAGGGCATCTTGGTCTTGAGGGTGCCGATCTTTCGCCAGGTTTGGGTGTCGAGCACACGAAATTCTCCAGCCGTCGCGTTATTCGGGCGAGGATTCGGGGGCCGGCCATAATCCAGATAAAAGCGGTTGTCGTAGGAGCGGTCATAATCCCGGTTGTACCCGAGATAGACCCTGCTGCCGTCGGGCGAGACCGGCCAAACTTCGTGCACGATCACCGTAACGTTCAAGCCCACGGCGAAAAAGTCAGAATCGGCGACGCTGGAGATCAGCGACAACGCTTCATCGAGTCCACTGACCGTGTCGCTGTCAGGAATAGGTCACTGAAGGCGCTGGTGTAGGGATATGCCCGCCAAGTCATGTGGTCAAGCTTGGCCGTTTTGTCGCGCTCAAATTCCTGCCACAGGGGTGTCTCTGGGACCATCTCTTTCCCTTCTCCCTCCAGCCGATTGACAAGGGTCGATCGCAACGCTATTATAGGCGAATAAATGGCGAACATCGCCTATGGCTTCGCTTCCTTTATTTCGAGAAAACTCCGACTCTCCGAAACTGGTCGGCATAGCGCGAATCGCCGCCGCGGGAGAGTCGCTGCGCGAAGGCCATAATGTCGAATACTTCACGCTCGGGACGCGTTCACTTCTTAGCCGCGTCGTGAGCGCACGCAATCTCCCTTTCTCCTGGGCAATCAATCCTTACCGAGGTTGCGAGTTTGCCTGCAAGTACTGCTACGCGCGCTATACGCACGAATTCATGGAACTGCGCGACGGCGTGGAGTTCGAACGCAAGATTTTTATCAAACAACATGCCGCGTCGCTGCTTCGTTCCGAGCTGAAGCGGGTCAAGCGCGGCGAAGGGATCGCGATTGGCACGGCAACTGATCCCTATCAGCCAGCAGAGCGACGCTTCGAAGTGACGCGGGCAATCCTTGAAGAATTGGCAATGCATTCCGGGCTCGAGATTGGCATTGTGACCAAATCGACCATGGTTACACGCGACGCTGAGATCCTGCGGCGCGTAGCTGAGCGCAATCAAATTTTTGTGAATGTCACCGTCACCACCGTAGACGTGGAGTTAGCCCGCAAGCTGGAGCCGCGCGCGCCGCGTCCGGACCTGCGGCTGGACGCTGTTCGTCAACTGAATCTAGCCGGCGTAGACGCGGGGGTGATCTGCGCGCCAGTGCTACCAGACATAACAGATCGGCCGCGAGACCTGGACGCGCTTGTGAAGGCCGCCAGTGACGCGGGCGCAAAGTATATTTATGCCAATCCGCTTTTTCTGAAACCTTGTTCCGCCGCCGTTTTCCTGCCGTTTTTGGAGGAAAGCTTTCCTGCCCTGGTCGACAACTACAAGAAGAGGTACGAGGGCCGGGCATTTCTGCCGAAAGGATATGCGCAGAGGCTGTCACAATTAATGGCGGCTCTGCGCCAGAAGCACGGATTTGGAGACAAGCGCGCACGCGCAAGTCACAGAGCCCATGTCGAGACAGAACAGTTGGAGATGTTTCAAGGCGCATAAACTTCAACGCTGAAGGGTCCGGCATCGCCGCCACAGCGAAATCCCTCCACAAGCACCGCCAGCCTATAATGTTTGCTCTGACATGGCCTCGCCTCAGTCCACCGTTCCACCGCGGTCCCGGTTCGAGGGAAGAGCTCGCCACTTTTGGCTTCGCGTAAGCGAGGGGATGGCTGTGAACCAGCTCTGGTCGCAGCTTGAAAAAGATGCGCGTTCGAGCTATCGGTTTTATTCGTCCGGTCTGGAAAATCTGGAGGTCGAATCGTCTTGGTTCCGGCGCGCCTGGCATATTGCCAAGGCATTATTCTGGGCGATTCTGGAGAAGTTGACGCCAGCGCGCCGAGTGCTCCTGCTTATCGGTCTGATTCTGCTGCTGTTTCCAGCCGGTGAATATTCGAATAGCGATCGCTCCGGACATGTCGAGATCCACATGCTGGACATGCACGTGTGGGGCGGACTGTTGTTGTTGGCTGTGTTACTGCTGGAACTGGCGGATCGAGTGGTAATGAAGCGCGACCTGGAGATCGCAAAAGATATTCAGGCGTGGCTGCTGCCCGGTGCGCCACTGCAGATTCCGGGATATCAGATCGCTTACACGACGCGGCCAGCGAATACGGTGGCGGGGGATTATTACGATGTCATATTACGCCCAGGCCGCACGATGGCCGAGGATCGGATTCTGTTTGTGGTGGCTGATGTTGCCGGAAAAAGCATTCCGGCGGCCATGCTGATGGCAACCTTCCAGGCAAGTTTGCGAACGTTATCAAGCAGCGGCATCCCGCTGGCGGATCTGGTGACAGGGGTGAATCGTTATTCGTGCTCCAACAGTCAGGGGGGAGTTCGCTTCACGACCGCTTTCTTTGCGGAACTGGATCTCGCGACCGGCGACGTGACTTATGTCAACGCTGGACATAACGTGCCGATTCTTCGGAAGTCTTCGGGTGCGGTGGAGCGACTGGAAGCGGGCGGCATTCCCGTGGGGATCCTTGCGGCGGCACCTTATCAGGTTGGCACGACTCGCATTGATCCGGGCGACTGGCTCGTGATCTTCACCGACGGAGTCGTTGAGGCCTTCAACGCCAAAAATGACGAGTATGGCGAAGAGGCGCTCCTGCGAATGATCAATCGCGGGACAGCCTTGACTCCAGCCGAACAACTGCGCGATCTGCTGGCGGAGCTGGATCGCTTCGTCGGGAACACTCCGCAGCACGACGATATTACCTGCCTGCTGCTGAAACGGGCGTGATAGTGTCGTTGATCTTTACTTGTGACGGCCGGCCGACGAGAGTTGCCCCGCTGCGATCTGATCCTGATTTGGACTTGGAGAAGTCTTCCCGGCTTTCGCTGCCGCGGAGTCGGCCTCTGCAAGATGACCGGCCTGCTGCATTTCCGAAGTAACGGCTTTGCCGTTGGCACTAGCGCGACATGATTTCGCGATACATCTGGTGGAAGGCGTAGACTCCCTTTTCTTGCTGCACGCTGTAGCGTCCGCTGACATAGCTGCGGGAGTGGAGATTTCTCTGCACGATCTCGCAGATGCGGACATCTTCAACCTGAATTTCGTCGCTAAAGGCCAGAGCCTTGCGGGCGGCCTCGCTGCCCAGATCTTTTTCCGGCAAATACCATTCAAAGATTGCCAGCGTGCGCTCGGGGCCGAGCGGCAGAATAATGTTGAGTGAGACATTATCGGGGTAACAGTTCAGCATCCAGTTCGGAAAGGCCCAGAAGTAATCGGCGGTGAGGTCATCGCCGGACTGCTGGTAACGACGCGGAGTAGAGTCCCCGCTTTGGGCACCGCGGATCGGAGTCCACTGGCGGATGTGGCTGGGATAGCTTTCGACGGTATAGGCGTTGTAGTTAATTTCTCGATTGAGCGCTGGATGCACGCTCGGAACGTGGTAACCCTCAAGATAGTTATCGATGTAGGTCTTCCAGTTGCAGTTCATCTCGTAGGTTCGACGCTCGGAAAATTGCATACCGCTGAAATCGAACCTTTCCGCTTGAACTGGTAGATCGCCGAGACAATCGCGCAGGGGTCGGGCTTTCGGATCGAGATTCACGAAGATGAGGTTGAACCAGTGTTCCAGTCGCACCGGAGCGAGGCCAAAGTTCCTCGGGTCAAAATCTTCGACATCCTCGAATTCGGGGGTGGCTAATAGCGCGCCGTCCAGGCGGTACGTCCATCCGTGGTAGCTACAGCGAAAGAGTTTGCGGTTTCCGCAGCCGGTTGCGGGATTTCCGGCGCGATGGCGGCAGACATTATAAAAGCAGCGGAGAACTCCGTCCTCGCCGCGGACGATGAGAAACGGCTCTCCGATGAGATCGAAGGTAAAGTAATCGCCTGGGTTCTGGACCTGGTGAACATGGCCGACGACCTGCCACGTCGATGCGAAGATCCGCTTTTTTTCGTCCTCAAAGGTTTCGGGACCGAAGTATAGCGGCGCGGGCAGTGTCGAAGCACGCGCAATGTCGTAATCAGAATTCAATTTCGGATTCGCCATAAGCCTTCCGGCGATGCCATTCTAACGCCGAGAAGCCAAGGCTGGCTGATTGCTAAGGGATTCCGTAAAGCTGACGATACACATTCGCATTGCGCAGGATGGCTTGCACGTATTCGCGGGTCTCGGTAAATGGGATCGACTCTACAAACTCCTGCGGATCACGATAATGGCCTTGCCCGAGCCAATCACCGACACGGTCGCTGCCGGCATTGTAGGCGGCTAGAGCGTATTCGAATTGTCCGTTGTACTTATCGACCATGTCTTTGAAATAGCGCGTGCCCAGTTCAAGGTTGATGGATGGCGTGAACAGCTTCGGTGCGCTGTATCCCTTGAGTTTGACTTGTTTTGCTACGGTCTTGCCGGTTTTCGGCAGAAGTTGCATCAGGCCTACGGCGTTCGCCCGGGAAAGCGCTTGCGCGTTGAACTCGGACTCCTGCCTTATCAGGGAGGCCACCAGATAGGGGTCGAGGCCGTTTTGCACCGAATATTTGCGCAAATCCGCCCAATACGCTTTGGGAAAAAGCGCTTCCCAATAGGGGCGGGGCATATCGGGGAGGTCGACGGCGAAATAGTTGGGCATCGACCGTTTCATGATCTCGATGCCGCGATCATAGCGGCCCCCATCCTGATAGACGCGCGCCATTTCAGGCGGTGCCCAGGTTCCGCTCTCCTCAGCTGCAGCGGCCTGCAACTCGCGCACGGCCATATCGGCCAGACCTCCGTTTGAGAGCAGGCGCGCTCGCTCTACCCGCAGGTTGTCGTCTGGAGGATCTACCTCGACCACCTTTCCGGTGGAGGCAAGTGGAGGGACGCGATCGAGCAATGCGTAGTGCGGCAGAGTTTCGCCGGGCGACAAGGTTTTTGCAGCCTGTAACGCCTTCAGCCTCTGCCGCCCGACCTCGGCGTAATAGTAATTGCGAAAGCGGTCGGAGAGCTTCTCATAAAACGCCCTTGCCATTGCCGGGTTGCCATCTTCTTCAGCGATACGCCCACGCCAGTACAGCGCGGCTGGAACCTCGGCGGAATCGGGATAGAGGGCGAGTTGATTTTCGAAACCTTGTCGCGCCGCGTCGGTTTGGCCTTGGCGGAAGCTCAACCACGACGCTTTCCAGTGCGCATAGGATGCCCGCGCTCCGTGCGGAAAACGTTGCTGCAATTCACGGAAGTAGTCGATGGCGCGGTCGTAGTCGCGCTTCAGCAGATACATATTGCCGGCCGAAAGCAGCGCTTGTTCGAGCCATGGGCTGGTGGGACCGAATTGCCGCAAAGCGTTGAGCGTACTCTGCACAGCGTCTTCATCGCTCGTAGAATGCTCGGTCTCACTCAGCAGATAGAGCCGCTCGGCTTCGGCGTCACCGGTCTGTACGCCCATCGACGTCAGGATCTGGCGCGCATCGTGACTGCGGTCGCTTTTTTCGAGCGCTTCGGCGAGCGCCAATTTCACTTCAGGGCGTTCCGCCGGAGCAAGGTCTTCTACGAGATCTTTGTAGTCATGAGCCGCGTCACTATAGTGCTTGGTCTTAAAAAGCAAATCGGCACGAGTGCGACGCTCGGCGACCGTGCCGGCAACGCCGAGTTTTCGCAACTCTCTTCCGGCGGCATCGGCCTCGCCGCTATTGGGAAGATTGAAATAAATGTTGCGGAAAAGGCCTATAGCCTTCTGATTATCGCCTCCCTCTTCGTAAGCCCGCCCAAGGGTGAACTCCACATCGCTGCGAACCGGTGCGCGGTCTTTTTCGAGAAGCGCAGCTGCATCTTGCGGACGGCCTTCCTCGATCAGCGCGCCCGCATAGATCAGGTGCGCGTCACGAATCAGGAGCGAGTCGGGAAAGGTCTTGCTGAAATCTGCGAGCGTTGCCAGTGTCTCGGCATTGTGCGCCGTGTTCAGGTAAGCAACGCCCAGATAGTAGGCTACGTAGTCTCCGAGCTCGCTGGCGCCAGCTTTGGCTCGATTCAGCGGGTCGATTGCTCTGGCGTAATCATGATCGAGGGTGTGAGCATAGCCCAGGACCAGCCAGGCCAGCGCGCCCGCATCTTCTCTGGCGTGACTCCGAGCGTAAGCCTCAACTCCGGCGTAGGCCGTTGGAGTGCGGTCCTGCAATAGCTGCTGCGCCATGGGACGCAGACTCGCGGAAGCCACAAAAGCTTGTCGCACGCGGCGCATCCGCGGAGAGATTGTCTTACGTTTCTTCTTAGTGGAGGCGGAGGCGACAGTTTTTGATCCCGCCGGAGTGCGTTTGGTTACCGCACTTTTCGTCGGCGTGCTTTTTTGTTGTGTGCCCGGGGATTGCGCGCTTTCCACATCCGGCTTGGATGAGGTGGACTGGGCGACAGCGGACCGCAAGAAGCCGAGCCAGAGCAGAAGAATAATTACAGCGGATACCGCGACTGCTAAGCGACGCACTCAACCCCACCTAGTGCCGAAAGTTGGCACCCATGATCGAAAGATCGTCTTCTGCGAGACTTCTTATTATTTCATGGTGAAAGTAATTGCCGGAAGCCGCAACCGTAATCCCGTAACGTTTCTGGTACGTGATCCGGCTCTTCTCGATCACTTCTTTAAGGCGGTCATAAAGATCTTTATTATTGCGACCCTCAGCGACCTTCGCCTGATTGTAGAGTTTGATCTCGTCCACCAGAAGGCGGGCGAAACGCTGGGCCTTGCGGTGAACGTCCTGATCTTCGGGCGATAGCGCGCCGGTTGACGGCGCCGCGGATGTTGGCGCGGTCTCTGCATGACCCAGAGGCATTGCCCCGGGGAACGCGGGATCCGTTGCCACAGCTGCGGACTGAAATGCGATGTGCGCGCTTTGACCAGACATGCCGTCGGCGGCAACGGTCTCTGGAGAACTGGCGGCCAATGTGGGCGTTTCCATTGCTTCGCCAGCGATCGAAGCCGAGGTTTCGCCAGCGGAGGCGGCGGCTGCCATGGCGTGGTGAGGTGAAGACGAGGCGAAGGGATCGCTGAAAGCCGATGTTGCGTGGGCCGCCGCTCCGGGGTGTGCTTCAGCCGCTGCTGCATTCTGCCCGTCTAACTGTGCGAGTGAGAGCTCCTTCTGCGCCTGCTTGCGAAGCGAGTTCACTTCGAGCCATGCGCTGGTCGCGAGCACCAGCAACTCAAGCGACCCGATATCAAGCAAACCGGCCGCATTGGTTCCACTATCCGCATAGAGAAGCGCGGCAACCTTATCTTTCAAAATCAAGGGAAGAATCTGGACTTGCCCAATAGCCGGCATTCCCACCAAATGCAGGAATCTCGGGTCGAGATCGTCAGCGCTGGCGCTCGTCAACACGCGGTCACGGATGGCGCAGACTATGGCCGGAGTGGTTTCCTCGAGACCAAAGTCCTTCACCGCCTCGGAATTGGCGAAGCCTCGCCCTTGCCATCCCGTGGCACGGGCGCCCTTGACGACAAAAAGGGCGACGCGGGTGGCATAGCGTGAGCTGGTATCGAGCAATGCGCGCAGAATGTCGCGTTGTGACGCGCCTAACTGAATTTCGGCCACGGCGCGCGCCAGACCCGCAGAGTCGGCCGTCGAAGTGGTATGCTGACCGCGCGCTGGTTCCGCGGCCGCGGTTCCGTCGGGAGCCGGCGCGGCCGCGATCTCATCCATCACCCGGCGCACAATCTCAATGCGTAGTTGAGCCACCTGGGTGTCCAGGACCTGTCTTACCACCCGTTCTACAATTGGTTCAATCCAACCGCGCTCGTTCATCCGTGCTCCGGGGCAGATCTGTTTATGGGGAGCGAAGGTAACCCTTCTAGCCACTGATTATATGTCCTATTGGAAGCTCTCTCATTACACCGTGGTGCTTGCCCTACCGGTGTCGAGGCGAATCGACACGCTCGGACGGAAAACCTTTCCAGTAAGAACGCGTCAAAACAGCGGTCCCATAAAACGCAGCCAGCAAGTACAATAGCAGTGAGGGCTTCATCGCGTTGTCAGAAAAATCTGCATCAAGTTACGAATGAGTACCATCCAACCCAACATAGAGCAACCGGTCAGCGAAGAAATGCAGCTGGTCCGGCGCGCGAAACGCGGCGACGATCAGGCGTTTGAAGAATTGGTACGGCGTTATGATCGCAACGTTTTCCGCATAGCTCAGCACATAACGCAGAATCGCGAGGACGCTGAAGACGTCGTTCAGGAGGCGTTCCTCAAGGCGTATGGGAATCTCGCCAAGTTCCAGGAGCAGTCAAAATTTTATACCTGGCTGGTGCGCATTGCGGTAAATGAAGCCCTGATGAAGTTGCGTCGGAGGAAACCGGAACGCACGGTTTCTCTGGACGAAGACGTAAAAACTGAAGATGACTCGTTACCCCGCGAGGTTGCGGATTGGAGTCCCAATCCAGAGCAGATGTACAACCAGGCGGAGTTGCGCGATATTCTGACTCGCACGATTCAGGGATTACCGGCAGGGTTTCGGACCGTGTTCGTGCTCCGTGACGTGGAGGGGCTCTCGACTGAGGAAACGGCCGACGCGTTGGAATTGAGCATCCCTGCGGTGAAGTCGCGATTATTGCGAGCACGTTTGCAATTACGCGAACGGCTCAACCGCTTCTTTCAGAAAAAGGCGAGTGGAGATGGCGACCAGTGAAGTGTTCTGAGTTTCTAAACGAACTGACAAATTATCTCGACGGCGTGCTGGACGCCCGCACCAAGTCCGAACTGGACAACCATCTGGCGTGGTGCCACAACTGTTACGTAGTTTGCGATACCACCCGCAAGACCATCGAAATCTATCGCGACTCGGAACTCTATGAACTGCCCGACGATCTGCGCACGCGCCTACGGTCGGCGATCATGTCCAAGTGCTCCGAGCACAAGAAGTCCAACCCGCCAACAACTTGACGGTTCCGGAATGGTTCACCTCGCCATTCTCTACCGCTCGCGTCAATAATTTCACGCGCTTACGACATTAACTGCAAAGGCGGGCCCTTCCGTGGAATCGAAGGCGAGAACCTTTTTTTCTCTACAGGAATCTAAGTAATTAGAGCTGGTCCTGACTTTAGGCGAATGGGCTTGGCCACCGTTTTCTTTTTATTCAGTGTGGGAGATCGCGATGTTTTCAAAGTTGATGGAGAGTATGTTTGGTTGCCGGCACGCCCGCTACAGTTTTCCGATAACGATTCGAGCGGGCTCGCGCCTGTACCCTGCGGCCCAACAGACCGGTACCTATGTCGCGTGTTTGGACTGTGGCAAGGAATTCCGCTACGACTGGCAGGAAATGAAGATTGTAGGATCGCAGGCAAAAGAAGCCGCACGCTCCCTGGTTACAAAGGAAGCCGCGTAGCCCACGCCGATCGCCCGTAGCGTCGAACGGCGGTAGCGACCAAACTGACCGTTCCTCGTTGGACCTCCCCCGGTACTTGCTCCCTGCTTTCCGATTCTGCAATGCCCCAATCCGCAACTTTTCCGGAGCCGGGGGATTATCTTCCTTACGCCCGCGATCGTCATCGTCACCCTCCGCGACGGCCATGGCAAGTGGGTTCTGAGAAATCCCGGATATTCCCTTTTTTTCATACAATCTTCACAAATCGCTGTGTTAGATTTGCCCCTCAGGCCAAAACACAATTTCCTGGAGGAAAATGAATTGGGCAAGGACATGGTCCCCAAGAAGATCTTCTTCACGAAAGGTGTGGGGAAACACAAAGAGCGCCTCACTTCATTCGAACTCGCCTTACGGGACGCCGGTATCGCAGCGCAAAATCTGGTGCGTGTCTCGTCCATCTTTCCGCCCAACTGCAAATTAGTCCCGCGCTCGCAGGGACTCACTTATCTGTCGCCTGGAGAAGTGGTCTTCGCTGTAGTCGCTGAAAACTCTACTCACGAACCACATCGGTTATTAGCCGCTTCTATTGGTGTAGCCATCCCCGCTGACCGCAACACTTATGGATACCTGAGCGAGCACCATTCGTTTGGCGAGACCGAAGACTCGGCCGGAGATTACGCGGAGGAACTTGCCGCGGAAATGCTCGCGACTACGCTGAACGTGGAGTTTGATTCGGATCGATCTTGGGACGAGAAAAAAGAGATCTATCGTATCTCGAATAAGATCGTGCGGACGGCCAATGTCACGCAATCGGCGGTCGGCGACAAGCGCGGGCTGTGGACTACGGTGATCGCGTCGGCAGTTCTGATCTTCGATTGAGGTCGGCGAGCGAGCCGGGCCCGGTTCATGAATTAGGTCAGCGCACGGGACTGGCGGAGGACAGCATTGAGACTACTCGTTTCCCTCATTGCCTGGTTCTTGCTGCTCGCGCCAACCGCCAACTCAGAGGCCTCCGCGCCAGGCGCGTTGGGTCTGAGACCGGAACAGGTTCCCGCCGACTGTAAAGAGGTCGAGGCCTCGTTTCCAGTGGACAAGCAAACCGCTGTTCTCTGGGATAAACCTGAACTCTACCAAAGTGCAATACCGATTCCGATCGCCAAAACCGCGCAGTCATTTGTGTGCGAGGGCGACAAGGGAACTGTTTATTTCTTTCAGTTTGGCGACGAGGCTCAGCGGAAGACTGCTGCTTTATTCGTAAAGCCATTTCTTTGGGGTGCCCCAGGCCCGACGGCGGATCATCCGGAGTTAGTACTCGAAAGCAGCGCGTTGTTGACGGTGGTTTCGTTTCGAAAGACCCCGAAGTCTTTGCTCGCCACGTTGCAAACACTGACGATTCCTGCAAGGGCGAGCCACGAAGCCTCCGCAGGCACGGATTTTGAGGTTCCTGGTCATGGAAACCTGCGACTGAAGGTACCCGATGGTTGGCAATCAAAGTCCCGTCAACGGGCCAGTCCAGCCTCGGTCACCTTGCATTTCATTCCGGCACAAGGGGATGCTTTCGACGTACAGGTGACCGCGGTCTGGCTCGATACGGCAAAGCGGTCCACAGAGACTGCTGATTCACTCAAGGCTCAAGTGCAACATTCGGCCGAATCCTTACTGGCCCATTCGGTCGAAAAGACGGTCGCGCTTCACGATCTTCGCGGTGCGCGCAGCATTGGCTTTTACTATACCTTCACCGACAACGATCCAGGTCCCGGCGAATTTTCCAATCTGACTCAAGGCGAGTTTTTAACCGGCGAGATTCTCTCGGTGTTTACTATTCTCCACCGCACGCCGGTTTCGTCTGAAGTAGATGCCGCGCTCCACGCCTTCGCCGAAGCCACGCAAACGAAGTGAGCGTTGGCAGGCGCCCCGTTTTGCTCTCGGGTTGGAACAACTAGGCGAGGCGAATCGTTTTCTTGCCTGTCGGCTTCCTCTTCAATCGCTCCAGCACAGCCGCCACAATCAGCGGCAGGCCCACGGTAGCATCCACAAAAACTTCTCCAAATTTCCCACCCTCCGCCGGAGGCACAAACTTTCCCCACGAAACCGCCTCGCTGTAAGGACTACCCGAAAGCCCGCCCCAATAGACCGGCTCGGGGCAGATGCGCAGCCCGTAGTGATAACGCTTCAGGGGAAGGTCTTCCCCGCCCCGGCGGTGACGCAATTCGATGAACGGTCCAAACTGCTGCGACCAGTTGCGCGGTACACCTCCGCCGATGGTGAAAATTCCCAGGCGTTTCTGGCGAAGAAGGGTTGCGGCAAAGTGCTCCAGGTCTTCGAAGGGATCGAAGCGGAATCGCGGCTTTCCTTTTTTGTCGCGCTCGCGGTTGGTCAACGCGTAATCGAGGCCGAGCTCGGAATCGGAAAACGCGGGAACAAATACGGGAACATTTTTTTCATATGCCGACTTCAGAATACCGCGCTGCCCCTTCGCGTGCTTGGCCAGGTGCGCTCCAATGGCGCGATTCAGCTTGTAAGAACACATCACTTCGTCGGCATTCCAGCCGCCGAACACTGCTGCCATCACGCGCTCCACGTCGTCGAGGTTCTGCTCCGGTTCGAGAGTGTCATAGACGCGGTTATATCCGGCCTGGTAGAGTTCCTCATCGCTGAGATCGGGATTGTGCCGGAAATGCGCACGACCGGTCGCCTCGACCAGGCCGTGCGCCATGAGCGCGCCAGTCGAGACGATCGCATTCACGATGCCGCGATCGATCAACTCAGCGATCACCAGCCCCTGCTTGGCTACGGTCATCGCGCCCGCCAGTGTCATCACGACGAAACATTCCCGGTCGCGCGCCATGGCCTCGAGCACGTCGGCGGCTTCACCGAGCTGGCGGCCGGTAAAGGCCGTTTTCGACATCGCGCGCACCAGGTCGTCGATGGATCGAATCTTGCCGAGATCGAGCGGTTCGAGCGGAATCAGGCGATCCGACACCGGATCGTGAAGCTTGCGGTCAATCCCTGCGCCTTCTTCATGTTTGCCATGCGCATGATTGCCTTCAGGTTGCCGATCGCGCTTCGCGACTCTTTTCTGCCTCAAGGATAAGCCTCCACCGTAGGAATCATTTATCCGAAGAAACAATTTACTAGAAGTGAGCGAAACGCGGGCGGCTTCGTTCACATTGTCGTAACATTCACGCCCGCGGCAGGCACTTTGATATGCTTAGGCGCGAACATACATGCGTCGTGACACGGCTTGCCGCGTCGATCCAAGTCGGAGAACAAGTGCGAGACAAATTCACCATTGGCCTGATCCAGATGTCATGCGGACCCGAGCCCGCCGACAATCTGGCGAAGGCGCTCGAGCGCGTTTCAGAGGCGAAGCGACAAGGCGCGGACGTAATCTGTCTGCCAGAACTATTCCAGACCCAATATTTCTGCCAGCGGGAAGATGCCGCTCTCTTTGATCTCGCAGAGCCCATCCCCGGAACGGCAACCGAAAAGCTCGGCGCCGCCGCCTTGAAAAATTCAGTAGTACTGATCGCGTCACTGTTCGAGAAGCGCGCGCCCGGCCTCTATCACAACACAGCGGCGATTTTCGATTCGGATGGCGTATTGAGCGGCATCTACCGCAAGATGCACATTCCTGACGATCCGCTCTACTACGAAAAGTTTTATTTCACACCCGGCGATCTCGGTTTCAAAGCCTTCGACACCTCCGCCGGAAAACTTGGCACCCTAGTCTGCTGGGACCAGTGGTATCCGGAAGGCGCGCGGCTCACGGCTTTGCAAGGGGCAAGCATTCTGTTTTACCCGACGGCGATAGGATGGCATCCGGCGGAGAAGGCTGAATTCGGGGAGGCGCAACACGACGCCTGGCGCACCATTCAGCGGGCGCACGCCATTGCAAATGGTGTTTATGTCGGAGTGGTCAATCGCGTCGGCTTCGAAACCGGCGACATCCGCGGCAAATCAGCACCCGGCAAAGGTCTGGAGTTTTGGGGAGGATCATTTTTCTGCGATCCCTTCGGACGTGTCGTCGGCGAAGCTTCCAGCGACAAAGAGGAAATTCTGCTCGGCGAAGTGGATCTTCATCATCTCGAGGACGTACGCCGCAACTGGCCCTTTCTGCGCGACCGCCGCATCGACAGCTACGCTCCAATCACCAGCCGCATGATTGACGGAAAATGATCGGACGAAAATGGTGAGACGATCCATAAAGGGAAAATCCGCGGCCCGTGCCCATCTTTTACCCGCCGCACGGGGATACCGCATGCCCGCGGAATGGGAGCCGCACGAGTCCACGTGGCTCGCATGGCCTCATTTGCACAGTGATTGGCCCGGCAAGTTCGAAACGATTCCGTGGGTCTACGCCGAAATTATCCGCAATCTGGCGCGCCACGAGCGCGTGGACTTGATCGTCAATGACACGGCCTGGGAAAAGCGCGCCCGCGCGGTGCTGGAAAAAGCCGATGCGCTTTCCGAGAACGTTAGCTTCCATCATTGGCGCACCGATCGCATCTGGACACGGGATTCCGGCTGCATCTTCCTGCCGGCATCGCCAAATCATCCGGATGACTCCTCCGGCCCGGCTTTACTCGCGCTGCATTTTCAATTCAACGCCTGGGCCAAATATCCGAATTACAGACGTGACGAAAAAGTCGGAGAGCGCATGGCGGGAGCCGCTGGCGCACGCGTCGTGCAGCCATTCGTTGCAGACCGCTCCAATAGGAAGCATCGTGTCGTGCTCGAAGGCGGATCGATCGACGTCAATGGCCGTGGCACCCTGATCACCACTGAGGAATGCCTGCTCTCCACCACCCAGCAGCGCAATCCGCCCATGGACCGCATCGCCTATGAGCAGATGTTCGCCGACTATCTTGGCGCGCATTCCGTCATCTGGCTTGATAGCGGCATCGCTGGGGATGACACCCACGGCCACGTCGATGACATCACCCGCTTTGTCGCTCCAAATATTGTCGTCACGATGATTGAGCAAAACGAGCAGAACGAAAATTACGCGGCCTTGCAAGCGAATCTTGGCCGCCTTAGAAATGCCCGCACGGCTGATGGACAGAAGCTCGAGATCGTAGAAATCCCGATGCCGCGCCCGGTCGTTTTTGAAGGACGCCAGTTGCCTGCCAGCTACGCCAACTTTTATGTCGCGAATGGCGTTGTGCTCGCACCGGTGTTCAATGATCCGAACGACCGCATCGCGCTTAACACGCTCGCGCAACTGTTCCCTGCTCGAGAAATTGTGCCGATCTATTCAGGTGATCTGATTTGGGGATTTGGCGCGCTGCACTGTATGACGCAGCAGCAACCTGGAAGATGACAACTCGCGGGACGCTGGGCGGGCGAGGATGGCGGTTGCTCCACTGTCTTCTACCGCGACCTCCACCAGTTGCCTCCCTCATCATTTACACTCGTAGCCGTGAACGCCGAGATCATCGCGGTTGGGTCTGAGTTGCTCACTCCCCATCGCCAAGACACAAACTCGCTCTACCTCACCGAAAAGTTGAATGAACTGGGGGTAGAAGTCCGCTTCAAGGGCGTTGTGGGCGACGATGCCGAAGGGCTGACAGCGGCCGCCAAGCTCGCCATGCGCCGCTCCGATATCATTATTTTCACCGGCGGCCTCGGCCCCACCGAAGATGACCTCACGCGCGAATCGGTAGCTGCTGCGCTCGGTTTGAAACTGCAGCGCGATCCCGCGATCCTCGCGAAACTTGAAGAGCGCTTCGCCAAGCGCGGCATGAAGATGGCCGCCAATAACGCCAAGCAGGCCGATGTCATTTCGAGCGCCGCCGTTTTGCCGAATGCAATGGGCACTGCGCCTGGCCAATGGGTTACCGGAAAATACGATGGCCAGGAGCGGATTCTGATGCTGCTGCCTGGCCCTCCTTATGAACTCAAGGCGCTTTTTGAGACCGAGTGCATTCCGCGGTTGCGCGCGCGAATTCCCGTGCAATACATCGCCACGCGCACGCTCAAACTGGCAATGATGCCCGAGTCGCAAGTGGACGCGCGTGTCGCGCCCATCTACAAAACTTATACCGATGTGGAAACCACGATCCTCGCGGGTGGGGGCGAGATTCAACTGCACCTTCGGTGCCGGAAGGATTCGCAAGCAGATGCCGAAGCGCGCGTTGCGGATCTCGCCGAAAGAATCGAAGATGAGCTCGGCGATGCGATCTTTTCGCGCAAAGGGGAGACCATCGAGCAGATTGTCAGCTATCTGCTGCAAATGCGCGGCATGACCCTGGCCACTGCGGAATCCTGCACGGGTGGGATGCTGGCGGAGCGCATCACCTCGCTTGGCGGCAGTTCGCGCTACTTTTTGGGCGGAGCGGTCGTGTACTCGAACGAATTGAAGACGCAATTTGCGAACGTTCCCAAGGCATTGATCGACCAGCACGGAGCGGTCAGCCGCGAAGTGGCCGCGTCAATGGCCGAAGGCATCCGCAAGCGTTGTCTGTCAAGCTACGGGGTTGGAATCACCGGAGTTGCCGGCCCCGGCGGTGGAAGCGAGCAGAAGCCGGTTGGCCTCGTCTACATCGCGCTGGCAGGAGAAGAGGGAACGCAGGTGGTGGAACGTAATTTTCCCGGCGACCGGCAACGCATCCGCCAGTTCGCGACCCAGCAGGCGTTGGAGATGATCCGCAGAGCGTTGTTGTGAGGCGCCATTACAAAAGATGCGAATATTCGTTGGCATCGATCTCGATTCTGAAGTTCATTCCCGTATCTCGCGCTTCATCGAGGGCGTCGAAGGTTTCGCGCCCGAGGCTCGCTGGGTGCGCCCGGAGTCACTCCACATTACGTTAAAGTTCATCGGAGAAAAAACGCCGGTGCAGGTGGAGGCGATCGCCGAACGTCTGGGGCAGATTAAAGTCAGCGCCTTTAATTTGGGCTGCGCCGGATACGGATTTTTCCCGACCGCAAACGCTCCGCGTGTATTCTGGATCGGAATCGAAGCCCGGTCGCAACTTGCTGAACTGGCCGGGGTGGTCGACAAAACACTGGCGGAGCTCGACATTCCACGCGAAGATCGGCTTTATAGCCCGCACCTGACGCTGGCGCGGAACAGCGGCAGATCGGGCTCTCCAAAGTGGCGCCAAGGCGATGGCCCGAACGCCGCGTTCGCCGTGCTTGAGAAACGCCTTGCTGCGATGGGCCCGCTTGACTTCGGCACAATGACGGCTAACGAGTTTATTCTCTATCAGAGCCAGCCTTCGCCGGGAGGATCGAAGTATACGAAATTGCAACGGTTTCCGCTCCAGTCAACATGAATCCCTACCTCATCACGGCCGCCATAAGCTATCTGTTGGGCGCGATCCCATTCGGCTATCTGTTGGTGAGAACTTTCAAGGGTGAGGATGTACGATCGAGCGGTAGCGGCAACATTGGCGCGACCAATGTGGCTCGCAAGTCCCCTGCGCTCGGGGTTGCGACCTTGCTTCTTGACGCCGCTAAAGGGATGGCCGCGGTTCTACTTGCGCGGACGCTGTTCGGCGGCCCGCATCGGGCTCTTGTCATGACTACGGCCGCTTTCTTCGCAGTAGTCGGTCATCTTTTTCCGGTGTGGCTTAAGTTCCGTGGCGGAAAGGGTGTCGCCACCAGCCTCGGAAGTTTTATACTGCTAACGCCGAAATCCATCCTGTGCCTGGTGATCCTGTTTTTATTCATCGCCGTCGCCTTCCGCTACGTCTCGCTCGGGTCGATTGCGGTAGCAGTGGCTTTTCCGCTCCTGGCGTGGACTCTCCACGAATATACAGACTCGCGGCAGCTCATTTATATCGCCGCAGTTTCGGCCCTGGTGATCTGGAAGCACCGGCAAAATATTGGTCGCCTCGCCGCCGGAACAGAATCGCGATTCGGAGCGACTAAGTCAGAAACGATGCGAGCAAGCCAAAGATGAGCCGCATTGCCGTCATCGGAGCAGGCGCGTGGGGCACCGGACTGGCCATTGTTCTCGGACGCAAGGCCGCTCATCATATTCGGCTTTGGGCCAACGAAGCGGATGTCGTCGAAAGCATTACGATCCGGCACGTCAACGAGCGCTTCCTGCCGGGATTCGTCCTGCCGGAGTCAATCGAGGCGACCAACGACCTGAATGTCGCGTTGCATGCAGCGGAGATCATCGTCAGCGTAATGCCTTCGCAGCATTGTCGAGCTTTGTTTGACCGCATGGCGCCGGCGATCGGCGAGGAGACACTTTTCGTCAGCTGCACTAAAGGACTCGAAGACGGCTCTCTGCTGCGCATGACGGAAGTGATCAGCGATGTTTTGGGCCGCCGCAAATTCACGCCTCGCATCGCCGCGCTGAGCGGGCCTTCGTTCGCCAAGGAAGTTGCGCGCGGAGATCCGACCGCCGTCACGGTCGCGTCCGTCGACGGAGAAGTGACACGCGTTGTGCAGCATGCGTTCAACGATTCGCGCTTTCGCGTCTATACTAATGACGACGTGACCGGCGTCGAGTTAGGCGGCGCGCTGAAGAACATCATTGCGATCGCCGCCGGCGTCTGCGATGGACTCGGCCTCGGTCACAATTCTGTCGCGGCGCTGATCACGCGTGGCCTAGCCGAGATGGCGCGCCTGGTCGTGGCCTGTGGGGGGCGTCTCGATACCATGTCAGGCCTCG